>Ga0256835_1001232_pt1 | contig 15776 bp, 12 predicted proteins | sample PIR30metaG_FD_185972 | JGI IMG/M metagenome (GOLD analysis project Ga0256835, IMG submission 185972) | Hydrothermal vent microbial communities from East Pacific Rise, Pacific Ocean - PIR-30 | ecosystem: Environmental > Aquatic > Marine > Hydrothermal vents | place: Pacific Ocean: East Pacific...
ATTGGATTATCATTCGGGTTCAGATAGAAGCTGGGGCGGGAGGACTCGAACCTCCACTCGCAGGTCCAAAACCTGCTGTCCTGCCGCTTAGACGACGCCCCAGGCGATGAAAATTTTATAGCAAATTCCCCTCGTTAAAATTTCCCCATGGACAATCTGGCTGAAAAGGTGGAATCTGTTCTGCGCAATCTGGATATATCGGGATACCGTATGGGGGAATCCGATGGCAGGGTGCTGATTCTGCTCAGGGATGGTGAAGCGGTCAGCAGGTTGATTTCAGCCCTTAAGGAAGCGGGACTTCATGCCACTTATAGCGAACCGGTTCCCGATTACTACGAGTGGAAGGAGCAGGTCAATCGCAGGGACATATACGTTCCTGAGGATTTGAACGAGATAGCGGATAACCTCTGGAAGTTGAGGGAGGACATAGACGAGTGGAAGCTGGTGGTGGACGTTCCGGATGAGGTGGTGGATCTGCTTCTGCTGGGCGACAGGCGGGAGATATACTTCCAGCTCAAGAAGTGGGGATGGGACAGGCGGCTGGAGGTGGTGTACTTCATCGAGTGGTTCGAAACCTATTACGGACTTTTGAATTTCTGGCGGGAGGCTATAGAGAATATGGGAGCCAATCCATTCGGCAGGTATTATCTGGTGAAGGTGGAAGATGCGACTTCTGAAGGCTCTCAGGGATAGGTTTGGACTCTCCCGTGCCCTTGCAGAGCGCTTCATAGCCGGGGGGAGGGTGTGGGTGGATGGGGAGAGGGTGGAGGACCCTTCCATCCGGGTAAAGCCGGATTCCTTCATTTACGTGGATGGACTCTACGTGGCCCTCAATAAGCCAGAGGGTTATGTGGTCTCTCGCAGCGAGAAAGGGAAGCCCGTGGTGTACGATCTGCTCCCTCCTGATCTGCTGATGCTGAAACCGGTCGGCAGGCTGGACATGGATTCTCAGGGGCTGCTGATTCTCGTGGGAGATGGACTCCTGCAGCACAGGCTCACCCATCCCAAATACGGGGTCAGGAGGGGATATATCGCCCTTCTGGACAGGGAATGGGAACCCGAACTGTTCGAGAAGATGAAGGAGGGGGTGGAGTCCGGAGGGGACTTCCTCAGAGCTGTGGAGGCTTTTCCGGTGAGCAGCCTCGAGGTTCCGGAGAATCTCAGGGATATATGGCTCGAGGGGATTGAGGACCCTGAACGGGGCATCTACGTGGAGCTGGCCCACGGAAAGTATAGGGAAATACGGAGGATGCTCTGGAGGCTGGGCTACGATACCCGGCTCCTTCGCAGGGTCTCCTATGGTAGCATCCTGCTGGACGTGCCTTCCGGGGAGTGGAGGGCCCTATCGATGGACGAAGTCAGGGCCCTTTACAGGGATGCCGGATTTCAGCTTTCCTGAGTCGATTCGGAACCAGTATCTATCAAAACGATTTCGTAATCGTATTCCGCATTGACGTTGGCGCTGGCAGCGCAGAACTTGTTCTTCGATAGATTAACCGCCTTCTCCACCTTCTTCCTGTACTTCTCCGGTTGTGGTAGATGGATCCTGTATATGAGCTGGATCTTCGTATAGACTTTGGGGTGTTCGGGGGCCCTTTCCGCATGGGCTTCCACCTCCACCTTCTCGAAGGGAACCCTCATCCTGTTGAGGATATGTACCACGTCCATTGCTGTACACGATATTATGGACATGAGGAGCAGCTGCATGGGGCGGGGAGAGTTCTCGTCCAGTACCAGTTTCCTGTCCCCCGACACCATCTCGTAAACGCCGGAATCCTTATCCCACTTAAGATGTGCCTGCATGTTCAAAGTTTAAACTTCTTCGAAATTTACCAGAATTTCGTCCAGCAGATGGGTGCTCAGATCTCCCTTCAGGAAGCGCTCGTTCTCTAAAATCCTCAGGTGGAGGGGGATGATGGTTTTTATCCCCGGACCTTCAATGTAGAATTCTTCCAGCGCCCTGCGGAGCCTGCGAATGGCTTTTTCCCTGTTCTCGTCCCACACGATCAGCTTGGCAATCATGGAATCGTAGTAGGGAGGGATGGTGTAGCCGGCGTATATGTGGCTGTCCACCCTGACTCCGGGACCTCCGGGCTTGTGGAGGAATTCGATTTTACCTGCCGTGGGAGTGAAGTTCCTCTCGGGGTCCTCGGCGGTTATTCTGGCCTCTATGGCATGCCCCCTGAATTCGATATCCTCCTGCTTCATGGCCAGTTTCTCTTCCTGAGCGATGAGGATCATCTGCTTGATGATATCCACCCCGGTTATCATCTCCGTCACCGGATGCTCCACCTGAACGCGGGTATTCATTTCGATGAAGTAGATATTCCCGTCCCTGTCCATCAGGAACTCCATGGTGCCGGCGGAGTAGTAACCGATGGCTTTTGCACCCCGAACTGCCACCTCTCCCAGCCACTTTCTCTTCTCTTCGTCGAGGGCAGGGCTCAGGGCTTCCTCCATTATCTTCTGGTGCCTGCGCTGGAGGGAGCATTCCCTTTCCCCCAGATGGATTAAATTCCCGTGCTGGTCCCCCAGTATCTGTATCTCAATGTGCCGGGGGTCCTCCAGGTACTTTTCTATGTAGATGCGTCCATCCTTGAAGGCGGCTTCAGCCTCCGCCTTTGCGGCCTGAAATGCGGTTTTAAACTGCTTTTCGTCCCTCACGAGGCGCATTCCTCTTCCGCCACCACCTGCGGCTGCTTTTAGTATCACTGGAAAACCGATTTCCTTCGCTATGCGAAAGGCCTCATCCACGTCCTCTATGGGCTCGTCCGTCCCGGGAACCACAGGGACGCCAGCCTCCTTCATGAGCTTCTTGGCCCTCACCTTGTCCCCCATCGCCCTGATGGCTTCGGGCGGGGGGCCGATGAAGGTGATTCCATGGTCCCGACACATTTCGGCGAATTCTGCATTCTCGGCCAGGAAGCCGTATCCGGGATGGATGGCATCCGCATTGGTTATCTCCGCTGCCGCCAGTATGTTCTTGATATTCAGATAACTGTTGATGGGATTGGGAGGGCCAATCTTGACGGCATAATCGGCCATCATGACGGGAAGGGAATGTTCATCTGCTTCCGAATAGACCACGACGCTCTCTATACCGAGCTCCTTTAAGGCATATATGATGCGCAGGGCAATTTCACCCCTGTTGGCAATTAAGACCCTTTTGAACATGGCCTAAATTATATTGGCACGGGCAATTTATGGATTTCAGCGGTGAAGCGGTCAGGCTCTATTCCCGGCTTTCTTCTTCCTGTAACCCCTCCCGCGACTGGATATGCTTCTGGATTTCCTCATAGTGTTTCTTTATCTCCTCGTCGTCCGGTTTTAGATCATGGGCCCGCTTTATGTATCCGTAGGCATCCTCCACATTTCCCATCCGGTACAGGGCCCATCCCATGGAATCCAGAATGCTAGCATCCGTGGGGTTGAGCTGGAGGGCTTTCTTGAGCAATTCGAAGCCCTTCTGGACGTCAATTCCCTTATCCACCAGCATATAACCCCAGTTGTTATAGACGTAGGACAGGAGCCTGTAATCCTCCGGACTGGATGTGGTGTCCAGCTTCTCTTCCAGAATCTCAGCAGCCTTCTGGTAGTAGATGGAAGCGGAATCGTATTTCCCCTCTGCGTTGTAGAAGTTGGCAAGGTCGTAGTAGGCTTCGGGGTCGTCCGGATTGAGGGCTACGTATCTCTTGAGAACCCGGTAATACTCATCCAGCTTTCCGTGGCGCAGGAGGAATGCCATGTAGCTCCTGTATCTCTCGGGATTCAGGGGGTCCAGCTGGATGGCAAGCCTCAGGTACTTTTCAGCCAGACCGGGTTTGCCCGCCTTCTCAAAGGCATAGGCAAGAACCCTCGCCTCGAAGGAGGTATTTATGTCTATCGTCAGGGCTATCTGGAGGGCTTTGTCAATTTCCCCTTCGTCCAGCAGTTCATAGACCTGAATGAATCGACAGTCGGCATCCAGATAATAGCACATATTGGTGAAGTGCATGACCACGTTCCTCTTCTTCAGAAGCTGGTAATCCTTGGCGAGGTAGTAGAGGATAGTGGGGTCGGGCTTGAGGCTGAGGGCAGTGGACAGGCTCCTTATACTCTCCAAAATGAGGGAGTCCTTCTCTTCCTTGTCCTGGTTCTTGATGGCAAGCATATAAAGGGCAAGCCCGAGGTACTTGTGGTATGTGGGCTCCTCGGGATACAGCTTTACAGCCCGCTTCATTATGTTGGCCAGTTTGGTGTATTCGTGGGTGTTGAACAGCAGGGCGAGGGCGAAGTCATAGAAGGCCTTCCTGTCCATGGAATACTGCATGGCTCTCAGAGCGGTCTGGACGGCCTTCTCCTTTTCCCCCTTCTTGTGGTAAATGTAGGACAGGATGATGAGGGATTTATATAGCAGTTCTATATCCCTGAAGGTTATTCCGGGTTCGGAGGCTCGTTTCTCCAGCAGTTCCACAGCTTTCTCCAGAACAACCTGCGCCCTGTCATACTGGCCCAGACGGTACAGGGCGTTACCATAGTTTACCATGTAAGACACGCTGTCCGGAAATTTCTCGTACAGATATCTGTAATCTATCAGTGCCCTGTCCAGGTTATCCAGATTGTCCAGGATGATCGCCCTGTAGTTAAGGAAAGTGGGGTCGTTGGGGAATTCCTTGAGGGCTTCCTCCGTCCAGTGGAGGGCCTTCTCCGGTTTCTTCAGGGTGCCATAGACCTCTATCAGCAGCTTGTAGGCATTCCAGTTTTCTTTCCCTTCCTTTTTAATGTATCTTTCCAGGAGTTGCGCCGCTTCCTCATATCTGCCCCTATCTATTAGAATCTGGGCAGAATCTATCCGGGATGTGGTTATGAATGAAAGCAGTAGTATCATCATCTGGTCAGCTCCCCTGATAATTTAAAGAGGATGACTTTCCCCCTGTGAAAGGATTTATAGCCCTTTTCAGCTTCCAGGGTTTTTGAAAGCATTTCGTACATCTCCTTTGTGTAGAAGAATTTCCCCATTTCGGCAAATTTCCTTGCCATGAATGGGGGTTTTACCCTCTCCTTAATATCGGATGAAGCGTATATGCTGTTGAGCAGAGTCCTCTGGAGGAATGCGATGGAGGGTATGGGTTCTGCACTCTGCAGGATTCTGATCATCTTCAGGCCGTCCCTGTTCTTCAGGGCTTCCCGTATTTCGAATATGGATTCCTCCTTCTTTACGAACATGAGTTTGTCCATATTCTCCAGCCCTCCCAGGAAGATCTTTTCCAGTTCGGTTTCAAGATTATGAAGGTCAGGTCCCGTACTGTCAACCAGCAGAGCAGCCCTTTCCGCATCCAGCACCATTCCAAGCCCCTTGGCTTTTTGAATCAGCCACCTTATGCGGGCTTCCCTCGACAGGTAGGGCATCAGGATGATCGCTGGAACTTTGTTCTTTTTGAAAGCAGCCTTTGCCCACTCCTTGACCCTCTTTGCCAGTTTCTTTTCATCCCCCTCATCGGTCAGCAGGTCGTAGAGCAGCATGGTGCTGCCCGAAGGTATGGAATTGAGGATATCCTTCCAGTTCTTCCATTGCAGGAAGTTCTTCACCAGTACAGCCTTTCGTGTATCGGCGAACATGCTTACACTGCGCAGACTCTTCAGGACTTCTTCCGGTGGAGATTCGTCCGCCCAGAAGGTTTTTGTTTCGAAGCCTTTTTCTCTATACCTTTCCATTATCCGCCTGAGGGGATAGGATTCTGGACCCAGGAATATGATCACGTTCTCGCTCAGGTATTTATCGAATTGCTGAAGGAACTTAATATGTGTACTCATAGATGACCAAGCCCTTTCTGGATGCTGCCAGTATGAGGTTTCCTTTCACTGCCAGATCGTATATGACTTCCCCCTCGTAGATGGGGGGCCTGTATCTTGCAAATTCGCTCTCTTTCAATATCTTTCTCCCGAGCCTTATCTCGTTCTCGATTCTTCTGAGATCGAATGCCTTGATGCCGCCGGAACCGAAGGCGATAAAGAGCAGATTACCCTTCAGATCAAATCCCAGGGCTTCTCCATAGGCCACGAATCGAATCAGGGGTTTGATCTTTGCCGGATTTCTAACATCGAATACATAAAGTCCTTCCTGACCGAAAGCCACGTACGCCCTGCCATTGTAGTATCTCACGTCAATGGCGAATGTGGTGTCTCCGAGAGAGTACTGGCCCAGCATCTTGATCCTGCGGGGGTTGGTGATATCCAGCACCAGCAACCCCCCCGGGCCATCTGCCACGTAAGCCCTGTTGCCAACGATATGAATACCCCTGGCAAATCCGGGGGTATCGAAGGATCCCACTATCTTTGGATTCGAAGGACTTGATACATCGTAAACAGTAATTCCCGCTTCCCCATCCGTGACGAATGCATACCTTCCCTTAACATCCACGCTAAGGGCGGAATCCCTGGATGGCACGGATGCCAGGACTTCTGCTATGTATGGATCCTCCACGTTCACAACTGTAAGCCCGCTGTACCCGGATCCGGCCAGAAGGTATCTGTTCCTGTATAGCCTGAGGCCTATTGGAAAACCGTCCACCTTTATCTCCGATGCCAGTGCGAGGCTGGTGGGGTCGGAAAAATCCAAGGCGTAAATCCTCTTCATGGAACTCAAATATGCACTATTCCCGGCCACCTCTATGCCAAAAGTGGGGAGGGGGGCTTTCCACCTCGAAACCATCGTCATATTGAGGCTGTCAGCATACTTTAAACTATCGGGAATACTGAAGAATATAGCGAAAATCAGTTCCATGTTTAAAATTTTAAACTTAAAGGAGAAAGAACTATGGAAGCACTAATAATGATCCTTCTACAATTTCCCGGTGCAAAGAGTAAGTTCATCGGGTTCGGTGCTGCAGCATCTGATATCGGTCTTAATTCGCCCAAGCTCATTACGGAGGCGTCTTACTCCCTATTTCAGGAGAATGGATTCTTCGGTATACAGGGGGGGCTGTGGATAAATTCGGGCAATCTCCTGCCTTCCGACCCATCCCTTTCCGATACCCTGACCTATAATCTGCCCCTTCTGACGGCCTTTATCGGGCCCACGCTGGGGCGGCCGGCATTCTATATCTCGCCGGTGGTGGGAATCGGCCTGATCAGGACGAATTCCGGTGCCCCGCCCGGAGGACTCGTTGGACTCAAAGTTTCCCTTCTGACCCGGAATAACATGGCTCTGCTCACTGCCTTTGCCGGCTATTCCCTGTATTACGGTCGCAGGTATGATCAGAATCTCGAATACGTTGCGGACACCACTCTCAAGTCCATGGTCTTTTCCGTTGCGATCAATCCCCTTTACTTTACCCCCACATTTCCCTTCAAGGAATGGACGGATGAGGAAAAGGAGAAGTACTATCATGGAGCTGATCTTGCCATATTCGATGAATTCAATGCTTATGGTGTTTCATTCAATTTGAGCAGGTATTTTGTGGATGGGGCCCTGTACGATCCCTCCATTGAGTTTTCCTATATACGCTATAACGGATACAGCGGGAGGGGCAATGAATTTGCACTGGGGCTGAACAGGCCCTATTTCGACCCCGATGGTCCCCATGGGGTGCTGCCTTCCCTGATCTATCTGAAGGTAAGGCCCTACTGGGGTAATAGACTCATGGATGTGGGTCCCTATTTCTCGATCGGTCTTACCACGGATGGAAAGTCCTTCGCAGGTGGTACGTATGATGCTGGAATAGATATTCGATTCGATATAATTCATCTGGATGCGGGGGTGTCCAAGGTGTTCGTCGGTGATTTCTATAATCCATACGATGTCCTGGCGGGAAAGGTGGATGAACCCTCTACCTTCGATGAATATCCTCTCTATTCTTCCAGGCTCGTGCCCAGAGTGTCTGCGGGCTTCAAATTCGTGTATGACCGGGGATATAATCGCTCGGCGTTCTTCATGAGCAATTCTTCATCTTCCTATGCTCTCGTTACCCTGAATATGGGGGCCTATATGGGCCGGATGAAGGAACTGAAGATAACCCCCATTGATATCTTTGCTATCAGGAACTTTGGAAGCAAACCATTCGGGCTTGCTCTTGGAATGGAACTGGGCAACATAGATGTTACCATCGGGGATAGTGTCGTGCGCATATCTGAACCCGGCATGTCCTTTAAAGGAGGGCTGGATCTGGCTGGCAATATGGGAACCGTTATCCTGTATGGACTTGGTGGATTCATCCTGGACAAAGGGGAACTGGCCTACGGAGGCGGTCTCAAGGTGGGGATCCTGAAGTACGGAAGCCTTGTGGGAGTATCCTTCTACAGCCTGTCTCTGGATTTCAGGTATCTGAACACCCTGGTATCCGATGGCTCCTCCTATCATCGTGACAATGTTTTCGGGATAAAGCTGGGCATAAGTTACCATATTCCCATAAGGAGATATCTGGACAAAGTGGAAGCCCGGATAATGGGGCCGGTAAACCCCGACTACATAGGGCATTAAAATTTGCCCATGGTGCGTAAACTGGCCATAGATGATGTAGACAAGAACGTTTTTAAGGGAAAGCGCGTATTCGTGCGCGTGGATTTCAACGTGCCCCTTTCGGAAGGCAGGGTTGCAGATGATTATCGGATAAGGAAGGCCCTGCCCACCATACGATACCTCATGGATGCAGGTGCAAAAGTGGTTCTGGCTTCCCATCTTGGAAGGCCAAAGGGTAAGAGAGTGGAATCCCTGTCTTTAAGACCTGTAGCCGAACATCTTTCCAGATTGTTGGACAAAGAGGTGGCTTTTGCGGAAGACTGCATCGGGGATCCTGCATTGAAAGTCGTCAGTTCGCTTCAGGATGGAGATGTCGCTCTGCTGGAGAACCTGCGCTTCCATCCGGGTGAAAAGGAGAACGATCCGGAGTTCGCCCGGCAACTTCGACAGCTGGCGGATGTCTATGTGAACGATGCTTTTGGAACTGCCCACAGGAAGCATGCTTCCGTGTACGGCCTTCCCCTGCTGTTCGAGGACAGGTTTGCCGGCCTGCTCATGAAGAGGGAACTGGAATACCTTGGTAAGGTGAGAGAGAATCCCACCCATCCGTTCGTTTCCATTATCGGTGGTGCGAAGGTGAAGGATAAGATAGGTGTTCTGGAGAAACTTGCCTCCACATCCGACAGGTTGCTAATAGGAGGTGCAATGGCCTATACCTTCCTCAAGGCTCAGGGAAAGAATGTTGGAAATTCTCTTGTGGATGAGGAGAGCATAGATTTTGCAAGGGACTTTCTTAGCAGATACGGGGACAGGGTGGTCCTTCCCGTGGATCATGTGGTTTCCGATGGTACCACCATTAAGACCGTTTCCGGAGATATACCCGATGGATTTGCCGGTTATGACATCGGTCCTTCCACGGTGGATCTCTTCAAATCCAACATAGAAGGCTCGAAAATGGTCTTCTGGAATGGGCCCCTTGGCATGTTCGAAAAGAAGGAATTCTCTCAGGGTACTTTTGAGATTGCCCGATTTCTGGCCGGATATAAGGATGCGGAAAGGATTCTTGGTGGTGGAGATACGGTTTCTGCAATTCACGCTGCGGGTATAGAGGATGAAGAGTTCGACCACGTTTCAACCGGTGGTGGGGCGACCCTGGAGTTTATAAGCGGAAAGGATTTGCCCGCGATATCTGTTTTGAAAGACCTGTAAACAGTTTGGTTTAAAACAAAGGGAGGATTACCGGAATGCTGGGAAAGAAGGAGGATACTTCCAAAATCGACACCATAGTGGGTAAGGGTGGTTTCATAAAGGGCGATGTGGAGGTGAGCAAGAGTCTGATGGTGGAGGGGAGGATAGAGGGGAATGTGAAGGTAAAGGGGCAGCTCATCCTGTCCAAGGGTGCCCATATCCGGGGTGATGTGATCTGCGATGAGCTGATAACGGATGGAACCATCGAGGGGAAGGTCAAGGTGAAGACGAGGGCGGAGATCCAGAAACACGGGAAGATAATGGGTGAAATACATTGCCGCCTTCTGGTGGTAGAGGAGGGCGGATTTATCAACGGTCTTACCAATATGATGGGAGATGTGGAGGATTCGGGAAAAGAAGTTAAAGATAAGAAGAATTCCTGACGATGTTGGCAATACTGCTGGGTCTGGATGTCTCGCGAATTGAGTGGTACCTGTCGTACAGGGATAGTGCGGATATAGCGATTTTACATGTTTTGAGTCAGGAATATCCGTCCCTGAAACCCTATATGGAATTCCTGAAGCAGAGAGATTTTCAGCAATACGACATAAACCGTCTCATTCGCCTGGGAACGCCCCATTCCCTTATCTCATCCATGCTTTCTCTTCTGGTGCAGGATCTATACGAAGGAGAGAGGTACAGAGCGGTGGTGGATACTGTTACACGATACAGGAAATATGCCGGAGAAAGAAGCACCTATTACTATATCATGTCTCTGAAGAAACTGGGCAATCCCCTTTACAGGCAGGAAGCAACCGCTTTCATCAATAAACATCCATCATCGTCCCTTGCATACAAACTCATGAAGGATCTGAAGCTCAATCTCTCCGCCCGCACGAGGTTGAGGGTTCTCTATCATAACAGGCGGTATAAGGAAATAGTTCGCTCATTTCCCCTTACAAGAGAAACGGCTTTCTACTTGATGTCTGCATATTACAAATTACGCAAGCGGGATAAGGCATACAGGATCTGCCGGAAATATACCGACGTTCTCGACTGGTCCTATTTTCTGAGATGTGCCATCTCTTCGGAAGCGGCTGGGGACACCACCCTTGCAGTAAAGTATATAAAACGCCTTCACCGATATAAACCGGATAAGGCTTCCCGATTACTGGCATGGCTTGTGCTGGAAAATCCATCCCTTTACGACGATTTTATGTCCCTCAAGGACACCCACGATGAGGTTCTTTTCCTTAAATCCATGCTCTCCCTGCGCTTCGGTGATACCACAGGCGCATCCAACTATCTTCGAGCCATCATCAATGGCTCCCGGAGTTCTTTCGAGCGTTCGAGAGCCTACTTCTGGATGGGAAAGATAACGGGCCAGAAGCATTTTGCAGATAGTGCCAGGAAGGTTCATCCATTCGGATACTATGCCGCGAGACTCGGATTCCCTCCGTCAGTCAGGGATACGATGTGTGTGGATACGGTTAGGCTCGAGAGAGCCGTTCCGGTCTTGATACTGGAGGCCTATGGCCTTCGAAAGTATGCGTATAGGTTCGTTAAACCATCCATCAGGCTTGAATCGGCATATCTTCTGAACAGGTTTGGCTACTATCCCCTTTCCATATATCTGGCATCTTCATCGCTGAAGGATAGGCCCTGCAGGGATGTATTTCCCCTCGCATTTCCCACTCCATTTATGGAATTTTTCCGGGAAGCATCTGATTCCTCGGGTGTTCCTGTACCCCTTCTCTATGCCATAGCCCGGGAGGAGTCTCGATTCGATACCATGGCTGTCTCTATCGCAGGGGCGAGGGGGATGCTCCAGATGATGCCCTTCCAGTTCAGGAAGCAGAGGAAGAAGCTGGGACTTCCCGACAGGCCCTTCGAGGTCAGAACCAATCTGCTGGCGGGAGCCCACCACTTTGCATCCGAACTCCAGGATCTCGGGGGGGATGTCGAATTGACCATATGTGCCTACAATGCGGGAAAGAGCCCTGTGGAGAGATGGATCCAGGTCATCGGCCTTCAGGACAGAGACTTCTTCTTCGAAATGATCCCCTACAGGGAGACGCGAAATTACTTCCGCCGCGTTTACAGGAGCTGGCAGTTTTACAGATGGCTCTTTGAAAGATAAATCAATGCTTTAAAATTCCTTAACCATTAACGACGAAAGGAGGTGTGTCTATGTGGTTAACTCTATTGATTTCAGCCGTCCAAATAGGGCCTGATCTTCAGGCCAAACTGGCAACGGCGGGGGAGAATGAGGTACTCCATGTCTATACAGTGATGGCCAGGCAGCCCGATCATCAATTCGCTAGGGGCCTGTCCACTGTGAAGGCCAGAGCGGATTACTACCGCAGGGTGGCTGCTGAAGCCAGGAAAGATCTGATCGCCGATATAGAGGCGGGCAAGATACAGGTGGAGAAGTATTATGCTTCATGGACCAACAACAGTGTTGAATTGTGGATAAAGAAGTCCGAAATAAAGAAGTTGCTTGACAGATCAGATATAGTGATGGTTGAACTATTTCCTAAATTCGAGCTCTTCAGGCCAAGACCATCTGACGGGAATGATCCCAATCCTGAACCCAATTATACGATATGGAATATCAATAGGATTGGAGCAGATACGATATGGGTTAGATACGGCTTGCATGGAGACAGTGTGATTCTGGCCACAATGGATTCTGGAATAGATACAACGCATCCGGCTCTTCAGGGTAAGATAATTAAGATGAGAGATTTCACTTCTGATGGAAACCCTGCCAGTGATGGCATTGGTCATGGAACTCATACTGCCGGGACCATTCTGGGCGGAACGGGCAATATGGATGGAAATATCGATGTCTATGATATTGGTGTGGCTCCTGGAGCATTGCTGATTCATGCCAAGATTTTCGATAACTCTGGTGTTGCTGGAAACATTTCTGGTGGATTCGACTGGATTGCCAGTCTGAAGGCTGATAGTGGTTATGATATAAAGGCAGTTGGAAACTCCTGGGGCAATCCTAACAGTACCACCACGTATTACTGGAATGCTGTGCTTACATGGAAGAACCTTGGAATATTGCCTGTCTTTTCTATAGGAAACGATGGCCCCAATCCCGGGACTGCTGGAACACCTGGAAACTTCCCCACTGCTCTGGGTGTTGGAGCGACCAATTCTGTTGAAGGTATAGCTGATTTCTCCAGCCGTGGACCTGCTCCCAATCAGAGTCCCTGGAATGATTCCACCTATTGGTATATTCCCGATTGGAATCTCATAAAGCCCGATCTCTCTGCCCCCGGAGTCTATATCAGGTCTTCCATTCCCGGTGGTGATTATGCTTCTTGGGATGGAACTTCCATGGCTTCCCCACATGTGACTGGCGGAGCAGCCATACTTCTGCAGGTTAATCCATCCTTAACTCCTGAGCAACTTTACAAGAAGTTTATCTATACTGCTTATCAGCGTCCTGATCTCAATTATCCCAATAATGATTTTGGATGGGGAAGACTCGATCTATTGAAGGCCCTGCAGGCAGTTATGGGCCCTGTGCTTTCTAAGGGTAACGTTAATGCAAATTATGGTGACAACTGGGAAGCCGGTGAAACGATGACCTTCGATGTGGAGCTTATAAACACGGGCGACTATACTGCTTCCAATATTCAGGGAAATATCTTCACTAACAGTTCCTATGTAACAATAACTGATGCTGATGCTACCTGGCCCGATCTGGCTGCTGGAAATTCTTCTTATTCTAATGATGGTGGATTTACTGTTCAGGCTCACAGTGATGCTCCCAATGGAACAGAGGTAAGTTTCGGTTTGGCACTGAGTTATCAGGATAGCCTTGGTAATGCTTATTCGGATACGTTTTTCGTGTCCTTTACCATTGGACTGCAGGCTCATGATATTTACGATGTCAATGCGGGAGATATAATAGTTACAGTTGCCAAGAATGTTGCGTTTCCTTCTACTGCTTACTCTGGATCGGCCCCTGCAACCGGAGCTGGTTTCGTAGTTAATGGGTCTGATCAGCTTTACTATGGAGCATTTGCTCTGGGAATAGATCTAAACAACGTTTCTGATATGTGGTATGCAGGAAACAATCCGGATGCCGATTTCACTGCTACAGAAGGACTTTACCTGATAGATCCTCCTGACTATGCTAACTTTATGGCTTACTCGCGAGTTTCCGATGGTACTTTGAGTGTGCAGCAGGATGCATTGACTGTAGATAATGTTACCAATGCAGTGGTTGTAAGGTACTGGATTACGAATACGGGTAGTTCTGATCTATCCGATCTTTACGCAGGTCTCTTCATGGATCTGGATATTGGTGGAAATAGCGGATATAATCAGAACACTGGCGGTATCGATACTTCCAGGAATCTCATTTATCTGACTTACAATGGTGTCTATGCTGGTGCTCTTTATGTAGGAAGCAATAATGGTACAGGTCTGGGTAATCTTACTTTCGTCCATAATCCCACCTATGTGTACAACGGTACACCTGATTCGGTCAAGTACAAGTTCCTTTCTGGTGCTATAACTGGTACGGCTACCAATGGCGATGATTATTCCATAGTTGTTTCAGGAGGTCCCTTCAGCCTTTCTGCCAATGCTGCTGATACTGTTTCCTTGACATTTGCCTTGGTTGGCGGATTGAGCCTCGAAGATCTGCAGGAAGCAGCTGATTCCCTCATAGGAAATGTGCCTGTCTCTGCCAGGGAAGTGGTTGAGCTTCCCGGATTCACCTTTGCTCCCGTTTATTCCAACGGCAGGCTCGTCATCAGATTCAACCTGCCCAGTGCCACCAATCTCGACGTGAATCTCTTCAACGTTGCCGGAAGGAAGGTTGCAACCCTGCATCAGGGCAGAATGGATGCCGGCTCCTACACCATGTCCGTCACCGGAAAGCTGGCGAAGGGTGTCTATATCCTGAAGGTGGACACCGACTTCGGAACCTACAAGAAATCGGTACTTATCTACTGATGCTTCTGGGAGCCTGACGGCTCCCCTTTTTCTCTTTAATCCATCGTTTCTTTTTCAGATTCAATTTTCCATAATGTGTTAAAATTTTGCCCATGCACAGGAGATATTACGACGTGGTGGTCGTGGGGGGTGGACATGCGGGGATAGAAGCCACCCTCATTTCTGCCCGCATGGGCATGAAGACACTCATGATAACATTCGACATCGATAAAATCGGGCAACTTTCGTGCAATCCCGCAATGGGGGGAATCGGGAAAGCTCATTTGATGAAGGAAATAGATGCCCTCGGGGGTGAGATAGCCGTTGCGACGGACGAAACGGGCATTTCTTTCAAGATGCTTAACACCAAGAAGGGACCTGCTGTCCAGTCCCTTCGGGCGCAGGTGGATAGGCGGGCTTACAGAGATAGGATGAAGCGGGTGGTCCTCGCCCATCCCAACGTGGACGTCTTTCAGGATGAGGTGGTGGAAGTCATCATAGATAAGGGGAGAGCGGTGGGCGTAAGGACCGCTTTCGGGTACGAATTCCTGTCCAAGGCTGTGGTCATCGCCACCGGGACCTTTCTGGGAGGGAAAATCTTCGTGGGTCCCAGATGGAGGCCCGCCGGGAGGCTGGGGGAGATGGCATCCAATCAGCTCTCCAGGCAGTTCAGGGAGCTTGGATTTCCCGTTTCCCGACTCAAAACCGGAACCTCTCCCCGTATAGATGGCAGGACCATAGATTTCTCCAAACTGGAGGTGGAACCCTACGATGAACCACCCCGTGGATTCTCCTTCCGCAATCCTTTCCTGAATGTGGAGCAGGTGCACTGCTATGCCACCCGCACCAACAGGAGGACCCACGATATCATCATGACCAACCTGCACCTTGCCCCCATGTACAGCGGGCAGATAGAGGGGAAGGGACCTAGATACTGCCCATCCATAGAAACCAAGGTGGCTGAATTCTTCCAGACAGTTGAGAGCCATCGCATCATTCTGGAGCCGGAGGGGAGGGATACCAACGAGTGGTACCTGAACGGATTCTCCACTTCCCTTCCCCTGGAGATTCAGTACCAGATGCTCCGGACGATGCCCGGACTCGAGAATGCCGTCATCCTGCGTCCCGGATATGCGGTGGAATACGACTTCATAGACCCCAGGGAGCTATATCCCTGGCTCGAGACCAG
>Ga0256835_1001233_pt1 | contig 15772 bp, 15 predicted proteins | sample PIR30metaG_FD_185972 | JGI IMG/M metagenome (GOLD analysis project Ga0256835, IMG submission 185972) | Hydrothermal vent microbial communities from East Pacific Rise, Pacific Ocean - PIR-30 | ecosystem: Environmental > Aquatic > Marine > Hydrothermal vents | place: Pacific Ocean: East Pacific...
CCGCTGTACTACGCGCGCTACCACTGGGACGAGTACGTCAAGCTCCAGGAAGCGTTCGAACAGACGGTCGAGACCCTGATGGCGGCCATCGACGCCAAGGACATGCATACCCGCATGCATTCCGAGCGCGTCGCGGCCATCGCCGAAGATCTTGCAAAAGCCCGCAAGCTGGACGAGATCGACATCGAGACGATCCGCCTGGGTTCGCGCATTCACGACATCGGGAAGATCGCGATACCGGACCGAATCCTCTTCAAACCGGGATTGCTTACCCCGGAGGAGTACGAGATCATCAAGACCCATCCCAGCACCGGGGCCGAGTTGTTGAAATTCGCCAAGTTCTTCCGTCAAGTGCTGCCGATCGTGCGACATCACCACGAGCGCTGGGACGGCAAGGGGTACCCAAAAGGTCTGGCCCAGGAGGAGATACCGCTCTCCGCCCGAATCGTCGCCCTCGCCGACGCCTACGAGGCCATTACCGCCGGTCGTCCGCACCGGGCCGCCAAATCCCCGGAAGAGGCGCTTGAGGAGATCCTCCGCCACTCGGGCACGCAGTTCGATCCGGAGCTGGTCGAGCTCTTCAAGGAGCTCTGGGCCGCCAATCCCCTTTGGCGCGATAGGGAGGTGTTTCTACGGCACTATTCGTCGCGGGCGTCCTCGCCGGTCTCCTCGCCGGACTTCTCCGAGGCGTCCGACTCCGAGACTACGCCCACGCGGAAATAAAGCACGGGTGGGCCTTCGTGCTGGCGGCGGTCCTCGAGGCCCTCACCCGCAACGCCGCCCTCGCCGGCAAGCTGGACCCCCATAGCTGGGGCCGGGGATTCGAGCTCCTGGCCCTCGCCCTGATCGCCTACGGCCTGGTTCAAAACCTCCACCTTCGCGGACTCTGGGTGGTCGCCGCCGGCTTCGCCATGAACACCTTCGCCATCCTCACCCACGGGGGGCAGATGCCGGTGACCGCCGAGGCCCTCCGGCGGGCGGGCATCGAGCGAGCGATCGCGATCCTCGCCAAACGGGGCGACGGCCTGCACGTGCTGACCTCCTCCCGGGACCCGCTCCGCTGGCTTGGGGACATCATCCCCTTGCACCACCAGGTGATCAGCATCGGTGACGTGCTCATCGTCCTCGGGGTCGGCGTGGCCACCTACGAACTCGGCCGCATCGGTCAAAGGCGTAGGATGGACGCGGTGAAACGCGATGGCTAAACCCCCCTATCGCATTACCCTGATCGAAGGCGACGGCATCGGACACGAGGTGGTCCCCGCGGCCCGCAAGGTGCTGGAGGCCACCGGCCTCCCCTTCGTCTTCGTCGAGGCCGAGGCCGGCTGGGAAACCTTCCAGAAGTACGGCACCTCGGTCCCCGAGGAAACCGTCGAGAAGATCCTCTCCACCGACGCCACCCTCTTTGGCGCCGCCACCAGCCCGACCAAGAAGATTCCGGGCTTCTTCGGCGCCATCCGCTACCTCCGGAAGCGGCTCGACCTCTACGCCAACGTCCGCCCGGCCAAGTACCACCCGGTTCCCGGCTCGGTACCGGGTACCGACCTGGTGGTGGTGCGGGAAAACACCGAGGGGCTCTACGTCGAACAGGAGCGGCTCTACGCCCGGGGCAAGGTGGCCATCGCCGACCGGGTGATCACCTACGAGGCGAGCTACCGCATCGCCGAGTACGCCCTGAAGCTCGCCGAGCGCCGGAAGGGCAAGCTGGCGCTAGTGCACAAGGCCAACGTGCTGCCGCTTTCCGACGGGCTCTTCCTCGAGGCCGCCCACGACGCCGCCAAGCGCCACCCCACGGTGGAGGTCTCCGAGGTCATCGTGGACGCCTGCGCCATGCGCCTGGTCCGGGAACCCCAGAGCTTCGACGTCCTGGTCATGGAAAACCTCTTCGGCGACATCCTCTCGGACCTGACCGCCGGTCTGGTGGGCGGTCTCGGCATCGCCCCCAGCGGCAACATCGGTGACCAGGCCGCGATCTTCGAACCCGTCCACGGCTCCGCCCCCGACATCGCCGGCAAGGGCATCGCCAACCCCACCGCCACCATCCTCTCGGCGGCAATGATGCTCGACCACCTGGGCGAACACGAGGTGGCCAGGCGCATCGAGGAGGCGGTCGACCACGTCCTCGCCGAGGGACCGCGCACGCCGGACCTCGGCGGAAACGCGACCACGGCGGAATTTACCGAGGCCGTGATCCAAGCCTTGCAAAAAAACTGAAAGTCTGAGAAGCTCATGGTAGACTTGGCATCTGCATAGGAGGCTAGGAGGCCAGCGTGGGCTCGTTATTAAGCAACCTTTTGCATAGTCGCAGCGAAGCGCTCGGGCTTGAAGTCGGCGCCGCCAACCTAAAGCTCGTGGAGCTCAGCGGGCGGTCCCCGCAGCTGCGCACGTACGCCATCCGCCCCACCCCCCCGGGGCTTCTCCACGAAGGGCTGATTGCGGATCCCAACGCGCTGGCCGCCGAGATCCGCGAGCTGGTCAAGGAAGCGCGTACCAAGAAGCGCGCGGTGGTCACCGCGCTCGCCAACGAGGTCACCATCACCCGTATCATCCGGGTACCCCGGATGGAACGAAAGGAGCTCGAGGAAGCCATTCGCTGGGAAGCCGAGCGCTACATCCCCTTCCCCATCGAAGAGGTGGTCCTCGACTTCGACCTCCTCGACGACCCCTCGGAGCTGGAGGAAGGCGAGGAGATGGAGGTGGTGATCGCCGCCGCCAAGGAAGAGACCGTGGTCCAGCTGGCCGAGGCCCTCTTCGCCGCCGACCTCGATCCGGTGGTCGTCGACCTCAAGCCCTTCGCCGGCCTGCGTACCCTGGCCCCGAGGCTCTCTCCGCCGGACGGCGAGACGCAGCCGGTCACCGTCTACCTCGAGGTGGGGGCGGAGTCCTCCTCGCTGGTCTTCCTCCGGGGCGAGCGGCCGCTCTTGGTCCGTACCCTGCGGGTCGCCGGCCGCGACTTCACCCAGGCCATCGCCCGGGCCTTCGGGCTGGAACCGGAGCAGGCCGAGGAGCTCAAACGGGAGTACGCGCTGGCCACGCTCTCCACCGAGGACGAGGAGGCCCTGATCGAGCTGGAGTCGCCCAAGGACCGCCCCAGCCCGGCCGAGATCTACGACGCCATCCGCACCATCCTCATCGACTTCACCACCGAGGTCCGTCGCAGCCTCGACTTCTTCAAGACCCAGTTCGAGGAGGACAACCTCGACCAAGCCTTCATCGCCGGCGGGGGCAGCAAGCTCAAGGGGCTCAAGGGTCTCCTTTCCGACGCCCTCGGCATCAACTTCATGGAGATCGACCCCTGGGAAACCATCAAGATCGACACCAACCGATTCGACGAAGGGCTCTTGCAGGAGCTCGGCCCGGAATTCGTGGTGCCGGTCGGCCTGGCGATAAGGGGGGTGAACCGGGTTGGTTAACCTCAACCTACTACCCAAGAAGTTGCGACGTCGGGCGGGCCCCGATTGGTGGCGAACCGCGGCCATCGTGGTACCGCTTTTGATTCTGGGGGTCGTGGCCTACTTAACCCTGCAGACCCTGGGCACCCTGAACGCGCGCATCGACCAGCGCGACCAGCTCAAGGCCGAGGTCCAGATCCTCCGTCCCTACGTCGCCGAGTACCAGAAGCTGGAGCGTCGAAGGCGGGAGCTCGAGCAGATCGCCGGGGTCGCCCGCGAGGTCCGGGCCACCTTCAAACCCTGGTCGGAATACCTGGCCAACTTCTTGAAACGCCTGCCCTCCCGGAGGGGGCGCCTGCTGGTGAGCCTGAACTCGATCAACGCCCGCAGCCTGAACCCCTCCCGGGCGGAATCGATTTACGGCATTCCCGCCCAGGTGGAGTTTTCCCTCCGAGGAGAAGCCGCCTCCGAGCAGGCCCTGGTCAACTTCGTCAAGGTCTTCGAGACCGATCCCGGATTCGGCATCAACTTCCAGAGCACCAGCCTGGACAAGAAGACCGGGATCTACAGCTTCAACGCCAGCGTGGGGATGGTAGTGACGCCGCCCAAACCAAAATCGCAGGAGGAGCAAAATGAAGGCGGCTCTTAAACGATTGGATTCCCGAACATTGGCGGTGATCCTGATCGGGCTCGCCCTGGTGATCGCCGGCCTTTGGTATTACTTCTGGCTCAAGCCGACCAAGCTGCGGATCCAGGAGCTCGATCAGGAGATTCAACGCCTGGAGGTCCAGCGTAGAAAAGGGCTGACGGCCAAGCGGCGCCTGCCCCAGTTGCGGGAACAAATCGCCGCCCTGGAGGCGGAAATTCAGAGCTTCCTGGCGGCCCTGCCGGAGGAGGAGAAGTTCTACGAGGTGCTCGACCTCCTGGCCAAGAACGCGCGTGAAACCGGGGTCACGCTCAAATCCCTCACCCGCAGTCCCTCCAAGAGCGAGATCGCGGAGGTGTCGAGCATCGACGTTTCCATGCGGGTGGAGGCGCCCTTTCCCGAACTCTACGTCTACCTGAAACGGCTGGAGTCCCTGCGCCGGTACAGCTCGATCAACGGCATCACCCTGAACGCCTCCGGGCAGAATCAGGTCAACCCCCAGATCGGCGCCAACATGACCGTTCGTTTCTACGTGTATAAGGGACCCCGTGGGGAGGAGCAACCGTGAAGCTGACGCCTGGGGTCAAAATCCTGATCGCGGTTCTCCTTTTGGCCGCCGCCGTGGCCGCCTGGTACACGCTCTACCTGCAGGGTACGCAGGAGGCGGCCGCTCCCACGCCCCCCGCGAAACAAAACCCGGCGCCCGCGACCAGCGCCCGGGCGATGACCTCGCCCAGCGCCCGGGCACTGGAAATCCTCCCCCTTCCCTTCCTGGTCACCAAGGCGCCGGAAGAGGCCCCGCCCCCGGTCAAGGAACCGGAGACCCCGGTGGCCGAACCCCCCTTGAAGGAGGAGGTCGAGGCCCCGCCCAACCCCTTCCTACCGCTACCCCAACGCCTCAAGGCCATGGCCGCTTCCTCGCCAAAACCCAAGCCCAAGCCCACACCAACCACCTCCAAGCCGGTCACGGTCAAGGTCTCCGAGGCTCCCGAGCTGATGAACGTCCCGCTGCCGCGGGTCCTGCCGCCGGCGGCGACCGAACCGGTACTTCCCCCGGAGGCCAGCGTCCGCCTCGGGGCCCTGCCGGTCCGGCTGCAGCCCCTGGAACGCCTGGTCGTCCCGGTGGCCGAGGGACAGGAGCAGCCGCGCGAGGCGGCGGCTTCCGGAAAGGCAGACAAAACCGCCGGCAACCCGCTGGAAGCCTGGGCCAAGGCCCAGGGCCTGCGGCTCTCGGGGATCGCCCTGGGGCCGGTTAGCGTCGCGATCTTCGCCACCAAGGACGGATACGTAGCGTTGCCCGTCGGGGAGCAGTTCCCCGGTACCGACGTGCAGCTGAAAGCGGTGACGGCAGAACGGGTGCTTTTGGTGCAAGGACCTCACACCCTAACCTTGGAGTACGGAGGCGGTGGATAGTATGAAGCGCTGGATCATAGCTTTGGTATTTGCCATTTCGTTTGCCCTCGCGGGCTCGTTTCCCGACGACCCGCGCTTCGACCAACCCGTGACCGTGAAGACCTCGGTCCAGGGCGATCCCCTGGACGTGGTGCTGAGCGCCCTCGCCCGGGCGGTGGGGCTCACCCCCATCGTCAAACTGCCTCCCGAGCTCGAGAAGATCCGGGTCAAGATCGCCGTCGAGGAGAAGCCCTTCAAGGAGGTCTGGGACGTCCTGATCCAGGCCTACGGCGAGGGCAGGCTGGACTACGCGCTCATCGACGGAGGCATCGTCCTGGTCGCCCCCCCCGAGGTGGTCGTCCGGGCACAGGGCAAGGCGGGGGCGACCCGCGACCTGGCGCCGATCCGGGAGTTCGTGGAGGTCAAGTACCTCGACCCGGAGGAGGCGGCCAAGCTGATCAAGGCGGAGATTCCTGAGCTCTCCGTTGTGCGGGTACCGAAACAACCGATCCTGATCCTGCGGGGAAGCCCGGAGCTGATCCAGGAGGCCAAGGCCCTCCTCGCCAAGGTGGACGTGCCCGCCCCCGAAGCCGAGGCGGCGCCGCAGGAGGAGGAGCGCAGCCTGGTCCGCCGCTTCTACGTGCTGCGCTACCTGGATCCCGCCCAGGTCATCGACTTCCTGGTCCGGGAGATTCCCGGCATCAAGGTCACCCAGGTCCCCGGCCAGAAGGTGCTGATCGTGCGGGGAACCGAGGAGCAGCAGAAGGAGGTCCGGGACATCCTCGCCAAGATCGACATCCCGCCGGAGCAGGGACCGCCGATCTACCAGCGGACCTTTAAACTCTCCAACGCCAACGCCAAGGACCTCGCCAAGGTCCTGACCGAGGCCTTGAAGGCGAAAGGGGTGGCGGCCACCCCCGGCGAGGGAGAGGGCCAGGCCACTCCCGCCGGTGGCGCCCCGGTGGTCAGCGTCGTCGCCGACGAGCGGACCAACACCCTGATCGTTACCGGCACCGCCGAGCAGCTGGCGCTGGTGGAGGAGCTGATCCCCGAGCTCGACAAACCGGTGGACCAGGTCAACGTCCAGGTCCGGATTCAGGAAGTCACCCGCACCACCCTGAACAATCTGGGCATCAACTGGGAGGCCGCCGGCGGCAACCTGGTGGCCACCCTGGCCGACGCCGGCCTGAGCCTGATCTTTGACGCCACCCGCTCGCTGGCGGCGCTGAACATTAGCGCCACCCTGAACGCCCTCGAGCAGCAGGGGCTCTCCCGCCGGGTGAACGATTCCAACATCACCGTGCTTAACAACCAAACCGGGCGGATCCAGTCGGGCTTCACCTTCTTCATCCGCCGCATCGTCGAGGGGAAGGTGGAGAAGATCCCCTACGACGCTGGCGTGATCGTCGAGGTGACGCCCCAGGTCACCAACTCCGGCGAGATCGTGCTCAAGGTGCACACTGAGGTTTCGGACATCCTCGAGCGCAACCCGGTCGACGGCGACGTGGACAAGCTCTCCAAGCAGGTCTCCGAGACGATCCTCCGGGTGCAGGACGGTCAGACGGTGGTGATCGGCGGGCTGATCAAGAACAGCACCAAGCACAGCAAGCAGGGCATTCCGCTGCTCTCGGACATCCCGCTCATCGGCGCCCTCTTCTCGCAAACCAGCCACGAGACCGAGGACAACGAGCTGATCATCGTGCTGAAGGCCCGCCGCACGACCCCCACCGAGTGCCCCGGAGCCCTGACCAGCCCCTGCAACTGACCCCGGTTCCACCGCCTCAGCCGGCCCTCTTGGGCCGGCTTTTAGCTTCGTGCTAGGCTTTTTTCATGCGTTTCCTCACCGCCGGCGAATCCCACGGACCCGCGCTCTTCGCCATCATTGAGGGGCTCCCCGCCGGCCTCCCCCTCACCGAGGACGACCTCTCCCCCTGGCTCAAACGGCGCCAGGGCGGCTACGGCCGGGGCCGGCGGATGCAGATCGAAAAGGACCAGGCCCGCATCCAGGCGGGGGTCCGCGCCGGCCGCACCACCGGAGCCCCGGTGGCGCTGGTGATCGAAAACCGGGACCACCCCAACTGGCTCGAGGTCATGGACCCCTCGCCGGGAAACGAGCCCCGGCAACGCGCCCTCACCGCCGCCCGGCCCGGCCACGCCGACCTACCCGGGGGCATCAAATACGGCCACAAGGACCTGAGGGACGTGCTGGAGCGGGCCAGCGCCCGGGAGACCGCCGCCCGGGTGGCGGTGGGGGCGGTGGCGGCCAGACTCCTCAACGAACTCGGGGTGGAAAGCGCCGCCTACGTGGTCGAGCTCGGCGGTATCCGCGCCGAGCGGGAATTTTCCTGGGAGGAGCGGGCCCGAATCGAGGCCAGCCCCCTCTACACCCCGGACCCCGAGGCCGAGGCCGGGATGATCGCCGCCATCGACGCCGCCCGGGAACGCGGGGACACCCTGGGCGGGGTGGTCGAGGTGCGGGTGCGGGGCCTGGTGCCGGGCCTGGGCAGCCACGTGCACTACGACCAAAAGCTCGACGGCCGGCTGGCCCAGGCGGTGATGAGCGTGCCCGCGATCAAGGGGGTGGAGATCGGGCTCGGCTTCGAGGCCGCCCGGAGGCCGGGCTCGGAGGTGCACGACCCCATCTTCTGGAGCGTGAACCGGGGCTTTTACCGGGAGACGAACCGGGCCGGCGGCCTCGAGGGCGGCATCACCAACGGCGAGGAGCTGGTGATCCGGGCGGCGATGAAGCCGATCGCCACCCTGATGCGGCCGCTCGCCACCGTGGACGTGGTCACCAAGGAGCCCGCCGACGCCGCCCGCGAGCGCTCCGACGTCACCGCCGTCCCCGCCGCCGGCGTGGTGGTGGAGGCGATGACGATGATCGTGCTGGCGCAGGCCTACCTGGAGAAGTTCGGGGGCGACACCCTCGAGGAGATCAAGGAACGCCTGGCCCGCTATCAAACGCGGGCGCGGGAGTACTGACGGTGCGCCGCATCGAGGTCGAACGCCCCACCACCTGGGTCGCCCTAACCGGCTTCATGGGCGTGGGCAAGACCCGGATCGGTCGGGAACTCGCCAAGGAGCTGATGCTCCACTTCGTCGACCTCGACCGGCTGATCGAGCGGGAGACCGGCCTGGCGATCCCCGACATCTTCCGCTACCTGGGCGAGGACTCGTTCCGCAAGCTGGAGCGGGAGGCGGTGCGCGAGCTGGTGGGAAAGGACTACCTGGTGGTGAGCCTGGGCGGCGGCACCTTCATCGACGAGGAAAACCGGAAGCTCCTCCTCGCCCGCGGCCCGGTGGTGGCGCTCTGGGCCCGGCCCGAGACCATCCTGGAGCGGGTGCAAAGGCGGCCCGGCAAGCGCCCCCTGCTCGAGGGCGGCGACCCCCTGGAACGGATCCGAAGGCTTTTAGAAGAGCGCGAGGCGCTTTACCGCGAGGCCCCGATCCACGTCGAGAGCGAGGGCCGGAGCCCCAAGGAGACCGCCGAGGCGATCGTCAAGGAGCTCTGGAGGTGGCGTGAAGCTCGCGGTGCGTAACCCCCCCTACCAGGTCTGGATCGGCCGGGGCGCCCCCCTGGCCAAAGAGTCCCGGCCCGCGGCGTTGCTCTACGACCGGGCGGTCGAGCCCTTCGCCCAAGCAATCGCCAAGGCGGCGGGGATCCCCCACCTCCGGGGGATCGAGGGCGGCGAGGGCGCGAAGACCCTCGAGGCCTACGGCGAGCTGCTCGCCTGGCTGGCCGGGATCGGGCTCACCCGTGACGCCGTGCTCTACCTGGTCGGGGGCGGCACCCTAACCGACCTCGGGGGCTTCCTGGCGGCGAGCTACCTGAGGGGGATCGCCTACCGGAGCTTTCCCACCACCACGCTCGCGATCGTGGACGCGAGCGTCGGCGGCAAGACCGGCCTCAACCTGCCCCAGGGGAAGAACCTGGTGGGGGCCTTTCACGCGCCGGAGGCGGTTTTTGCCGACCTCGAGGCGCTTTCCACCCTGCCCGAGCCGGTCTTCAAGGAAGGGCTGGTCGAAGCCTTCAAGCACGGCCTGATCGCCGGCGACGAGGCGCTTTTGAACCCCTTCGAGCTCCACCCCGACCACCCCCAGCTCGAGGCCTACCTCGCCCGGGCGGTCGCCGTGAAGATCGAAGTGGTCGAGGCCGACTACAAGGAGGCCGGCCGGCGCCGGCTTTTGAACCTCGGCCACACCCTGGCCCACGCCCTCGAGGCCGCGAGCGACCACCGGATCTCCCACGGGGCGGCGGTGGCCTACGGCCTGCTCTACGCCGCCCTCTTGGGCCGGGCGCTGGGCGGGGAGGACCTGGTCCCTCCCGTGCGGGAGCTGCTCGCCTGGCTCGACCCGCCGCCCCTGGAGCCGATTCCATTCGAGCAGCTCTGGCCCTACCTCGCCCGCGACAAGAAGGCCCGGGCCGGGGGGCTTTCCTGGGTGGTGCCGCGGGCACTCGGACAGCTCGAGCTCCGCCCCCTGCCCCGTAAAATGCTCGAGGAAGCCTACGAACGTTTCTGGGAGGCGCTATGATCCTGGTTCTGCACGGTCCCAACCTCAACCTGCTCGGGAAACGCGAGCCCGAGCTCTACGGCACCCTGACGCTGGAAGAGCTCGAGGAACAGCTCCAGACCTGGGGCGAGGAGCTCGGCACCCGGGTGGAAAGCCGCCAGTCCAACCACGAGGGCGAGCTGGTCGAGTGGATCCAGCGCGCCGAGGAGGAAGGGTTCACCGGCATCGTGATCAACCCCGGCGCCCTCACCCACTATTCCTACGCCCTGCTGGACGCGGTTCGCGCCCAATCGCTGCCGGTGGTCGAGGTGCACCTTTCCAACATCTACGCCCGCGAGCCCTTCCGCGCCCACTCGGTGACCGCCCCGGCGGCGAAGGGCGTGATCACCGGGCTGGGGCCGCTCGGCTACCGCTACGCCCTCGCCTACCTGGCGGCGTTGACCTCCTAGCCGGCGCGGCCTATACTCGCCCGAGGCGGGGCCCCGTGGTGTAGTTTGGTTAGCACACCCGCCTGTCACGTGGGAGGTCGCGGGTTCAAGTCCCGTCGGGGCCGCCAGCGCGCCCGCCCGAAAGGGCGGGCGGCTTCTTTTTCCCGGCGCCCCGGGGTATACTGAGACCCGGTGTAAAGAATTGCGTTCCCGTGGGAGCGCGTTCCCCCAAAAGCGAGGCAGACGATGGCTGAGGTTGTACCTGTCGAGATTACCGAGGAAGTCAAGCAGAGCTTCATCAACTACGCCATGAGCGTGATCGTGGACCGGGCCCTGCCCGACGTCCGCGACGGGCTGAAGCCGGTGCAGCGGCGCATCCTCTACGCCATGTACCAAGAGGGCCTGCTCCCCGGCCGCAAGCACGCGAAATCCGCCGGCGTGGTCGGCGAGGTCATCAAGAAGTACCACCCCCACGGCGACCAGGCGGTCTACGACGCCATGGTCCGCATGGCCCAGGACTGGAACCTGCGCTACCCGCTGGTGGACGGCCAGGGGAACTTCGGCTCGATCGACGGCGACCCGCCGGCGGCCTACCGCTACACCGAGGCCCGGCTCTCCCCCATCGCCCTGGAGCTGCTCCGGGACATCGACAAGGACACCGTCGACTTCAAGCCCAACTTCGACGGCACCGCCATGGAGCCCGAGGTGCTGCCGGCGGGCTTTCCCAACCTGTTGGCCAACGGCGCCTCCGGCATCGCGGTGGGCATGGCCACCAGTCTCCCGCCCCACAACCTCGGCGAGCTGATCGACGCCCTGGTCCAGATGATCGACCGGCCCGAGATCACCCTCGACGAGGTGCTCGCCGTGCTGCCGGGCCCCGACTTCCCCACCGGCGCCCGGCTCCACAAGGGGGGCATCAAGGAGGCCTACCAGACCGGCCGCGGCAGCCTGAAGCTTCGCGCCAAGGTCCACGTCGAGGAGAAGAAGAACCGGGTCGCCCTGGTGGTCACCGAGATCCCCTACCAGGTCAACAAGGCCAGCCTGATCACCCAGATCGCCGCCCTGGTGCGGACCAAGAAGGTCGAGGAGATCGCCGCCCTCCGGGACGAGTCCGACCGCCGGGGCATGCGCATCGTGATCGAGCTGAAGCGGGGCGCCAACCCCGAGGTGGTCTTGAACCGGCTCTACAAGCACACCCAGCTCCAGACCACCTTCACCGTCAACCTGCTGGCGATCGTCGAGGGCGAGCCCAAGGTGCTCTCGCTCCTCGACCTGATGCGCCACTACCTGGCCCACCGCAAGAACGTGGTCACCCGGCGCACCGCCTTCGAGCTCAAGAAGGCCGAGGAGCGGGCCCACGTGCTGGAAGGGCTCTTGATCGCCCTCGACCACATCGACGAGGTGATCGCCTTGATCCGGGCCTCCAAGGACGCCGCCGAGGCCCGCAAGGGGCTGGTCGAGCGCTTCGGCCTCACCGAGGTGCAGGCCCAGGCGATCCTCGACATGCGGCTGCAGCGGCTCACCGGCCTGGAGCGCGAGCGGCTGGTCGCCGAGTACCGCGAGCTGCAGGAGACCATCGCCTTCCTGAGGGCGATCCTCGAGGACGAAGGGAGGCTCTGGGAGGTCATCAAGGAGGAGCTCCTCGAGGTCAAGAAGAAGTACGCCGACCCCCGCCGCACCGTGATCACCACCTTTGCCGAGGCCTTCTCCCCCGAGGACCTGATCGAGGACGAGCCCATGGTCATCACCATGACCGCCGCCGGCTACGTCAAGCGCACCCCCCTCGAGGCCTACCGGGCCCAGGGCCGGGGCGGCGTCGGGGTCCAGGCCGGGCGCACCAAGGGCGAGGACGAGGCCACCACCGTCTTCGTCGCCCAGATGCACGACCAGCTGCTCTTCTTCACCAACCACGGCCGGGTCTTCGGCCTCAAGGTCTTCGAGCTCCCGGAGGCCAGCCGGGCCGCCCGGGGCAGCCACGTCCGCCAGCTCCTGGCCCTGGCCGAGGGCGAGCAGGTCGCCACCCTGCTGGCGGTGCGCGACCTCAAGGCGCCCCTGGACCTGGTCTTCGCCACCCGGCGGGGCGTCGTCAAGCGCACCCCGCTGATCGAGTACCAGAACCTCACCAGCTCGGGCCTGATCGCCATCCACCTGCAACAGGGCGACGACCTGATCGCGGTGGCCACCGCCAAACCGGAGGACGACGTGGTGCTGGCCACCCGCCGGGGCAAGACGATCCGCTTCGCCCTGGCCGAGGTGCGGGCCACCGGCCGCGCCAGCCAGGGGGTGCGCGGCATCCGGCTGAAAGAGGGCGACGCGGTGGTCTCGCTGGCGGTGATCCCGGCCGGCTGGGAGGGCGACCTCCTGGCGGTGGGCAGCCGCGGCTACGGCAAGCGCACCCCGGTCGGCGAGTACCCCCGCCAGGGCCGGGGCGGCCAGGGGGTGATCGGCTTCAAGACCGGCGAGAAGGTGGGCGAGCTCGTCGCCATGCTACCGGTGGACGGCGACGAGGACCTCTTGGTGCTCTCCAAGAAGGGCCAGGCGATCCGCATCCCGGTGGCCGGGATCCGGGTCTCCTCCCGGGCCACCGCCGGGGTCAAGCTGATGAACCTGGCCGAGGGCGACGAGGTCGCCTCGGCCTTCGTGGTCGAGCGCGCGGAGTAGGCTGGAGGCATGAAGGCCTACGTGGTGCTGATCACCGCCCCGGCGGACGGCGAGGCGGCGGCGAAGCTCGCCCGCACCCTGGTGGAAGAGCGGCTCGCCGCCTGCGTCAACCGGGTGCCGGGACTGGTTTCCACCTACTGGTGGCAGGGGAAGATCGAGGAGGACCGGGAGGAACTGCTCATCATTAAGACCAGCGAGGACCGGCTCGAGGCCCTCCTCGAGCGGGTCCCCGAGCTCCACCCCTACGCCGTCCCCGAGGTGCTGGCGCTGCCGGTGGAGAAGGGCCATCCCCCCTACCTCGACTGGCTCCTGGCGGAAACTCGATTTTCGTAACGAATATGTTTACAAAATCCCCGCCCCCGTGCTAGCCTGGGGGCGGGGAGGGAATCGTGAGCAAGGCCAACATCCGGGAGCGCGTCCGATACGCCGCCGGGGAGGTGGTCCTCTACCCCGGCGTTCCGGCCCCCGGGGAGCCCCTTTACCGGGTGGTCGAGGGGCTGGTACGCATCCAGTACGTGGACGAGGAGGGCAACGCGCTCACCCTCCGCTTCGTCCACCCCGGCGAGTTCTTCGGCGAGGAAGCCCTGGCCGGGCTCGAGCGCGACCACTTCGCCGAGACCATGGTGGAAAGCGAGCTCGAGGTCGTCCCCATTCCCGAGCTCGGGCCCGAGGACTACCCGGCGCTGACCGCCCAGCTGGTCACCGCCCTCAAGCGGGGCTACCGCCAGATCGAGCGGCTGGTGACCCAGCGGCTCAAGAACCGGGTGGCGGCGGCGCTGCTCGAACTGCTCAACACCCCGCTCGCCGACCGCGACGAGGAGGGCCGGCCGCTGGTCCGCCTCACCCACGACGACCTGGCGGCGGCGGTGGGCTCGGTGCGGGAGACGGTCACCAAGATCGTCGGCGAGCTCGCCCGCGAGGGTTGCATCCAATCGGGCTACGGCAAGATTACCCTGCTCGACCTCGAGGGCCTCAGGAAACTGGCCGCGAAAAAGGAGTGAGCACGACCGGCCCCCTCGGGGGCCTTTTCTCAGGAGTCAAGCGATGACCGCAGGAACCGACCTGATCATCGTCGGCGCCGGCCCCACCGGGCTGGCGGCCGCCTTCTACGCCGGCATGCGGGGGCTCTCCTCCCGGCTCGTCGACCCCCTTTCCGAGCCCGGGGGGCAGCTCGTCGCCCTCTACCCCGAGAAGTACATCTACGACGTGGTGGGCTTTCCCAAGATCAAGGCCGCCGACCTGGCCGCCCGGCTGGTGGCCCAGGTCGAACCCTTCCACCCGATCTTCGCCCTGGAGGAGCGGGCCGAGACCCTGGAGGAGGACCGGGAGGGCTTCCTCCTCACCACCCACAAGGGCCATACCTACCGCGCCCGGGCGGTGATCGTCGCCGCCGGCCTGGGGGTCTTCGAGCCCCGGCGGGTGGGCGCCGAGGGCGAGCGCGAGCTCGAGGGAAGGGGCGTCTTCTACGCCGTCAAGTACCCCGAGGAGTTCAAGGGCAAGGAGGTCCTGATCGTCGGCGGCGGCGACAGCGCGGTGGACTGGGCCTTGATGCTCAAGAACATCGCCCGGGTCACCCTGATCCACCGGCGCAAGACCTTCCGGGCCCACGAAAAAAGCGTCAAAGAGCTCCTCGAGGCCGCCGAACGGGGCGAGCTCAAGGTCAAGACCCCCTACGCCCTGAAGGCGGTGCGGGGGGACGACTGGGTCAAGGAGGCCGAGATCGAGAACCTGGAGACCGGCGCGCGCGAGGTGCTGCCGGTGGACGCCGTGCTCATCCTGGCCGGCTTCCTCACCAAACCCGGCCCCCTGGCGAACTGGGGCCTCAAGCTCGAGGGCAACAAGATCGTGGTCAACACCCGCATGGAAACCAGCCGCAAGGGGGTCTTCGCCGCCGGCGACGCGGTCACCTACCCCGGCAAGCTCAAGCTCCTCCAGATCAACTTCGGCGAGGCCGCCACCGCCGCCCACTACGCCGCCGCCTACCTCACCGGCGAACGCGCCCAACCGGGACATAAAAGCGCATAAGCCCTAGAATGGGCGATGGAGGTGATGGCAACGATGAAACGCATGGGGATCCTTCTGGTGGCGCTGCTCCTGGGCGCCCTGGCCTTTGCCGGCGAGTTCTCGATCATCCACTTCAACGACGTCTACGAGATCCAGCCGGTGAAGCGGGGCAAGTACGGCGGGGCCGCCCGGGTGGCGACGCTGATCAAGGAGCTCGGGGGTCAGGAGAACCTGATCCTCTTCTCCGGCGACGCCTTTAGCCCCTCGATCATGTCCAGCGTCTTCAAGGGCAAGCAGATGGTGGACGTCTTCAACCGCCTGGGGCTCGACTACGCCACCTTCGGTAACCACGAGTTCGACTTCGGCCCCGAGGTGGCCGCCCAGCGGGTGAAGGAGTCCCAGTTCACCTGGATCTCCACCAACCTGGTGGACAAGCGCACCGGCCAGGGCTACGTCGGCGCGGTGCGCTGGGCGCTGGTGGACTGGAACGGGGTCAAGGTCGGCCTCCTGGGCCTGATCGACAACTGGCTCGAGCTCACCAGCCCCGGCCCCAACGCCCTCTACCTCGACTTCGTCGAGACCGGCCGCAAGTACGCCCGGATGCTGAAGGCCAAGGGCGCCGAGGTGGTCATCGCCCTCACCCACATGGATATGGCCAACGACGAGAAGCTGGCCGCCAGCGTGCCCGAGATCGACCTGATCCTGGGCGGGCACGACCACGCCCCCATGTGGAAGGT
>Ga0256835_1001234_pt1 | contig 15749 bp, 17 predicted proteins | sample PIR30metaG_FD_185972 | JGI IMG/M metagenome (GOLD analysis project Ga0256835, IMG submission 185972) | Hydrothermal vent microbial communities from East Pacific Rise, Pacific Ocean - PIR-30 | ecosystem: Environmental > Aquatic > Marine > Hydrothermal vents | place: Pacific Ocean: East Pacific...
GTCCCTATGCTTGGCTTCCCGAATCTTTCTATGAGCCTAGTGTTCTTGAGTATTTCTTTGTATATTCCGTACCCGTGTATTCTCTTGTTGATTATGATTATTCCTAGGATGTGTACGCGGAGGGCGCTCCGATAAGCTCTTCTGGGTGGTGGGGCATTGTTTTTTCTCGGCATAGTATCTTCACTGGGTAAGGTATTTATTAGGGTCTTAAATATATTTTATCCGAATATATTCCGGTGGAATATATTGTTCGGTAAGAAGACGACGAAGGACCTGATGAAGCTGCGGAACAGGATATTGACAGGCAGTATTCTCGGTACGCTCTTCTGGCTAGCTTGGCCAATGATAGTAGCTAATCTTGTAAACACATCCTATAATATTGTCGATGCATACTGGCTAGGCAAACTAGGCCGGCAAGCCTTCGGAGCACCAACGGTATCATTTCCATTGATCATGTTGTTCTACAGTATCGGCATGGGCTTCGCAATGGCTGGTATATCGCTTATATCACAGTACATCGGGGCGGGAGATTTTAAATCAGCTAATCGGTCCGCCGGTAACCTCCTCGCATTCATGCTCTCAATGTCCGTTGTACTCAGCACTCTCGGAATACTGTTCTCCCCATATTTCCTCCGATTAATGCATGTGCCCCCCGATATCTACCCATATGCCGTCTCGTATCTCAATGTCATATTCGCGGGGATACCAATAAGCTTCATAGGCTTTGCATTCAACACGATAGCTAATAGCCTCGGAGACACACGTACACCGACAGTTCTAAACATTGCATCATCAATAACGAACATGGTTCTAGACCCGTTTCTCATATATGGCTTGCTAGGCCTCCCAATGCTGGGAGTTGTAGGGGCAGCAATAGCTACGATCCTATCCAGAGTAATAGTCTCGGCCGCAGGGCTGAAATACCTGATCACAGGGTATCACGGCCTCAAGATAACGTGGAGTGATCTAAGGATTGAGAAGTGGTGGCTCAAAAAAGTCATAAGCATAGGTACCCCGATGGCCATACAGCGTTCATCTAATTCTCTAGGCTTCACGATAATGATGAGCCTGGTATCGATGTATGGCTCGGCAGTAGTGGCAGCTTACGGAGTAGCTACGAGGGTCATAAATATAATGAGTGGCTTCACATGGGGGTTAAACAGAGCTACATCGGTAATGGTGGGCCAGAACATTGGTGCAGAACAATACGAGCGCGCCAAGAAGATAGCCGCGACCACCATGACAATAATATTTATAATACTAAGCGCTGGCTCGGCACTGATCTACTTGTTCAGAGAACCTCTCGTAGCGTTCTTCATATCCGACCCTAAGGTAATAGCTGTAGGGAGTGAAATGATAAGTATATTCATATGGAGTTTGCCCTTCTTCGGTTTATTTGCGATAGGAGGAGCAATAGCGAGTGGATCAGGCCACACTAAGTTCTTCGCTACACTATCAATAATTAGGCTCTGGGCTCTCAGAATAGGTCTCTCATACCTATTAGCATTATGGCTCGCAATGGGCTCCGACGGCATATGGATCGCTATGACAATAAGCAACATAGTCGTAGGAATAATCACGGTATTATGGGTGTTGTCGGGCAGATGGGCTAAAAGAGTGATCGAGCTAAGAAGTATTCCTCTCCAGCCCGAATAGCCGGGGTATCTCGTTAACATCTATCTTCTTATACCTCTCTAGGCTACCCACATCGTACCATGGGCCACGGTAAATATAGGCTTTAACCTTCAAGCCCCTTCTAATCATATATGGTATTAGTTCTCCCATGATATCGAATTTTGTACCGAGTCTCGCCTCGGCTTCACCTAGTACATGCGTCTTAAGGCTTAGAATACCGATCGTAGCGTGAATATTCAGCTCAGGCTTCTCCCGCATCTCCACAACGTTTCCCTCATCATCCATCCTCGCAATACCGACTGGTACCTTGTACCTATCCGTTATGACAAGTACTGCATCAGCCCCTGTTTCTTCATGGTATTGGAGTATGTCTTTCACAGGAACCGGTGCCAGTATGTCACCGTACCAGATGAAAGCTGTCTCGCCGAGCAGTCCTTCACGGTAAGCCTTGAGGAGTGCTCCACCTGTATTAGTGTATTTCTCGTCGTCGATACAGTACTTTATACTGGCACCATATCTTGATCCGTCGCCGAAGTAATTGGCGATGTACCTCCACTTATAGTTCACGAGCAAGACGATATCATGTATGCCGTGCTTGATCATCCATTCCACAATGTATTCTAGCACGGGTTTCTCAGGCCAGCCAATAGGGATCATGGGCTTAGGAACGATCTCCGTATAGGGCCTGAACCTCTTCCCCTCTCCGCCGGCAAGGATAACGCCTGTGACACCCAACAGCTATGCACCCTTGAAAAACATTTTCCGTTATTCAATTTTATAGCTCGGGGCACATATTAAGCCGTATCTGATCGCTAGGGATTATTCTTCTTGAACTTCTCCCGGTGCTCTTCTCTGAAAACCCATTTGAGCCCATAGCGTTTCTTGAAGAAGAGCTTCAAGGTATTCTTCAGTAGTGTCAACATCGGATGCTTTATCTCTTCTTCAGACCTGTGTAGAGCCCCAGTCGGACAAGCCTGTATGCAGAGATAGCATTTGCGGCATTTCTCCGGATGTATCATCACAGGCCTATACCTCTTCTTGGGCTTAGCGCCGAACATTGGTGTAATCATTGGAACTACATCCCAGATCTCACGGCCGTAGGGACAGACACTAATACATTCTTCTCCCCCACCGCATATCGGGTAATAGATCGCTAGAGGAGAGTTTTTCTTCATGTACTCGTAATAGTAGCGCCAATCCCTTACAGGCTCCGTCATACCTCATCATTTCCCCGGCTCTCGTTTCAGCAACTGCATCATATCGGTAGCCTGTTATAATTGTATCGGATCCCGATATAGGATCAAGAGATAAAAACAGGAGAGAAGAAAGGTTGAAACCCTTTTATCAAAGCAGTAAGGCGGGGGACTTGTTATTTGTGGCTCTTTTCCTCGAGAAGCTTGGACACGGCCTCCCTGAACCTTTTGCCTCCCTCCGATACTGCTTCCCTGCTTGTGGCGAAGCTGAACCGTATGAAGTCTTTGCCGGCTTTGTCGGGGAATACTCCTCCGGGCAGTATTATCAAGTAGTAATTGCCTATGATGTAGTCTACGATCTCTTCGGTAGTGAGCCCTGTTTCTTCCTCGACCTTCTTGACGTAGGGGAATAGATAGTATGCTCCCTTACTCAAATGTACTTCTACGCCTGGTGTCTTGCTGAGTTCTTCGTAGAGTATTCTCCTCATCTCGCCGTAGCGACGGGAGAGCTTATCCACCCATTTCCATACCTCGGGGTCTCGTAAAGCACGTATCGCTGCTTTCTGCGCGAAGCTCACGGGGCATCCCCATAGGCTGACAGCGATCTTGCTGAGTAGCCGGGCCACATCCTTCCTAACCACTACGTATCCAAGCCTCCATCCTGTCATGCTGAATGTTTTGCTGAAACCATTAGTGTATACCAGCCATTCCCTCCAGTCGGGCAGGCTTATGAGGCTCTTAAACTCGGCGCCGTCATAGATGAAGTTATCGTATATCTCGTCAGCGAGTATCATCACGTTGTGACGCCTAGCGATCTCTACGAGATCCTCTAGCTCTTTAGGGCTGAATAATGCGCCCGTAGGGTTCTGTGGATTATTGACAACGATGAACTTTGTCCGGGGAGTTATGGCTTCCTCGATCTTCTCAAGGTCTAAGCCGAAGCCCTTGGAGGGGCCGCGCCACTCGAGAGGTATATAGACTGGTTTTCCACCTAGTATCTTGGCTCCCTCGGGGTAAGCGGGGTAGCTGGGCTCCGGAACAATTATCTCGTCGCCGCTGTCAAGGTATGCTGATAATGCTAGGAATATGGCTCCCTTAGTACCAGGTGTTACTACTACTTCTTCCCAGTCAACATCAGCCCCGTATCTCTCGTTGAGATACTCGGCAATAGCTTTCCTTATCTCCGGGATTCCGGGTGTCTCCGTGTATCCCGTGAATTTTTCCTCGGTGAGAGCCTTGACGGCTTCCTCGATGACAGGGTCAGGCGTGGGTACGTCTGGTTGCCCGATGCTAAGGTTAACCACGGGCTTACCCTTCTCGCGCAGCTCCCTAGCTCTTGATAGGAAGGCGAAGCCCCCTTCTCCCCTTAGATGCTCAATTATACCCCTTAGTCTGAGTGTAGGCTCCAAATATGATCACCGGTAATGCCTGCTCTACTCTAGAATCTATATCCCATGTAATATAAAGATAGAATCAATGATGCTGTCTAGTAATTATGGGGAAGGGTTTAGACGTATAGTCTTTCCTCGAAGAACACTTTCTTACCAGTTAACTCCTCGAGTTTAGGGGTTAGAACTGATGCATCCTTCACTATACGCTGGGCGTCAAGCCAGTTCCTGAGAACAATCCTCGTCTCTCCAGGATAATTCTCTATCTCCAAGTAGTGAACCCTCTGATCATAAGTCTCGTCGAGAATATGGCCGAGGCTGACAAGGGCCGTTTCGGGGGAGAGGTCTTCACCGCTAGCTATTTCCTCCAGGTATCTAGAGGCTATAAGCCTCACGCTTCCAAGGCTTTCCTCCTCAACGATAGCCCTCGCCGCGTACTCGTAGACGGGTTTCTCCGGCCACCCGATCCCGTGTAGCGCGGAAGCTATGAAGATAGGCTTGACGTGCTCTGGTACAAATGCCAGGGATAATTCTAGGCTTAACTGAGCAGATTTTGACGCGTGCTTGATCCCTCGGCCGAACCCGTGTTTCTGCCCCACCCCGATCACAGCGTTCAGAGTATCCCTGCCAACATGTCTCAAGGCCTCAGCGTAGTCTTCGGCCATCCTGAACTGGCACTCCTCGATAAGGGCGCCAGGCCTCTTCTCCCTAACCAGCTGGACTGCACCGTACAGCTCCATACCTTTTAGTAACAGGTACCCGGCCGCCGCTAACCCGCTTCTACCGACACCGCCCTTACAATGCATCAGGACGTTAACGCCTTTCTCCGCATAGGATAAGACCCATTCCGAGGCTCTATGCAGGTCTAGCAACTGGATCGGGTGGAAATCAGGCGTCGGCAGATAATATACGTCGACATGGTGCTGCACCCATCTCTCGATAACCATATCTAGGAAACCACCATACTCGTGCGGCTCGACAAGGATCAGTACTGCTCCGAAGACACGGGATAGATCATCTATGTCGTTAACGCTCGGCATAGGAGATATTGCTACATGATCATCGATCCATACATAGAATACCATCCATTACACCATGATAAGAAGAACAGGTTTGATGTGTTAAAAATATGTGTGCTTCAAGACACGATCGCTGGGATCTTGCCCTTGAGCTCTTCCCTCAGAGCCTTCATAAGCTCCTCTATCTTCTTGATCCTGAGCTCAAGTATTTCGAGTCTTTCATCGAGGTATTGCTTGGCTTCATCCATCGTTATTTCGACGGCGAGCGGTCCGAGAAACCTGTAGATCCTGCGCGGAGTGCTCTTCTCTATGAGCCTCTTAGCTTCTTCAAGCTCAGTTTTCTCGCTGAGGAGTACTGCTAGTTCACGTCGCAGACCACTGTATTCCGCTAGCTTCTTCAGCAGTTCCTCCCTGTTCAATGCTTACTTCATCTCCTTGGATAGCTTCTCGACCTGCGGCAGGATCTCGTTTATCCTCCTGTTTATCTCTTCGAGCTTCTTGAGCAAGTCTAGCCTTAGTCCTTCAAGTATTCTTATACGCTCCTCAAGCATCTTCTTCGCTTCGTCGGGGGAGGCCTCGATGCTCAGCCTGCCACCGACACCCATAATGACCGTGTCCATTTTCTCGATCCTTGCCCTGATATAGTTGCCTGCACCGATGGGTAGGAGCACGATCTTTCCTTCACCGTGCTTCTTAAGATACTCTAGTGTCTCGATAACTATTGCTAGGTCCTGTATTGTCCCGCTGATAACATCGATCTGCTCCCTGATGTACTCTGCCTGGCTGATAAGGCTTCTCAGCTCGTCCTGGAGCTTAGCTAGTTTTTCATGGTTTAGGAACTCCTTCTTCTGCTCACTCATAATGGTCACCATTATTAACATATAATTGATCTAGAATATAAGTATTTGATAATAAGATAATTATATTTTGTCAATATACAATATACAGAATATCATACACTTGTCTTAAAAACCATACCGTGAAGTATCAAGTGAGGAAATGGAATTGAGCCTCCAAGAAATTCTCCGCCAAGTAGAGAGTAGGCTGAGACTTGTAGAGATACCCGGTTTCGACACGAACGTTATTGATTCAAGGGTCGTTACGAGGATAAGGATAAGCACCGATGGAAAAGTACTGGGAGTATACGTTGACTACTCGGGAAGCGATCCCAGGTGTTGGTTCTGCCGTGTACTAGATGATCATCTTTGGAGAAGGATTGTAGACGATATATACGTGGCTGTAAAGGACATGGGTTTCAAAGAAGTATACGTGATAGACGAACAGACAGGGACGATCCTAGCGCCTAGAACATATAGGCTTAGCAATGATCGCCAATGATCTCCGGGTGTCTCTTGATAGTAGTTGATAATATTAGGACATAGAGAGTGTATAGGGTTGCTGGTTTCTCCATGAGGCGGTCGAACTCGGTGCGGTCGCCACGGTACACAATAGCGTTCTTGTAGAGCTGGCCATGGACAAGATAATTCCGTAGCATATTTACTGTTAGGGGCTTCCTGACGAGGAAAGTCTCTAGGTTGTCACGGGATAGTTCGCCTTTCCTAATCTTCTCTAGAAGTTTCTCGAGGCTCCCAGCTGCCTCCTCCAATATTTCTCTGACATCGCCTCTACCACGGCGAGCTAGAACTTTTAGCTTATCGATCGAATGTATTACGAGTTGCTCAGCATCTTTTCTCGCCTCCTCTGGTATCTCGATGAGCTTACAGTACAGGTTTACTACGCCGCTTAAAGCCCTCTTGTAGAGCTCTTCGAATCCTGTGCCTTCAAGTCTAGAGGTATCAGGCTCAGTGACATAGATGTTCTCGGGACTGAATTTCTCGAGTATTTTCTCGACAACTCTCCATGGAACATACTTGGAGGCCGATTTATGGTTGCGGAGATAATCGTAGCCCTCTCGCAGTATTAGGTGTATCGGGCCATAATAGATCTCTTTATCACCTGTTCTTAGGCTGAGGATCTCTAAGCCCTGGAAATGCATGTAGAGTGCTGATAAGTATTTGAGCCTTAGGAAGTATCCCGCGCCTCTATTGAGAAACCATACTATGTCTCTCCATCCCTTGAACCCGTGATAGTTCTCGATCGGGACGTATTTGTCTCCCATGAGGCTTTCGAGCAGAGCTCCGTGGAGCCCTGTTATTCTCGTCACAACATATAATGGTATTATTAAGCCCTCATAGGCTGTGAGGAGGGCTAGGGGAACGTATGCTCTCCTGACAAGACTGTTCCCTGTGTAGGCGAAGATCAATGGGATCAGGAGGCTTAGCAGTGCGATTATCATTGATATGGAGAGATGTAGTTTTTCTGCTTCAGGCTCCCTTGGATGGGCGAAGCCGAAGCTTCTAGAGCCACCCATTAGTAGCGGTGGCATTATGTACTTGTCCGTGAACCAAGGGGTTAGTATCCAGACCGTAAGGGATACTAGTAGTAAGGCTAACGTGTAGAATGGCTTGATGGCGTGATGATATAGTAGTATAATTGAGATCAGGAATAGTACTGCGAGGAACAAATACATGTCAATACGTATACCGTTCAGTATATCCTCGAACTTGCTCTTTCTCTCCCATAGTAGTATCGAAGTAATATTAGAAACTGCGAGGAACAATAGGAGTGCTGCGAAGTTATAGATCATTATCACGGCTATATATACATCCATTGGCAGGGTTAGGAAGAACATTCTCTCGGCGAGGAGAGATAGGCTGAACATGCCTAGAGGGATAATGATACGTGGCCATGGGCTATGGAAGGAGGTCTCGAGATAAATGATCAGAAGCGTAGCTGGTAAAAGACTAAGAAACCCTACATCCCACTCAAGGATCCCCGAGTGATATACTAGGATGTAGAGGAACAGGAATAACAATATGCCCTCGGCGAGCCTAAACCATTTATTGGCGAAAACCCTGTCAAACATCGACATATGTTTTTCCAACTCCTCTACACAGTATTTAATCTATGCAATACTATAATATCTTGATCGAATGGGGAACTTATTAAATGAGACGCGTCCTAAACCCTTTGTCAATGTCGTCTTGGGGGCTAGAAGGAATTGTATGTTGAGAACACAATAGGCCTAGGCAGGATCAGGGCAGTAATACATGATCATCTCCACGGAGAAATACCGGTCAACGATATAGAGTATAGGATCATAGAGACCCCGGTCTTCAATAGGTTGCACCATATAAAACAGTTATCATCAACATACATGGTTTACCCAGCGGCGAAACATAGTAGGTGGGAGCATAGTCTTGGAGCGATGCATGTGGCCGGGATGATCGCCAGGGCGACGCTCCGTAGCCTAGACCTGCCAAGAATATTCGACAGGGAGAAACTCGGTGTTCTGAAGAAGCTTGTAGAGGAAAAGAAATTGTTCCAAGGCAGAGAATACATTACAAGGGACTGGGATGATCTACTGGAGGCAATATATGTCCAGACAATAAGGTTCGCTGGCCTACTACACGATATAGCCCATTATCCATACAGCCACACCGTGGAAGAAGCCATAGGCGCTAAGGGGCTCCACGAGGAGATGGGTGTCAAGCTGATTCTGTCATGGAAGAGACTGAGAGAAATCCTGGTAGAAGCAGGCATAATGACCCCGGATGGCTTCGGCGTAACGCCCGAGCATATAGCCTGTGTTCTCAAGCCGGATAAGTATGGAGAGCTCAGAGAAAACCTATTGTTCACCGAGAAGGCCTACCGCGTACTCCACATGATAATATCTTCTCCAGTAGATGCCGATAGACTAGACTATCTCTTGAGAGATGCTTTGATGACGGGGCTAAGCTATGGGGAAGTCGAGCTCGAACGCATAGTTTACTCGATGAAGATAGATCAGGAGGGTGAAAACATAGTCTTCGACGCCAAGGCACTACCAGCCCTTGAGAGCTTCATGAGCGGTCGCCTCTTAATGTATAGGCAGGTCTACTACCACCACAAAGTAGTATTGTACTCTGAGATGCTGAGAAGACTTCTCGAGAGAGCGCTAATGTATGAGGAGAAAACAATGCAGAGCCTCCTAGGTAAGCCTCTCAAAGAACTATTGTTGAAAAACTATGTCGAGAATATCTTGGAGCAGCCCTTGGCGATGACTGATGAGCTGATAATGAGGCTCGTCCTCAAAGCATCCATGCAGAAGAGGGATGCCAAGATGAGATACTATGCTAGAGCAATAATCGACCGCGAACTCATGCCCTTTACACTGTTCAAGAGAGACATTGAGATCAGGAACTATATGAAGTCTCTGGGCAAAGCATCCAACTACATATTAACTCATAGAGGCCTTGTGGAGGAGAAGTTCGAGGAGGAGAGCCGTGGATGGCACCTCATAGTATCCCATATAAGATATCACGGCGTTAAGCCCGAGAACATACTCATAGATACAGGTGATGGACGTAAATTCTTAGACGAGGTCAGCGACTATATATCGTGGCTTGCCCAATACTACGAAAACCTCCGGCTACCATACATCTACGTCTACAGCGAAGACGAGGCCTTGATGAGGAGGCTCAAAAACAATCTGGAAGAGAGAAAACGAGTCATAAAATGGGCTAGAGGCCTACTCGGACGAGTCGTGAAAGAGCTCGAGCTCATGGGCATATAGTAAGAGAGGAGGGGAGGAAGTGACAAAAAAAATATTGTTTTAGGCTTATTTCTTCTTGAAGACACCATAGGTTGAGGCCGCGGCTAAGCCTAGAACGATCAACAGTATTACTAGGTCGGCGTAGAGCGTCGGTGTCAACCCGTTTATCTTCGAAGTTATATTGCTCACGACATTGTTACTACTGCTCTCAACACTAGAGGTTATCTTGTTCGCGACGCTGTTCACGAGGGATTCTAGGCTTGAAGCCTTGGAGTTAATCGTGCTCTGCAGATCGGATAAGGTGTTCTTAATGCTTGTCAGAAGGGTGTTCGCCTTGTTTATCTCGCTGAGTATTTCCTGGTTACTGCTCAGTATCTTCTGGGTCTGCTGGCTCAGCAGCGATGTTATTGTTGTTGATAGCTTCTCGAGATCCTGCTTAGTGGCTAGCTCGGGGTAGTAGTAAACCCTTATGTCTTTCACAGCCGTGTTCCCGGCCTCATCGACAGCTTTGAACACTAGTTTGTTCATTCCCGCCTGCAGGTTGACTGTGACTGTGAATGATCCATCGCTTCCCAGTTTTACCTGTTCTCCGTTGAACCATAGTTTTACAGCGTCAACGGCTTTACCACTTATCTTCAGCGTCGGACTCGTTACTAGGCTGCCGTCGGCGACGTTCTCCAGAGTTATTACTGGTGGCTTTGTATCGACTGTTATTGTTACTGATGCTGGGTCTCCTATGTTTCCTGATATATCCACTGCTCTGACGGTTATGACGTGTTTTCAGTCTTCTAGGCCGCTCACAGTATATGATGTCTCGGTTACCTTGACTGGGGTTCCTCCATCCACGCTTACAAGGTAGTAGGCGACATCTTCTGCTGTCGACTTATACTTTATCGTTACAGTACTGGAGTTCACGAATGAGCCCGTCGCTGGGGATAGTATCTGGACGCTTGGGGTTGCCTTTGTCCTCGTAGAGGTCTATAGATACATAGACGTATACGGTTGTCGTGACGCTCTGCCTGTTGGAGAGGACTAGATATATGGTCTCATTAATCGGTAGGTACGAGGCATCGAATTCCTTTGTCCTTTCCGCCGTATAATAGGCTGGGAAGAACGTGTTCCCCATGTATTTCTTGAGGCCTTCCTCATCGACTAGTAGGCATTTATCCATACTCCCTTGTAGAACTCTATGTAGTAGCGGTAGCCGAAGTACCTGTACAATATATCTATCCAGTCCGGCGGATGCTGTTCTCCATGCAGTACACCGACGGAGATCTGCACGTATTTCTTAGACGGTCCTAGGCTCAGTACCTTTGATGGCCTGGCGAACACGGGTAGCTTGCCCAGTATGACTACCGTGTAGTTGTAGACTCCGCCATAGGTTAGGTGTACTTCGAACATTATTGAACCTATTCTGCTCGTAACTATTACTGTGAAGTTATGGGTCCTGCCGAGGCCTAGCATTGGGAAGAGCGCGTAACCGTTCTTGTCTGTGAAGACGAAGCCAGCTATGTAGGGAGCTGTACCGTAGTGGTGCTCGATCGTCCAGTGGCTCCAGACCTCAACCCTGGCTCCATCTATGGGCTGCCCGTTTTCATCGACTACGTGGATGATTAGGTTTGCAAGCATTCCTTCTGGTGCGTAGAGTATCGGGCTCCTCCATGGACAATCATACATTTCGTCTTCCTCCCACTCCATCACCCAGCTAAATCCCTTGTCCTTGTACCATCCGGCAAGGCCTCTTGGTGGATCGAAGTATTCTCTCCAAGTACCGTTGAGCCCTGATGATCCTGAGGACGCGTCTACGTGGTGCCATGTGCCGTTGTACCAGAAATTGTTGAACTGGCGGTCCTCTGCTATGTCTACCACCACTACTGTTGGTATGAGTACTGCTCCGGCGGTGGCTTCGTAGATGATGGAGAATTCTCCACATAGTATGGTGTACTGTTTATCGGTTAGGTGTAGGTAGATGTTGTACCATCCCCACGGCTTCCACTTGGGCCCCATGTGCCACCATGCCTTGATCACTGCTCTGAGGCAGTAGTCTATCCTGTATGCTGCCTGATACATTGTCGTCGCGTTCTCGACCATCTGGTACAGGGTTACATTATACCTGTTGTCGAATGGCAGGAATGTACGGAAGAACTTCCCACCGTACCTGTTCGGCCATCCCCATGGTGCTAGGATGTACCTGTTGAACGTGACGAGGTATTTATAGTATATTTCGGGCGGAACCAGCTTCATCCATCCTCTGTCTTGTACTTGAGCGTACTGTAGTCCGTCGTATCAACTATCTGGACATAGGGTAGCTTCTTAGCCATCTCATAGATGCTCTTAGCGTTGAGCACGTAGAGCCAGCTACCATTCCTGTCTGCGAGCATCTTGAGATTTGCCGGCCTATCAACCGCTATCGCGTATGCTACCTCGTCTATATATGTGGCCGTGGTGTTCAGTATCAGCTTAGCGTACAGGTCTACATACTTGTAATCAGTGCCCAGCACGGGTATCGTGTCCATAAGCGGATAGTAGGATGGTCTCCAGAACCATTTCGCTAACAAGTAGTTCTCTGCCCCGCTAGGCCATGTCCTGAAGTACGGGTATATCGGGGAGCCGAAGTTCTTGACGAGGTATAAGTGCCCGTCTCCCGCTCCTAGGACGAGGTCTTCCTGCCCGTCACCGTTGAGGTCCTCTATCGCCGGAGCGCTATAGCTCGACGCTCCCAGGTTGGGTAGAGGCCCTATTTTCTCCCATGACGGGTAGCCGTCGCTGGAGTAGACCGTGTTTCTGAACAGGTATATTGTGCCGTTCCAATCACCGACTATCAAGTACAGTGTCCCGGCATGAGTAAAGAGGTAGGGGACGCTGTAGTTCCCAACCCATACTCCTTCATAATGCCATCCACGCCCATCATACCAGTTCTCGAGCCATGCTGGGAAGTACTGTGGATCATAAACCCATTTCGGATCAGCGGGTGTGCCTTTGTTCAGGAAGCAGTAGATGATGCCTTCTTTACTGCCCACTATAAGGTCTTTCTTGCTGTCGCCGTTTACATCATATATTGCTGGGGCAGCGTAGCCCCCGACCTTTGCTCCTTTGAAGTAGGATGTGTCAAGAGTCCATTCGGGCTGTGATGCCGTTCCTGTGTTTCTCTGTATAGAACTAGTGTTCCGTTTGGTAGTCCGACCACGATGTCAGGTAATCCGTCTCCGTCTATGTCTCCGGCCGCCACGCCCACACAGTCTAGAGACTTGTTGAGGTCTAGGTCTTTAGTAACGTTTATGGTTGTTAGGAGCTTGTATATCGGGTCGTATTTCCTGCCGACATCTACGTAGACATAGATTAGTCCTCTCTTCGATCCGACCACTATGTCGGGTAGGCCGTCATGGTTTAGATCACATATTGACGGATAGCTTCTCCCGGTACCTGCATGTCTTCCTGCATTAATAGGTAGAACTGTCTCTCTAGATACTTCGTTATCCAGGCAGGGACGTGCTGTAATGCGTCATAGGCTATAGCGGGTAGTTTGAACTGGCTCTGATTAGGTATGGTTATCGTACCGATGTTGGGATTTATCTTTATGTATACTGATGTCCCGGGAGGAATTGCGAGAACCGCGTTTGTGGATGTGATTGTTTGTAAGCCTTGAGGTATAACTGCAGCATATGCATAGACTGATGAGATCAGTATAGCGGCTAGTATGGATATACCAATATATACGGTTTTCCTACCTACTTTCGTTCACTTCAAGTCATATTAACAAGAGATAATCATGATAATCTATATAAAAATTGTTTTAAACGAACAAAATAAAACATAGCTTATATGAAACCGAAGGGTTTAACCAGCTAACACCAAGTGTTCCGACAGGTAAACAAGGATAAAAATACTGTACAACAAATGAATGATAAGATAAGCAGGAAGAAATAGTTAATTACTCCGAGAACCCCCTAGGTGCACATCTATGACTAAACGGGATAAGATCATAGCAGTAATCATCCTAGTACTCATTATATCATCACTATCATTCCTATTCCTCTACCTAAACGCCAACGACAAGATCAATACGATAAAGAAAGAGCTGATCTGGGATCTGGGTAAGGCCTTGAAACAGGGAAGCCTAGACATAGGAGCAGTAGCATTATTTCTCAGAGAATACTGTCTCACACCATATAATGGTAACGTCACAATGTTCGAGATAATTTATCCAGAAATCTATGCTACAACACTCGGCACCCTAACCAGGTCGGTTGACGATATGACTTGGGCAGCAATAATAGCTATGCATCTTAGAGATCTTGGTGTGAAGGACATGGAGAAACTCATAACGGCTATTAATAATGTACAGGAGAGACTGATAAGAATTAGTAATCTCCTAGCCGGGAAGAAGCTCAGCCCGAGTGATGTGGCCAAGATAGTTGAGACCCTTGACAAAATATCCGATGTTCTGAGCCAACTAGTTGACCCGGTATCTAGTGGTCAGGTGCCCTCGGATCTAGTTAATCAGCTAAACGATCTAGCCGCAGGCCTCTACAAGCTCGATGAACAAGGAGCTGTCACTGTTTCAGCCCTACATAGAATTTTGCAAGTTGTATAGCATCCGATATGGTCTTGAAGGCCCTCATTAGATCGTCCGATGAGACCATGATCATTGTCTCGGTATAGTAGGAGACAGCCTGTAGTACATTGATACCGTTCCTCCCGAGGAGGTCCATGACGTAGGCTAGGAATCCCGGTGTACGTATTATTTCTTTGGGGCTTATTATTACGAGGGCTGATTCGCCCCTGATCTCCTCTACGAGGTTCTCTCTTCCAATGCTTTCGAGTATTTCTCCGTAGTGCTCATCACTAACGATCAATGTAACATTATTTAGTCCCTGTATGACGGCTAAGAACCTTGCTTTCCCGAGGAGATTACCCACTATTCTTATGACCTGGGGCATCATGTGCAATGGTACTGTGACGGCGCTGATCCCAGTCCTGATTTCGAGCACGCTTTTGGCGAGAATTCTTAGTATTCCGGGCCTCCACCTCGGCCTTCCCTCTACACGTCCGTACCGTATTAGGGAGGCCTTGATCGCCTCGACGCTCACGTCTCTGCCGAGTATTTTCTCTATCATTGGCTTCAGTTTACGTGCCATACGTGTATAATTTATTATTCCAGTCTCTAGGCATTCCTTGAGGCTTGGTTCTGCATCTATGAGTTTCTTGACTGCTTCTGCGACGCTGTACTCCATAGTTTCACCTAGGACATAGAAGTCCTAAATAGTACATAAACATATCCATACAGAACTATTCATACCGAACCGGCTATATCCCTGCCACACAGCACCAGTTGATCCTACCTGTAGATAGGTCTTCCGAGAGGTGTATGTATCCATGGTTTCAGGTAAGAGGCTGTTTTAAAATCCTCGTCGTCTCCGCCGTAATCGTCATAGGGCTCGCAGCAAACCAGACAAGCCCTACAGGGACACTGATATTCCCCCTACTACCGCCCCTACTAGCAATCGGTCTCGCCATAGCGTCCAGACAGGTATTGCCTGCATTATTCGCCGGTGTATGGGTTGCGGGACTCATGGCTACAGGATATAATCCCTTAGCAGCTACGGGTAAGACTCTGGAATGGATTGTCGCCAGTGCATCGGACTCGTGGAACGCCACGATACTCATATTTGATTTCATCATCGGTGCTTTCGTAGGAGTACTCTATGCGAGCGGAGCAATACATAGTTTGGCCGAGAACATAGCCTCTAAGATCAGGTCTGCGAGGGCGGCCAGCCTCCTCGGATCGATCCTTGGGGTAGCGATATTCTTCGACGACTACACGAACACGATAGTGGTGGGAAACGCTGTCAGGCCTATAACGGATAAAACGAGGGCTTCTAGAGAGCTCCTAAGCTATATAGTGGATTCTACGGCGGCC
>Ga0256835_1001235_pt1 | contig 15746 bp, 10 predicted proteins | sample PIR30metaG_FD_185972 | JGI IMG/M metagenome (GOLD analysis project Ga0256835, IMG submission 185972) | Hydrothermal vent microbial communities from East Pacific Rise, Pacific Ocean - PIR-30 | ecosystem: Environmental > Aquatic > Marine > Hydrothermal vents | place: Pacific Ocean: East Pacific...
CACAGGGCCGCTCCTTGCGGATGACCCGATGGCGCTCCAGGTCCTGATACGGCCCGGTGTGCCGCACTTCACTGGGGACGAAGAGGCACACCGTGGGCGTGCCCACGGCAAAGGCCACGTGCATGGGACCCGTGTCCACGGAAACCAGGAGATCGAGCTCTTTGATCACGCCGGGCAGATGACGCAGGGGGATCTCTCCCGCCAGGTTCGTGATGCGCTCTCCGGCAAGAGGGGAGAGCCCGGGGCGGTCTCCGGGGCCGCCCACGAGAAAGATGTGCGCCTGCGGATAACGCTCGAGCAGGCGCTTCCCCAGTTCTCCGAAACGCTCAAGGGGCCAGTTTCTGTATTCGCGGCTGGCGAAGCACTGGAAACCTATGCGAAGCGGCGCTTCCCCCAGGAGATTGCGGGCAAAGGCAAGGCTTTCTGCCCTCACCGGAAGGACCATCCTCGTGTCGAAGGATCCCGCACGGTCGGGGAACAGCGCGCGCACCACGTCCAGACGCTGCTCGATGAGGTGTGCGTCCTCCCGGAAGGGCACCCTGGCCGAGAGAAACGGGCGGGCCTTTTCGTCCTTCATGGCGCTCCGCAGGATGAAGGGCACCCCGGCCAGGCAGGCCAGGGCCGTGGGGCCTTCGTCGCTGTCGTGGAAACTGAGCACCAGGTCGAAGGAGCGAAAGGCCGGAAGGAGCTTCCAGATCTTCGGTCCGCTTTCGTAATGCAGGAAGGCGTCCACATGGGGGTTGTCCGCCACGAGCGGGGCCACCGAACCCTTTACGAGCCAGGTTATGTGCGCGTGCGGAAAGAGCTCCCGCGTGGCCCTGATGGCCGGCGTGGAAAGAAGCGTGTCTCCGAGGGCCGTGCAGGAGACCACCAGGATGCGCCTCACCTCCTCGGGGCGAAAGAGGGAAAGCGGCTTGGGACGACCCGTGCGTTTTCGCTGGTATTTGGCCAGAGACCGGAGGAGCTTGTGGTTGAGCTTCTTCAACATGGCGCGGGCTTTCAGGAAACGAGAGAGAGCAGCTCGGAGACGTGGTTTTCCCAGGTGAGATGGGCCACGGACCGATGGCAGGTCTCCGGGCGCGGGGGGTTCACCAGCATGCCGGAGACCGCGCGCAGGAGGCTCTCCGGCGTGTTCTCCACCACGAAGCCCGTTTCTCCCTGGCGAATTATCTCCGCGGCCCCGTTGAAGCGGGACGTGACCACCGGAAGCCCGCAGGCCAGGGCCTCGAGCACCACGTTGGCAAACGGATCGTAGCGGGTGGGAAGCACGAGGAGGTCGCAGGCCGCGTAGAGCTTCTCTATCTCGCGCACCTGGCCGAGATAACGGATGCCTTTCCGCGGCCTTATCACCGGGCCTCCGGCCACCAGGAGGAGCGTCTCCTGGGGCAGACGGGGAAGGATCTTCTGCACCAGGTCAAGCCCCTTGCGTTTCCAGTCGGACCCCACGAAGAGCAGGACCTTTTTCCCGGAGATCCCCAACTCCTTGCGAATTTTCTTGCGCTTCTTGCGCCAGCGAAGGTTGAAGCGCGAGAAATCAACCCCGTTTCGCACGACGTGGATCTTTTCCGGGGGGAAATCGTAGTGGTCTTGGAGCTGCCCCTTGACGAGATGGGAGTTGGCCACCACCCCGCGGCGCACTCCCTCAAGGCTCTTCCTCTCGAGCCAGAGGAGGGCCTTGTGCCGGGGACGCACGGCCCGCCATCTGGGGTTCCCGAAGCGATAGCCGAGCTCGATCCAGGCGGCGTGGAGGGGGTCTGAGATGCGCAGGAGATCAGAGGGGGCGGTGCGCGCGCAGGAGTAGACCAGATCGAACTTCTCGCGCTTCAGGATGCGCTGGACCATGAGGAAGAAGGAAAGGTTCTTGGCGATGCTCCCCCGCCCGAGGACCGGTGCGCGCAGGAACCTCACTCCGGGAAGGTCGCCGTAGTCGGCGATGAGGGTCACTTCATGGCCCAAACGGGTCAGCTCCCTGGCACAGTAAGCAACGTAGTTCTCTACTCCGCCCAATCCAAAGCCAACTTTCTGGCGCACGAGTGCAATCTTCACGAGAAAGACCCCGGCGCGAATTATAACATCGAAAGCGCGTCTTCACCTACCGGACCTAGGCTATAATAAACCCATGAACAGCAGAGAATTCCTCGACGAATTCAGCTCCTACGCCAAAAAAGGAATCCAGGAACTCGGGCTTGAAATCTCCGAAGAGACCTTCGAGCGCCTGAAGCGCTACTTCGAGGCCCTGCGCGAATTTTCCGAGCCCCTGGGGCTCACGGCCCTCAAAGACCCACGGGATTACGCCGCCAAGCATCTGCTGGACAGCCTGGCCGTTGTCCCGCACCTTCCCGAAGGCCCCCTCCTCGATCTCGGCACCGGAGCCGGGCTTCCGGGAATGGTCATCAAGATCGTCGAACCGGAGAGGGAGGTGTGGCTGGTGGACGCCCGGAAGAAACCCATCTCTTTCCTCACCTACGTTGCCGGGCTCCTCGGCCTCAAGGACCTGCACGTGGTCCGGGCCACGGTGGGAAAAAGGGATCCTCTGCCGCGCGGATACTTTTCCGGGGTGATCTCGCGCGCGGTGACGGATCTGAAGACCCTCTGGGATCTCGCCGAACCCCTCCTCGCCCCCAAGGGAGAGCTCCTGGCCATGAAGGGGCCGGGGGTCTCCGAGGAGATCCCGAAGATCCAGGAGCGCGGCTTGCGCGCGGAAGTCATCCCCCTCAAGGTGCCCCTCCTTCACGGCACGCGAAATCTGGTTAAGATAACCCGACATGAAGATCATTCGCCTGAAACACGATGAAGAAAAGCGTTTCGGCCGGCTCGAAGGGGAGGAAGTGATCCTCCTTGACGGCTTCCCGGCCCCGGAAGCCAGGGAAACCGGAGTGAGGCTCCCCCTTTCCGCCGTCGAGCTCCTGGCTCCCACCGAACCCAGCAAGATCGTGGCCCTGGGGCTCAACTATCGGGATCACGCCCGGGAACTGGGGATGCCCCTTCCGGAAGAACCCCTCATCTTCCTCAAGCCACCCTCGGCGGTCATCGGCCCGGAGGAAGAAATCGTTCTCCCGCGGCAGAGCAAGCGGGTGGATCACGAGGCGGAGCTCGCCGTGGTCATCGGGCGCCGCGCCAAAGACGTGCGCCCGGAAGAGGCCCTCGACTACGTACTGGGATACACTTGCTTCAACGACGTCACGGCCCGCGACCTCCAGCAAAAAGACGGCCAATGGACCCGGGCCAAGAGCTTCGACACCTTCGCCCCGGTCGGCCCCTGGATAGAGACCGACCTCGACCCTTCCGACCTGCGCGTGGAAGCCCGGGTGAACGGACAGGTTCGCCAGAGATCCTCCACCAGGGAGCTCGTCTTCTCCGTCCCGGAGATCATCAGCTTCGTCTCGAGTATCATGACCCTCTTGCCCGGAGACCTCATCGCCACCGGGACCCCTCCGGGAGTGGGCCCTCTGGCTCCGGGAGACCTCGTGGAGATCGAAATAGAGGGCATCGGCGTGCTGCGTAACCGCGTCAAAGGGACTTGAGAATTTTCTTGTGCTAAAACGGGTTTTCAGTAAAGCTAATTATAGCCATGCGCCGCATTTTCTTGTGCTTTCTCATTTTTTCTCTTTCTTGGGGCACGGTTCGAGCCTATCATCGCCCCTTTGCGCCCCGCGGGGACACCGAGGAGATCCTCAAGCTCATCTATCTCGACCTGCGCTCACGCAACAGCCATCAATGGGCCCTGATACCCCAAGGGCTCGACTTCCAGAAGTTTTCCCTGCTCCCGCACCAGGACTTCCTCTTTGAGGTTTACAGGTTCGATCTCTCCTATCCCGCCAAGAGCATCCTCTATCAGACCTTTCTCGACTACAACCTCCGCTACTTCCTGGCGGACAAGACCCTTGAGTATCTCGACTATCGAGACAACCTGGAGAAGTTCAAGGCCTTCTACCAGACCGCCAAGAAGATCCTCGGGCCCTATCTCGAAAACCCGGTGGAAGGAAACCAAGCGCATCGGGAAGAGGAATCCTCCCTTGCCTCCGAAAAGCCTCTTTGGAGCCGGGCCGATCTGGAGCGCTTCCTGGCCCGGCGCCTCGTGGCGAGGATCTCGGGACCGTCAAGCTCCTCGAGCTTCTCCTTCACCGGCTACAACCTTTCGCTCAATCGGAGCCCTCACCGGGGCCCCCGAAAGACCGCCGGGGGCTGGCCGAAAGCTCACCGCGCCTCGCCTTCGAAGAGACCGGAACCTCTTGAGATCGTGACCACCGCAGACGAGGAAGAAGACGCCGTTCCCGGCTTCTTGAAACCGGTGCTGGGGTTGGTCTTCGGCCTGATGGACTGGTTCGGGCGGAACAAGGAACTCGTCCTCTGTCTCTACGGTTTCGCCCTGCTTTTGATCTTCCTCTTTTCCGCGAGCAGAAAGAGATGAGAGCGCTTTTCCTTCTCCTCCTGGCGATGTCTCTCTTCGTGGCCTCCTGTCAGCAGAGCCAGCGGAGGTCTCCGGACCCCTTGCCCCAGGCGGCCTCCCTCCTGGGGGAGGGACGCCCCTGGCAGGCTTACAATCTTCTGCTGCGCGCCCAGGAAGACTACAAGGACCAGGCTGACTACTGGTTCCTGCGCGGGCAGGCTGCCCTGCGCTGTGGCAACCTCAACGAAGCGGTCAGGTCGCTGGAAATAGCCGTTTCCCTGGCCCCGAAGGAACCCCGCTATTTGATCAAGCTGGGCTATCTCTACGTGGTGACCAACTGCTATTCCAAGGCCGCCTCCGTGGCCAAACGCCTGCTCGAGATAGATCCGAAGAATCCCTACGCCCATCTGATCCTCGGCCAGGTCGAGGCCTTTTCCGGAGAGATGGAAGAGGCCCGCCGGGAAATAGAGCACGCGCTCGCGCAAAACCCCAAAGACTACCAGCTCTATCTGGACGCCGGAGACCTCTATCTCCTGGCCAGGGACTTCTCCCGGGCCGAAGCCATGTACAAGGAGGCCCAGAGGCTTAAACCGCGGAATCCCGAAGTCTATCTGGCCATTTCCAATCTCTATCTCGTCCAGGGCCGGCTGGAGGAAGCCGAGGAGCAGATCCTCACGGCCCTCAAATGGGCCCAAAAAAGGGGCCTTCCGCTGGCCAACTATCGGGTCTATCTGGCCGAGTTCTACGTGCGCGCCAACAAGCCGCAAAAGGCCCTCGCCATCTTCCAGGAGCTCGCCAAAGAGGAGAAGAACAACCCCTTCTACGGCCTCCGCCTGGCGGAGATAGCCATCATGCAACGGCGCTTCGAGCTGGCCAGAGAAACCCTGGCCGCGCTGGAAAAGAAGTTCCCCGAGCTCTTCGAGATCCCCTATCTCAAAGGCCATCTGGCCCTTCTCCAGGGCCGATACAAGGACGCCATCGAGTTCTTCGCCCAGGCGGCCTCCATGAGCGAAGAGGACGCGCGCGTCTTCTTCTATCTGGGGCTGACCCAGTGGCTCTCCGGGTTCCGGCAGCAGGCGCGGATCAACCTCAAGAAGGCGGTGAGCAAGGACCCCTTGCTGGTGGACGCCAAACTCATCCTGGCGGCCCTCGAGATGGAAGCCAACGAGCCCACGCTGGCGCGCGCCACCCTTCTCGACCTCCTGCCATACGAACCGCGGGCCTATCAGCTCAGCCTGGCGCTTAGCCTTCAGGAGGGAGACTGCCTGCGGGCCCGCAAGGAGATAGACCTCCTCAAGAAGACCGGGCATCTCCCGCCCCTTTTCGAGGAGATCTATCAACTGCGCTGCCTCCTCAAGAGTCCCCGGAGGGAAAGGCTCCCGCTTCAGGCCTGGTCTCTCTTCCGGGATCATCCCGAAGATTTGCCGCGACATCTGGCGGGCCCGAAAGAATACGCCCTGGCCCTCGAAGCGGCCATCTATCGCGAGAAGGGAAAGAAAAAAGCGGCGCAAGAGGTCCTTGCGCAGATGCGCAAAGAGACTCCGGTGAGCCTCTATCTGAAGGCCCTGGCGGCCCTGGAGAACGGTTCCCCGCAAACCGCCATCTACCTTCTGGAAGAAACCGTCTCGCGGGTCCCCTTCTTCGAGGCGGAGGCCCTGCTCGGCGAGCTCTACCTGCAGGAGAAGGACTATCGAGCCGCGGCCCGGGCCTTTCGACGAGCCCTGGTGATCGAACCCAAAGACCCTTTGGTGCTCAACAATCTCGTCTGGACGCTGATCCGGATGAGCCAGGAGGAGGGAAAACCCCTGCCCGAGGAAGCGGTCAAATCCGCGGAGAAACTCCTGGAATTGGCCCCGAACGATCCCGCTTTCCTGGACACCGTGGCCACGGTCTATCACCTGACGGGCATGAAGGAGGTGGCCTGCCGCACGTGGCGCCGGGCGCGCGGGCTTGCCCCGGACGACCGCGTTGTCTCCCAACACCTTTCCGCCGCCTGTCCCTAGATGCCTTGACCCCCTCGCTGGGTTTTGGTATCTGAGGGGCGGGCCAGGGGCGATCATGGAAGTAAGCTTTACTCATCGGCACCTTTTGGATATCTCTTCTCTCTCCGCAGAAGACATTGACTATATTCTTCACACCGCCCAGAACCTGAAAGAAGTCCTCTCTCGCCCCATCCCCAAGGTCCCCACCCTGCGCGGAAAGCTCGTAACACACCTTTTTTTTGAGGCCAGCACCCGCACCAGGCTCTCCTTCGAGAAAGCGGCCAAGGCCCTCTCCGCAGACGTGTTCAACTTCACGGCGCGCATGAGCAGCGTGGAAAAGGGCGAAACTCTCCTCGACACGGTGCTCAATCTCGAAGCCATGGGGACTCATCTCTTCGTCATCCGGCATCCCATGGCTGGGGCGCCCCATTTCATCGCCCGCCACACCAAGGCGCGGGTGATCAACGCCGGTGACGGGTTCCACGCTCATCCCACCCAGGCGCTGCTCGACATGCTCACGGTCAAGGAAAAGAAAGGGACCCTCTCCGGGCTCAAGGTGGCCATCATCGGCGACATCCGCCACAGCCGGGTGGCGCACTCCAACATCGTCGGTTTCCGCAAGATGGGTTCCGAGGTCTACGTCTCCGGTCCGGCGACCATGCTCCCGCCGGAGCAGGAAGCGCTCGGCGCCAGGGTGTGCTACCGGGTAGAGGAGGCGCTTGAAGGGGCGGACGTGGTCATGGCCCTGCGCGTGCAAAAGGAACGCCACGGACGCAAACTCTTCCCCTCCCTCCGGGAATACGCGCGCGTCTTCGGGCTCAACGCCCGGCGGCTGGCCCTGGCCAAAGAAGACTGTCTCCTCATGCATCCCGGCCCCATCAACTGGGGCGTGGAACTTTCGCCGGAGCTCCAACACGATCCCCGCAACGTCATCCTCGAACAGGTGACCAACGGTGTTGCGGTGCGCATGGCCCTCCTGGTGCTCCTCTTTGGAGGGGGTAGCTCATGAAGCTTCTTTTGCGAGGCGGCAGAGTCGTTGATCCTTCCCAGGGGATTGATCGCGTCCTCGACCTCCTCCTCGAGGACGGGAAGATCGTCGCCCTGGAAGGAAGAATCGAAGCCGCCGGGGCCGAGGTCATAGACTGCCAGGGTCTCATCGTCTCCCCGGGGTTCATAGACATGCACGTCCATCTGCGAGAGCCCGGGGAGGAATGGAAGGAAACCATCGAAACCGGCACGCAGGCGGCGGTGGCCGGCGGGTTCACGGCGGTGGCCTGCATGCCCAACACCAAACCCCCGAACGACAACGCGGAGATAACCCGCTTCATCCTGGAAAAGGCCGCCAGAGCCGGCCTCGCGCGGGTGTATCCCGTGGCCTGCATCACCAAGGGCCAGCAGGGCCAAGAGCTCACGGAGTTCGGAGACCTTCAGGCCGCCGGCGCCAGGGCCCTTTCCGACGACGGACGCCCGGTGCCCGAAGCCGCGCTCATGCGCCTGGCCCTGGAGTACGCCAAAAACTTCGATCTCCCCATCATCTCCCACGCCGAAGAGCTCTCCCTTTCCGAAGGCGGGCACGTGAACGAGGGCCTGGCTTCCGCCACCCTGGGACTCAGGGGGATCCCCTCCCAGGGAGAGGCCGTGGCCATCTTCAGGGAAGTCATGCTCGCCGAGCTGACCAGGAGCCCGGTACACATTGCCCACGTGTCCACGAAGGCCGGCGTGGAGATCATCCGCGCGGCCAAGGCCAAGGGTCTGCCGGTGACGGCGGAAACCGCGCCCCACTACTTCACCCTCACGGAAGCCGCCACCTTCGGTTACGACACCAACGCCAAGGTCAACCCGCCCCTGCGGTCCGAGGAAGACCGGCGGGCCGTGGAAGCCGCTCTGGGCGAGGGCGTGATAGACGTCATCGCCACGGACCACGCCCCTCACAGCGAGCTCGAAAAGGTCTGCGAGTTCGAAAAGGCGGCCTTCGGGCTCATCGGCCTGGAAACCGCCCTCCCCCTGGCCCTGCGTCTGGTGGAACGAGGGGTCATTGACCTTTCGCGCCTGGTGACCTTGCTTTCCGTAAACCCCGCGCGCATCCTGAAGGTGCCGGGAGGCACCCTGAAACTGGGAAGCCCCGCAGACGTCACGGTGTTCGACCCCGAGGAACGCTGGGTGTTGAGCCCGGAAGACATCCACTCCAAGAGCAAAAACTCGCCTTTCCTGGGCTGGGAACTCAGGGGCCGGGCGAAGCTCACCATCGTTGGTGGCCGCAAGGTCTTCTCCCGCCTCTAGTCTTTTTCTTCCAGGTCCTCGGTTTTAGAATGTAGGCCATGGCGCGTCTCACACCCATGTTCCGCCAGTATCTCGAGATCAAGCAACGCTATCCGGATGCCATCCTCTTCTTTCGGCTGGGTGATTTCTACGAGATGTTCTTCGAAGACGCGGAACTGGCCTCGCGCCTCCTCGACATCACCCTGACCTCGCGCGACCGCGGGACCAAAGAAAAGGTCCCCATGTGCGGCGTGCCGGCAGCCAACGCCGCGCCCTACATCAATCGCCTGGTGGAAGCCGGCTACAAGGTGGCCATCTGCGAACAGGTAGAGGACCCCCGCGAGGCCAAGGGCCTGGTCAAGCGGGAGGTCGTCCGGGTCGTCACCCCGGGCCTAAACGTGGACGAAGAGGCCCTCTCCGCCAAAGAACACCGGTTCCTGGTGGCGCTGACCAAAAAGAAAAGGCTCGGTCTGGCGGTACTCGATCTCTCGACCGGCGACTTCCGGGCCACGGAATTTTCCTCCGAAGACGAATTGCTCCAGGAGCTCTTTCGCCTCGATCCGCGCGAGATCGTCGTTCCCAAGGGGCTTGAGCCCGAACTGCGCGAAAAGATCCGCGAGATCCTGCCGCGCGTCTTCTTTTCGGAGAGGGAAGATACGGACTTCGATCCCCGGCGGGGGAAGGAGACCATCTGCGAGGCCTTTGGCCTGGCGGAACTGGCCGGACTGGGCTTCACGGAGGCCGGCGAGGCCGTGGGCAGCGCCGCGGCCCTCTTCCTCTACGTGCAGGAGACCCAGAAGACCACCCTCTCCCATCTCTCCCCGCCTCGCTACTATCAGCTGAGCGAGTATCTGGTCATTGACGAAACGACTCAGAGGAACCTCGAGCTGTTGCGCAACAATCTGGACGGCAGCCGACAGGGGTCCCTCCTCTGGGTGCTCGACAAGACCCTCACGCCCATGGGCGGCCGGTTGCTCAAAGAGTGGCTGCTCTATCCCCTGCGGGACATAGAGGCCATTTGCCGGCGCCAGAGGGCCATAGAGTTCCTCGTGGGGCAACCCCATCTGCGCAAGGCCCTCGCCGAGGGGCTGAACCGGGTGGTGGACGTGGAGCGACTTCTCGCCCGCTGCGCCATGAAGATGGCCAATCCCCGGGACCTGCTGAGCCTCAAGGAATCTCTCGAAGCCGTCCCCTCCCTGAAAGAGGCCATTCCGGAGGATGCGCCGGACCTCCTCGGCGAGCTCCGCGAGGACCTCAAAGACCTTTCGGCCCTGGCCAAAAAGATCGCCGAGACCATCAAGGAGGATGCGCCGGCCAACACGCGGGAAGGCGGGATCATCCGTGAAGGGGTGCATCCGGAGCTCGACGAACTGCGCCGCCTGAAGACCGACGGGCTCTCCTTCCTGGCGGAACTAGAAGCCCGGGAGAGGAAGCGCACGGGCATCCCCAATCTCAAGGTGGGATACAACCGCGTCTTCGGCTATTACATCGAGGTCTCCAAGAGCCATCTGGGGAAGGTCCCGCCGGAATACGTCCGCAAACAGACCCTGGTGGGAGGAGAACGTTTCATCACCCCGGAGCTAAAGGAATTCGAGGCCAAGGTCCTTTCGGCGGATGAGCGCATCAAGGTCATCGAACACGATCTCTTCGTCTCCCTGCGGGAAGAGGTGGTGGAACACGCCGAAGAGATAAAGACCCTTTCGCGGGCGCTTGCGGCTCTGGACGTGCTCCAATCTTTGGCTAGAGTAGCCGTGGAAAACGACTACGTGCGCCCGGAGATCACGCGGGAAAAGATCGTGGAGATAGAAGAAGGCCGGCATCCTGTTGTGGAAAAGACCCTTCCTTCCGGAGAATTCGTGCCCAACTCGCTGAAGCTCGACGAGGAGCAACTCCTTCTCATCATCACCGGGCCCAACATGGCGGGGAAATCCACCATCCTGCGCCAGACGGCCCTGATCGTGCTCCTGGCGCACATGGGAAGCTTCGTGCCTGCGGACCGCGCGCGCATCGGGCTCTGCGACCGCATCTTCACCCGCGTGGGGGCCTCTGATCAGCTCTCGCGCGGACGCAGCACCTTTATGGTAGAAATGGCGGAATGTGCCAATATTTTGCACCAGGCCACGGAAAGAAGCCTGGTGATACTGGACGAGATCGGCCGGGGCACCAGCACCTTCGACGGTCTCTCCATAGCCTGGGCCGTGGCAGAATTCTTGCTAAAAAGAAAGGTTATGACCCTCTTTGCCACGCACTATCACGAACTAACGGAGCTTGCGGTTCAGTATCCGCAGGCCAAGAACTACAACGTGGCGGTTCGCACCTGGGAAGAAGAGATCGTCTTCCTCTATCGTCTCTTGCCCGGAGCCGCCAGCGAATCCTACGGCATCCAGGTGGCGGCCCTCGCGGGCTTGCCCAAGGAAGTGGTGGAGCGCGCCAAAGAGATTCTGGCCAAGCTGGAGAAACAGCAGGAAATAGCCCCTCGCAAGGGGCCGAAACAGCAAAACCTCTTTGATTCCGAAAGTTTGCTCAAGCAACACTTGCGCGCCCTGGACCCGGACAAACTAAGCCCTCTGGAGGCCCTGAAGGTCCTCTATGACTTGCGGCGGTTGGCGGAGAAGCTCTAGATGGATCGTCTGCGACTAGTCAAAATTTTGACGGCTCTTGCGTTTTTTTGGCTCCTCCTCTCCTCGTTGGCCCTGGCCAGTACCGAAGCCGAAAGGGCCTATCTCAAGGCGGAAGCGGAGCTCAAACGCTTTGCCGAGTCCAAGCGCATCAAGTATCGCCGCTACTGGCTGCAGGTAATCGCCAAGTTCAAGGAAATCTACCGGCGCTATCCCGAAAGCGAGGTAGCCCCCAAGGCCCTCTACAAGACGGCCCGTCTCTACGAAGAGCTCTACGGCTACTCCGGGCGCCGGTCGGACCTCAAAGAGGCCCTCAAGTACTATCGCCTCCTCTGGGAGAAGTATCCCCGAGATCCTCTCGTGGCCAAGGCCTTGGAGCGGGCCGCGCGGATCTACGAACGGCTGGGAGAACCCGTCAAGGCGCTGGCGCTGCGCAAACGCGCCAAATCCCTGAAGACCAGGGCCCCGACTCCGGTCTCCACCAAGGAGGCGGCGTCCAGTCCCTCCCCGGCGGGCAACCATCACGGCCTGGTCAAGGTCAAGATAGGGGGAACGATCAAGCAGGTCCGCTACTGGTCGAGCGAAGACTACAGCCGGGTGGTCCTCGACCTCAGCTCCAAGGTCAAGTACGAGGCCCACGTGCTCAAACCCACGAAGGACAAGCCCCCGAGGCTTTACGTGGATTGCTCTCCGGCGCGGCTCTCCCCGTATCTCAAGCCTTCCATTCCCATCAAAGACGGGTTGTTAAAGCGCATTCGTCTGGGCCAGTATCGTCCTCAGGTGGTACGGGTGGTCCTTGATCTGGCCAGCCTCACCAACTATCGCGTGTTCTTCCTGAACGAACCGCCGCGCCTGGTGATTGACCTCATCGGCAAGGAAAAACCCGCGGTAAAGGCGTGCCCCACGCCCGTCACTCCCCCGCCGAAGGGAGACCTCTCCCTCGCGCAACAGCTGGGGCTCTGTGTGCGAAGGGTGGTCATCGACCCGGGTCACGGAGGCAAGGACCCCGGGTGCCGGAACCGCCGTCTCAAGGAAAAGGACATCGTGCTCAAGGTCTCCCACCTGGTGGCCAAGAAACTGAAGTCCAAACTGGGCTGCGAGGTGGTCCTGACGAGGAGCCGCGACGTCTTCATTCCCCTTGAGCAGAGAACGGCCTTTGCCAACATCAAACGCGCGGATCTCTTCGTTTCCATTCACGTCAACAGCTCACCCAAGCGCCGGGCGCGCGGCATCGAGACCTACTACCTCAACTTTGCCAGCGACGAAGAGGCCATGCGCGTGGCGGCCCTGGAAAACGCCGCCAGCACCCGGTCGCTCTCCGAATTGCAGGATCTTTTGAAAAACATCCTCCTCAACACCAAACTCGAAGAATCCAAACGCCTGGCGGAGCTGGTCCAGAAGAACCTCGTCTCCACCCTCCAGAGGCGCTATCGGCGGGTGCGTAACCGCGGAGTGAAGACCGCGCCCTTTGTCGTGCTCATCGGCACACGCATGCCCGCCATCCTGGTGGAAATTGGCTTCCTGAGCAATCCCCTCGAAGAGAAGAGGCTGCGAGATCCGCGCTATCTGGAACTGATTGCCGAAGGCATCGTCAAGGGGATCGAGGCCTACATGCGAAGCACCAAGATCGCGGTCTACCGGTAGAATTCCTCGAGCAGCGCCGTCATCTTCTCCACTTCCTTCTTGAGCTTGGGCGTGATCAGGAGCTCGAGCGGATCGGGAAAGTCGAAGAAATCGAGCATTTCCGCGGGAAGTTCGTAGAGATACTTTTCCTCGCAGTCTTCGTCCAAGAAGCGGGAAAGATAATCGGACACCGCCACGAGGATGATGATGTGCTGCAGGTAAGCCGGAAACTTGGAGAGTTTGGCCACGTCGGCGATGTGGTGGAAGGCCACGGTTTGCCTGATCTCCTGGGGGAGATTCCAGATGTGGCAAAGAACGGCGCCTATGACCGGATGGTTGAAACCGTAGCGGTGCTCCTCCTGAATGAGGGGCGGGAGCTCTTCCTCCTGAAGAAGGCAGGACCCTTCATCGTGGATCTCGAAATAGGGGAGGAAAAACTTCCCGATATCGTGCATGAGCCCGGCGGTAAGGGCCAGACCTGAGGCCAGGTTTCTCTCTTTGGCCAAGAACCCCGCGATGACGGAAACAATGGCCGAATGCCTCCAAATGCGCTGGATCTCTTCCTTGGGAAGGAGGGAGTGCTTGTTTATGGCGTGTTCCAGAAGGGTTTGAAAGAGGAGATTCCTCACCTGGTTGAAACCGAGAAGAAGGATGGCTCGATGGATGGAAGTCACTTTTTTCCCTGAACGCGGCCGAAAATACGCCGAATTAACGATGGCGAGAAGCCTGGCAGAAAGAACCGGGTCCGTGGCGGCGATGGCCGCCACTTCTCTGGAGTCCACGTAGGGATCGCGGAGAAGCTCAGAGAGCCTCAGAGCCGCGCCAGAAGGAAGGGGGAACTTCTTGAGCTCCCGATAGAGGAGTTCCTTTTGGGATTCCGTCAGCTCACGGGTGGTGAGCGTGACGTAATCCTTCAGGGAAAAGATCTTGAATTCCTTTTTCTTTTCGAGGATTTCGCGCAGGAAGACATTTTTGGCGAGGTCTGAATCTTTGAAGCACTTGTTCTTGTTCGCTTTCTTCTTTTTTTTCGAAGCCGGAGGCCTTGGAAGAGACCCGGGCTTTCTGGTCTCTTCCTGACGGCTGTTTTTCAAAAGGAGTATCAAGAGGCCCAGAAGTATGACAAGGCCACTGATCAGAAGATAGGACATGAAGGATCTCGGGTTTTTTGGATACTTATCGAAAAGGAGGAGAAAAGCTTGAGAAATGGCGGCCCCACGGGGACTCGAACCCCGGTCTCTGGCGTGAGAGGCCAGTATCCTAGGCCGCTAGACGATGGGGCCTTGTGCAAGCACTAAATTAGTCAAGCCGGCGCAAACTGTCAACCGCTGGCGGATCAGGGTCGTTCAACTTCCGTCCAGGCCACCGCGTTTTCTTCAAGCTCCGCAGGCAAGGTGGGCTCTCCCCTCCCCAGCGGAGGCTGATACCCTTTGGGAGGAACTTTTTGGTGAGGATGATATAAGCGTTTTGTTGGCAGAACGAGCCGATTTTTCATGCTTCACAAAAGGTTTTTTTTACTTAATTTCTTAAAAACAACGGTTGCCAGTGCTAATCTGTCTAGTCAGCTACTTTAATACTTAGGAGGGGACGAATGGAAATAAAAATTTTTTATGTGCCGGGCATTTCCCACTTTTCTTACGCCATTATAGGCACCAATGCCATAGCTATTGTAGATCCCAAACGAATCATTGACGACTATCTAAAGCTTGCCGAAGAACATGTCTTGCCCATTAAATACATTTTTCTCACTCACAATCATGCCGACTTCATTGGAGGACATCTTCTCTTAGCAGAGGCTACCGGAGCAGAAATATGCGGTGGTCCAAATCTTCAAACCGACTATCCTATTAAAAAGTTATCTCCAGTAGATGAAGTATCCTTAGGAGGGGTTTATCTCAAAGTTGTCGAAACACCAGGGCACACTCCGGATCATGCCTCTTATCTACTCTTTGAAGAAGGTGCAAAAGAGCCCTTTGCGATCTTTAGCGGAGACTCTCTTTTTTCTGGGGATATTGGTCGGCCAGATCTTTTTGGGCCAGAAAAACAAGAAGAGCTGGTCAAACATTCTTTTGAAACTATCAAAGAGTATCGTGCCTTACCGGATCACGTCTTGCTTTATCCCGCACACGGAGCCGGTTCTTTTTGTGGAAAGCGGCTATCACAAAGATGTCCTTCTAGCATAGGCTACGAAAAAAGGCACAACCCAATGCTCAAAATAGAAGACTTTGATGAATTCAAAGAAACACTTTTCTCCCAAATGCCCACCCCACCGGCATACTACTTCAAAACTTCCCGCCGCAATCAAACCGGCGAAGGGCTAAAAGACATCCTGGAGCCTCCAAGACGGCTCTCTTTTGAAGAACTGAAAGACTCAAAGTCTTTAATCATAGATTTGCGAGATCAGGCGGCGTTTGCCACTTTCCATATCCCGGGCTCTCTTAACATTGCCGCCGACATCCATTTGGCCATGGCTGCTGGTTTTGTTTTAGATTCTTCTGAAGAATACCTACTCTTGGGTAGCCGAGAAGAAATCGAACGCGCTCTCCCTACACTTTACATGATGGGTATTGATCGCGTTAAAGGCGTTTTTCCCGAGGGGATAGAACCCTGGCGCAAAAATTCTCAGCCCTTCTCCCGCATAGAATACCTATCCCCTCTTGAAGCCGAAGAAAGACTCAAGACCGGGGACACTATCCTCCTTGACGTTCGGACTGAAAGCGAATTCGCCGAAGGACACATTCCTGGGGCCAGGTTTTGTCCTCTGGCTAAGCTTAAGTCATCTTTAAACAATCTTCCGCGCGACAAGTTCATTCTTTGTCAGTGCGGTCACGGATGTAGAGGATCATTGGCGGCAAGCCTTCTCAAACGGGCGGGGTT
>Ga0256835_1001236_pt1 | contig 15742 bp, 17 predicted proteins | sample PIR30metaG_FD_185972 | JGI IMG/M metagenome (GOLD analysis project Ga0256835, IMG submission 185972) | Hydrothermal vent microbial communities from East Pacific Rise, Pacific Ocean - PIR-30 | ecosystem: Environmental > Aquatic > Marine > Hydrothermal vents | place: Pacific Ocean: East Pacific...
CCGCGGACCCGGGCGAAGTAGATCAGGCTCTTGTAGAAGACGTTGCCCACGTCGATGTTGTCGACGATCAGGACGTCGGCCTTGCCCGCCACCGGGCTCTTGATCCCCTTGATGCGGGCGGCCTCCTCGCTGACCGCGTTGTCCAGGGCCAGGGGGCCGTCGACGATCGCCCCCTTGATCTGGCCGCGGTCGGCCATCTTGGCGATGATCGCGTCCTCGACCGCGGTCTCCATGTCGGGGTTGACCACCTCGACGGCGGCGAGGAGGGCCACCTTGGGCGGGTTGATGCCGAGGGCGTGGGCCAGCGTCACCGCGTTCTCGACGATCTGGATCTTCTCTTTCAGCCCGGGGTTGATGTTCATCGCCCCGTCGGACATGAAAAAGAGCCGGTCGTAGCCCTTGGCCTCGAAGACCAGAACGTGGGAGAGCAGCCGGCCGGTGCGGAGGCCCCACTCCTTGTTCAAGGCGGCGCGAAGGAACTCCGAGGAGTGCACCAGGCCCTTCATCAGGATGTCGGCCTCGCCGGAGGAGACCGTCTTGGTGGCCAGCTCGGCGGCTTCCTCGGGGTCGCGGGCGGGGCGCAGGTCGAGGTTCTCCACCGCGATGCCCAGCTCCTGGGCGATCTTGCGCATGCGCTCGGGGTTGCCGAAGAGAATGGGCTCGATCAGCCCCTCGATGCGGGCCTCGTTGACCGCTTCGATGACGTGGGCCTCGGTGGCGGCGGCCACCGCCACCTTCTTGGGGCCCTTGACCTGGGCCACCAGCCTCGCCAGGTCGAGGAGCTGGTTCATGCTCCGAATCGGTTCGATTTCACGAAATTCGAGCTGCATAGGTCTTGGCCTCCTCGATGCCGGAGAGTACCCGGTAGACCCCCTCGGCCAGGGCTTCCGCCTCGAACTCCCCGGGAACCACCACCACCGGCGCCATCCAGCCCAGGCGTTCCTGGATGCGGCGGACCGCATAGCCAAAGCGCGCCGCCCCGCCGGTCAGGAAAAAGGCCTCGGGGCGCTCGTGGGCGCCCAGGGCGGCCATGTTCTTGGCCACCTGCAGGGCGTAGGCCTCCACCACCGTGCGCACCTCGGGTTCGTCGAGGCGTTTTTCGATCTCCTTCAGGTCGTCGGTGCCGAGTAGGCCCAGAAACCCCGAGCGCCGGCCCAAGAGGTGGCGGGTGGCGTCGAGGCCGCGCTCGCGCACCAGCTTCAAGACCCCGTGGATCGGCGTGGTGCCGGCCCGGTTCGCGCTAAAGGGCCCCTCGCCCAAGAGGGCGTCGGTAGTGTCGGCCATGCGGCCCTTTCGAAAGAGCACCACGCTGCTGCCGCCGCCCAGGTGGGCGCCCACCAGGGTGGTCTCGGCGAGCTTCTTTCCGAGGCCAGCGGCGACCCGGCGGGCGACGTAGCGCAGGTTCAGGGCGTGCACCCGGCTCTGGCGCTCGATCCCGGGGACGCCGGAGATCTTGGCCTCGGGGAGCAGCTCGTTGATCGTCGGCGGGTCCACGATGAAGGCGGGGACTCCGTACTGGCGGGCGACCTCGAGGGCAAGCGGCGCCCCCAGGTTGGCCGGGTGGTAGCCGAAGGGCGCCTTGAGGGCGAGCTCGGCCAGGCGCTCGTCGACCTTGTAGACCCCCGCTTCCAGGGGGCCGAAGATGCCGCCGCGGGCGGCCACCGCGTCGAAGGGCGCCCAGGCCTTGGCCTGGGCCAGGACCGCCGGCAGCCGGGACTCGAGGTCGCTCTTCGGGCTCGCCCCGATGCCCGCCGGCAGCTCGATGCGCTCGCGGATCTCCGGTTCCTTCGCCCCTTCGTCGATGACCGCCAAGGCGAGTTTGGTGCTGGTGGAACCGGGGTTGATCACGAAGACCCGCACGATCCCAGCATACCAGCGCCGGCCCCCTAACCCGCTCTTCACGCCCCGGGCGTAGCTTGGGGCTTGGGAGGTGCCTATGCCCAAACGGTTCTTGCTCCTGGCTATGCTGCTGGGCGCGTTCCTGGCCCCGGCGCTCGCCTATAACCCCAAGGCCTATCTGGAAAACGAGCGCAACACCATCGAGATCGTCCAGAAGGCGGGTCCCGGGGTGGTCTACGTGGCCGTGCGCACGGCCCCCAAGGTGGTGCGCCCCAACCTGCCCCCGGGCTTCGAGGAGTTCGCCCCCTTCTTCGAGCCCTTCATCGTGCCCCCGCAGGAGGGCACCGGTTCCGGCTTCGTGATCGACCGGGAAGGGCACATCCTCACCAACTACCACGTGGTCAAGGACGCCGACGAGATCGAGGTCCGGTTCAAGGGGGACCCCAAGCCCTACGACGCCAAGGTGGTGGGGGCGGTGCCGCCGATGGACATCGCGCTTTTGAAGGTGGACGCGCCCAAGGCCAAGCTCCACCCCATTCCCCTGGGCGACTCCGACAGGGTGCTGGTGGGGCAGAAGGCGGTGGCGATCGGCAACCCCTTCGGGCTTGACTTCACCGTCACCGAGGGGATCGTCTCCGCCATCCGGAAAAACCCCGGGGTGGAGTCCAGCCTGATCCCCTACCTGATCCAGACCGACGCCGCCATCAACCCGGGCAACTCGGGCGGCCCGCTGCTGGATTCCCACGGCCGGGTGATCGGCATCAACGCCGCCATCCTCTCGCCCAGCGTCCAGGCCGGGGCGCCCCAGTTCGCCGGCATCGGCTTCGCCATCCCCATCAACCTGGCCAAGGACTACCTCGACGAGATGAAGGCGGGCAAGGTGCTCACCGCCGACGAGATCATCCGGAGCCGGCCCCGGCTCGGGGTGACCGTGCTGCCGGTGGACGCCTACCCCGAGGCCATTCGCAAGCGCTTCAAGCTGCCCGAGTACGGACTGGTGATCCAGGAGGTGGAGAAGGGCAGCCCGGCGGAGAAGGCCGGGCTCCGGGGGGCCAAGGAGCACATCTACGTCTACACCCCGAACGGCGACGTGCTCGACTTTGGCGTCGGCGGCGACGTGATCATCGAGGCGGACGGGGTGCCCATCCGCAACATCAACGACCTGCGGGCGGTGCTCTTCAAAAAGCGTCCCGGCGACACCGTGACCCTGAAGATCATCCGCGACGGCAAGGAGCGCACCGTGGTGGTGCGGCTGGCGGTGGTGAAGTAGCCCACCTGCGTCGGGCGGGGGCCCTCCGGGGCCCCCGTTTCGTATGCTCGGGGGCGACGATGCCCCGGGACTGGGAGGCCTACTACCGGGAGTTTTCGGGCCCGCCGGAGCCTGCCTTCGTCGTCCGGGCCTACGCCGGCCTGCTGCCGCCGGGCCCGGTGCTCGACCTGGCCGGCGGTGCCGGCCGGAACGCCTTCTTCCTGGCCCGGCGGGGCCACCCGGTGACCCTGTTGGAAAAAAGCGCCGAGGCGCTTTTTCGGGCGCGAAAGCAGGCGCTAGAGGAGGGGCTTTTCGTCGAGGCGCTCGCCGCCGACCTGGAAGCCTCGCCGCCCCCGCTTCCGGCGGGACCCTACGCCGGGGTGGTGCTGAGCTACTTCGTGCACCGGCCCCTGCTCGAGGCCGCGGCGACGCGGCTTCTTCCCGGGGGGCTCTTTTTGGTCGAGGGCTTTACCCGCCGGGAGGCGGCGCGGCGGGGGCGGGCAACGAGCCCGCATTACTGGGAGCCGGGCGAGCTCTTTGCCCCGCCCGCGGGGCTCTCCCTGCTGGCCGCGGGCGAGGGCGAGCGCGGCGGGAAGCATCGGGCCTGGGCGGTCTGGCGTAAACTTTAAGCGTGCGCGTCGCCTTGGATTTGCTCTCGCCCTGGGCCAGGATCCTGGAGTGGGCGGGGCTGCCGCTCGGCCTCGAGCTCGAGCGGGTACCGCCGGACGCCGACCTTTCCGGCTACGACCTTTTGCTTCGTTTTTCCCCCGAGGTCTTCGAGGGGGACGAGCGGGCCCACCCGGGCCGGCGGGCGATCGAGGCCTACGCCGACCTCTTGATTCAAAAGCGGCTCTTCCGGGCGCTCGGGATCCCCACCCCGCCCTTTGGCCGGGTGACCAACCCCGCCGAGTGGGAGGCGATGGTGCGGGTGAACGGCCTGCCCGCCTGGCTGAAGGACCGCAAGGGGCGCCGGGCCGAGCGGGTGGATGCACCCGGGTTCGAGCCGCCGCCGGGGGCCTTCCTCTACGAGCGGGCGCTGCCTTTTGAAGCCGAGCTGCTGCTTTTGGCGGTGCGCGACGCCAAGGGGAGGCTCCACCTCGCGCCGGCGGCGCGGCGGGAGGGGGCGGCCTGGCGGGCGCCGGTTCCGTTTCCCGAGAAGGCGGGCCGCCACCTCGAGCACCTCTTCGGGGCGCTTTCGCACACCGGGGGCCTCGAGGTCCGGGCCGGACTCCTCGGCGACGAGGTCTACTTCCTCGACTTCGTCCCCTTTCCCACCGCCCGCTCGCTCTACCTCCCTGCCTTCGCCGAGGCCCACCTGCGGGCGGTCTTGGGGCACGCGGTGCCCGAGCTTTTGCTCTCGCGACCCGCCGCCCTGGTGCCGGCGGCCAGCCGGGAGCGGGCGCTCTCCCTTCCCTTCGCCCACCCCTTCGTGCTGGACCGGCCCTACGCCCGGGTGGTGGCGGACGACGAGGCCGCGCTCCCGGCGCGGGTTTCCCAGCTCTTGGAGGAGGCATGAGCGTCCTGGATTACTTGCAAGACGCGCTTTCGGCCCTGTTTCCGGCGCTGCCCGAGCTCCGGGTGGAGGAGCTCCTCGGCCGGGGCATCGCCCTCTTGCTCTACGCCCTTTTGCTCTACCTCTTGCGGGTGGTCCTGAGGAAGCTTTCCGACCTGGCCTTCAACCGCTTCGGGTCGCGGGTGCGCCGGGCGGTGGCTTGGCTTTGGAACCTGCTCTTTTGGACCGCGCTCTTCGCCGGCGCCGCCGCCATCTTCCGGCTGGGCAAGCCGGAGGCGATCCTGCTGGTGGGGCTGAAGCTCACCGTCGCCTACCTGGTCTGGCTGCTGGCCGAGGCGGCGATCGAGGTCTACCTGGTGCGCCGCGGGGTGGACGCCAACCTGGTGGTGCTGACCCGCTACCTGGTGCTGGTTTTGGTCCTGGTCTGGACCGCCTACATGGTGGCGGGCCGGGAGATCGCGCCCTTGATCGGGGCCTTGGGGGTGGCCGGCCTGGCGGTGAGCCTGGCGGCCCAGGACACCTTCTCCAACTTCATCGCCGGGGTGGTGCTGCTCGCCGACCGGCCGTTCCGCATCGGCGACTGGATCCGGGTGGGGGACAAGCTGGGCCGGGTCGAGGGGATCACCCTGCGCACCACCCGCATCCGCACCCCGGACAACGAGCTTTTGGCCCTGCCCAACGCCAAGGTCGCCGGCGACGAGATCCAAAACCTCTCCGCCGGCGGCCCGCTTCGGATCCACGTCCCGGTGGGGGTGGCCTACCGCTACGACCCGGCCGAGGTGCGGCCGGTGCTCGAGGCCGTCCTCACCGACCACCCCGGGCTCTTGAAAAACCCGCCCCCCGAGGTCTGGGTGCGGGAGCTGGCCGACTCCAGCGTGAACTACGAGCTCGTCGCCTGGATCCCGGAGGACGCGATTCCCCGCCTGCCCCGGATCACCTCCGAGCTGATCGAGGGGGCGAAGCGGGCGCTCGACGCCGCCGGCATCGAGATCCCCTTCCCGCAGCGCACGCTCTGGTTCGCCGAGCCCCTCAGGATCGTTCAGGAAAGCGCCTCCCAGAGCGAGAGCACCAAGGAGTGAACCCGGTCGAGCCCGGCCTCGGTGGGGGCGAGCCGGTCGCCCGTTTGTTCCAGCCAGCCGGCCTCGAGGTAGGGCCGGGCGGCTTCTTGGAGCTTTTCTTTAAAGGTGAGCCCACTGCGCCCTTCGAGCGCCGCCAGGTCCACCCCCTCGCGGACGCGGAGGCCCATCATCAGGGCCTCCCTCACGTGTTCCAGGGGGGTGATGGCCTCTTCCCGGGGGGCTTCGCCCCCGAGCCAGCGGAAGAGCGGCGGGTTGGTGCGCCTTTTCGCGTAGAGCCCGGGGGCCTCGGCCGGCTCGTGGCTCGCCGCCGCCGGGCCCAGCGCGGCCCAAAACCCCATCCGCCAGTAGACCAAGTTGTGCCGGGCCTCTTCATTCGGGCGGGCGAAGTTGGAAACCTCGTAGCGGACTAGCCCGGCCCGGCCCAGGATCTCCCGGGCGGCGGCGAAGGCCTCGGCCTCGCGGTCGGGGTCGGGGGTGATCTCCTGGGCGAGCGGGGTGCCGGGCTCGGGGATCAGGGTGTAGGCGGAGACGTGGCCCACGCCGAGGGAGGCGGCGGCCTCGAGGTCCGCCCCCACGTCCTGACCGGGCAGGCCGAGGATCAGGTCGATCGAGACCCGAAAGCCAAAAGCGAGCGCTGTTTCCACTGCCCGAAGGGCCCCCTTGGCGCGGTGGGCGCGGCCGAGGGTTTTCAAGACCGGGTCCTCAAAGCTCTGCACCCCGATCGAGAGCCGGTTGACGCCGAGCTCCTTTAAGAGGGCGAGCCGCTTTTTGTTCAGGGTGCCGGGGTTGGCCTCCAGGGTGACCTCAGCATTCTCGGCGAGGGGAAGGCCGAGGTTGAGGAGACGCACGAGCTCGGCCTCCCTCAGGTAGCTCGGGGTGCCGCCGCCGTAATAGAGGGTCTCGAGGGGCCCAAGGCGGGGGGCGAGGGCGCGGGCGTCGGCGGCGAGCTTATCCAGGAACGCCTCGACCGCGCCCTTCGTCCTTCGCACCGCGTGGAAGGCGCAGTAGGGGCAGATCGTGGGGCAGAAGGGCACGTGCACGTAGAGCGAGGTCATCCTTCCCCAGGCTAGTGGGTTTAAGCTTTTCCCGTGCGCGTGGCGTTGACCCGTCCCCCCGAGAAGGACGTGCGGCTTGCGGAAAGGCTTCGGGAAGCCGGCTTCGAGCCGGTTTCGCTGCCGGTGGTGGCCTACGAGAAGCTGGAAGACGGCTACGAGGCGCTCCAGATCGCCCTCACCGAGCCCTGGGACTGGGTGGTCCTGACCAGCCCCGAGGCCGCCCGCTACTTCCTCGGCGCCTGGTTCTTGGTGGGGGCGCCCGAGGTAAGGGTGGCGGCGGTGGGGGAGAGCACCCGCGATCTTTTGGAGTCCCAGGGGCTCGAGGTCGCCTTCCTCCCCAGCCGGGCCGAGGGCCGGGCGCTCGCCGCCGAGCTCCCGGGGAGCGGCCGGGTGCTCTGGCCCACCTCGAAGCGGGCCGGCGACGAGCTCAAAGAGGGCCTCGAGGCCCGGGGCTTTTCGGTGCGCCGGATCGACGTCTACACCCTGGTCCCGAGGACCCCGAGCGAAGCCGAGCGCCAAGCGGCCGAGGGCGCGAAGATCGTGCTCTTTGGCTCCCCCTCGGCGGTCCTGGCCTGGACGAAGGCCGGGCTTCCCAAGCTCCCCGCCGCCTGCATCGGCGCCACCACCGCCCGCCGGGCCGAGGCGGCGGGGTTTTCCCCGGTGGCCTACCCCGAGCGCCCGGGGCTTTCCGGCTGGGTGGAGGCGGTGCGCTCCCTCGCAGGGCGAAAGGCCGTGTAAACTCGGGGGCGATGGCGGAGCCGCCGATTCAGCTCGTGGGCCTTTCGCACAAGACCGCCCCCGTGGGGGTGCGGGAATGCGTCGCCGTGGGCGGCGACCGCCTCAAGCTCCTGCTTAAAGAACTCGCGAGCGAGGCCGACGAGGCGGTGTTGATCTCGACCTGCAACCGCTCCGAGCTCTACCTGGTGGGCCCCAGGCGCAGCCCCCGCCAGCTCTACCTCGAGTTCCTCGGCCACTACCCCGACCACCTCTACCGCCACCAGGGCCAGGCCGCCCTCCGCCACCTCTTCCGGGTGGCCAGCGGGCTGGACAGCCAGGTGGTGGGCGAGGCCCAGATCCTGGGCCAGGTGCGGGAGGCGCTCTTTGCCGCCCGCCAGGCCAAAACCACCGGGCCCCTTCTGGAGCAGGCCTTCCAGCGGGCGATCTACGTGGGCAAGCGGGCCCGCTCCGAGACCGCCATCGGCGCCGGCGCGGTGAGCGTGGCCTACGCCGCGGTGGACCTGGCCCGCTCGGTCTTCGGCGACTTCGCCGGCCACACCGCCCTGGTGCTCGGGGCCGGGGAGATGGCCGAGCTGGTGCTGACCCACCTGAAGGACCTGGGCGTCCGGCGCATCCTGGTCCTGAATCGCACCCGGGAGCGGGCCCAAAAGCTCGCCGAGCGCTTTGGCGGCGAGGCGCTGGGGATGGAGGACCTGGCCGGGGCGCTGGGGGAGGCCGACATCGTGATCGCCTCCGCCGCCGCCCCCCACCCGATCGTCCGCGCCGAGCGGGTGCGGCAGGTCTTGAAGGGGCGAAGGCGGCCGCTCTTTCTGATCGACATCGCCCTGCCCCGGAACATCGAGCCGGCGGTGGCAAGGCTCGCCGGCGCCTACCTCTACGACCTCGACGCCCTCGAGACCGTGGTCCAGAAAAACCTCGCCGCCCGCGCCGCCGAGCTGCCCCGGGTGGAGGAGATCGTGGACCAGGGGCTGGCCGACTACCTGGAGTGGTACGCCGGCCACCTGGCCAAGGACCGCATCCGCCGCATCGAGGCCGAGATCGAGGGCATCGTCGAGGCCGAGCTCGGGCGGCTTCTTCGCGGCAAGCTGGCCGGGCTCTCGCCGGACGCGGCCGAGGCCCTCAGGCGGCGCATCCGGCGGATGCTGGCCCGGACCGAGCACGCCCTGATCCAGCTGGCCAAGGACGAGGCGGCGGCCGAGCGGCTGGAACGGGTCTTCCTAGGGCCATGATCCCCTTTCTGGTCGGGTTCGGGGTCTTGGTCATCGCCGGGGCGCTGGCCTTCGGTTTTTCCGCCGTGGGGCTGGCCGCGCTCGCCTTCTTCCTGGCCTTCGCGCTCTCCGCCTGGGAGTCGGGGTCCTTGCTGGGCGGTCCCTTTCAAACCGGCATGCTGCTCGCCGCCGGGCTGGTGGGGTTCGGCCGGCTCTACGCCTGGCGGCCCCGGATGGCCGCCCTGGTGCGGGCGCTCTACGCCGCCGCCGCCTTGGTGGCCCTCGTTTCGCTGCACTACCTGGGCCGGGTGGCCGCCGGGCTTCCCGCCTGGCTGCTGGTCCTCCACGGCGGCAGCTTCCTGGTCGCCTACGCCCTCTTGACCGTGGCCTACCTGGCAGCGGTGCTCGGCTACCTGCAGCACCTGGCGCTGAAGCGCACTCCCTGGCAGGCCCTGAAAAGGCCGCCCCTTTTGGTGCTCGCCGGCCTCGAGCTGCCCTACTTCCGCTTCGGCTACCTGGCCTACACCGTCGGGCTCTTCACCGGCATGGCCTGGGCCTTCCGGGTCTGGGGCTCGCCGATCAGCTGGGACCCGAAGGAGGTCCTGACCCTGCTGGCCTGGTCGCTCTTCACCGTGCGGCTCTTGCTGCCCCAGACGGCCGGGCCCGGGCTCCGGCTCCTCGTTTGGACGCTCGCCTTCTTTGCGATGGCGGCGGCCTTTTTCGCCGCCCCCCTCTTCGGCGGCCGCCACCCCGTTTGAGGAATGTAAAGCTCGACTTGACATTTTAGAAAACACCCCTTACCATCTTGGCAAGGGGGAAGCGATGTTCGAGATCTGGGATCCGGAGGTGTTTGCCCGCGAGGCCGAGGTCAAGGTGAGGGAGCTCCGGGACGAGTACCGGCGCGCCAAGGAGCTTTGCCCGGCCCTTCGCCGCCGGGTTTCGCGGGTGGCGGCGCGGGCGGCCTTTGCGCTTTGGCGGCTTTCCGAGCGCCTGGGGAAGGAAGCGGAACATGGACGAGGTCTTGCGGGTGCTTCAGATGCTTAAGGCGGGAAAGATCCGCCGGGAAGAGGCGGAGCGGCTCTTGGCGGCGCTCGGGGTGGGGCCTTCCTCGGAGGAGGGGGTCCGGCGCTGGCTCCGGATCGAGGGCGGGCAGGCGACGATCCGGGTCGTCCCCGCCCCCGGCGACGCGGTCTCGGCGAGCGGCTTCGGCGCTGGAAAGACCATTCTCACCACCGACGAGACGGGCGGCCTGCTCAAGATCGAGGCCCAGGGTCCAAAACTTTTTAAAAAGGCCTTCAGGGTCGAGCTCAAGCTGCCCCGGGACTACGGGGTCGAGCTGGCGCTGGGTGCCGGGGCGCTTCGGGCCGAGTCCCTGGCCGGGCTCAAGGGCGAGCTCGGGACCGGAAGGCTCGAGGCCGCCGGGATCCGCGAGCTCGACTTCGAGCTGGGGATGGGCACGGCCCGGCTCGGCCTCCTATTAAAGGCGGGGGAACACCGGCTCGAACTCGGCATGGGCGACGTCGAGATCTACCCCCTGCCCGGGGCCAGCTTCCGCATCGAGGGGGAGGCCGGGCTGGGCCAGGTGGAGGGCCGGGTCTTCGGCGAGGGCCGGGCTAGGCTCTTGGTCGAGCTCGGGATGGGAAGGCTTAAGGTGGAGTCATGAGCCAGGCCAGGCGGCGGGTCTTGGAGATGCTGGCGGCGGGCAAGGTCTCGGTGACCGAGGCCGAGCGGCTTCTCGACGCCCTCGAGCCCCCGGCAGCTCCGCAGGAGCGGGAAGGCGGGCGGCTCCTCCGCGTCCTGGTGAAGAGCGGGGACGGCGAGGAGGTGCGGGTCAACCTGCCGCTCTCTCTGGCGAGGGTGGCCCTCGAGTTTTTGCCCGCCGAGCACCGGGCACTTTTGCAAAGGGAGGGGATCGACCTCGACGCCCTCCTCGCCGGGCTCAAGGGCGAGCTCCCCGAGGGGCGGCTGGTGGAGGTAAAGAGCCCTGAAGGGGACGAGGTCTTGATCGAGGTGGTATGAGCCGGATCGCGTTTTTGGTCCTCGAGCTGGGGCGGTTTCGCCTCGCCTTTCCGCTTTGGATCCTGGAGGAGGTCTTCGCCTTTTTGCTGGGGGCGGTGCTCTTGATGCGCGGGCAGCCGGGGCGGGCGGTTTCGCTTTGGCTCTGGCCCCGGCTCGGCCTTTCTGTGTATCGCAAGGGCGAAGAGGTTTTGTTCGTTTCGGGGCTTCGGGTTTGGGTCTGGCGACCGTTTTGAGGAGGAGGGATGCGTCCTAGGGCACCGAGCGTCTGTCCCGTCTGCGGCGGCAAGCTTTTGGTCACCGGGCTGGTGTGCAAGACCTGCGGCACCGAGATCCGGGGCGAGTTCGTGCAGAACGAGTTCGCCTCGCTGCCGCCGGAGCAGCTTGAGTTTCTGCGGATGTTTTTGAAGGCCAGGGGAAACTTGAAGGAGCTCGAGCGCCTGCTCGGGGTCTCCTACCCCACGGTGCGGGCCCGCTTTGACGCGCTCCTCCGGGCGCTCGGGTACGAGGAGGGCCCCGACCTCGAGGACGAGCGCCGCACGATCCTGGACGCGCTGGAGCGCGGCGAGCTCAGCCCCGAGGAGGCCGCCGAACGGCTCGACGCCTTGAAGCGGCGGCAGGGCTAGTCTTCGTTCACTTGGGCGCCCGCCGGGGGCTCGGCCCGGGGCAGGGCGACGCTGAAGGTGGTGCCCCGGCCGGGCTCGCTCTCCACCCAGACCTCGCCGCCCGAGGCCTCGACGATCGCCTTGACGATGGCCAGCCCCAGGCCGCTGCCGCCCTTCTCCCGGTCGCGGGCCTTGTCCACCCGGTAGAAGCGCTCGAAGAGGTGGGGGAGATGCTCCGGCGGGATGCCGGGGCCGTCGTCGGCCACCTGGACGAGGGCCCGCTTGCCCGGGGTGCGGACCCGGAGCTCGATCGTCTTCGCCCCCGCCTTGATCGCGTTCGAGACCAGGTTGGCGAAGACCTGGTGCAGCCGGTCGGGGTCGGAGAGGACCCAGACCTCCTCCTCCGGGAGCTCGAGGCGGATCTGGCCGGAGAACGCCGGCGAGAACTCCTCCGCCACCTCGATGAGGACCGGCCGGAGCGGCACCGGCCGGGGCTCGAAGCGCCAGCCGCCCTCGCTCTCGGCCAGGTCCAGGAGGTCGCCCACCAGCTTCTTCATCCGCTCGCTCTCCCGGGCGATGACCTCGAGGCTCTCGATCTGGTCCTCGCTGGGGCTGGTGCGCCGCTTGAGGTAGCCGACGTGGCCCAGGATGGCGGTGATCGGGGTGCGGAGCTCGTGGGAGGCGTCGGCGAGAAAGCGCCGCTGCGCCTGGAAGGCCTCCTCCAACCGGGCCAGCATGCGGTTTAAGGCCCGGGCCAGGGCGGCCACCTCGTCGGCCCCCTCGGGCTCGGGCAGGGGGGCGAAGGAACGGGCCGAGATCGCCTCCGCCTTCTTGGCGATGGCTTCCAGGGGCTCGAGCGTCTTGCCCACCAGGAGGTAGGCGAGCCAGCCCGCGAGCAGGAGGACGAAGAGCGCGGTGGCGGCGTAGATGCGCACCAGCTGGCTCAGGGTGGCCTCGATGGGCTCGGTGGACTTGGCCACCATCACCACCGCCGGGATGCGGTTCAAGGGTGGGGGGCCCTGGGCCTCGAGCAGCAGGGCCCGGACCATCAGCCGAATCGGCCGGCCGTGCTCCCGCGGCAGCTCGGCGTAGGTCCAGATCACCCCCTCCTTCAAGAGACGCTGGTAGTCCTTCTTGCTCAGCTTGAGCCGCTGGCCGCCGAGGGCCGGGCTCTGCACCAGGGGGACCGCCTCCTCCAGGTCCTCGGGCTTGAAGGGCGGCAGCGCCAGCACCAGGTCCACCTCGGCGTAGACGGTGGGGGGGAGGGCGACGTCGAGGAGGTTCTTGCCGCCGCTGTTGATCAGCCGCACCACCTGGCCCAGGGCGTCGTCGAGCTCGGTGCGCAGTCCCTGGTAGAGGTAGCGGGCCAAAAGCGAGTAGACCGCCACCCCCATGACGAAGAGGCTCGCGGCCAGGAGGGCGAGGGTGAGGAGGGTGATCCGGGTGCGGAGGGTCATGGTCGGGAGGTGGGGGGTAGGGTGTGGGAGGTGGGAAAACGCCTACGTCCTACCTCCCACCTCCTACATCCTAGTCTTCCCTCAGAACGTACCCCACCCCACGCACGGTGTGGATCAGGCGGCGTTCGCCGCCGGCCTCGAGCTTTTTGCGGAGGTAGCCGATGTAGACGTCAACCACGTTGGAGCCGCCCTGGTAGCCGGGCCAGACCTTCTCCTCGATCTCGAAGCGGGAAAAGACCTTGCCGGGGTTCGAGGCAAGGAGCTCCAAAAGCTCAAACTCCTTATTCGAAAGCTCGATCCGGCGCCCGCCGCGGAAGACCTCGCGGCCCTCGAGGTTGATGATCAGGTCGGCCACCCGGATCTCGCCGGTGATCGCCGGGGTCACCCGCCGCAGGTGGGCCCGCACCCGGGCCAGGAGCTCCTCGATGGAGAAGGGTTTGACCAGGTAGTCGTCGGCGCCGGCGTCCAGGCCCTCGACCTTGTCCTCGACCTGGCCCTTGGCGGTGAGGATGATGATGGGCACGTTCGAGGTCTTGCGGATGATCTTGGCGACCTCGAGGCCGTCCTTGGCCGGGAGCATCAGGTCCAGGATCACCAGGTCGGGGTTCTTCTCGCGGAACTTGGAAAGCCCGGTGACGCCGTCGTAGGCGACCTCGGTGCGGTAGCCCTCGGCCTGGAGCTCGAGCTCCAGGAAGCGGGCGATGTCCTTTTCGTCTTCCACGATGAGAATCAGGGGCGCTTCCATGCCCCAATCATATCACATGAGAATGTAAGTTTCTCATGTGAAAGTGTGGCGGTGGTAAAATCGCCGGGAAGGGAAGTGAGCCCATGCCCAGACTACGCACGCTGGCGGTGCACGCGGGTCAGCGGCCCGAGCCCGTGACCGGTGCCCTGGCGCAGCCGATCTTCCAGACCTCGACCTTCGTCTACGGCGACTTCGAGCGGGGCCGGCGGCTCTTCGCCGGCGAGGAGGAAGGCTACCTCTACACCCGCATCCATAACCCCACCACCCGGGCTTTTGAGGAGAAGCTGGCGGCGCTGGAGGGCGGCGAGGACGCGGTGGCGTTCACCAGCGGCATGGCCGCGATCTCGGCGCTGGCCTTCACCCTGCTTGCCCCGGGCGACGAGGTCGTCTACCTGGGGCCGCTCTACGGCGGTACCGAGGGGTTCTTCTACGACACCCTGGAGCGCTTTGGCGTTCGGGTGGTGGACGCCACCGACCGGCCGCTCTCCGAGGCGATCGGCCCCGATACCAAGCTGGTCTACGTCGAGACCCCGGCGAACCCCACGCTACGGATCCACGACCTGGCCGAGGTCGCCCAGCTGGCCCGGGAGCGGGGGATCCTCTCGGTGGCCGACAACACCTTCGCCACCCCGGCGCTCACCCGGCCCTTGGAACTCGGCATCGACCTGGTGGTCCACTCGGCCACCAAGTACCTCTCGGGCCACGGCGACACCCTGGGGGGCGCGGTGGTGGGGCCGGCGGAGCTCATCCAGGAGATCCGGGCCGAGGGGCTCCGGCACCTGGGCGGCGCCCAGAGCCCCTTTGATGCCTTTCTCTTGGTCCGGGGAGCGAAGACGCTGGTGCTCCGCATGCAGGCCCATTCCGAGGGGGCGATGCAAATCGCCCGCTTTCTCGAGGGCCACCCGGCGGTGCGGCGGGTTTACTACCCGGGGCTCGAAAGCCACCCTGGCCACGAGACCGCCCGCCGTCAGATGAGGGCCTTCGGCGGCATGGTGGCGCTCGACCTCGGAAGCGAGCAGGCGGCGCGGGCGTTTTTGGACGGGCTCCGTTACTTCGCCCAGGCGGTCAGCCTCGGCGACGTCGACTCGCTGGCCACCCACCCCTACTCCACCACCCACCAGCTGGTGCCCGAGGAGGTTCGCCTCCGCCAGGGGGTGACGCCGGGGCTGGTGCGGCTCTCGGTGGGCCTCGAGGACCCTGAGGACCTGATCGAGGACCTGGAGGGGGCCTTGGCCCGGGTGGCTACCCTCGAGGTGGGCTAGCGCCCGGCGCTTTTGCGCGAGCTTCCTACCCCCTACCTCCCACCTCCTACTTCCCGCCTTCACACCACCGGATTCGGCGGTTCCCGGCCGGCGAGCACCGCGAGCAGGTTCTCGGCCACCATCCGGGCCATCTTTTCCCGGGTCTTGATGCCGGCCGAGCCTACATGCGGCGTGAGGACGACGTTTTCGAGCTTGGTGAGGGGGTGGCCCTCGGGCAGGGGCTCGGGGTCGGTGACGTCGAGCCCGGCGGCAAAGAGCGGTCCCTCTTGGAGCGCCCGGACCAACGCTTCGGTGTCCACCACCTTGCCCCGGGCGGTGTTGATGAGCACCGAGCCCGGCTTCATGCGAGAAAGCCGCTTGGCGTCGAAGAGCCGCTCGGTCTCCGGCGTGAGCGGCACGTGGAGGCTCACGAAGTCGGCCTCCGGCAGGGCCTCGTCGAGTTCCACCCGGCGGGCGCCGAGCGCGGCCTCGGCCTCAGGCTTCGGAGCGCGGCTGGTATAGAGGATTTCCATGCCAAAGCCCTTGGCCCGTTTCGCGAATGCCTGGCCGATCCGCCCAAAGCCCACCACCAGTACCTTCGCGCCCGCCACCTCGGGGCCCAAAAACCCCGTGGGCAGCCAGCACTTCCAGCGCCCCTCGCGGACATAGCGGTCGCCCTCCGCCACCCGGCGGGCGGCGGCGAGCAGGAGGGCGAAGGCGAGGTCGGCGGTGGCCTCGGTGAGGACGCCGGGGGTGTTGGTCACCCGGATGCCGCGGGCCCGGGCGGCCTCGAGGTCGATGTTGTCCACCCCAACGGCGTACTGGGCGATGACCTTGAGCCCGGGGCCGGCCGCGTCCATGACCTCGGCATCGATCCGGTCTTCCAGGGTGGTGATGAGCCCCTCGGCGCCGGCGACGAGCCTCAGGAGCTCTCCTTTAGGCGGGGGGCATTCGCCTTCCCAGTAGCGGAGTTCGTGACCGGAGTCGACGATGCGTT
>Ga0256835_1001237_pt1 | contig 15740 bp, 15 predicted proteins | sample PIR30metaG_FD_185972 | JGI IMG/M metagenome (GOLD analysis project Ga0256835, IMG submission 185972) | Hydrothermal vent microbial communities from East Pacific Rise, Pacific Ocean - PIR-30 | ecosystem: Environmental > Aquatic > Marine > Hydrothermal vents | place: Pacific Ocean: East Pacific...
CCCTCCAACCTCATGGTGATCTACGGCTCGCTCATGGGGGTGTCCATCGCCGGGCTCTTTGCGGCCGGCATCCTGCCGGGGCTTTTGATCTGCGCCTTGTGCATGGCGGTGATCGCGCTGTTGGGCAAACGGCTCAACCTGCCCAAGAGTCAGGAGGGCTTCAGCCTGCTGCGCATCCTCAAGGCCTTCAAATCCAGCTTCCTGGCCATCCTCATGCCGGCCATCATCCTGGGCGGCATCCTGGGCGGGGTGGTGACGCCCACCGAGGCCGCGGCCATCGCGGTCTTCTACGCGCTTTTCATAAGCACCGTGGTCTACCACGCGCTCAGCTTCGACGACATCGTGGACATGCTGATCCGCACCGCGCGCATCACCGGGGTGGTGTTTCTGATCATAGCCAGCGCCTCCATCCTGAGCTGGTGGATGACCTTCATGCAGATACCCCAGAAGATCGCGGAGCTGTTTTTGTCCATCTCCACCAACCCCAAGGTGATCATCGCCCTGATCCTGGCCCTGCTTCTGCTCATAGGCATGTTCATGGACATCAACGCGGCGCTGATCATCCTGGCGCCGGTGCTGGCGCCCTTGACCAAGCGCATCGGCATGGATCCCGTGCACGCCGGCATCATGATCGTGCTGGCGCTCAACATATCGCTCATGACGCCGCCGGTGGGGGCCTGCCTGTTCGTGCTGTCGTCGGTGACCGGCGAGACCCTGGAGCGCATCAGCGGCGCCTTGGTGCCCTTTTTGGCGGTGGAGATCCTGGTGCTGGTGGTGGTGGCCTTCTGGAGCGATCTGACCCTTTTCATACCCCGCATGCTCATGGGCATGTAGGCGAAATACGAGGTTTACCGGGTTCGGCCCGGCGAGGTTTTGGAAACAGGAGAGCCTTTCAGCAATGGCAGCCTTTGGTTGCCGAAAAGACAGGAGGAGAAGATGAAGGCAGCAAAGAAAATCCTGGTCATCCTGGCGGTGGCGGCCTTTGTGGTCGCCGGGATCTCGGGCGCGGCCCTGGCCGGCAAGGTGATCAAACTGCATCACCTGAACAAGGACGATCCCTTCGACAACCCCACCGGCGCCATGGCCACCGTGTTCAAGAGCCTGGTGGAGTCGGGCAGCAACGGCGCGCTCAAGGTGCAGACCTACCCCAACGGCCAGCTGGGCAAGGACAAGGACGTCATCCAGCAGATCAAGGCCGGCGTCATCCAGTCGGGCATCCACTCGGTGGGCGGCTTCGCCTCGGTCTATCCCATGATCGGCGTGCTGGACATCCCCTTCGCCTTTGACAACATCAGCATGACCTACAAGGTCTTCGACGGTCCCTTCGGCAAGAAGCTGGCCGCGGACATCGAGAAGAAGACCGGCCTGCACGTGCTGGGCTTCGGCGACTCCGGCGGCTTCTTCCAGATGACCAACTCCAAGCGGCCCATCCGCGGCCCCGAGGACATGAAGGGCCTCAAGATCCGCACCATGGGCCTGGACACCCACAAGGCCATCATCCGGGCCATGGGCGGCCAGCCGGCGGCCATCGCCTGGTCCGAGGTCTACACCGCCCTCCAGACCGGTGTGGCCGACGGCCAGATGAACCCCATCCCCATCATCGTCTTCGCCAAGTTCCAGGAGGTGCAGAAGTACCTGAGCCTCACCGGCCATCTGTTCGCTCCCTACGTGTGGGTGATGAACGGCGACTTCTGGAAGAGCCTCAGCGACCAGGACCGCTACATCATCAACTACTCGGCCCGCTCGGCCATCGTGGCCGGTCGCGGCATGGGCCGCATCATCGAGGCCTCGGACCGCGGCCTGCCCACCCTGTCCAAGACCATGAAGGTCAACGCCCTGACCCCCGAGCAGAAGGAGCGCTTCCGCAAGCTGACCCAGCCGGTGGTGAAGAAGCTCATCGTGCAGAAGTTCGGCGCCGAGGGCGAGGAAATGCTCAACGCCTTCTTGGAGGCGGTGAAGGCGGCCAGGTAGCCATCGTCAACCTTTGACATGCCTGTCCGGGGCCGGCGCACCACGCGCCGGCCCCGGGATACACCCAGACCGGAGCGGAAGGCGCCTCAGCATGCGATTCTCCTACCACTGCCCGGAGTGCCGGCGCGACTACGAGCTGGCCCCCGAGTTGATGCTCTGCCCCCACTGCTCGGAGCGACAGGAGCCCGACCAGCCCCTGCGCGGGGTGCTGGAGGTGCGCCTGGAGGGGCGCTTGGAAGACGGCTTCGATCCCTGGCGGCTGCTGCCGGTGCCGCGCCAGTTCTTCCCGCCCATCCCGGTGGGGAACACCCCCTTGTGGGAGCCGGCCAACCTGCGCCGGCGCCTGGGGCTGGCGGAACTGTACATCAAGGACGACGGCGCCAACCCCACCGGCTCGCTCAAGGACCGGGCCTCGTTTCTGGTCTCGGCCTTCGCCCGCCAGCACGGGCGGCGCCAGATCGTGCTGGCCTCCACCGGCAACGCCGGCTCCTCCATGGCCGGGGTGGGGGCCGCCGCCGGCCAGGAGGTGGTGCTGTTTCTGCCCAAGGACGCTCCCAAGGCCAAGCTGATCCAGGCCCTCCAGTACGGCGCCACGGTCCACCGGGTGGACGGCAACTACGACCTGGCCTACGAACTTTCCCTGGAATACAGCCGGCGCTTCGGCGGCATGAACCGCAACACGGCCTACAACCCCATGACCCTGGAGGGCAAGAAGACCGTGGCCCTGGAGGTCTTCGCCCAGTTGGGCGGCCGGGCGCCGGAGCACGTCTTCGTGGCCGTGGGCGACGGTTGCATCCTCTCCGGGGTCTACAAGGGGTTCCGCGACCTGTTGGCGCTGGGGCTCATCGATCGGCTGCCGGTGGTGCACGCGGTGCAGGCCGAGGGCTCCAACGCCCTGTTCCGCGCCTTCCATGAGGGCCGCTTTGGTCCGCGCCCGGCCGGCACCGTGGCCGATTCCATCTGTGTGGAGGTGCCCAGAAACGGCCGTCACGCCCTGGCCCAGCTCAAACAGCACGGCGGGCGGGTGTGGGCGGTGAGCGACCAGGAGATCCTCGAGGCCCAGGCCCTGCTCTCGCGCAGCAGCGGGCTGTTCACCGAGCCCGCCGGGGCCGCCGCCCTGGCCGGGCTCATGCGGGCCGCCGCCGACCTGCCCCCCAGCGCCACCATCGTGGTGCTGGCCACCGGCAACGGGCTCAAGGATACCGCCGCCGCCGGCCGGTTGGTGGCGGTGCCGGAGAGAGTCATAGCCTCCCTGGATGAACTGGAACTGTAGAAAAGAGGTTCGCCTTGATAGACCTGACCATAGATCACAAGACCCTGGAGCGCACGGTGGCCTACTGCCGGGAAAAGGGCATCACCCTGCCCACCTTCGCCATGATGAAGGATCCCGAGCTGGTGCCGGATAAGATCAAACAGCAGCTCAAGGGCATCGGCCTGTGGGACGTGCACCCCGCCAACCTCTACCGCGTCACCTGGAAGAACGAACCCACCGACTTCGGCGGGCTGTTCAACGGGGTGAACCATTTCGTGATCCCGCCGGAGCTCTCCGGCTGCCGGGCCAACATAGTGTTTTTGGCCGGGCGCTGGTTCCCCACCGGGGCCCACAAGGTGGGCGCCACCCTGGGCTGCCTGGCGCCCCGGCTGGTGACCGGCCAGTTCGACCCCCAGCGCACCAAGGCGGTCTGGCCCTCCACCGGCAACTACTGCCGGGGCGGGGCCTACATCTCGGCGCTTCTGGCCTGCAAGGCCATCGCCATCCTGCCCGCCGGCATGTCGCGCGAGCGCTTCGAGTGGTTGAAGAACATCGCCGGCGAGGTGATCGCCACCCCGGGCTGCGAGTCCAACGTCAAAGAGATCTTCGACAAGTGCTGGGAGCTGCGCAACTCCGGGGAGGACTTGCAGATCTTCAACCAGTTCGACGAGATGGGCAACCCCATGTGGCACTACGTGGTCACCGGCAGCGCCATCGAGGAGCTCATGGCCGGCTTCCTCGCCGGAAACAAGCGCTTCGCCGGCTTCGTGGCCTCCTCGGGTTCGGGCGGTACCCTGGGGGCGGGCTACTACCTTAAGCAGCGTTTCCCCCGGCTCAAGCTGGCCGCCTGCGAGGCCATCCAGTGTCCCACCCTTTTGCTCAACGGCTTCGGCGACCACCGCATCGAGGGCATCGGCGACAAGCACGTGCCCTGGGTGCACGACTGCAAGGAGACCGACTTCGTCATCGGCATCGACGACGAGGTGCCGCTTCGGCTCCTGCGCCTGTTCAACGAGCCCGAGGGGCGCAAGGCCCTGGTGGCGGAGGGCGTGCCGCCGGAGCTGGTGGAGAAGCTGGACCTGCTGGGCATCTCCGGAGTGGGCAACCTGGTGGGGGCCATCAAGTTCGCCAAGTACCATGAACTCACCGGCGACGACTACCTGGTGACCATCGCCACCGACTCCATGCAGCTCTACGCCTCGCGGCTGGAGGAGCTGCGCCAGGAGCGCGGCGAGTACCGCGCCGCCGACGCCCAGCGCGACCTGGAGCTTTTGGCCTCCATCAACATCGACCACATGAAAGAGCTCACCTACTACGACCGCAAGGCCATCCATAACCTGAAGTACTTCACCTGGGTGGAGCAGCAGGGACGCGAGGTGGAGGAGCTCAACCGCCAGTGGTACCAGCACGACGAGTACTGGTACGGCACCTTCAACCAGGTGGAGCAGATAGACCAGCTCATCACCGAGTTCAACCAGCGGGTGGGGCTGCTCTAGGGAGCCCGGCCCGCCCACAGGGAGTAGACGAAATGGATCGAGTGGCAATCCGACGGGCCATCGATAAGCTGGCCGGCCTGCATTGCGAGGGTATGTACCTGGAGGACTTCCTGCTGACTTGGGAGAAGTCCGATCCGCAGATACAGGCGGTCTTCACCGTGGCCGAGATACTAAGGGGGTTGCGCCGCAACAACCTCTCCTGCCGCCTGTTCGACAGCGGCCTGGCCATCTCCATCTTCCGGGACAACTCCACCCGCACCCGCTTCAGCTTCGCCAGCGCCTGCAACCTGCTGGGCCTGGCCCTCCAGGACCTGGACGAGGGCAAGTCCCAGATCGCCCACGGCGAGACCGTGCGCGAGACCGCCAACATGATCTCCTTCATGGCCGAGGTGATCGGCATCCGCGACGACATGTACATCGGCAAGGGCAACGCCTACATGCGCGAGGTGGCCGACTCGGTGCAGGAGGGCTACCGGGCCGGCATCCTGGAGCAGCGCCCCACCCTGGTCAACCTCCAGTGCGACCTGGACCACCCCACCCAGTCCATGGCCGACGCCATGCACTTGATCGAGCACTTCGGAGGAGTGGAGAATCTGCGCGGCAAGAAGCTGGTCATGAGCTGGGCCTACTCGCCCTCCTACGGCAAGCCGCTGTCGGTGCCCCAGGGCGTGGTGGCGCTCATGACCCGCTTCGGCATGGAGGTGGTGCTGGCCCACCCTCCGGGCTATGAGATCATGCCCGAGGTGGAGGAGGTGGCCCGCCGCAACGCCGAGACCTGCGGCGGCTCCTTCACCAAGACCCACGACATGGCCCAGGCCTTCGAGGATGCCGACGTGGTCTACCCCAAGAGCTGGGCCCCGTTTGCCGCCATGGAGCGCCGCACCCAGCTCTACGGCCAGGGCGACTTCGACGGCATCCAGGCCCTGGAAAAGGAGCTTCTGGCCCAGAACGCCGAGTTCAAGGACTGGGAGTGCACCGAAAAGCTCATGGCCCGCACCCGCCGCGGCGAGGCGCTTTACCTGCACTGCCTGCCGGCCGACATCACCGGCGTGAGCTGCCAGCAGGGTGAGGTTGAGGCCTCGGTCTTCGACCGCTACCGCGACCCGCTCTATCGCCAGGCCAGCTACAAGCCCTATGTGGTGGCGGCCATGATCCTGCTGGCCCGTTTCCGGCAGCCGGCCGACAAGCTGCTCTCTTTGCTGGACGCCGCCCGTCCCAGGGTGTACTAAGCTGCCCAGGGGAGATGCGGTTTCGCACCTCCTGTTGGGCTGACGCACGAACCGCTGAGAGGTCTTGCCATGAACAAGGAACCGGCCAATCCCGAACTGAGCCGATCTTTATCCCAGGTGGACCCGGACCTGGCCCGGCTGGTGGAACGCGAACGACTGAGGCACGAGCACGGTCTGGAGATGATCGCCTCGGAGAACTACTGCTCCCTGGCGGTGATGCAGGCCCAGGGCTCCGTCCTCACCAACAAGTACGCCGAGGGCTACCCCGGCCGGCGCTACTACGGTGGCTGCCAGTGGGTGGACGAGGTGGAGAGCCTGGCCATAGAGCGGGCCAAGGAACTGTTCGGTGCCGAGTACTGCAACGTGCAGCCCCACTCTGGCAGCCAGGCCAACATGGCGGTCTACTTCAGCCACTGCCAGGTGGGCGACACCATCCTGGCCATGGACCTGGCCCAGGGCGGGCACCTCACCCACGGCTCGCCGGTCTCCTTCTCCGGCAAGCTGTACAACTTCGTGCACTACGGCCTGGACCCCCAGACCGGCACCATCGACTACGACCAGGTGCAGCGCCTGGCCCGGGAGCACCGCCCCAAGCTCATCGTGGCCGGGGCCAGCGCCTACCCGCGGGTCATCGACTTCGCCCGCTTCGCCGAGATAGCGGCCGAGTGCGGGGCGGCGCTCATGGTGGACATGGCCCACATCAGCGGCCTGGTGGCGGCCGGGGTGCATCCCAGCCCGGTGCCGCATGCCGACTACGTGACCTCCACCACCCACAAGACCCTGCGCGGCCCCCGCGGAGGCTTCATCCTGGCCAAGGCCGCCTCGGCCAAACGCATCAACAGCCAGGTCTTCCCCGGCATGCAGGGCGGCCCCTTGATGCACGTGATCGCGGCCAAGGCGGTGGCCTTCAAGGAGGCCATGAGCCCGGCCTTCCGGGACTACGCCGCCCAGGTGGTGAAGAACGCCGCCGTGCTGGCCGGGGAGCTGGTGGAACGCGGCCTGGAGCTGGTCAGCGGCGGCACCGACAACCACCTCATGCTGGTGGACCTGCGCAACCTGGGGATCACCGGCGCCGAGGCCGAGGAGGCACTGGAGGGCGTGGGCATCACGGTGAACAAGAACGCGGTGCCCTTCGACCCCAAGCCGCCCAACATCACCTCCGGCATCCGGGTGGGCACCCCTGGGGTCACCTCGCGGGGGCTTAAGGAAGACGAGATGCGTATCCTGGCCGCCTGCATGGCCGATGCGCTCAAGCGGCGCGACTCGGCCCAGGACCTCAAGCGCATCAAGGCCCAGGTGGACGAGCTCTGCCGGGCCTTCCCCATCTACGACCAGCAGTAGCCCCCGGCCGCCTGCCGGCATTACCTGCCGAAAATCGAAAAAGGCCGGCGGCCCCTCGCGGGAGCCGCCGGCCTTTCAAGCTAGCTGCCTTGGATATGATGATGCTCCGGCTGGCTAGTAGCCCAGCTCGGCCAGGGTCTTGACCAGTCCCCGCACCGAATCGGCGCTCTTGTCCAAAAGCGCCTTCTCTTCGTCGGTGAGCTTGATCTCGATGATGTCCTTGATGCCGCCCTTGCCCAGCTTGACCGGCACCCCGATGTACAGGTCGTTGTAGCCGTACTGGCCGGTGAGGTAGGCCGCGCAGGGCAGGATCTTGTTCTTGTCCTTCAGGATGGCCTCGGCCATCTCCACCGCGGCCGAGGCCGGGGCGTAGAAGGCGCTGCCGGTCTTGAGCAGGCTGACGATCTCGGCCCCGCCGCCGGCGGTGCGCTCGCACAGGGCCTTGATGCGGTCTTCACTCATCAGCTCGGTGATGGGGATGCCGGCCACGGTGGAGTAGCGCGGCAGGGGCACCATGGTGTCGCCGTGGCCGCCCAGCACGAAGGCGTGGGTGTTCTCCACCGATACCTTGAGCTCCTCGGCGATGAAGTAGCGGAAGCGGGCCGAGTCCAGCACGCCGGCCATGCCGATGACCCGCTGGCTGGGGAAGCCCGAGGCCTTGAGCGCCACGTGGCACATGGCGTCCAGGGGGTTGCTCACGATGATGAAGACCGCATCCGGCGATTTTTCGGCCGCGGCCTTGACCACGGTGTCCACGATGCCGGCGTTGGTCTTGATGAGGTCGTCGCGGCTCATGCCCGGCTTGCGGGCGATGCCGGCGGTGACGATGATGATGTCGCTGCCGGCGGTGGCCGCGTAGTCGTTGGTGCCGGTCACGTAGGCGTCGTGCTTTTCGATGGGCGCGGCCTCGCACAGATCCAGCCCCTTGCCCTGGGGCAGACCTTCCACCACGTCCACCAGCACCACCTCGGCCAGCTCTTTTTCGCAGGCCCGCTGGGCGCAGGTGGCGCCCACGTTGCCGGCACCTATCACAGTGATCTTGTTGACCATGTTATTTTCTCCTTGCAGGCAGGTTTGTGCTAGCTTTTCTCTTCAAGGGAGATTACTATCGCACCCTGACCCCTGTCAACGCCGGGCGGGGCGCCTGGGGGGAAACGGGGGCAAGCAACCAAAAACGGATCATGGGGTGGAGAGTCATGAGCAAGACTGCCATCAAGGAGACCAATCTCCAGGGGATCCCCTTGCTGAGCCGGGGGAAGGTGCGTGACATCTACGACCTGGGCGAGAACCTGCTCATCGTGGCCAGCGACCGCATCAGCGCCTTTGACGTGATCATGCCCGATCCCATCCCGGACAAGGGCAAGGTGCTGACCCAGATATCGCTTTTCTGGTACGAGAAGGTGGCGGACATCACCCCCAACCACCTGGTCACCGCCGAGGTGGACGAGATGCCCCCTGAGCTGCACCCCTTCCGGGATCAGCTCGAGGGCCGTTCCATGCTGGTCAAGAAGTGCCGCCCCCTGCCCATCGAGGCCATCGTGCGCGGCTACATCACCGGCAGCGGCTGGAAGGACTACCTGGCCACCGGCCAGGTCTGCGGCTACAAGCTGCCCGAGGGGCTCCAGGAGAGCCAGCAGTTGCCCGAGCCGCTGTTCACCCCCAGCACCAAGGCCGAGCTGGGCCAGCACGACGAGAACATAGACCTGGCCCGGGCCGAGGAGCTGGTGGGCAAGGAGCTTCTCCAGGAGGTGGCCCGCCGCTCCCTGGCCATCTACTCCCGGGCCCGCGACCTGGCCGCCGAGGCCGGCATCATCATCGCCGACACCAAGTTCGAGTTCGGCCTGTATGGTGACGAGTTGCTGCTCATCGACGAGGTGCTCACCCCGGACTCCAGCCGCTTCTGGCCGGCCGACGAGTATGAGCCCGGCCGCGGCCAGCGCAGCTTCGACAAGCAGTACCTGCGCGATTGGCTTGTGGAGATCGGCTTTGACAAGAAACCCCCGGCGCCCAAGCTGCCCCCCGAGGTGATCGAGGGCACCCGCCGGCGCTACCTGGAGGCCCTGGAGCGCCTCACCGGCCACGGCCTCAAGTGACTTGGCCGCGGGCGCGGGCTGTGTTAAGCAATTAGGAGAAGACCCTTGCAGGGAGGCGATACCTTGAGAGACAAGGTCGAAGCGGCGCTGGAGAAGATCCGGCCGGCTCTGATGCGCGACGGCGGCAACGTGGAGCTGGTGGACGTCAGCGAGGACGGGGTGGTGAAGGTCAAGTTGCAGGGTGCCTGCGGCGGCTGCCCCATGAGCCAGATGACCCTCAAGATGGGCATCGAGAAGGTGGTCAAGGAGGCGGTGCCCGAGGTCAAATCAGTGGAGTCCGTGTAGAGCTTCCACGCCAAGCAGATTATATAACCCATCTCTCCCCCCGCCTGAGATGGGTGGCATGGTGCCAGGCGCAAGGCCCAGCCCCTGGGGTGCTTCGCGGTAGCCACAAGATCGAATGGAGGCGACGCGCTAGTATGCAATCGGAGGCTGGAGTAGGTAAGCACCAGGAGTCAAGCAGCAAATCCAGTTCAACCCGCGCCCTGGCCCGACTGTGCCACCGGGCCAAGAACGATCTACAGACCATCGCCAACCTGACCGGGTTGGCGGCCTCTTTCTGCAATACCCCCGCTGAGATGGCCGACTGGCTGGAACGGCGGGTGGTGGTGCTGGCCACGGTTTATTCCCTGGTCTCAGAACACGGGGGGTTGCCCGCCCTGGACCGCCTCACCAGCGAGGTGCTCCAGCGGGTCAAAAGCGAATACCAGGTGGACCCGTACGTGGAGCTCAAGCTGGAACCCATTGTCTTGAGCCTGCGGATTTGCTCGCCCCTTTCCCTTTGGTTGTACGAGATGGTGGCCAACGCCGTGCGCCACGGCTTCAGCGGCTGCTCCCATCCCCGGCTGGTGGTGGAGTCATCCTACGACCAGGACTATTTCAAGCTCAGAGTCAGAGACAACGGCCGGGGCCTGGCCCCGGATTTCGACCCCCAGCTCCGGGGCGGCCTGGGGCTGCGCCTGGCGGGCGCCCTGGCCGCGGTGGACTTCCAGGGGCGCCAGGACCTGGTGCCGCAGAACCCGGGGCTGGAGGCCAAGTTGGTGGTGCCTGCCCAGGAATTCAAACGACTCAACCAGGACAGGTGGCTATGAAGGCGGCAGTGGCTTTGTGGGCAGGCGATCCGGGGCGGGCTCAGCGCACGGCGCGGGACCTGCGCTCCTTGGGCTATGGGGTATGGCAGGTGGAGACGGAGGCGGAGCTGGAGGACTTGCTGCAAAGGCGGCGACCAGAGGCCCTGATACTGGAACCGGCGGGGCGCGGTTTGCCCGGCCAGGGGGGTAACGGATGGGGGCTGCCGGTGCTTTTGGTGCTGGAGCCGGGTAGCCGCTGCACCTCCCTGTGCGGAGACGGCGCATGCGCCTGCCTGGTGGAGCCGGTGGAACCTGCCTTGCTGAAGGCGGGGCTGGAGTTGGCCCAGCGCTGTTTCCGGCGGCGCAGGCGCCTGGAGTTCCGGGTGCGGCGGCTGGGACGGGCGCTCCGGCGGCGCAAGCTGTTGGGCCGGGCGGCGGGGGTGCTCGTGGACCAGCAGGGCCTCGGCGAGCGGGAGGCCAGGCTGCGCATCATCCGCCAGGCCCGGCAGTGGGGTATCCCCGACGAGGAGTTGGCCGAGGCGTTGGCCCAGACCATGCGGCCGCGGCTGGTCCTGGAGCAACGGCGGGTGTCCCCCGGCGTGTTGCGCCGGCGCCTGCGGCGCAGGCCGCGTTGATCCTTGACAGGCGACCCGGCGGTTGCGATGATTTAAGGGAATCACAACCGCCCCCTGAAGGGGGTTACAAGGAGGAGCGCCATGAAGATCAAGAAGATCGAGCGCAAGAAGTCCGGGCTCTGCAAGTGCAAGAGCTCCTGCTAGCTTGAAGCTGGCATGGAAGCGGGGGAGGTCGCAGGGCCTCCCCCCTTTTTTGTAGGAGCATTGGCCCATGCGCCACTTGATCTGTCCCAGGTTCTGCCGTTACTACAAGCCCGACAAGACCGAGGATCCCGGCTGCGGGGGGCTGGAGTACCTAAAGCGGCGGCCGGAGCTTGCCGGACAGGTCCCTTCCTTGGCGCCGCCCTCCCGCGATCCGCTCTACGGACTTTCCCCCGATGATCCCCGCCTGCTGGTGGTCTGTGGCATGTGCGCCTTTCTGGTGGACGGCTGCGACTTCCGGGACCCCTTGGTCTCCGATGAGGAGTGCGAGCCCTGCGGCGGGCTCAAGGTAGTGGCCGGCCTGTTGGCCGCCGGCCTGGAGCTGGGCCTGTGAGCGGCGCCGGCCGGGGGGAGTATGTCCGCCTGGCGCCCGGCGTGATGCTGCGGCGCCTGGAGGCGCCCTGTCTCTACGACCGACGCAGCGACGAGCTCTACGAGTTGGATCCCACCGGTTTCGAGGCCCTTTCCCGCTGTAACGGCAGGCTCACCTGGCGGGAGGCCGGGCTGGAGCCGGAGTTTCTGCGGGACTGCCTGGCGGAGGGGTTGCTGGAACTCATGCCCCGGCCGGCGCCGGCGCCGCTTCTGGTGCCCCAGGCGCCGCTTCCCTCGCTGCGCTATCTGGAGTTGCAGGTCACCTGGCGCTGCAACCTGGCCTGCCGCCACTGCTACCTGGGACCGGCCCGGGGGGTGGACCTGCCGGTGGAGCAGGCGGCGCGCTGCCTGCGGGAGTTCGAGCAGATGGGGGGCTTACGGGTTCTGATAAGCGGCGGCGAGCCCTTGGCCCATCCCGCCTGGCCCGAGATCAACGCCCTTCTGGCCGACTATCCCTTGCGGCGGGTGCTGCTCAGCAACGGCCTTTTGCTGGAAAAGGCGCTGGCCCGCGGGCTTTGGGTGGACGAGGTGCAGATCAGCCTGGACGGGTTGCAAGCGGGACACGAGGCCCTGCGGGGGCCGGGCAGCTTCCAGCCGGCCCTGCGGGCGGCGCGGCTGGTGAGGGAGGCCGGCCTGGAGCTCTCCATCGCCACCATGGCCCACGCCGCCAACCTGGGCGAACTGGCCGAGCTGGGGGAGTTGGTGCGGGAGCTGGGCGCCCGGGAGTGGGGAATTGACGCGCCCTGCGCCAGCGGCCGCCTACAGCACGCGCCCGAACTGTGCCTGCGGCCGGAGCAGGCGGCCCGGGGCATGGAGCTGGCCTTTGGCGGGGCCTACCACGGTGGCGGCGAGGGCATGGCCTGCGGGCTGCACCTGTGCACCGTGGCCCCGGACGGGCGAGTGGCCCAGTGCGGCTTCTACCTGGATGAACCCCTGGGGCGACTGGAGGAGGGGCTGTGGACCTGCTGGGCCCGGCGCCGGCCGGTGGCCCTGGCCGAGCTGAACGGCTGCCGGGACTGCGCCGCGGCCGCCGACTGCGGCGGCGGCTGTCGCTTCCGCGCCCCGGGGCCCCTGGAGCCCGATCCTGTGATGTGCCTGTTGCATGGTGTGGCGCAGAAGGAGGAATGACGATGCTCAAGACCTTTGACCTGGCCGGACGGGTGCTGCGCGAGGGCGGCGAGACCGTGTTGGGGCTGGACGATCTGGGGACCCACGCCTGTTACCTGCTCTACGGGGTGCTCACCCCTGGAGAGGCGCCGCGCACCTTGCGCCCCGGCCCCGGCCATGAGGAGATCTTCGTGGTGATAAGTGGCGCGGTGCGCCTGGAAGGCGAGGGACTGGCGGAACCGCTCACGGTGCAGGCCGGCCAGGCCTTTCACCTGAAGGGCGAGGAGACCTTGCAGGCCATCGCCGCCGGTCCCCTGGAGGCCCGCTACGTGGCCGCCGGCGGCCATACCCCCGGCGCCGAGCATCACCACCACTGAGGCCGGACCTGCCGGCGCACGGGCAAGGGCCTGGCCCCAAACAGGCTGGGGGAAAGTCGAGCGGCTGGCGCCCGGTTCCTCAGGCGGCCGGGATGTCCAAATGTTCCAGGTCGGGGGTGAGGAAGAAGCTGGACTGCTGAACCTTGTCCTTGCGGGGCGAGAAGGTGACCACCACCTTCTGGGGGCACTCAACCCACTCCAGGGACTTGACCTTGGGCAACTCCACCAGCGGGTCCACCACCAGGGCCACCTCCACCCGGGGCGGGTCGCTGCCCGGGGCCACTCCCACCAGGTCGATGTGCTGGCGGGTGGACTTGGGCGGCTTCCAGGCCGGCACCGGCGTGAGCCCCATCTGGCGCAGGGCCGCGGCCAGCAGCAGGATGATGGTCTGGCGCTGAACCTCCTCCTGGCGCATGGCGGCCGGTATCTCCGCCAGTTCCTGCTGGATGGCCCGGGCCAGTTCCTGCCACTGCTGCGTCACGGCCGCCCTTCCTACTTGAAGCTCTGCATGCGTTTGAGGTCCGGCGGGTAAATGTAGCGCGGGTCCACCCGGCGGCTCACCGGCAGTCCCCAGTATACCCAACCGTTTACCCGACCCCGCAGCCCGAAGTAGGGTGAGAGGGTCTCGGCCAGCTTGGCGTGTTCCTTGCTGGTGAGCACCTCGCCCATGAAGCCGTGGCGGATGTTGAACACCTTCTTGAACCCGGCCTGCACTAGGGCGTCGGCCGCCTCGGCCCCCTGGTTGCCTTGGGTGGAGATGATGATGAGACGGTCACCGGGCTTGAAAAGCGACTGCACCACCTCCACGAAGTCCGGGTTGGGCTTGGGGGAGAGCTGGTATCCGGTGACAGGCGCCTTGCTGCCGTGGTAGGGAGCGCCCTTGACCTGGAAGTCGTTGGTGGCGAACCGCCAGGGGACGTTGTACGCCTGTGGGGGATGGCCCAGGAGCACGTACTCGGCCCTGGTGCGTACATCTATAAGGAAGGTGCCCTTGGGGTACTGCTTGAGTAGTTGAAGGGCCTCCAGGGCGCTTATGTTGCCGGCCTTCTTGGCGTCCTTGGCCCCGGTGGCCAAGGGCAGCGCCAGGGTGGCCAGCGCCAGCAGTGCAAAGATGAAAAAACGCCGCATTGGTATTGCTCCCAACCAGATACCTGCGTGGCTCATGATGATACGGTCCCGCCGCGCGCCTGTCAACGGCTAAGCCGGCCAGTGGGGCGCGCATTGACCCCGTGGCGGGGCTGTGCTATTTCTGCCTGGGTCTACAGCGGGTTGTAAACGCCAGCCAGCGGGAAGGATGGAGTCATGGGCCTGGAACTTGAGGCAGAGGCGATCCTGGAGGCCGCCCTGGCGCGGGGCGGCCGGTTGGCCGAGCTGTTTCTGGAGGAGTCCAGCGGCCTTAGCATAGTGATGGACAACGGCGAGGTGGAGAAGGTCATCGCCGGCCAGGACCGCGGCGGCGGCATCCGGCTCATAAGCGACGATCTCAAGACCTTCTACGCCCACGGCAACGAGCAGAGCACCAAGGCGCTTTTGCCCCTGGCCCGGGATCTGGCCGGCATGGCGGGAGAGGGCGCACCCCAGACCCCGCAGCCGTCCAGCCCGGCCGCGCCGGGGCTCTTGCCGGTGGTGAAAAAACCCCCGGCCGAGGTGGCCTCTGCACGCAAGATAGAGATGGTGCGGGCGGCCGAGGCCGCGGCCCGGGGGGTGGACCCGCGCATCCGCCAGGTGCGGGTGAGCTACCTGGACCGGGTGCAGCGGGTGCGCATCGTCAACTCCCTGGGGGTGGAGGCCCAGGAGGAGCGTACCCAGGTGGTGCTGGCGGTGCAGTGCGTGGCCGAGCAGGAGGGGGTGACCCAGACCGGCTACGAGGCCATCGGCGGCCTGGGGGGACTGGAGATACTGGAGGCCGAGGACCCGGTCAAGGCCGCGGTGGCGGCGGCCAAGCGGGCCATATTGATGCTCTCGGCCCGGCCGGCGCCCGGCGGGGCCATGCCGGTGGTCATCTCCAGCAGCGCCGGCGGCACCATGATCCACGAGGCGGTGGGCCACGGCCTGGAGGCCGATGCGGTGGTGGAGAACATGAGCGTCTACGCCGGGCAACTGGACCAGCAGGTGGCCAGTCCCTTGATCTCAGTGGTGGATGACGCCACCCTGGCCGGCCGGCGCGGCTCCTACGGCTTCGACGACGAGGGCACCCCCGGCCGCCGCAACCTGCTCATCGACAAAGGCGTGCTCAAGTGCTACCTCAACGACCGGCTCTCGGCCCTGAAGATGGAAAGCGCCCTCTCCGGCAACGGCCGGCGCGAGAGCTACCGCTACCGCCCGGTGCCCCGTATGTCCAACACCATGATCCTGCCCGGCGAGGACGACCCCGAGGCCATCCTGCGCCAGACGCCCGAGGGCCTGTTCGTGGTCAAGATGGGCGGCGGCCAGGTGAACCCGGTCAACGGCGATTTCGTCTTCGAGGTTAGCGAGGGGTATCTCATCAAGGACGGCCGCATCACCGACCCGGTGCGCGGGGCCACCCTCACCGGCAACGGGCCCAAGGTGCTCAAGGAGATCGACCGGGTGGGCAACGACCTGGGGTTCGCCATCG
>Ga0256835_1001238_pt1 | contig 15731 bp, 13 predicted proteins | sample PIR30metaG_FD_185972 | JGI IMG/M metagenome (GOLD analysis project Ga0256835, IMG submission 185972) | Hydrothermal vent microbial communities from East Pacific Rise, Pacific Ocean - PIR-30 | ecosystem: Environmental > Aquatic > Marine > Hydrothermal vents | place: Pacific Ocean: East Pacific...
TCGACTTCGGCCCCATCACCCGCATCCAGGAGTGGTTCGACCCCGAGCGACTGGACGAGTTCCGCGAGCTGCTGGAGCTGGCGGAGGTCTTCCAACGGGTGCGCGACCTGGGCCCCGACGCCAGCCTGGGCGAGTTCCTGGGCGCCTTCGTGGGCATCGACGCGGACTACGACCGCTTCTACCAGACCTTTACCAAGGCGCAGCGCTTCCTCGCCGCCTACCGCTTCGTGCAGCACTGGCTGCGCCCCGACGACCTCTTCGACGAACCCGAGATCTACTCGCCCGAGGGGGCGCGCCCGCAGCCGCGGGACGCCGCCCTGGCCGCGGGACTGCAGGCCGCCCCCTGGAGCCTGGGCCTGGCCGCGCCGGTGGCGGTGGCGGGCCCGGGGGCGGCGGCCGACCCGCTGGCGGCGCGCTGGCAGGCACTCGCCCGGCAGGCCAGCCAGGACGACGCCTTCCGCGGACCGCGGCACTCCCTCGAGGACGCCAGCCCCGACCGCAAGGCGCGCTTCGAGAAGCGGCTGGACAACATCGACACCCACCCCTGGCAGGTCCTCTCCCTCTTTCCCTACGTCGAGTTCAGCGCGGTGGACGAGGGGCGGACCTTCCTCTACGCCAACTACAACCTGCCGGTACAGCAGTCGCAGGAGAGCGCGCGGGGGCTGCGCAAGGCCTGGATGATCTTCGAGGAGCGCTACTACCAGCGCATCAAGGCGACCGTCAACAACCCCATCCCCTACCTCGCCCACTGCAAGGCCGGCCTCACTGCGGGCGAGCCCGACCCGCCGCTGCCCGATGTCGAGCTCACCACCGAGAACGTCACCCCCTTCCCGGTCGAGCTCTCGCGCTTCTGGAGCCGCATCGAGGACACCCTCGAGCCCCAGACCCCCAGCAACCACCTGCACATGGAGCGCTGGCAGTATCTGGCCGACGCCACCACCATCCCCTCCTTCGTTCCCGGGCGCTACTTCTGCGACGACCTGCCCCCGAACGGCCGCTGGTGGCCCTACTGGCTGCCCGGCATCCGCGTCCGCTTCGGCCCCTTCTCCTACGAGACCCCCGACTTCCCCGAACCCTCCTGGGTGGACGCCGACGACCTGCGAGACGACGTGAACGACGCGGTGGTGCACGCCCACACCGACTACCTGCCGGAGTACCTGGAGCAGGCGGTGCTGGAGATGATCCCCACCCCCGACCACCCCCTCCTCTTCCCCACCCCCTGGCAGCTGCCGCTGCAGAGCCAGAGCCGCTGGCGCGGGGTCAACGAGGGGCGGCTGTACTACCCGGTGGCCGACTACACCGACCTCGACATCACCCCGCTGCTCGACCTCAGCGACGCCGCGCAGCAGATCTACGACGACACCTTCACCGGCCTGGTGGCGCCGCTGTACTACTTCAAGCCGGTGCTCTTCGCCAGCGGCGACCCCTACCTGAAGAAGGCGGCGCAGATCCCCCGCATCATCGAGGCGATCGAGCCGGGGGCGCTCTCGCGCGAGGTGAACGGCGCCTGGCCCCTCGAGGAGCTCAAGCGCTTCCTGCCGCCGACCAACCCCATCTTCTACGAGGTCTTCGGCTACCAGACCGTCTACAGCACCACCTTCCAGCCGGTGGCGACCTTCCTGCCCGACCCCGGGGACTACGCCCTCGACGTTTTCTACACCGCGCTGCGCCAGCCGCTGCTGCTCTACGTCAGCTTCGACATCGACCTCTCCACCGGCACGGTGGTGCCCATCCCCGGCGCCAAGCCGGTCTACCACTTCGTCCCCGAGCTCAGCTACCTGGCCCTGGGCATGCCCTTCCTGGGGGTGCGCAGCCGCCACGACTGGTATACCGTCCCCGAGGGCTACCCCGTCCCCGGGCGGCCGGTGGACACCCCGCTGATCGACTACTGGGGGATGCCCTACCTGAGCGATAGCCTGCCCGCCAAGGAGGCCCCATGAGAAAGACCGCCGTCCGCACCCTGCTGCTGCTGACGCTTTTCGCCGGGGCGCTGGCGCTGGCGCAGACGAGCGCCGACCACCGCCTCGACCGGCGCCGCCCGCCCACCGGGGGCTACGAGCTCCCCCAGCCCGACCCCAGCCTGGGCACCGCCTACGCCTTCCCCTTCGAAGCCTTCGTCCAGTCCGACCTCTACAAGCCGCGCGACATCTACGTCCTCGGCTACGTCGCCCCCTACAACGTCCTCGCCTACTGGGCCGACCAGCGCTTTCGCAACGGGCACTTCGTCTGGCGCATCCACCTGCTGCTGCCGCGCGACTTCCCCGGCGCCGAGCACCTCGCCCGCCGCCCCAACGTCGAGCTGCTGCTGGTCCCCCCGGAGTACCTCGACCCCCGCTTCTCGTACGCCGTCATCCCCACCAACCACGTCCTCACCCGCAGCGGCAGCCGCTACCGCTACCAGAACAACCGCGCCCTGGCGGGGGCGCTGCTGGCGAACTGGTACGGCTACCGCGAGGGGATCCCGAAGCTGAACCGCATCTACCAGGACCGCGCCCCCTGAAGCCTCGAGGGGACGCCGGGCACCCACCCGTCGCGGGCGGCGGGGCTACCATGAGGGCATGGCCGGGAACGAAGCGGTCTACCTCAGCGGGACCGTCGAGCGCGTGCGCTACGCCAAGCCCCCGTTCTACATCCTGGTGATCAAGAGCGGACCCCACACGTACACGGTGTTGGGGGAGTCCGCGCGCGAGCCCGTCCCCGGGGACGGGGTGAAGGGGCGTTTCAAGCGCGAGCGGCACGAGACCTACGGCGAGCAGTACCGGGCGCTGGGCAGGCTGCAGCTCACCGCCGGGATCGAGCAGCGGGCCCTCGAGGGGCTGGCGCGGCTGCTGGAGATCCACCTCGACGGGGTGGGGGCGCGCACCGCGCAGGCGATCATCGACCGCTGGGGGCGGGGCTACCCGCGGGCGCTGGAGGACCCCAAGGCGCTGCAGGAGATCCCCGGCATCGGCGAGCGAAAGGCGCGCCAGATCAGCGAGAGCTGGCGGCGCGAGCGGGAGCGGATCCTGCCCCTGGCCCGGCTCTATGAGGTGGGCCTGACCGGGCGGATGCTCGAGCGGGCGGCGGAGCACTTCGGCGGGGTGGAACAGCTGCAACGGGTGCTGGAGGGGGACGTGTACGCCCTCACCCGCGTGCCCGGCATTGGCTTCCTCACCGCCGACCAGGTGGCCCGCCACGGCCTGGGCTACGCCGAGGACGACCCCCGGCGGCTGCGGGCGGTGGCCGAGCACCTCAGCTGGCTGGCCTTCGACGAGGGCCACACCGCGCCCGACGGGGAGATCCTGGAGCACATCGGCAAGCGGAGGATGGGCCTGGGCAAGGAGGAGATCGCGCGGGGGATCGCCCTCGCCGTCGAGGAGGGGCGGCTGCTGGCCCGCCACGGGCGCTACGCCCCCCCGGACGTTTACGCCGTCGAGGACGAGCTGGTGCGGCTGGCGCGGCGCTTTCTGGAAGCGGAGCCGGGGCGGCTGCGGCGCAGGCTGGAGCCGGCCCCGGAGGACGGCCTCACCCCCGCGCAGGCGCGGGTCTTCGAGCTGGTCAACGACCGCTCGCTGGCCTACCTCACCGGCCTGCCCGGCACCGGCAAGAGCCACACCCTGGCGGCGCTGGCCCGGGCGGCCCGGCGCGCCGGCGTCTCGCTGCGGGTGCTCGCCCCCACCGGCAAGGCGGCGGTGCGGCTGAACCTCTTCGACCGGGAGATGGGGGCGGTCACCGCCCACCGGGCGCTGTGGCCCTTCCCCGCCACCGGCGCGGTCGACCCGGAGGTCTACAGCCGCCTCGGTAACCGCCTCAGCGGCATCGACCTGGTGATCGTCGACGAGGCCACGATGGTCGACGTGTCGCTGATGCGGGCGCTCTTCTACGCCGGGGCGCCGGGGTACACCCGCTACCTGCTGGTGGGGGACACCAACCAGCTGCCGCCGGTGGGGCCGGGACAGCCCTTCGCCGACCTGGTGCCGCACCTCGAGGGGGTCCACCTCGAGGAGATCTTCCGCCAGGCGCAGGGCAACCCCATCGTGGCCGCGAGCCACGCCCTGGCCCGGGGCGAGCCCTTCTGGCGCAGCGTTCCGGCGGACGGCGCGGAGCTGCGGCTCGAGCTGGCCGACGAGGAGGCCCTCGAGCTCGAGGACCTGATGCGCAGCTACGCCCGGCTGTGGGAGCAGAACAGGGTGCGCCCGCAGGTGCTGGTGCCCGGCAACCGCGGGCCGCTGGGGGTGGTCAACCTCAACCGCGAGCTGAAGAAGGTCGTGAACCCCGCCACCGGCCAGGAGGGGGTGAAGATCGGCGGCGGCGGGGTGGCGCACGTGGGCGACCCAGTGATCTTCTCGCGCAACGACTACGAGCTGCGGGTGATGAACGGCGAGCAGGGGATGGTCACCTACGCCGACCCCGACACCCCCCGGCTGCTGGTCGAGCTGGGCGACCAGACGGTGGAGCTCAGCACCCCGGAGCAGCTCGAGCAGGCCTACCTGGCCTACGCCATCACCATCCACCGGGCCCAGGGCTCGCAGTGGCCCAGCGTGCTGATCGTCTACACCACCGCCCACTTCGTCCTGCTCAACCGCGAGTCCCTCTACACCGCCCTCACCCGCGCCGAGAGGTCCGCCTGGGTCTGGGGCAGCGAGCGGGCGCTCGAGGTGGCGCTGAAACGGCGCGCCACCGCGCGCGCCACCTGGCTGCCGCTGCTGTGGCAGGAGGAGGCGGCGTGAGCCTGCAAAGCGCCTACCGGCTGCTGATCCTGGCCCTCGTGGCCGCGGCGTTGGGCTACTTCGCCTACGCCCAGCTGCAGGGCCACCTGGAGCAGCGGCGCTACCAGGCGCTGCTGGGGCCCGACGCCAACCGCAACGGCATCCCCGACGACGTGGACGCCCTCATCGCCCGCATCGAGGACCCGGTGCGGCGGCGGCGGGTGGCCGCGGCGGCGCGGGCGCTGGTGCGGCTGGTGCTGCCCGGGGAGATGAGCGAGGACGAGCTGCGGCTGGCCGTCCGCCGCTACTGGCAGGCGCTCGACTGCCTCTACCTCGAGTACGGCGAGAAGATGGACGCCGCCGAGCGGGAGCTGCTGCAGCGGATCCTGGACAACCCCGAGCTGGCCCGGCGCTACGCCGAGCGCACCGCCCGGGCGCTGGAGGCGGACTGGTTGAAACCCACCTACCCCGGGGCGCTATGTCCGTTTTGAGAGCAAGAGGGAGACGGCCAGGCCGAAGATCGCGCCCAGGGCGATGCCGCTGACGACCTTCATCAGCCCGCCGCCAAAAGCGTCGCCGAAGAGGAACCAGCCGACGATCACCCCCAGGATGGTCGCGGCGTAGATGATCATCGCTTCCGTGCTCATGCCCGCAGTCTACCCGCGGCCGGCGCGGGGCCTGGGGACGCCGGGACCCCTGCCGCGGGGCGCGGGGGTGGCACAATGGAGAACCGAGGAGCCATCATGGGACTGACCCTGAACCTCCAAGACGCGAAACAGGTGCGCGCCAACTACTACGAGCTGGCCGACCTGCTGCTCGAGAGCCGGCGCCCCCGCGCGGCCCTCTTTCTCGTCCACGCCGCGGCGCTGCTCCCCGCGGGTACGCTGGCGAAGCGCTTCTGCGAGGCCTACTACGACCACGACCTCACCAGCCCCGCGGGCGCCGACCGCTTCGCCGGGGCGCTGGGGCACGAGCTCAAGGAACCCACCTCGCCCAAGCTGGCGCTCCCCCCCGAGGAGGTCCAGCAACGGCGCCGGGGGGCGCTGCGCCGGCTGGCGCAGGAGCACAAGAAGGCGCTCGAGGACTGGCAGCACGGCAGCCTCTTCGCCCTGGCCAACCCCGGCCGCACCTCCTGGCCCTGGTACCTCTACGCCCTGGTGCGGTTCGACCGCTGCCGCGAGGCGAGCCCGGAGGGGACCGCGGACTGCCTGCGGGCGCTGGCGCCGTTCTACAAGCAGTACAAGGACCTGATCCGCCCGCTCGAGGAAGAGCTGGTGGTGAAGGCCCAGAAGTGGCTGCCCTGGAAGCTCGCCGACAGCAACGACGGGGTGCGACCATGCCGGCGCGGCGGCTAGCCCTCCCCCTGCTGCTGGTGCTGGCGCTGGCGGCGGGGGCGCGGGCGCAGATCAACCCGCAGCTGCTGCACGAGGTGGCGGCGCGCTACCTCGGCACCCCCTACCTCTGGGGCGGGACCGACCCGGCGCGGGGCCTCGACTGCTCGGCCTACGTGCGGCTGGTGATGCGCGAGTTCGGCATCGAGCTGCCGCGCACCTCGCGCGAGCAGTACCGCGCCGCGCCCCCGGTCCAGGGCAACCTCCTGCCCGGGGACCTGCTCTTCTTCTCCGAGGACGGCCGCCGCATCACCCACGTCGCCATCTACCTGGGCAACGGCTACATGGCCCACTCGGCCCAGTCCCGCGGCGGGGTGGTGATCGAGCCGGCGCGCAACCTGCAGGCGATCTACGTCGGGGCCAACCGTCCCTGGAACGGTCCCAACAGCCCCTGGGCCCTCCCCCGCCCTGGCTTCCTGGTCATCGCCGGCGAGGAGGGGGACTAGATCATCCGGTTGAAAACGAAGGCCTCGTAGACCGCCGCCCAGGCGAGCAGCCCGGCGGCGAGGCGCAGCAGCGCCCGGGCGGGGCCGCGCGGCCCCCCGGCGACCAAGAGCGCCAGCGCCGCCAGCGCGTAGGCGCCCAGCTCGAGCAGAAGCAGCGGCGTCACCGCGCGCAGGTACCAGCCCCAGAAGGGGTAGTAGACGGGCGAGAGCAGCACCCCCAGCAACAAGAAGCGCACCAGCACCAGGGCGTAACCGTAGCGCGGGTCGCGCCAGGCGAGGAGGGCCAGCGGCAGCAGCCCCACCGCCAGGTTCCACAGGAAGGTGGCCCGGGCGTAGCCGCAGGGCTCGGGCACGGGGGCGGCGCGCGCCGGGGCGGCCCAGGGTGAGGCGTCGGCCGCCCGGCCCAGCAGCGCCCCCAGGCCGCCGCTCTCGCCGGCAAAGCGCAGCCAGCCGTCCACCACCCCGTCCGGCAGCAAGGCGTAGCCGCCCCAGCCGAGGAGGAAGACCGCCAGCAGCGGCAGCGCCGCGCGCGCCCGCGGGCGCAGCGCCGGCAACGCGGAGAACCCCGAGGCAACCAGCACGGCCCCGAGGGCGATCATCGACCCGGCGCAGCTCACGCCCCCATGCTGCCACGAAGCGGGAGCGGGGGGTGGGGACCCGGTGTACCCAGCCCGCCCCGCCGCGCCCGTTAGCCTGGTAAGCAAAGCGGGCCCGCACCCCGGGCCCCGGAGGTTGCAAATGAGCCAGCAGGGAAGCGGCAACGACCTGAACCAGATCTTCAACGAGATCGTAGCGCGGGCCCTCGAGGACGGGATCAGCGACGTCTTCATCGACTCGACCGGGAACGCCTACGCCATGCGCCACAACAGGCTGGAGTACCTGTACCCCGACGACCCGCGCGCGAGCGACGCGGACCTGCTCGCCAACCTGTCGGCGCTGCTGCTGAACGGGCCGGCGGAGCAGGTCTTCAAGGAGCGCGGCTCGGTCGACCTGGCGCGCGACTTCGAGGCCGGGCGGGTGCGCTTCAAGCTGGTCCGCGCCGAGGGCAGCATCAAGACCTTCGCCCGCATCATCCCCAAGCACCCCGGCAGCTTCAAGGAGCTGCGCCTGCCGGAGCAGGAGATCAAGCACCTGCTCGCGCCCCCCAGCGGCCTGGTGCTCATCGCCGGCAACACCGGCGCGGGCAAGACGACCACGCTGGCGGCGATCATCAACCACTTCGCCGAGACCATCCCGCGCAACATCGTCACCATCGAGGACCCCATCGAGTACCGCTTCGAGAGCGGGGCCTCCCTGATCACCCAGCGCGAACTGGGCTACGGCGCCCTGCAGGGGGACACCCCCAGCATGGAGCAGGCGATCCAGGACGCGCTGCGGATGCGCCCTCACGTGGTGATGATCGGCGAGATCCGCGACGCCGGCGCCATGTACGAGGCGCTGCGGCTGGCGGCCTCGGGCCACCTGGTCCTCACCTCTTACCACGCCCACGACGTTTCCGACGCGCTCAAGCGCATCTTCTCCAGCTACGAGGGGGTGCGGCGGCAGGAGGTGCGGCAGCTGATCAGCAGCAACCTGCTGGGCATCATCGTCCAGCGGCTGCTGCCCCGCGCCGACGGCAAGGGGCTGGTGCTCGCCACCGAGACGCTCAAGGTGAACCAGCCGGTGCGCTCGCTGCTGCTGCAGGAGGGCGACCCCGCGCAGCTGAAGAGCCACACCGACGCCTACTCCCCCTTCGACGCCAGCGTGATGGAGCTCTACAACCAGGGCCTGATCGACAAGATCATCGCCGCGGCCAACGTCTCTCCCAAGACCGCCCAGCAGCTGGTGTAGACCGGTAACGCGATGCAGACCCGCCCCCCCGACCCCCTGACCCGAGGCCTGCTCGAACGGCTGCGCCCCGAGCTGGAGGCGCGCAACGTCGCCGAGCCGGAGCGCCTCACCCTGCCGCAGCTGATCAGCCTGCTGGGCGAGGAAACGGTCTTCCCCCACCTGGTCGAGGAAGCCCGGCGGCTCTACTCCATCCAGCCGGTGGACCTGGAGGAGGAGCCGCCCAACCCGGTGCTCACCCGCAAGCACCTCGACAGCAGCACCGCCAACGCCTTCAAGGCGGTGGTGCTGCGCGAGGAGAACGGGCTGCTCTACGTCGCCCTGGCCTACCCCACCGCCAGCGCCACCAACGCCCTGCGCCAGCGCCTTTCCCTCTCCCCCTTCTTCCTGGTGGCGCGGCCCAGCCAGGTGGAGAAGCACCTCCGCGCCATCTACGCCGGCGACGCCCCCGGCCCCGCCGGCAGCGGCGTCGGAACCGGCGGCCGCGGGGGCGCGGTGCGCTACCTCCCCGCCGGCGGCGGCGGGCCGGAGATCACCCCCGAGCGCTACCAGCAGGCCGACGACCTGGTGCCCCCGACCTTCGAGCTGATCGTGCGCGAAGCCGTCGCCCAGGGGGTCTCCGACATCCACCTGCGCCGCGACGCCGACGGCCGCTTCCAGATATACTTCCGCCTGCACGGGCGGCTGGCGCCGGCGCGGCGGGCGATGGAGATCTACGAGGACGCCGCGGGGCGCTACGCCAAGCTCAACCCCAGCGGCGACCTGGCCGAAGCCCTCCTCACCCACGCGATGGTGCGCAGCGACATGCGCCTCGACCGCAAGCACTACACCCAGGACGGCGCCTTCACCCTCGCCCTCGACCCGGACGACCCCAAGAGCATCGTGCAGACGCGCGTCTCCCTGGTGCCGACGGTGAACGGCCTCGACATGGTGATCCGCGTGCTGCCGCGGCGCGACGGCCTCATCCCGCTGGAGGAGCAGGGCTGGCCCGAGCGCGACTACCGCATCGTGCGGGCGGCGATGGAGAAATCCAAGGGCATCTTTCTCGTCACCGGCCCCACCGGCTCGGGCAAGAGCACCACGCTGGCCTCGATCATCGACCAGCTGCGCCAGCGCGGCACCCTCAACATTGTCACCATCGAGGAGCCGGTGGAGTACCGCTACCCAACGGGGGTGACGCAGATCGACATCGCCAGCCACGAGGAGCTGACCTTCTCGGGCGTGCTGCGGGCGGTGCTGCGGCATGACCCGGACGTGATCCTGGTGGGCGAGATCCGCGACCAGGAGACGGCCCGCACCGCGGTCCAAGCGGCCAACACCGGCCACCTGGTCCTGGCCACGCTGCACACCAACACCGCCACCGGCGCGGTGGGGCGGCTCGCCGGCATGGGGGTGCCCCCCTACCTGGTGGGCGACAACATGCTGGGGGTGGCGGCGGTGCGGCTGGTGCCGCTCCTCTGCCCCCACTGCCGCATCCCCGAGGAGGCCCCCGAGCGGGCGGTGCTGCGGGCGGCCGGCTTCGGCGAGCTGCTGCTGGAGTACCCCGCCGCGCGCACCTACCGCCACAACCCCGAGGGCTGCTCCGCGTGCAAGTACACCGGCTACCGCGGGCGGCGGCAGATCCACGAGACCTTCGCCGTCACCCGTCAGCTCAAGGACTTGATCGTCGAGGGCGTGCCCGAGAACACCCTGCGCACCGCGACACGGGGCGAGGGCATGACGACGCTGGACGAGCGCGCGGCGCGGCTCTACCTCGAGGGCGAGGTGGGCCTCAACACCGCCCTCGAGCTAATGGGCATGGACCTCACCGAAAGCGACGCCAACGAGCGGCCCGCACCCGCGGGACGCGAGGAAATGGAGGGATGATGGACACTCTGCAACAGGACCTCGGCCTCTACCCCATCCTGGCGGCGGCGATCCGCTACGACGCCTCGGACGTGGCGATCAAGAACGGCTCGCCCCCGATGGTCAAGGTGCGGGGCGAGTGGGTGCCGGTCGAGTACCTCTACGCCGCCGCGCGGGCGGGCGCGAGCGCGCTCGTCTTCCCGCCGCCGCCGGAGCCGCCGATGGGGGTGCGCCCCGGCGAGGGGGCCCCCTTCGACCTCGGGCGCGTCGACCCCGCGCCGCTGGCGGGCAACCGCACCGAGCAGCTGCTGGAGGCGCTCAAGCAGGCCGCCCCGGCGCTGGAGATGGGGCCGGACGAACACGGCGCCCGCGACGCCTCGCTGCAGTTCAATCCCGACACCCTGCGGGTCGATCCCGCCTTCCCGCCCGCGCCCGACGACGACCCCGACCGCGCGGACGAGCCCGACGGCTACGGCCTCACCCCGCGCGACTACTGGCGCCTGCCCGAGCGCGCCTTCCGCGTCAACCACTACCGCTCCGAGGGCCAGCCGGCGACGGTGCTGCGCATCCTGGCGGGCCGGGTGCCGACGCTCGAGGAGCTCCACCTGCCCCCCACCCTTTACGAGCTCACCAAACACAAACGCGGGCTGGTGCTGGTCACCGGCGCCACCGGCTCGGGCAAGTCCTCGACGCTGGCGGCGCTGATCGACCACATCAACCGCACCCGCCGCGCCCACATCCTCACCATCGAGGACCCCATCGAGTTCCCCCACCGGCCGCAGCAGTCCTTCTTCTCCCACATCGAGGTGGGGCGCGACCAGCCCGACTTCGCCTCGGCGCTGCGGGCGGCGCTGCGCCAGGCGCCGGACGTGATCTTAGTGGGCGAGATGCGCGACCGCGAGACGGCCCAGGTGGCGATGAGCGCCGCCGAGACCGGCCACCTCGTCCTCGCCACCCTGCACACCAACGACGCCCCCAAGACGGTGGACCGGCTGGTCAACCTCTTCCCCTCCGACCAGCGCGGCCCGGTGCAGGCCCAGCTCGCCACCGTCCTGCTCGGCATCGTGGCCCAGATCCTGCTGCCGCGGCTGGACCAGCCCGGCCGCATTCCCGCCTACGAGATCATGCTCAACGACCCCAGCACCGGGATCTCCGCCGCCATCCGCGAGGGCAAGATCCAGGCCCTGCGCGACGCCATCGCCACCCAGCCCCAGACCGGCATGGTCTCGATGGACAAGACGCTCGAGATGCTGGTGCGCCAGGGCAGGGTCGCCCCCGAGGTGGCCCTCGCCCACGCCACCAACCCGCGCGAGCTCGAACGGCAGATTGGAGGACGCATCCGATGAACCTTCCCGTCCAGCTGGTGCTGGAGATCCGCTACGGCTCGGTGATCGCCCACGTGGTGGACTCCAGCAACGACCAGACGCTACAGAGCTACGAGGCGCCCTACGCTGGCGAGATCTGGGAGCGGCCGGCGCGGCTGCTCGAGCCCGACCTGCTGCGCAGCGCCATCGCCGAGGCCCTGGCCGAGCTCGAGGGGCCCCTCCCGCGCGAGGCGGTGCTGGCGGTCGAGCCCGTCGTGGGGGTTTCGTACACGGAGGGGGGGGCGCAGGCGCTGCAGCAGGTGCACGACGACCTGGCGGAGGTGGACGAGGTTCACACCGCCACCCTGCAGCTGCCCGGGGGCGGAGGCAAGGCCCAACGCGTCTACGGCTACGACGCCGGGGTGACCTACGCCGCCGCCGAAGAGCTGCTGCGGCGCCGCATCGAGATCGCCGCCGTCGTCCCCCACGAGATCGCCGCCCTGCGCGTCGCCTTCCCCGACCCGGAGGGGCTGAAGAAGGCCGCTTGCTTCTACCTCACCGGACCCACCGGCCACATCATCTACGGCGACCCCGAGGGGCAGCCCCACTTCGGCATGACGGTGCTGCCGCCGGACGACGCCGGCGCCGCGGGGCTGCTGCACCAGACCCTGCTCAGCCTGATCGCCGCCGCCGCGCCGATGGTGACCGGCAGCAGCTTCGGTACCGGCTCCCCGCCGGAGCGGCACTGCTGCTACCCCGAGGACCGCACCGGCCTGCCGGCGGCGTTGCAGCAGCAGCTGAACGCGACGGTCGAGGTCCGCGAGCTCGACTACGCCGCCGGGGCGCTGTGGGGCGACCTCTACCCCATCGACCTCACCCCGCCGGCGCTGCGGCCCGCGAGCGGCGGGGCGCTGGCGAGCCTGGCGACGCTGCTCTTCCTGCTGGCGCTGGCGGCGATGGCCTTCTTCACCCTCACCCTCGAGGGACGGATCGCCGCCACCCAGCGCTACATCGAGGCGCGCCAGGCCGAGTACCGCCTGCTGGAGCCGCAGGTGCGGGCCTACAACGAGGCGCGCCGGGCAATCGAGCGGGTGCGGCGCGCCCTCGAGGCGCTGGGCGAGGCGGAGGCCGCCGCCAAGCCCTGGCACCGGGTCCTGCCCGCCCTCACCGACGCCCTCTTCGAGAACGACCGGCCGCTGGCGACCCTCGAGTCGCTGGGGGTGCAGGAGGAGGGCGGCCGCTACCGCTTCGCCCTGGGCGGCAGCACCGACCCCAAGCGGATGCTGCGCCTGCTCGAGGTGCTCGACCAAAGCCCCTTCGAGCTGACCTTCAAGTCGACCCGCACCCAGGGGGAGCGCACCCGCTTCACCCTGGGGGTGGGCTACGTCCCCGACGCCGAGCCGGCCCCGCCCCCGCTGGCGGTGCCGGGGGAGGGAGGTGACCGGCCGTGATGAGCCGTTCGCTGCGTTTCCGCCTGCTGCTGCGCTCGCCGCTGTGGCGCACCCTGGGCCTGCTGCTGCTGGCGGGGCTGCTGCTGCTCGGGTGGAACCGCTACTACTACGAGCCGCGCACCGCCTACGCCGAGGAGCTCGACCGCCAGCTGGAGCTGGCCACCGAGCGCGCCGACCAGGCGATGCGCAACGCCCGCGCCCTGCCCGGGCTGCACGATCAGTACGCCCGCCTGAGCGCCTCGCTCAACCGCTACCGGGGGGCGCTCCGGCCCGAGCTCGACATCCCCGAGCTCATCGCCCGCCTCAGCCGCTACGCCGGCGAGAGCGGCCTCGCCATCGAGAAGATGGACAGCGTGAAGCCGCGGGCGATCGCGCCCCGCACCCAGGGGTACGCCCTCAAGCTGGACCTCAGCGGGCGCTACCCCGGCTACGTCGCCTTCCTGGGGCTGCTCGCGGGCGATCCCCAGATCATGGTGGTCGACCCGCCCGAGCTGAAGGCCTCGGCCAGCACCGGGGTGGTGGCCGCGACGCTGACGGTGACCGCCCTCTACGACGCGGGGGTGCTGCGATGAAGAAGCTCCTGCGCCTGTTCCTCTACCTGATCCTCTTCGTGGCCCTGCTGGCCGGCCTCTACCTGATGACGCCGCGCACCGCCTCCAGCGCCGCCCGCGCCGGCTACCCGCCGGAGGTGCGCGAGGAGGTGCGCCAGCTGGCGCGCGAGCCCATCCCCGAGCTGCCGCCGCTGCCCGACATCTTCGCCCCGGTGACGCGGGAGGTGCGGCCGCCGCGGGTGAGCCGCGACCCCTTCCCCAAGCCGCCGCCACCCAAGCCGCCGCCGGTGATGGCGCGCAAGCCCGCCCCGCCGCCGCTGCCCGCTCCCGACCCGCTGGCCCGCTTCGCCGAGATCACCGGCCTGCAGTACCTGGGCTACGCCGAGGGCGCGCAGCTGGTCGGCACCTTCCGCTACCGCGGCCGGGTGCTGGTGATGCACCCCGGCGACCGCTTCCCCGACAGCAAGGTGGTGCTGCGCCGGCTCAGCCCCGACGCCGCCCTGCTGGTGATGCAGAAGTATGCCCTCAAGCTGAAACGTGAACCCGGAGGTGTACGATGAGAAACCCTGCCCGTACCGGCATCCTGGCCCTGCTCCTCGCCGCCGCGCTCGGCCTCTCCGCGGCGCTGGCGGCCGCGGCGATCGTGCCGCTCGAGGAGCCCCCGCCCGCCTTCGAGACCCCGGTGACGGTGGACACCGGCCCCGAGGGGATGCCCCTCGAGGCGGTCCTGCGGGCGATGGTGGAGAGCATCGGCTGGGTGCCGCTGCTGCGCGACATCCCCGAAGAGAACGTGGTCGTCCACTTCGAGAAGCTGCCCTTCAGCGAGGCCTGGCGGCTGCTGCTGAGCGTCTACGCCGACGGCATCGGCTACGTCCCCCTCAGCGGCGGCATCCTGGTCGCCGCCCCAGAGGAGGTGATCCGCGAGCGCTTCGGCCTCGAGCCGGCCGAACCGGCCGAGCCGGCCGAGGTGGCCGCGGAGGAGGGCGAGCCCGAGCCGCCGCGGCTCTACACCCTGCGGCTGCGCCGGGCCGACCCCGACCTGCTGGAGCGGGCGGCCAAGCTCTTCCCCGAGGACGTGACCTACGTCCTGGTGCCCGAGCGCCGCACCCTGGTGCTGCGGGCCACCCCCGCGGCCTACCAGGAGCTGGTGGCGGTGCTGGAGCGGACCGGCCTCTACCAGCCGGCCGCCGCCCCCGCCGCCGAGGAGGAGCCCGGCGAGGAGGCCCCGGCGCGGGCGCACTTCCTGGACGTGCCCAACCTGCCCGAGGACGTGCTCGCCGCCCTCGAGGAGCTCTACCCCGAGTACGACCTGACCTACGTCGCCTCCACCGGGAAGCTGGTGGTGCACGACGCCGGCGAGGAGGGGCTGGCCGAGGTGGCGGCGACCCTCGAGGAGCTCCTGGGCGGCGCCGCCGCCGAGGAGGAGGCCCCCGAGGTCCCCGAGCGGGTGGTGGAGAGCCGCACCTACCACCTCGAGGCCCTGGACGTGGAGCAGGCCACCCAGGTGGTTCGTTTCCTCGCCCCCGAGGCGCGCGTCTCCCCCGTTCCCGGGGCGCGGGCGCTGCTGGTGGAGGCGACCACCGAGGAGCACGCCCGCATCGCCGCCGAGCTGGAGCAGCTGGAGCAGCGGCTGCTGGCGGAGCGGGTGGCGAAGGCCGCCGCCGAGGCCAAGGCCGCCGCCGCGCGCGAGACCCGCGTCTACCAGACCGGCGACCCCGAGGGGACCGCCACGCTGCTGCGCGAGACCTTCGGTGAGAAGATCAAGGTCGTGCTGGTGCCGCGCGGGGTAGCGGTGAGCGCCGAGCCGGAGACGCTGGCCGAGGTGGAGGACTTCCTGGCCAGCGCGGTGGGCGAGGTGCGCCGCGCCGAGCCCGGCCGCCGCGACGACGCCCCCACGGTCTGGCGCTTCTACCACGTCGACTACGCCAGCGGCGAGGAGCTGATCCAGCTCTTCACCGCCACCAAGGACGACCTCGACCCGCCCCTGACGGTGGACCTGAAGTACAACGACCGCACCGGGGAGATGCTGGTCCAGGGCGGCGAGGAGGACGTGGAGCGAGCGCTGGAGCTCCTGCGGGCGCTCGACCGGCCCCGGCCCCAGGTCGAGGTCAAGGTGCGCATCTACCAGGTGGACCGCTCCTACGCCCGCTCGCTGGGGGTGAACCTGGAGGCGCTGCTGCAACCCTTCTCCCTCAGCGCCGGCTCCGGGGGGCTGAGCGCCGCCTACG
>Ga0256835_1001240_pt1 | contig 15727 bp, 28 predicted proteins | sample PIR30metaG_FD_185972 | JGI IMG/M metagenome (GOLD analysis project Ga0256835, IMG submission 185972) | Hydrothermal vent microbial communities from East Pacific Rise, Pacific Ocean - PIR-30 | ecosystem: Environmental > Aquatic > Marine > Hydrothermal vents | place: Pacific Ocean: East Pacific...
GGCTGAAGAGGGCATCCACCGGCAGTAGCCCGATGGGCATCCGCCCGCGTCCCTCCGCCGGGAGGTAGCCGCGTCCACGCTCGACGGTGAACTCCATGTCGAGGAGGACATCGTCATCGTCCACCGTGAAGAGGTAGAGATCGGGGTTGAGGATCTCGACCTCCGGAGGCGGCACGATGTCCCCCGCCGTAACGACACCGCTCCCCTCGACGCGAAGCGCCATGTAGTAGGGGCCATCACCGGTGGTCGTTACCCGCACCTGCTTCAGGCGCAGCATCAACTGAATGACGTCCTCACGCACGCCGGGAATCGCCATGAACTCGTGGGGGATGTCGGTGATGCGCATAGCGGTGATGGCCGCCCCCTCCAGCGAGGAGAGCAGCACGCGGCGCAGCGAGTTACCCAGCGTAACGCCATATCCGCCCTCCAGCGGGCTGATGATGTAGCGCCCGTACTGCTGGGTATTGACGTCCACCTCCACTTTCGGTAGCACTAACGCTGATGTCACGTCGCCTCCCGTTCGTCTTAGCGTGAGTAGAATTCGACGATCAACTGCTCCTGCACCGGCACATCGATTTCCTGCCGCGTGGGCATCGAGACGACGCGGCCCTCCATCTTCTCCTCGTCGAAGGAGAGCCAGGCGGGCACGGCACGCTTGCCCAGCATCTCCTTGCGATCCTTGAAGTAGCGCTTGCGGCGGCTCTCCGGTCGCACGGCGATGACGTCGCCGGGACGGACGGAGAAGGAGGGGATGTTGGTCTTGCGTCCGTTGACGGTGATGTGGCCGTGCTGCACCAGCTGGCGTGCCTGCGCACGCGAGTCGGCCAGCCCCAGCCGATAGACGACGTTGTCCAGGCGGCGTTCCAGCAGGATGAGCAGGTTCTCGCCGGTCATCCCGGAGAGGCGCTCGGCCTCGCGGAAGTAGCGGCGGAACTGGCGCTCAAGGACGCCGTAGATGCGGCGCACCTTCTGCTTCTCACGCAACTGCATGGCATAGTCCGACTTCTTGCGCCGCTGGAAGGAGGCTTCCTTCCCGTGCTGTCCCGGCGGGTAGGAGCGGCGCTCGAAGGGGCACTTGTCGCTGTAGCACTTCTCGCCCTTGAGGTAGAGCTTCATCCCCTCACGGCGGCAAAGTTTGCAGGCAGGACCGATATATCGGGCCATACTTCCTCCTTGATTCTCGTTAGATCCGCCGCTTCTTCGGCGGGCGGCAACCGTTGTGCGGGATGGGGGTGATGTCCACGATGGAGCGGACACGCATACCGGCGGCGGCGATGGCCCGCAGCGAGGCTTCGCGCCCTGGGCCTGCACCCTTGACGAAGATGTCCACTTCCTTCATCCCGTCGTTGTTCATCGCTTCCTGCACGACGCGCTCCGCAGCCAGGCGGGCGGCGAAGGGCGTGCTCTTCCGCGTCCCCTTGAAGCCGACGGTTCCGGCACTTTCCCACCGCAGGACGTTGCCCTGCTGATCGGTTACGCTGATGATCGTGTTGTTGAAGGTGGTGTGGATGTACACCCGCCCACGAGGGACGTTGCGCTTCACGCGGCGCGTTGCCTTGCTACGCCGGGTTGAACGACGTTTAGCCATAAATCCTCCTCACAGTCTCCGTGCTGAGTCCTCGGACTACTTCTTCTTCGCGCCACGGCGGCGGCCACGACCGGGAACGGTCTTGCGCGGGCCGCGCTTGGTGCGGGCATTGGTGCGCGTGCGCTGACCACGGACGGGCAGGTTGCGGCGATGACGCAGGCCGCGATAGCTGCCGATCTCGATCAGGCGCTTGATGTTCATCTGCACCTCGCGGCGCAGATCGCCTTCCACGACGTACTCGCGGTCGATGATCTCGCGCAGGGCGGCGATCTCGCTTTCCGTCAGGTCCTTGACGCGCTTGTCGGGGTCCACCCCGGCCTTGCGCAGGATTTCATTGCTGCTGTAGCGCCCAATGCCGTAGATGTAGGTCAGTCCGATCTCGACTCGCTTGTTACGGGGCAGGTCCACCCCAGCAATACGTGCCATACTTGCCTCCAGCCTCCTCGCTTACGCGAATAGCACGCGGCTACCCCTGCCGCTGCTTGTGCTTGGGATTCTCACAGATCACGCGCACGACGCCCCGACGACGGATGATCTTGCACTTCGGGCAGCGTCGCTTGACGGATGGTGATACCTTCATAATTCCAGCCTCCTTGGATTCAGAGCCGTGTCAAGATTTCCGGCTCGCCATCGGTGATGGCGATGGCGTCTTCGAAATGAGCGGTCAGCTTCCCGTTGGCCGAGACGACCGTCCAGCCATCCCTGAGGACGCGCGTCCGCTCGGTGCCGATGAGCACCATCGGCTCGATGCAGAGCGTCATCCCCCGGCGCAGCCTCGGCCCCCGATAGGGCGGGCCGAAGTTGAGCACCTGCGGCTCCTCGTGCAGGTGCCGACCGATCCCGTGGCCGGTGTACTGCCGGGTTACGAAGTAGCCGCGCGATTCGACGTAGCGCTGGATGGCGTGGGAGATGGCCCCGACCCGATGTCCGACGACGGCCTGGCCGATCCCGGCCTCCAGTGCGCCGCGCGTAACTTCCATCAGCCGCAGCGCCTCCTCGGAGACCTGGCCTACGGGAAAGGTGCGGGCGGCATCGCCGTGATAGCCCCGGTAGAACGCGCCGACATCCACGGTGATGATGTCCCCTTCCTCCAGCCGCCGGGGGCCGGGGATGCCGTGGACCAGCTCCTCGTTCACCGAGGCGCAGATGGTGGCGGGAAAGGGCCGTGGGCTGCCGGGCGGGTAGCCCAGGAAGGACGGCTTGGCCCCTCGCCGCCGAATCCAGGCTTCGGCGATGGCGTCCAGCTCGGCGGTGGTGATGCCCGGACGGATGCGCTCCTCCATCAGCGCCAGGACTTCGGCCACGATGCGGCCCGCCTCGCGCATCCGCTGGAGCGCCTCTTCGTCCTTGAGGTCGATCCCCACCCCTTGCTCCTCTCTTCTCAACGTGCGATGCCCGGCTCCTCTGGCCGACCCTGCAGCCGCGCAAGGGTCAGCCAAAGTTCACATAGTACACGATTTTGCCCTCACGGCAACTCCCTGTCAGCAGCCGTTACGGGGCTTAGCGCAGGAAGCCCTCGTAGTGCCGCATCAGGAGTTGCGCTTCCAGCTGACGCATCGTATCCACGACCACGCCGACGACGATGAGCAGGCCGGCGCTGGTGATGAACATCAGGTGCGTCTTCAGGAAGAGCTGGGTGATGAAGGGCAGCACGGCGACGGCACCGAGGAAGAGCGCCCCGACGAGGGTGATGCGGCGGTAGATGTTGTTGATGTAGATTTCGGTGCGCTTGCCCGGTCGGACGCCGGGGATGAAGCCGCCCTGCTTCTGCAGCGTCTCGGCCAGGTTCTGCTGCTGCACCATGATGTCGGTGTAGAAGTAGGTGAAGCCGACGACGGCGAGGAAGTAGAGCGGCGCATAGCCCAGGTTGGAGCCGCTGAAGAAGTTGATGGTGCTCTGCGCCAGGTCGCGCACGGTCGGGTTGGTGCTGTTGACGAAGAACTGGGCCACGACCGCCGGGAAGGTGAGGATGGACTGGGCGAAGATGAGCGGGATCATCCCTGCGGTGTTGACCTTGAGCGGGATGTAGGTGCTCCCGCCGCCGTAGATCTTCATTCCGCGCACGCGCTTGCCGTACTGCACCTTGAGACGGCGCTCACCCTCCTGCACATAGACGATGACGAACATCGTCAGGATGGTGAGGATGGTGAAGACGATGATACCGGTCAGGCCGTCGGTGGACCAGATGCTGATGATATTCCTCGGCACACGGGCGACGATACCGCCGAAGATGATGAGCGAAAGGCCGTTGCCGATCCCCTGCTCGGTGATCAGCTCGCCCAGCCAGACGGCGAACATCGTACCGGCGGTCATCGTAACCAGGATGGTGAGGGTCGAGAGCCACTGCCCCTCGCCGAAGCCGAAGTTGGGAATCACGCCCGGCACGGAGGCGATCACCAGGCGGATCTGGCCGAAAGCCTGAAGAGCGGCCAGCGGCACGGTGAGGTAGAAGGTCCACTGGTTGAGCTTGCGCTGCCCCTCTTCGCCTTCCTCCTTGAGCATGTTCTCCAGCTTGGGGAAGATGGGGATGAGGAGCTGGAGGACGATGGAGGCGGTAACGTAAGGGTAAACGCCTGCGGCCAGGACGGAGAAGTTGGCCACTGCGCCACCCGAAAGCAGGTCGATCAACCCGATCAGCTGGCTGGCTGCCCCGCCCTGGGTGAGGAACTCCGCCAGCTTCGCCCTATCCACACCGGGGACGGGGATGTTGGAAGCGAGGCGGAAGATCACCAGCAACCAGATGGTGTAGAGCAGACGCCGCCGCAGATCGGGTAACTTCATCGCATTGCGCAGGGCCTCAATCATGGTCTCTCCTCCCTTTCAGGTGAGATTCAGCGCGTGCGGTAGCCGCCACGCTGCCACGGCAAGAGCTTGATCTCGCCACCCGCCGCCTCGATCTTCTTCCGGGCAGAAGCCGAGACGCGATGGGTCTCCACGGTCAGGGCGAAGGGAAGCTCCCCGCGCCCCAGGACGACGACCAGGTCCTTGGCGTGCTTGATGAGGCCCCGTGCCGCCATCGTCTCCGGCGAGGCGACCTCGCCTGCGGAGAAATGGGCGGCCAGTTGATCCAGGTTGACGACCTTGAACTCCACCTTGTAGGGGTTGAAGAAGCCGTACCCACGGGCGAAGGGGAGCTTGCGCACGAGCGGCAGCTGCCCGCCTTCGAAGTAGGGGCGGACGCCGCCACCGCTGCGGGCATTCTGTCCCTTCGTCCCGCGACCGGCGGTCTTTCCCTGTCCGGCGGCGATGCCGCGACCGACTCGCCGCTTTCGCTTCCTGGCCCCGGCAGCGGGGCGCAAATCATGCAGTTTCATCGTTGACCTCCCCACCCTGCTATGCTTCCACTTCGATGGTTTCGACGCGCACCAGGTGCTCGATCTTCTTCACCATCCCGCGCACCGCAGGGTTATCGGGCAGGATGACGGTCTGGTGCATCCGTCGCAGCCCCAGGGCCTTGACGGTTCGCTTCTGGCGCACGTTGTAGCCGATCGGGCTACGAACCAGGGTTACCTGCAGCTTCTTCGCCATCACGCCTTCCTCCTCAGCCAGAAGGGCAGGACGTGCTCCACGGGGACACCTCGCTCGCGGGCCACGTCTTCGGGACGGCGCAACTGGTCGAGCGCGTCCATCGTCGCCTGGACGACGTTCACCGGCGTGGAGCTGCCCTTCGACTTGGTCAGCACGTCGCGGATGCCCGCCGCCTCCAGGACGGCACGCACGCCACCGGCGGCGATGACGCCGGTACCGGGGGCCGCAGGGCGAATGAAGATCTTCGCGCCGCCACAGCGTCCGGTTACCTCGTGCGGCACGGTGGTCCCGGCCAACGGGACGGGGTGCATGGCCTTGCGTGCCCGCGCCGTCGCCTTGGCGATGGCCTCCGGCACACGGGGGGCCTTGCCGATCCCGATGCCTACCTGCCCCTTGTTGTCTCCCACGACCGCCAGGACGCGGAAGTGGAAGGTGCGCCCGCCCTTGACGACCTTCGCCACGCGGGCGATGTCCACGATGCGCTCATCCAGTTCTTCTTCCATCGCGTCGGCGGGACGCGGCTTGTTTCGCAGATCTCGTCGTTCCATGCTTCCTCCTGCGGACTCAGAACTCCAGGCCCGCCTTGCGTGCGGCCTCGGCCAACGCCTTGACACGTCCGTGGTACTTGTACCCGGCGCGATCGAAGACGACCTTCTTCACGCCCTTCGCCAGCGCCCGCTCGGCCACGACGCGACCGACGACCTGGGCCTGCTCCGTCTTGTTCATGCCCACGATCTGCTCCCGCACCTCCTTGTCAACGGTGGAGGCGGCGGCAATCGTGTGCCCCTGGCTATCGTCGATGACCTGGGCGTAGATATGCTTCAAGCTGCGAAAGACATTCAGGCGTGGACGTTCCGGCGTCCCGACGACGCGCTTGCGCACGTGGGCACGACGCCGTTCACGGGCTTTCCTTCGGTTGACTTCAGGTTTCATCTCCTACCTTTTCCTCTTTCTCGGTGTTGTGCTACCCTCGGTCCCACGCGGTGATCGGCTTAGACCTTCCCGGCCTTGCCGGCCTTGCGGCGGACGATCTCGCCGGCGTAGCGGATGCCCTTACCCAGGTAAGGCTCCACCGGACGCCAGGCGCGGATTTCGGCGGCCACCTGGCCCACCTTCTGCTTGTCGATCCCCTCGACGGTTACGGTGTTGGCCTTGGGGTTGACGATGAAGGTGATGCCCTCCGGCGGCTCGACGACGACGGGATGGGAGAACCCCAGGTTCATCACCAGGGTCTTCCCCTTCAGCTCGGCGCGATAGCCGGTGCCGTGAATCTCCAGGGTCTTGCTGTACCCCTTGGAGACGCCGATGATCATGTTGTTGATCAGCGCACGGGTCAGGCCATGCAGCGCCTTGAACTGCCGCTCATCGTTGGGACGGTACACGCGCACGCTGCCGTCCTCCACGGTGATGCGCAGCTCCGGATGGAACTCCTGCGTCAGTTCCCCCTTGGGGCCGCGCACGGTAACGCGGCTCCCCTCGATCTTCACCTCCACGCCGGGGGGAATCGGCACGGGCAAACGTCCAATTCGAGACACGTTTCACCTCCTCCCGGACGCGGGCTACCAGACGTAGCAGATGATCTCGCCGCCGACGTTGAGGCGACGCGCCTGCTGCCCGGTAATGACGCCCTTGGGGGTGGAGAGGATGGCGATACCCATCCCGCTGCGCACCCAAGGGATCTCCCGTGCGTGGGTGTAGATTCGACGACCGGGCTTGCTCACCCGCTCCAAGCCGGTGATGACGGGACGGCGCTCCTTGAGCGTCTTCCCGATGTACTTCAGCTTGATGACAAGCCGAGGCTGCGGCTTGAGGGGGACGACTTTGAAGTCCTCGATGTAGCCCTCATCCTTCAGGATTTTTGCGATGGCTACCTTCATTTTCGACGAAGGCATCTCCACCGACTCATGCCCCGCCATCAAGGCGTTGCGGATACGAGTCAGCATGTCAGCAATAGGATCCGTCATCTTGAACTCTCCTGCTTTACCAACTGGACTTGACGACGCCGGGGAGTTTGCCTTCCAAGGCCAGCTCGCGCACGCAGATGCGGCAGAGGCCGAAGCGGCGGTAGTAGCCGCGCGGGCGTCCGCAGCGACGGCAGCGGTTGCGAACCTGAACCTTGTACTTGCGACGAGTCTCCCGAATAGGCAGTGCTTTTCGCGTCATTGACAACCCTCCTATGCACGACGCCGGAACGGCATACCGAGCAGTTCCAGCAGCCGACGACCCTCTTCATCGGTCTCGGCAGTGGTCGCGATGCTTACCTCAAATCCCCGCACCTTGTCGATCTGATCGTAGTCGATTTCGGGGAAGATCAGTTGCTCGCGGATGCCCAGCGTGTAGTTGCCGTGCCCGTCGAGCTTGTCCGGCACACCACGGAAGTCGCGGGTACGGGGCAAGGCCACGTTCATCAGACGATCCAGGAAGGCCCACATCCGGTCGCCGCGCAGGGTAACCTTGACGCCGATGGGGCGTCCCTCGCGCAGCTTGAAGGCGGCGATGGATTTGCGTGCCCGCGTTACGATCGGCTGCTGGCCGGTGATGGTGCGGATGTCGCGCACGGCGTGCTCGACGGCCTTGGGGTTATCCAGGGCCTCGCCCAGCCCGACGTTCACCACCACCTTGCGGATGCGCGGCACCTGCATGACGTTCTTGTACCCGAACTCCTTGATCAGCGCCGGTACCACTTCTTCTTCGTATCGTTTCTTCAATTGAGACGACATACTTCCTCTCCTCAGTCGATGGTCTCGCCGCACTTGCGGCAGAAGCGCACCTTGCGACCATCGTCCAGAATGCGATAGCCCACGCGGGTTGCGGCGTTGCAGTGCGGGCAGACCAGCATGACGTTGGAGACGTGGATGGGGGCCTCGAACTGGATGCGCCCGACCTGCATATTGGCCCGCCCCGCCCGCTGCGCGCTCTGGTGCTTGGTGACGATGTTCACCTTGGAGACGACCACGCGCTGCTTCTTGGGCAGGACGCGCAACACCTCTCCCCGCACGCCGCGATCGTTACCGGCGATAACTTCGACCTTATCACCCTTTCGTATCCGACTCATCTCTCACCTCACAGGACTTCCGGGGCCAGCGAGACGATCTTCATAAAGCCCTTCTCGCGCAGTTCCCTGGCGACCGGCCCGAAGATGCGGGTCCCTCGCGGGTTGATCCCCGTGTTGTCCAGAATGACGGCGGCGTTGTCGTCGAAGCGGATGTAGGAGCCGTCGGGACGACGGTACTCCTTGGCCACCCGCACGATGACCGCCCGCACGATCTCGCCCTTCTTGACCGAGGCCGTCGGCGTGGCCGCCTTGACGGTGGCGACGATCGTATCGCCGATGTACCCGTACTTGCGCTTCGACCCACCCAGTACGCGGATGACCAGCAGTTCCTGCGCACCGGTGTTGTCGGCGACTTTGAGGCGCGTTTCGTTCTGAATCATCGCCTGCCCTCCTTACGCTGCACGTTCCAGGATTTCGTCCACAACCCAGCGCTTGCGGCGGCTAAGAGGGCGCGATTCTTCGATGCGCACCACATCACCGATACGGCACTCGTTGTTCTCATCGTGCGCCATGTACTTCTTGGAGGAGCGCACGACCTTCTTGTACAGGGGATGCCGGTAGCGACGATCGACACGGACGACGACGGTCTTGTCCATCTTGTCGCTGACGACGACCCCCACCAACTTCCTGCGCCGCTCTTTCATGCCGCGTCTCCTTTCTCCATCGCCTCCGCAAGCTCGCGCTCGCGAAGGATGGTCAAGATGCGAGCGATGTCCTTGCGCACGGCCTTCATCAGGTTGGTGTTTTCCAGGCCGCCGGCATACCATCGCTGCCGCAGATTGAAGAGTTCGCGCCGGGATTCCTGCAGACGCTGCTGCAACTCCGCTGTCGTCAGTTCACGCAGTTCACTCGCTCGCATGTTACTCTCCCTCAACCGCTTCACGGGTTACGACCTGGGTCTTGATGGGAAGCTTGTGGGAAGCAAGACGGAGCGCTTCCAAGGCGACTTCCTCCGGTACACCCGCGATCTCGAACATAATCCGCCCCGGTCGGACGACGGCGACCCAGTGATCGACCGCGCCCTTCCCCTTCCCCATGCGGGTCTCGGCGGGCTTGGCCGTTACCGGCTTGTCGGGGAAGATGCGGATCCAGTACTTGCCACGGCGCTTCATATGACGAACGATCGCTCGTCGCGCCGCCTCGATCTGACGGGCCGTGATCCAGGCCGGCTCCAAAGCCTGCAGCGCGTAGTCGCCAAAGGCGATCTCCACGCCACGGCTGGCCTTGCCCTTCAGACGCCCGCGATGCTGCTTGCGGTATTTGACCCGCTTCGGCATTAACATCTGACTTACCTCCCTACCTATTTGCCGGACGCTTCGTTGCCGGAGGAGGCACGCTTCTTCTTGGGCATCACATCGCCCTTGTAGATCCATACCTTGACGCCGATCCGACCGTAGGTGGTCAGCGCCTCCTCCTGGGCGTAGTCGATGTCCGCCCGCAGCGTCTGCAAGGGCACGCGGCCCTCCCGCATCCACTCGCGCCGCGCCATCTCCGCGCCGGAGAGACGCCCGCTGCACATCACCTTGATCCCCTGCGCACCGGCACGCATCGCCTGGCGCACGGCACGCTTCATCGCCCGGTTGTGGTAGATGCGGCGCTCAAGCTGGGCGACGATGTTCTCGGCCACCAGCTTGGCGTCGAGGTCGGGGTTCTCCACCTCCTGCACGTCCACGTGGACGCGCTTGCCCCCCGTCAACGCCTCCAGCTTCTTCCGCAGCGCCTTGACGTTCTCGCCCTTGCGCCCGATGACCATACCGGGGCGTGCCGTCCAGATGATGACCGAGACCTGGTTCGGCGGGAAGCGCTCGATCTCCACCCGCGAGACGCCCGACTGCCCGTCGCGGGAGTGCGCCCGCATCTCGCTGTAGATCAGGTCGCGGATCTTGCGATCCTCTTGCACCAGGTCGGCGTAGGTGCGCCCTTCGGCATACCAGCGCGATTTCCAATCGCGGAGGACCTTCAGACGGAAACCGTAAGGATGAACTTTACGACCCAAGATTCGCCTCCTTACTCGGCCAGACGTTCTTCCAGAACGACGGTGATGTGCGAAGAGCGCTTGCGGATGGGGCGATAGCGCCCACGGCTGCCCCAGCGGGCACGCCAGCCCTTGCCCGGCATGACGCCCGGCCCCTCGTCCGCGTACAACTTCGCAATGTACAGACTGTCGATGTCCAGCCCCTTCTCCTCCGCGTTGGCGATGGCGGAACGGATCACCTTCGCCACGGGATGGGCGGCGCGGTGCGGCATCGTCTTCAGGATGGCGACTGCCTTCTGCGCCTCCATCCCCCGGAAAGGCTCCAGAATCCGCCTCACCTTGCGCGGAGCGATGGGGATGTGCTTGGCCTGTGCGCGTACTCTCTCTGCCATAATTGCCTCTTCTCCTTAAGACCGCGCCTCTTAGCGGACCTTACCCTTCTTTTCCTTGACGATGTGGCCTCGGAAGGTCCGGGTGGGTGCGAACTCCCCCAGCCGATGGCCGACCATGTTCTCCGTGATGTAGATGGGAACGTGGCGGCGGCCATCATGCACGGCGATGGTATGCCCCACCATCTGGGGGAAGATGACCGAGGCCCGCGACCAGGTGCGGATGACGCGCTTCTGGCCCGTGCGGTTCATCTCTTCGATCTTCTTCAGCAGCTTGGGCTGAATGTAGGGTCCTTTCTTCAAGGAACGCGACATAACTCGACCTCCTTAACGACGCCCGGAGTTGCGGCGACGCACGATGTACTTGTCGGTCGCCTTGTTGCGGCGCGTCTTGCGCCCCAAGGTGTACCAACCCCACGGGGACTTCGGCCCCGGCAGACCGATGGGGGCACGCCCCTCACCGCCGCCGTGCGGATGGTCGCGCGGACTCATCGCCGAGCCACGCACCGTGGGCCGCCAGCCCAGCCACCGCTTGCGGCCGGCCTTCCCCAGCTTGATGTTGGAATGCTCCTCGTTGCCGACGCGCCCGATGGTCGCCATGCACTCCTTGCGCACCAGGCGCATCTCCCCGCTGGGCATGCGGAGGGTTACGTAGTTCCCCTCCTTCGCCAGGATCTGCGCGGAGGTTCCGGCGGAGCGCACCAGCTGACCGCCGCGTCCGGGGTACAGCTCCACGTTGTGGACGAGCGTCCCCAGCGGGATGTTCGCCAGCATGGTGGCGTTGCCGACCTGCACCTCGACGCCCTCCTTGCTGCTGACGACGGTGTCGCCCACCTTCAGCCCCAGCGGGGCGATGATGTAGCGGCGCTCGCCGTCGGCGTAGAGCAGCAGCGCGATGCGGGCCGAGCGGTTGGGGTCGTACTCGATCGATTCCACCCGCGCGGGCACGTCGAACTTGTTGCGCTTGAAGTCGATCACGCGATAGCGGCGCGGATGGCCGCCCCCGCGATGGCGGACGGTGATGCGCCCGTACATGTTGCGCCCCGCCTTCTTGTGCAAGGGCTTGACGAGCGGCCTGTACGGCTCCTCGCGCGTGATCTCCTCGAAGGTGTAGCCGGTCATCCAGCGGCGACCGGGAGAGGTGGGTTTGAACTTTTTGATGCCCATCTTATGCCTCCAGCTCCTCGATCCGCTGACCGGGGGCGACGGTAACGATCGCCTTCTTCCACTCGGAGCGCCGCTTGCTGGGACGGCGGCCCCGGATGCGGTTGAACTTGGCGGGCATGTTCATCACGTTGACGCGGACGACGTCCACGCCGTAGATGCTCTCGACCGCCTTCTTGATCTCGATCTTGTTCGCCCGCCGGTTGACTTCGAAGACGTACTGTCCCTCGTCCCGCAGGACGGTGGACTTTTCCGTAATAATCGGGCGTACGATCACGTCATAGATATTCATCGCTACTCTCCCGCCTCCTGCCGGGGCTTCGCCTGGCCGAGGATGGACTCCACGACCTCCAGCGCCCCCAGCGGCATCACGATGTGATCGGCACCGAGCAGATCACGGATGTTCAGATAGCTGGCCCGCAGCGTGCGGACGTGCGGCAGATTGCGTGCGGAGTACTCCACCGCCTCGTTGCGCGTCGGCAGGAGGATGAGGACCTTCCCCTCGTTGACGGCGAGGTTCTCCAGCACCTGCCGCATCTCCTTCGTGCGCGGGCGCTCCATCGCCAGCTCGTCCACCACGACGATCTGCTGCGCCTGCGCCTTGACGGAGAGGGCGGAGCGCAGGGCGGCGCGGCGCATCTTGCGCGGCATCCGCTGCTTGTAGCTGCGCGGCTTGGGGCCGTGCGCAATGCCGCCCCCGACGAAGATCGGGGCGTTGCGGCTGCCGTGGCGGGCGCGACCCGTCCCCTTCTGCCGGTACCACTTCGCCTTGGTGCGATTGTTCTCCCCGCGCGTCTTGGTGCTGTGCGTGCCCTGGCGGGCATTCGCCAACTGCCGCACCAGCGCCTGGTGCATCAAGGGCACGTTCACGGGGGCCTCGAAGATGTCGGGGGTCAGCTCAACCTCGTTGACCTGCTCTCCCTGCATATTCAGAACGGGAACGCGCATCTCTATTTACCTCCCTTCGCAACCTTCTGCTTGCGGGCTTCCTTGATGATCACCAGACCGCCATTGGGGCCGGGAACACTTCCCTTGACGGCCAGCAGGTTGCGGTCGGGGTCAACCAGCACGACCTCCAGGTTCTGAGCCGTTACCCGCTTTGCGCCCATATGACCGGGCATGCGCATCCCTTTCCAGACGCGCCCCGGCGTGGCGCACGCCCCGATGGAGCCTGGGGCGCGTTCACGATCGGACTGACCATGCGTATGAGGGCCGCCACCGAAGTGATGGCGCTTGACGACACCGGCGAAGCCCCGGCCCTTCGACTTGCCGACGATATCCACCCGCTCGCCGGGCTGGAAGATGTCGGCGCGGATGACCTGGCCGACCTCGTAGGACTCGTTCGAGCGCATGCGGATCTCGCGCAGATAGCGCAGCATCGGCACGCCGGCCCGCTCCAGGTGGCCGCGCTGCCCCTTCGTCAGCTTCTTCGGCTTGACCTCCTCGAAGCCGAGCTGGACGGCGCGGTAGCCATCCTTCTCCGGCGTGCGCACTTGCACGACGTAGCACGGCCCGGCCTCGATGACCGTAACCGGCACGACTTCGCCGTTGTCCTTGATCACCTGGGTCATTCCTACCTTTTTCCCGATGATTCCTTTCATTCTCTGCTTCCTCCTCAGGGGACTGCCAGCGCCAGGTTCCGCCGCATCATCCCCGAATTTTGCCCACATCACCCCCCTGGCCCCAAGCCGGTCCCGGCCAGAGCCAGGGGGGTGGCAGACAATCCAGACGTCGGTGGGTTTCTTTAGAGTTTGATCTCGATGTCCACGCCTGCCGGCATGTTGAGCCGCATCAGCGTATCGATGGTCTTCGAATCCGGCTCCAGGATGTCGATCAACCGCTTGTGGGTGCGGATCTCGAAGTGTTCGTGGCTATCCTTGTCGATGAAGGTGGAGCGGCGCACGGTGAAGCGCTCGATGCGCGTGGGAAGCGGCACCGGCCCGACGACCCGTGCTCCCGTCCGCTCCGCCGCTTCGACGATCCGCCGCGCGGATTCGTCGAGGATGCGGTGATCATACCCCTTCAGCCGAATGCGAATACGTTGCTTGGTCATAAACCACCTGTTGGATTGTGTTTGACGGAGTAGAAACGGCTTACTCCAGAATCTTGGTAATCACGCCAGCGCCGACGGTGAGGCCGCCCTCGCGGATTGCGAAGCGGGAGCCTTCCTCGATGGCGACGGGCGCGATCAACTCCACGGTCATGCGGGTGTTGTCGCCGGGCATGACCATCTCGATGCCCTCCGGCAGGGTTACGGTGCCGGTTACGTCCATCGTGCGGATGTAGAACTGGGGCTTGTAGCCGCTGAAGAAGGGCTTGTGGCGGCCACCCTCGTCCTTGCGCAGGACGTAAACCTCGGCCTCGAACTTGGTGTGCGCCTTGATGGAGCCGGGCTTGGCGACGACCATACCACGGGTAACCTCGTCCTTGCCCACACCGCGCAGGAGCAGGCCGGCGTTGTCGCCCGCGACGACCTTGTCCAGAATCTTGTGGAACATCTCCATGGAGGTAACGACCGTCTTGATCGGCTTCTCGCGCAGGCCGACGATCTCCACCTCGCTGTTGGGCGTCAGCGTCCCGCGCTCGACACGACCGGTAACGACCGTACCACGCCCCTTGATGGAGAAGACGTCCTCGATCGGCATGAGGAAGGGCTTGTCCTCGGCACGCTCCGGCGTGGGGATGTACTCATCGACCACGCGCATCAGCTCCCAGATGGGCTGGTATTCGGGCGCGTCGGGGTCCTTGCTCTCGCTGACCAGCGCCTGGAGCGCGGAACCGCGCACGATGGGCGTCTCGTCGCCGGGGTAGCCGTAGGAGCTGAGCAGCTCGCGGATCTCCAGCTCGACCAGCTCCAGCAGCTCCTCGTCGTCCATCAGGTCCACCTTGTTGAGGAAGACGACGATGGCGGGAACCTCCACCTGGCGGGCCAGGAGGATGTGCTCGCGCGTCTGCGGCATCGGGCCATCCACGGCGGAGACGACGAGGATCGCGCCGTCCATCTGCGCCGCGCCGGTGATCATGTTCTTGATGTAGTCGCGGTGGCCGGGGCAGTCCACGTGCGCGTAGTGGCGCTTCTCCGTCTCGTACTCGACGTGGGAGATGGCCACCGTCAGGATCTTGGTGGCGTCGCGGCGGAACATCTTGGCATCGGCCTTGGCCACCTCGTCGTAGGGCTTGTAGTCGGCCCACCCCTTCAGGGACAGCGTCTTGGTAATCGCCGCCGTCAACGTGGTCTTGCCATGGTCGATATGGCCAATCGTGCCGACGTTGACATGAGGCTTCGTCCGCTCAAACTTCTGCTTAGCCATTCCTTCCCTCTCCTTTTGTGATCTTTTGAATTGATGAGTTTGGGGATGCTCACATCCCGTAGAGGATGGCATCCATCTGCTTGGAGTCCACCGGCTGATAGTGGTGGAACTCCATCGTGAACGTGCCCCGTCCCTGCGTCATGCTGCGCAGGTCGGTGGCATATCCGAACATTCGCGCCAGGGGCGCGTATGCCCTCACTGCTTGAACCCCGCCGGGGCGAGGTTCCATCGCCTGAATATCGGCCCCACGGGCGTTGAGGTCGCCCAGCACGTCGCCGAGGAAGCTTTCCGGGGCGACGACATCCACCTCCATCACCGGCTCCAGCAGGATCGGCCCCGCCGCCTCGATGGCCCGGCGGAAGGCCTCGCTCGCCGCCGCCTTGAAGGCCATCTCGGTGGAAAGGGCGGGGTCATCCTCCGCCTCCACCAGCCGGACGACGACGCCGACGACCGGATAACCGGCCAAGAAGCCGCTGTCCATCGATTCCATCACCGCCGCCCGCACCGCTTCGACGTAGGCGGCGGGGAAATCGCGCGGCACGCGGCTCTCAAAGCGCGCCTCCTCGCCCGGCTCGGCGGGTTCCACCTCCAGCACGACCCGTGCGTACTGGGGCTTGCCCGCCAGCGGATGGTCGAAGACCGCTTCCGCCCGCGCGGGGCGGGAGATCGTCTCCTTGTAGGCGACGCGCGGCTTGCCGACGTTGGCAGCGACGTGGA
>Ga0256835_1001241_pt1 | contig 15724 bp, 15 predicted proteins | sample PIR30metaG_FD_185972 | JGI IMG/M metagenome (GOLD analysis project Ga0256835, IMG submission 185972) | Hydrothermal vent microbial communities from East Pacific Rise, Pacific Ocean - PIR-30 | ecosystem: Environmental > Aquatic > Marine > Hydrothermal vents | place: Pacific Ocean: East Pacific...
ACAACGGAGTCTGATAAAAAATTCAGAAATTTAGTTCTTTTTTATGAAGAAAATATTAATTACGGGAGTTGCCGGTTTTATCGGTCATCATTTGGCCAAACGTCTGGTAAAGGAAGGTTATGAAGTGGTGGGTATTGATAATCTGAATGATTATTATGATGTCAATCTCAAATACGAGCGCTTGAAAGATTTGGGGATTGATACCGGCCGCATTACCTACAAAAGAATGCTGGAAGGAGAAATCACTTTTTATAAATTGGACCTTACCGATGCAAAAAGTATGGCGCGTTTATTTAAGAATCATTCTTTTGATTATGTCATTCATCTCGCGGCACAAGCAGGCGTGCGCTATTCGCTCAAAAATCCGCAGGCTTATATAGACAGTAATATCACGGGTTTTTTAAATCTTTTGGAACAAGTACGGATTCACAAACCCGAGCATTTTATCTTTGCCTCTTCGAGTTCGGTTTACGGATTGAACAAAAAAGTGCCTTTCAAAACTTCCGACCATACCGACCATCCGGTTTCTCTATATGCGGCAACCAAGAAATCCAACGAAATGATGGCGCATTCCTATGCCCATCTTTTTGGTATTCCGACCACCGGCTTGCGTTTTTTTACGGTGTACGGACCTTACGGTCGTCCGGATATGGCGTTACACCTGTTTACGGAAGCCATTTTGCAGGATCGTGAATTGGAAGTTTTTAATTACGGAAAAATGAGCCGTGATTTTACTTATATCGATGATATTACCGAAAGCATCAAGCGCTTGATTCCCTTGGCTCCAAAAGCCGGTAATCCGGAATTTGACCCGCAAAACCCCAATCCGGCTATGAGTTCCGCTCCCTATCGTTTGTTTAATATCGGGAATAACCAACCGGTTGCTTTATTGGATTTCATCAAAGCCATAGAAAAAGCCACCGGCATAAAAGCCAAAATGAAACTCAAAGAAATGCAACCCGGCGATGTGGAAAGTACCTATGCCGATGTGCAAGACCTTTTTGATTATATAAATTTCAAACCGAATACTTCATTACAAATGGGAGTTGATAAGTTTGTTCAAAAATTTATAGAGTTAGAAAATAGGTAACCTACATCATGTCAATAAAAAATAAAGCACTTAGAGGGGTCTATTGGACAGGAATTCAACAAATAGGGACGCAAATTATCACATTTGTAGTTTCAATAATTCTTGCACGATTATTATTACCCGAAGAGTTTGGACTATTAGCCATGATAGCTATTTTTGTCGGGTTAGGAAACATGCTTATACAAAGCGGTTTAACTTCTTCATTAATTAGAAGTGACTCTTTAGATGAAGATGATTATACTACTGTTTTTTATTTCAATTTAGTTATTAGTGTTTTAATTTATATAACCATCTTTTTCCTTGCACCGTATATAGCTAAATTCTATAACCAAGATATCCTTACAAAAATTATAAGAATTTATAGCTTAATTTTTGTTATTCAAGCCTTTTCTATTGTGCAAAATACACGTCTAACTCGTATTATGGACTTTAAAACCCAAACGTTTATAACTATACCTGCCCTTACCATTGGTGGGTTAACAGGTGTCTTTATGGCTTTATACGGATTTGGCATTTGGAGTTTAGTAGGGTATAGATTGAGTAATGCTACCGCAAATAGTTTCTTATATTGGTTTAAAACAAAATGGCGCCCTCAGGGTAAATTTGACAAAAAGAAATTTAAAAAACATTTTAATTTTGGATACAAATTAACTATTTCAGGAATCTTAGATACTATTTTTACAAATCTTTACAATATCATCATTGGTAAATTCTACCCACCTGCTCAAGTGGGTTTTTATCAAAGAGCTTCCAGTTTTAGAATGTTACCGGTAGGTACCATCACTTCAATAATAAGCAAAGTTAGTTATCCTTTACTGTCACAGGTTAAAAATGAAACTGAAAAATTAAAAAACATTTACAAAAAAATCATGCAAATGATACTTTTTTTATTAGCCCCTTTATTAATTACTATGGGTGTATTAGCCACACCACTCTTCAGTTTTTTATTTACTGACAAATGGCTACCTGCAGTACCTTATTTTCAAATTTTAATTATTCCAGGCATCTTATATCCTGTTCATGCATATAATTTAGATATACTTAAGGTAAAAGGACAAAGTAATTTATTTTTAAAACTTGAAGTTGTTAAAAAAATAATGATTAGTATTGTTATTTTTGTTTCCTTTCAATTTGGGATTTATGGCTTATTGTATGGAAGTATAGTAACTTCTATATTAGCACTTTTTATAAACACCCATTATTCAGGAAGATTTATTAACTACAAAATGTGGGAACAGATACAAGACATCTTACCAATTATACTTTTGGCTGTATTTACAGGTTTATTGACATATTTTGAAGACCTAACAATACAAAAAATTACTGATAATAGTTTAATTAGACTAATGAGTGGGAGTCTATTGAGTATTTCAATATATTTGTCATTGGCTTATTTATTTAAAATAGAATCTTTAAAGGAGATTCTTAAAATAATAAAAGAAAGAAATGCAAGCAAATAACAAACCAATTTTGGTCACACAACCTTCCCTCCCTAATATAGAGGCTTACAAAAGCCTCCTTCAAAAAATTTGGGATAACAAATGGTTAACTAATAACGGCCCCTTTCACCAACATTTTGAAAATGAATTAGCTAAGTACTTAGGCGTACCTTATGTTTCTTTATTTTCAAACGGCACATTGGCTTTAATGGTCGCTTTAAAAGTTTTGGATATTAAAGGGGAAGTAATTACTACTCCCTATACTTTTGTGGCAACGGCACATTCTTTAATGTGGAATAATATCACTCCGGTTTTTGCCGATGTAGATCCCGTTTACGGCAACCTGGATGTACAAGCGGTGGAAAAACTAATAACCCATAAAACCACTGCCATTATGCCTGTACATGTCTATGGTAATCCGGTGGATGTAGAAGGCTTTGAAAAACTAGCCAAAAAATATAACCTAAAAATCATCTATGATGCCGCCCATGCTTTCGGAGTAGAAAAAGAAGGGAACAGCATTCTCAATTATGGAGATTTGTCTATTTTGAGTTTTCATGCCACCAAAACTTTTAATACGGTGGAAGGGGGTGCCATTATCAGCCATGATGCCGACACCAAAAAGCAAATCGATTATTTAAAAAACTTTGGTTTTGAAAACGAAATTTCTGTGGTTACCTTGGGCATTAATGCCAAGATGAATGAATTAATCGCTGCTTTCGGCTTATTACAGCTGAAAGATATTAACCAAAGTATTGCCAAAAGAAAACAAGTAGCCGGTAAATACAGAGAATTGCTAAAAGAAATAAAAGGTATTCGTTTTTTGGAGGATATGGAAGGGGTAAAACACAATTATTCTTATTTTCCTGTATTTATAGAAAAAGAATACCCTTTAACCCGGGATGAATTATACGAAAAATTAAAGGAAAACAATATTTTTGGACGCAGGTATTTTTATCCGTTGGTATCAGAGTTTCCAATGTATAAAAATTTGCCAAGTGCAAAAACCAAAAATTTACCTAAGGCTGTAAAAATGGCTGAGGAAGTGATTTGTTTGCCGATTTATGCTGATTTAAATGAAGAAATAGTCAAATATATTTGTAAAAAAATTTAATATAGTATGAAAGTAGGAATTATGCAGCCGTATTTTTTTCCATATATTGGATATTTTCAATTGATAAACGCAGTAGATAAATTTGTAATTTACGATAATATTCAATTTACAAAGAAAGGATGGTTCCATAGAAATCGATTACTAGTAAACGGGAAAGAAAAAATATTTACTTTGCCAATTAAAAAAGATTCTGATTATTTGGATGTAAATAAACGAATTTTAGCTGATAATAAAGATATAATTATAGGAAAGACACTCAGAATAATAAAACAATCATATGTAAAAGCACCTTATTTCAAAGAAGTTTACCCGTTATTTGAAGAAATATTCAATTATAATAATAATAAAAACTTATTTGAATATATATATAATTCAGTTTTAAAATTAAAAGATTATTTGGAAATAGATACTGAAATAATTATATCTTCAAAAATTCCTATAAAGCATGAGTTAAAGGGACAAGATAAGGTGATTGAAATTGTTAAAGAACTAAAAGGTAATATTTATATCAATTCGATTGGAGGTCAAAATCTATATGACAAAAGAATATTTGCTAAAAATGATATTGATTTACAATTTATTGAATCAAAACCGGTAATATATAATCAGTTTGGCGATAAATTTATACCTTGGCTTTCTATTATTGATGTAATGATGTTTAATTCAATTGAACAAATTCAAAAATTTTTAAATGAATATAATTTAAATTAAAAATGAGGATACTACTAACAGGACAGACAAGCCTACATTGGGGAAGAATGGAATTTGGAAACATTGGTAATTACTATATTATTGAACCATTTATACGTGAATTACATAGAGTTTTTGATAATGCTGAAATTGTTACAACACTTCAAATGAGTGATGATTTTTGTCAAAAAGAAAAAGTTAAAGTATTACCAATGGAAATGTATTATGGTTGGATTGAAGAAGACCTTCCAACAGCCTTAAAAGAATATTCAATAGCTGATATTTATAACAAAACAAATATTTTGATTGATAGAACTCCATATATTGACGAAGTTATAAAAAGTGACTTGGTAATTGATTTTAGTGGTGATATATGGGGAGACAATGCCGACTTCCTTGGAGAAAACAGACTTCTTGTAGGTTTGTTAAAAAATAGAGTAGCACAACTATTAAGAAAACCCACTGCCATGTTAGCCGGTTCCCCTGGACCTTTTAACAATAAAAAATTATTACCTTTTGTAAAGGAAGTTTATGAAAATTTTGACTTAATCACTAATAGAGATCCTATTAGCACTGAATTATTAAAACAAAACGGTTTTAAAAGTGATAATGTTCAAACATTACCATGCCCGTCTTTCCTTTTTGAACCACTAAAAGGCAAAGCAAAAGAAACACTTCTTAAAAAAGAGAAATTAACAAACAAAGAAAAACCAATAGCAGGTTTTATAATTTGCGGTTGGAATTTTAAGAAAGGACCTTTTGATAAATGGCCAAGAAAAGATGAAGAATACGAAGTCTTTGCAGAAGCAGTTGAATACATGATAAACGAATTAGACCTTAAAGTATGTTTAATGTCACATTCAAACGGCTTTCCCATTCCTCCGGCTGAATTTGAACTGCTGCATGGCAGAGACTATCCCGTTATAAAACAATTTCAAAAAATTTTATATGAACGGGGTAATGTTTCAAAAGAAAATGTTTTTGCCTTGGACGGTGTATATAATACATGGGAAACCAAAGCTATTTTGGGTTCTTTTGATATGCTCGTTAGTGGAAGAGTACATGCAGCGGTAGGAGCTTTGTCACAAAATGTACCCACTGTAATAATTGATTACGGACATGAACCAAAAGCTCATAAATTAAGAGGGTTTGCCAAAATAGCGGGGGTTGAGGAATATGTCGCCAACCCTACTTCATCAAAAGATTTAATTCAAAAAATTAAAAAGTGCTGGAAAAATAAAGAAGATATTAATAAACACTTAATTAATCAAAATTTTTTTATTAAAAAAGAAGCTCAAAAGAATTTTGATTTACTCAAAACCATATTGTAATGAATATTGACATTTTCCATCAAAAAATCTCAGAGAAAGAATTATTTAATTTATTAGATTATTTAAATGATTCATTTATACCTAACTTAGAAGAACAAGTAGATTTAAAAAAATATGCTTCAAAATTATTTAAACAGGCTTATTTTATTTTTTTAAAAGATGGAGAGAAAATAATTGGCCTTATTGCCTATTACATTAATGGAAAAAATAGTTTTTTAACTAGTTTTGGAATACATAAAAGTTATCATAATAAAGGACTTGGTACTATTTTATATAGTGAGTATATAAATATTTTAAAATTAAAAAACATTGAAAAAGTAGAATTAGAAGTGCATGCTGACAACAAAAAAGCACTTGAATTTTACAAAAAACAACAATTCAAATTTTCAGTGAAAGATAACAACATATATAATGCAGTATTAAGTTTATTTATATTTGTTAAATGAAACCAGACATTTTAGTAATTGCAGATTTCCCAAACTGGGCTTATTATGAAATTCAACAGTTCATCAAAAATAACATTTCAGATGAATTTAATATTTATTGTGATTTTTTAATTTACAATACCAAGAAAAAAACAAGAAATCCTATAAAAAGAATTAAATTACTTAAAGAAAAATTAACATTTAGAAATATAAAAAAAGATCAAGTTTATGATATAGTTGTATATCTTGGTTTTTACTTTGATGAATTAATGAATATAACTTGGAAAACAAATAAAGTTATTAAAGGAATTTATACCGAAAGCTTTCCTCCTCAAAATGCTAATAATGTTACAACAATTTTAGATTTTAAAAAAAAGTATTTAAGAAATACAGATGCTTTAGTCTGTGGTTCAGAAAAAACCAAAAAGATTTATCAAGCTCTCCCAAATATTAATATTCACCAAGCTTCTGCTATTAAAGATAAAAATTTTTTTAAAAGAAAATTATCAAAAAGAATAAATCATGACGATACATTTATTATTGGTTGGACAGGCAATCCCAATAGACCTTTTAAAGGTTTTTATACCCATATCATACCAGCTATTGAATTAGCAAAAAAAACACACCCAAATATTCAATTAAAATCTCGATTTTCGGGCCCTTATAAAACACTTCCTTTTTTTTACTGTGATGTTGATGTTATATTAATTGCATCTGATGCAGATGTAGGTCCATCACTATTTAGCGAAGCAAGTTTGATGGAAGTTCCTGCCATTTCAACTAATGTAGGTTTACCGTCGAGAGTAATTAAAAATTATAAAAATGGAATAATTGTAAATAGAGATGTAAAAGATCTCGCAAATAAAATTATTGAACTTTATGAAAATAGAGAACTTGTTTACACAATGTCCAAAAATATTAGGAAAGACTATCTAAGCATCTTTGATTCAAATAAAATAGCTCAGAATTGGAAAGATATTTTTTATAAAACACTAAACACATAAAGATGTCTTATAATACTCCCCTTGTTTCCATAACCCTATCAACCTACAATATAGAGCAATATATTGCTGGTAGTTTAGATTGTTTAATCAATCAGACATATAAGAATACTGAAATAATTTGTATTGATGACGGTTCAACAGATAACACCTTAAAAATTTTAAAAGAGTATGCTACTAAAGATAAAAGAATAAAAGTGGTAGCTAAACCAAAAAATGAAGGTTTGGCAGTGGCGCGCAATTTGTCCTTAAAATTAGCTAAAGGTAAATATATTATTTTTTTAGACGGCGATGATTTATTCGACTTAACTATGGTTGAAAAAGCCGTCAAAAAAGCCGAGGCTGAAAAAGCTGATATGGTAATTTGGGATTATGTGGTTTTTTATAATGAAAAAGAAATTGAAAGTTTAAAAAAACAAGAGTCGGTGCTTTTAAATATCCATCCAAATGATAAAAAATCTCTTTTAAAATTACCGGCTTTTACATGGGTAAAACTATTAAATTTGAAAAAACTACTTGATTTAAATATACATTTTCCGGACGGATTAACTAGACAAGATATACCTGTGCATTGGCAACTTATAACTTCTATTGAATCTATAGCTTTACTTCCTAAAAAATTAAGTTATTATAGACAACAAAAAGATGCTACAACAGCTAAGACAGATTCTCGTTTATTTGACTTGGCATATGTAATGGATATTACAAAAAAATATCTCGATAAGAATAATCTTTACCCCTCTTATAAAGAGGTGTTTTTAGAGCAACAATTAAATTTATTAGCCGGAATGTATGATAAAGTAAGCAAAGAATATAAAAACCAAGTTACAAAAATAATAAAACTAAGACTATTAGAGGATCAGAAAAAATATATAAATAGCAATAAGACTTTACGTTGGCAAGCAAGACTGTTTTATAAAAGCTTATCAGGAAATAAAGTTGCTGAATTTAAATTATCTTTGTGGTATCTCATCAGGTTTTTTTATAGAAAAACAAAGGTTTTCAATGTGTATTAGAGAAAAATTAGTTCAATTAAAAAATAAAAATGTTTTTTTATATTACTTATGGACGGAATACCTTCGTCTTAAAGGGAAAAAACATTTAAAAAAATATTCAGATAAGGAAGAGATTTATAGATTATATAAAGCAAGATCAGGTAGATTTCCTTCATTAGATAACCCAGTTTTATTTAGCGAGAAGTTGCAATGGTTAAAACTATACTACCGGAATCCATTGATGCCTATTGCAGCTGACAAATATAGAGTGCGAGAATATGTAAAACAGAAAGGATATGAAGCCACGTTGAACAATTTACTTTTTACTTTTGAATCAGTTAAAGAAATAAATCTTGAACAATTGCCGCAAAAATTTGTTATTAAAGCAAGCCATGGTAGTGGTTGGAATCTAGTTGTTACTAAAAAAGATAAAATTAACTGGTTTTGGTGGAAAAAAGTTTTTCATTCCTGGCTTAATAATAATATTTTTTGGAGTGGCAGAGAGTGGGTTTATAAAGATATTAAACCTCGATTAATTATTGAAAAATTCTTACAAGACGAAAGCGGTTATCTTACTGATTATAAGTTTCATTGTTTTAATGGAAAGCCTATTTATATACAAGCAAATAATGGAAGAGGAAAAAAGAATCATGCACAAAATTTTTATGACCTTAATTGGAATCTTCAAAAATTTGGTAAAGATTTGACTCCTAAACCTGATGTTAAAATTAAAAAACCTGAGAAATTAAAAGAAATGATAGACATGGCAACAGATTACGCTCAAGACTTTCCGTATGTCCGGGTTGATTTTTATGAAGTCAATCAAAAAATAATTTTTGGTGAATTAACCTTTTTTCCTGCCAGTGGCATGCCCGACTTCAAGCCCAAAAAATATGATAAAATTTGGGGAGATTTATTAACTCTCCCGAAAAAAAACTAAGGAATTTTGAAACCAGTTCAAGTTTTACATGTCGTTGGAAGCATGAATACCGGAGGGGCCGAAGTGATGCTAATGGATATATTTAGAAATATATCTAAAAACACTAAATTTAGCTTTTTAGTTAATTATAAAAAGAAACAAGGTATCGTTAAAGGAGATTTTGATGATGAGATACTACAAAAAGGTGCCACTCTCAAACATATTCCTACCCAATGGGATATTGGGCCTATAAAATACATCAAAGAATTTAAACGTATTTATAATGAATTAGGAAAACCTGAAGTAGTTCACATTCACTTGAATGCAAAAAGTGGTATTATTGCCTATGCGGCTAAACAAGCCGGCGCAAAAAAAATTATTGTGCATTCACATGCCAATATTGTCTATAGAGGCAAGCCTGTAAAAGTAAAAATTTACCAACTGGAAATGTTTTTTCAAAAATGGCTAATTAATAAATATGCAACAGATTACTGGGGCGCTTCGGAAGAAGCTAATAGAAGTTTATTTTACAAAAACAAATTAAAAAAATCAATAGTAATCAATAATGCTGTCAATACAGAAAAATTTCAAAGTGTTACAAAAAAACAAGTAGAAGATTTTAAAAATATTTTAGGAATTAATAATGACACACTTGTTTTGGGGAATGTTGGACGAATTGTAAAACATAAAAATATTGGTTTTATAATTGATGTTTTATATGAATTTAAAAAAACACATACTGATTTTGTTTTTCTTGTAGCTGGACGAATAGACGACAAAGAATATTATAATGAAATACAAACAAAAATTGAACAATATAACCTTCAAGATAAAGTTCTGTTTTTAGGAAATAGAAGTGATATTCCGTTAATTATGAACACTTTGGACATTTTTGTTTCACCCGCGCTTCAAGAGGGTTTTGGTTTGGTCGCTATTGAAGCACAAGCTGCTGGAACACCTTGTGTACTTTATAAAGGATTTCCAAAGATAGTTGATATGGAATTGGGGTTAATATCATTTCTCAAAACTTTTGAGGTGAATAAATGGACAAATGAAATTATCTCATTACTTAAATCAAATAAAAAAACTATAAATTCCACCTTAATTAAACAAAGAATCATAGAAAAAGGGTTTGATGTAAAAAATAATTCAAATATTATTGAACAAAAATATCATAATTTTTAATGAAAAAAACAATACATTTAAAAGGCTTAAATGGTTTAAGAGCAATTGCAGCATTAGCTGTTGTGATATCTCATACTACTTTAGGTCTGAATAATTTTGGATTAAACCCCACTATATTTGGTTCTGATGAAAATGGCCACCCTAAAGGATTGCTTCTTGCTTCTTATGGTGTTAGTATTTTCTTTGCTTTAAGTGGCTTTCTTATTACTTATTTGTTGCTTAAAGAAAAAGAAAAAATAAATAAAATTAATATAAAAAAATTTTATATACGTAGAGCTTTAAGAATATGGCCTTTATATTATTTATATATTATTTTAGTTTTGATAATTTTATGGTACTTTAAAATTCCTTATGATAAAAAAATTATTCCTTTTTATATTTTTTTAATGGCTAATATCCCTATTATTATTAATAATATGTTACCTTTTGCAGGTCATCTATGGTCTATAGGAGTTGAAGAGCAATTTTATCTTTTTTGGCCATGGATTGTAAAAAAAAGTCAAAAAAAACTATTAAAAACATCTATTATATTAATCTTTGCCTTAATGTCTTTAAAAATTGTTTTTTGGCTTATTAATTTTAAGTATAATTATTCCATCCCTTATATTGCTTTAAGTGTAACCAGAGTTCATATTATGATGATGGGCGCTGTTACTGCTCTTTTATATTTTTCAAATCATAAACTTATAGAAACTTTTACAAATAAAGGTTGGCAAATTTTTAGTTGGCTTATAATATTTATGGTTGCAATCAATAAATTTCATATTTCATCATTAATAGATAATGAAATTGTTGGCTTTGTAACCCTAATTATTATTTTAGGTCAAATAACAAGACGTAATTATATTTTAAATTTAGAAAATCCAATTATGAATTTTATAGGAAAAATTTCATATGGTATTTATGTTTACCATCCTCTTTTAATTTTCCTTCTTGCCAAATTCATAAATAACTTTCATAAGGACTCTATCAAAAATTATTTATTTGTGTATAGTTTAGTAATTTTCTCTACAATTTTTGTAGCTTATATTTCATATTATTATTTTGAAAAATACTTTATAGATTTAAAACGTAAATTTGCAATAATTAACAGTAGAGCTTAAAAATGAAAAATAAAACAAACATATTAATATGTGGAGACATTTGTCCGACTCAAGATACCCATAAATTTTTTGAGGCAAATGATGTTGACAGTTTATTCAATGATACTTTGCCGTTATTAAAAAATGCAGATATATTAATTGGAAATTTAGAATTTGTTTTAACTGATAATTGTAATAAAGCAACTAAAACAGGTCCTATTCTACAAGGTAATAATAGATATATAAATATCTTTAAATCTTTAAATTTTACAGCTTTGTCCTTAGCTAATAACCATATAAAGGACTGTGGCCCTGATGGGGTTTTGGATACCTTATCAATTTGCCAAAAAAATAATATAAAAACAGTAGGTGCCGGTAAGAATGAAAAGCAAGCAAAAAAACCTTTAATCATAGAAAAAAACGGTTGGAGAATAGGAATAATGGCTTTTGCCGAACATGAGTTTAATGCCGCTTATGAAAATGAAGCGGGAGCCAATTTATTTGATTTATATGAAGATTTTGACCGCATAAAAGAATTAAAAAAACAAGTGGATTATTTAATCATATTAAACCATGGAGGGATAGAGTACTATGAATATCCAAGTCCTTTATTACAAAAAAAATGTCGTAAAATGATTGATTCTGGAGCTGATTATGTAGTAAACCAACATAGCCATGTTATAGGTACTGAGGAAGATTACAAACATGGTAAAATATTATATGGACAAGGAAATACGCTTTTTGGATATCGTCCATTTCAACCCTTATGGAATCAAGGACTCCTCATAAAAATTTCCCTTAGCAAGGATAATGTTTTAGTAGAAAATATCCCTATAAAAACAACAGAAAAAGGCAATATTAATTTTATGAAGGAAGATGAAAAAGAACGCCTTTTAAATAAAATGGAAAATGATAAAAATCTTATTATAAATAATGAATTTGTAAAGAAATCATGGGAAAATTTCTGCAATGAAAAAGAAAGTCTATATTTACCATTATTATTAGGTAAAAGTCGTTATTTTAACATATTAAACAGATTAACAAATAATAGATTAATTAAATTGTTATATTCTTCTAAGAAATTAAGAATTGTAAAAAATTTATTAAGATGTGAGTCCCATTTAGAAGTCGTAAATACAATCTTAAGTGAAAAATAATGTATATATATGTTTTGACCTTATTGCTTTCAACATTTAGCAGTTATGTCTTAAAGAGAAATAGAAGAAATATATTTAATTATAAATTATTTTTCTATTTTACTTTACTTATGTTAATTATATCCCCTACTATTAGATCTAGTATTGTGGGAACAGATTCAGGAAATTATGTGGGGAGTTTTTATAAATTAAAAGAATTAAATGATTTTTGGTTCAATAATACTACATCATATGAATTAGGTTATCAATTGCTTGAAAGGATAGCGAATATACTTGCATCTGATTATTGGGCTTTATTTTTTATTATTTCTTTAATCGTAAATTATTTTTATCTTAGAACTATTGTTTATTTATCCGAAAATATTTCAATGTCTCTTTTTTTATTTATCACCCTAGGTACTTATTTTTTCTTTTTTAATGGAGCGAGGCAAGGAATTGCAGCTGCTATTTATAGCTATTCTTTAATATACCTCATAAAAGGTGATTTTAAAAAATATTTATTTTGGGTTTTAATTGCCTCTTTTTTTCATAAAACGGTACTTATTACTATTCCTTTTTATTTTATTTTTAGGTTAAAATTTTCATATAAGAATTTATTTATAATAATAAGCGTTTCAATAGTAATTGTATTTTTTTCAAGCTATTTATTATTTTTATTTCCGGATACATTTGCTAAACGTTTTACGGTCTATCAAGATAGAAAAAGTTCAGGCGCAATTTTACTAACAGTTTTCTATGTTTTAATTACTTTGTTTTTTGTTTTTATACGAAAATATATACCTCAAGAAAAAAATAAAATTTATGATATATATTTAAATATGACTATTTTAACTGCTATAATTTATTTATTTGTAAGCTTATCAGGGCAAGATGTAAATTTAATTCGTTTAACTCTATATTTTTCTTTAAGTTATATATTAATTTGGCCAATAATTTTTAAATATATAAAATTTATGCATAATACTTTTTTTAAATTTACATTTTATATAATTCACTTCGTTTTCTTTATTATTTTCATACATAAAATGTCGAATCTTTTGCCATATAAAATTAACCCTTATTTTTTATAATATGTCTGTTACCATTGCAATTCCTTTTTATAATGCAGAAAAATATTTAGCTCAAGCTATTCAATCTGTTTTTGCTCAAACTTATCAAGATTGGGAATTAATACTTATTGATGACGGATCAACAGATAAATCATTAGAAATTGCTAATTCAGTACAAGACAAAAGAGTGAAGGTTTATTTTGATGGGAAAAATAAAAAATTAGCATCACGTTTAAATGAAATAACAAATCTGGCGCGATATGAATATATTGCAAGAATGGATGCAGATGATTTAATGTCTCCTACCCGAATAGAAAGACAATTAAAAATATTAGAAGAAAATCCCCATATTGATTTAGTTAGTACAGGGGTTTATTCAGTAAGTAATGAACTTATTTTGAAAGGTATTCGTGGAGTATCTTCAGAAAACATAAGCTTCAAAGATCTTTTATATAAAAAAAAAGGAATAGTTCATGCAGCAATTTTAGGCAGAAAAAGTTGGTTTGTTAGAAATCGTTATAATACTCAATTATCAATTGCTCAAGATTATGATTTATGGTTAAGGACAAGTTTAATAAATGATTTAAGAATAATTCTTTTAAAAGAACCACTTTATATTTATAGAGAAGAAGATAATGTTATTACAGAAAAAATTTTGAAGGCTTATAAAAATGAAAGAAAAATGTACATGAAGTATGCAAAAAATAGCTCATATATTCCAATATTTAAATCTCTTTTGAAATCAATAATAGTATATTCATTGGATAAAATAGGACAAACCGACTTTTTATTAACGAATAGAAATACTAATTCATTAAGTTCTGAAATTGTCCAAAAATATAAAGAGGAATTAAACATTATATTAAATACAAAGGTGAAAGGTTTAATTTAGTTTATGAGAAAAAAGAAATTTTATATTATTACTACTGTTCCTATTTCTTTAATATTTTATAAAGGACAAATATCTTATTTAAAAAGATATTTTGAGGTTTATATAATTTCTAGTTCAGGCGATTTATTTAATAATACTCTTAATGAGGAAAATATTAATGGGTTTAATGTTGAAATGAAAAGAGAAATTTCCATTCTTAATGATTTTAGAAGTCTTTTTAATTTAATTATGCTTTTTTTTAAAACAAAACCTGATATTATCCACGCAAGTACCCCCAAAGCAGGATTGTTAAGTATGATTGCTGGGTGGATAATGCGTGTTCCAACTCGTATCTATTATATTCATGGATTAAGGTATGAAGGTGCAAAAGGTTTTAAAAGGAAAATTCTAAAGTTTTTTGAAAAATTATCGTGTTTCTTTGCTACTGATATTTATGCAGTAAGTTATGGGGTAAAAGAAACTCTAAATAAAGATGCTGTAACAACGAAAAAAGTTAATATAATTGGAGAGGGTAGTGTGAATGGCATAAATATGGAATATTTTTCTACAACCAACCTTGATATTCCTAATTTAAAAAAGAATTATAATATTACTGAAAAAAATTTCATTTATGGTTTTGTAGGTCGGTTAGTCAGCAATAAAGGTATTAATGAATTGATATATGCTTTTAAAGAAATAAATATTAATTATCCAAATACTAAATTATTATTAGTTGGAAATTATGAACATAAACTTGATCCTTTAGAAAATAATACATTAGATATTATAGCAAATCATCCCAATATTATTCATGTAGGTTTTCAAAAAGATATTCGTCCTTTTTTGAAAATGATGAATGTTTTTGTTTTTCCTAGTTATAGAGAAGGTTTTGGAGTTTCAATTATTGAAGCTCTCTCGATGGAAATTCCAGTAATTTCCTCTGATATTACGGGGTGTAATGAAATTATAAATTCTACTAATGGAATACTTATTCCGGCTAAATCCAGTATTTATTTAAAAAAAGCTATGATTGATCTTCTAATTAATCCATCAAAATATAAGCAGTTAAAAACACACACACGCAAGTCAATCATAAATAAATTTAATCAAAATTTAGTTTGGAAAAATACATTAGAAGAATACAAAAAAATTACTTCCTAAATTTAATCCTTTCTATTTTCCCAATGTGGTCATGCAAGCGGGCGCTATGGAATTGCCGTCTATAGTCACGGACATCAACGGTTGCAACGAGATCATAACCGATAGATTAAACGGACTTATTATACCGCCAAAAGAGGAAGAAGCTCTTTCCCGGGCGATGAAATTATTACTCGAAGATAAAGAATTGAGAAATCAACTGGCTCAAAATGCCCGTC
>Ga0256835_1001242_pt1 | contig 15724 bp, 15 predicted proteins | sample PIR30metaG_FD_185972 | JGI IMG/M metagenome (GOLD analysis project Ga0256835, IMG submission 185972) | Hydrothermal vent microbial communities from East Pacific Rise, Pacific Ocean - PIR-30 | ecosystem: Environmental > Aquatic > Marine > Hydrothermal vents | place: Pacific Ocean: East Pacific...
GTTTGGCCCGAGAAGCGCCAGCAGCTCGCCTTCATGCACCTCGAGCGACACCCCCCGGAGCGCCTGTACCTTGCCCAAACGTTTGTGGACGTCTTCTAACTTTGCGATCATTGCTCCTCCCCGCGGATGGTGGGGTAGTTGGCCTTGCGAGCCAGCGCTTCCAGCGCTGCCAGGTGGTCTGCGAGCGCATCCCGCCCGGAACCGGTGAGGCGGATCCAGGTACGGGGCCGCTTCTTTTCGTAGCCCTTTTCGATCTGGACGTAGCCTGCTTCCTCGAGTTTGCTGAGGTGGCGCGAGAGGTTGCCTTCGGTGAGATCGAGCTCGCGCTGTAGCGTTCTGAACTCTACCTGGGCTTCGGTACCGAGACCGGCAAGGTAGGCCATGATCTTGAGCCGCGTTGGCTGGTGGATTAGTTCGTCGAAGCGCACGTTACCTCACCAGCCGCAAACCCGCAACAACCGCCAGGGCTCCCAGGGCTGCGAGGGCGGGAGCATGGGCGATGGGGCAGCAAGCGTACAAAAGCGCGTTGACGAAGATGAGGAGCAGACCCCCACGGACCAGGCCGGGGTAGCGCAGCACCTCGCCGCTCTGGATGAGGGCGTAACCGACGAGCAGGTTCAGGGTAAAAGAAAAGAGCGGATCTTCGACGCCCCGGGCGGCCATGGCGAATACCGCCGCCGCCATAGTGAGGCCGAACCACGTCCAGATACGGCTCAGCTGATCCCCCTCGAGCATGCGAAAGGCTCCACCGATGCGGCTCCCGAGCGCAAAGCTGAGCACGAAGGCGGTTAAATTCACCGGGAGCCAAAGCCAGGCGGGCACCCAGCCCAGCGCCCCGCCGCCATACATGATCAGGTAGACCAGCCCCCAAAGAATGAGCAGCTGTCCAGTGAAGCCCAGAAGCACCTTTCGCGCCTGCGCGCGCCGCGTCCGCCATGCGAAGAGCTTCGTTAACGTCGAAACGGGTTTCGTCCATATATCTCCGTAAATAACTTTACATCGTAAAGTATGCGGTGTCAAACTTTTGGCTCGAACAACGAAGACCTTTTCATCCGGCCGTAGGTATGCTGGAAACATGAAGGTCATACCCGCGGTGGACATCCAGGGCGGCAAGGCGGTGCGGCTGGTCGAGGGCGACCCGGCGCGCGAAACCGTGTACTTCGAAGACCCGGTGGGCGCGGCCCTCTACTGGGAGGAGCAGGGTGCGCCCTTCTTGCACGTGGTTGACCTGGACGCGGCGCTGGGGCGCGGCGACAACCGCGCCGCCATCCGTAGGATCGCTGCGGCGCTGAGCATGGGGTTCGAGGTGGGCGGGGGCGTGCGCGGTCTCACCGAGGCCGAGGCGATCCTGGCTCTGGGCGCGGAGCGCGTCGTGATCGGCACGGTGCTGGTCAGGGACCCGCACGAGGCGGCGCATTTGCTCGATACCCTGGGACCCGAAAGGGTTGTGCCCAGCGTGGACGGGCGCGGGCTCGAGGCCGCGGTGGCTGGCTGGCAGGAGGGCCAAGCCGGCGACGTGCTCGAGCTGGCGCGAACCGCCGACGCGATGGGGTTCCGCACCCTCATTTACACCGACGTACGCCGTGACGGCACCCTCGAGGGGCTCGACCTGGAGGTGATCGCGCGCGTGCGCGAGGCCTGGCCGCACGAACTGATCGCCGGGGGAGGCGTGGCTGCGGAAGCCGACCTGGAAGGGCTAGAGAGCTTGGGGGTCGAAGGCGCGATCGTGGGCAAGGCGCTCTACGAGGGCGCGGTCGACGGCCGCCGCTGGTGGCGCGGTTGAGGCGATGCCGGAACTGCCCGAGGTAGAAACCGTGCGCCGCATGCTGGCGCCGCTGGTGACGGGCCGCAGGCTGCTGGAGATCGAGCACGACGATCCGGCCCGCTACGCCACGGCCGAGGCGGCGGTGGGGCGGCGGGTGCTTGTCCTGCGTCGCCGCGGCAAGTACCTGATCTTCACGCTCGAAGGCGGGATCGAGCTCATCGTCCATCTGGGGATGAGCGGCAGCCTGCGCATAAGCGAAGGGACGCACACCCGCGCACGGCTCGAGTTCGAGGAGGCCACGGTCTTCTTCAACGACCCGCGCCGCTTCGGCAGACTGCAGGCGGTGCCCACGGGCGACTACCGGACGCTGCCCACGCTCGCGCGCATGGGACCGGAGCCGCTCTCGCGCGGTTTCACGGCACGGGTCTTCGCCGCGCGCCTCGCGCGCGCGGCGCGCCCGCTCAAGCCGGCGCTGCTGAGCCAGGAGCCGGTAGCGGGGCTGGGCAATATCTACGCCGACGAGGCGTTATGGCGGGCGCGGCTGCACCCCGCCCGTCCCGCGAACGCGCTCGCGCCCAGCGAGGTACGCCGTCTACACCGCGCCGTCCGCGCAGTGCTGCGCCGCGCCGTCGATCGGGGCGGTTCGACGCTGGGCGACGGGGCCTACACGAGGCCCGACGGCGAGCCCGGATACTTTCAGATAGAGCACGCGGTCTACGGCCGCGCCGGCGAGGCCTGTCTGCGCTGCGGAGGGACGATCGAACGCTCGGTTCTCGGCGGCCGCTCCACCCACTTCTGCCCGCGCTGCCAGGGGGGCCAGGCGGCGACTATGCCTACCCGAGGCTGAAAAACCCGCGCGTTTGTGCTATCCTGTGCACGTAGTCCCCTGGCGTATGCGGGGTGGGTGGAAACCCACCCTTTGTTGCTGAAAGGGGGCGCACGACGGAGCAGCAGATGGATCTTTGGGAACTGGTCGAAAACGTGGTGCGGCCGCTGGGATACGAGCCGCTGGAGGTTCAACTGCACGGTGCGGGGAAGACGCAGGTGCTCACGATCAAGCTGGAGCGTCTGGACGAGGCGCCTATTACCGTGGCGGACCTGCAGCGAGCCAACCGGATCATCGGGCTGGAACTCGACCGCGCGGACCCCATTCGCGGCAGCTACCGGCTCGAGGTGGAGTCGCCCGGCCCCAGCCGCCCGCTCCTCAGGAGCCGGCACTTCGAGCGCTTTTCGGGGTTGAAGGCCAGGGTGCGCAGCGACGAGGGCGGCTTCACCGGCCGCATCGTGCGCGTGGAGCCCGACCGCGTGACCTTCCGGTTGGCGGACGGGGAGGAGCGCACCCTCGAGATCGGCCGTTTCAAGGCCAACCTGGCCGAATGGCCCAGCGAACCCAGGTAATCGCGGGAGGTAGAAGAGACTATGAACAGAGAATTCGTGGAAGCACTGCAGCACGTGGCGCTCGAGCGCGGCGTCAGCACAGACGAGCTGATCGAGGCCTTCGAAGAAGCGCTGGCCAAGGCCTATCTGCGTCACAAGGGGTTCAAGCCCAAGGAGGTAGAGGAAGGGCAGGGTCCCCTGGTCGAGGTGCACCTGGACCCTGCGACCGGCGAGATCGAGGTGCTGGAGATCCGCCGCGTCGTCGAGGAGGTCGAGAACCCCGACCGCGACATTCCGCTCGAGGAGGCCAAGAAGTACGACCCCGAAGTCCAGGTGGGCGAGGAGATGGAGTTCCCCATCGATCCCGACGAGTTCAGCCGCATCGCGGTGCAGGCGGCCAAGCAGATCCTCACCCAGCGCCTCAAGGAGGCCGAGCGCAACCGCGTCTACGAGGAGTACAAGGACCGCGAGGGTGAGATCATCACCGGGCAGGTGACCCGCGTGGACAACCGCGGCAACGTCTACGTGGACCTGGGCCGCGGCGAGGCGCTGATGCCGCCGCGGGAACAGATCCCCGGCGAGCGCTATCACCCGGGGCAACGCGTCAAGGTCTATCTCAAGGAGGTGCGTCGCAGCTCCAAGGGGCCGAGCCTCATCGTTTCGCGCGCCCACGAGGAGCTGCTCAAGTACCTGATGCGCCAGGAGGTGCCCGAGATCGCCGAGGGCACGGTCGAGATCAAGGTCGTGGCCCGCGAGCCCGGCAGCCGCAGCAAGGTGGCCGTGGTCAGCCACAACCCCAACGTGGACCCGATCGGCGCCTGCATCGGCCACAAGGGGCAGCGCATCCAGGCGGTCAGCGCCGAGCTGGGTCGCGAGAAGATAGACGTCATCCCCTGGAGCTCGAACCCGCGCGAGTTCATTCGCAATGCGCTTTCGCCGGCCACGGTGGGTAACATCGAGATCGATACCGAGTCCGGCCGCGCGGTGGTTTCGGTGGGTAAGGACCAGCACTCGGTGGCCATCGGCCGTGGCGGCCAGAACGTGCGCCTGGCCTCCAAGTTGACCGGCTTCGAGATCGACTTCAAAGAAACCGAGGAGATCTCCGACCTCGACGAGGCGCTCTTACGCGCCTCCGAGAAGACCGAGGAGGTGGCCGTCGACGCCGGCGCCAAGGCTCGTTTCGATAGCCTCTTCGGCGATACCGCCGATGCCGAGGAGAAGGAGGCCGGGTCCGAAGGTGAAGCGTAAGGGCCACGTTCCCGTACGCATGTGCGCTTCGTGCCGCCGCCGGCGGCCGAAGCGCGAGCTGCTGCGCGTGGTGCGCACGCCGGCAGGCTGGCGGGTCGACCCGACCGGCAAGGCGCCGGGACGCGGGGCTTACGTCTGCCCCGACGACTCCGCTTGCCGGGAAGAGAAAAAGCTGAGACGTTGGGCGGGCGCCGGGGCGCGAGCCCTGGCCGAGGCGCTGGCGTCCTATTTGGGAGGAGAAGATGGCGAAGGTTCGCATTTACCAACTGGCCAAGGAGCTGGAAATGGAGAACAAGGAGCTCATGGAGCTCCTGGACACGATGGGGGTGGAGTATAAATCCCACGCCTCGACCCTCGACGAGGAAACCGCCGCGGCCGTCAAGGAGATCGTCGCCGAGCAGAAGGGCCTAGAAGAGAAGAAAAAGGCTGAGGAGGCGCGGGCGGCATTGCCGAAACGCCCCCCCGTGGTCACCATCATGGGCCACGTAGACCACGGCAAGACGACCCTGCTGGACTACCTGCGTCACAGCCGCATCGCCGAACGCGAGGCCGGCGGCATCACCCAGCACGTGGGGGCCTTCACCGTCGAAACGCTCCAGGGCGAGATCGTCTTCATCGACACCCCGGGCCACGAGGCCTTCACCACCATTCGCGAGCGCGGGGCGCGAGTGGCGGATATCGCGGTGATCGTGATCGCCGCCGACGACGGCATCATGCCCCAGACCAAGGAGGCGATCGCCCACGCCAAGGCCGCGGGCGTGCCCATCATCTTTGCGATCAATAAGATCGACCTGCCGCGCGCCGACGTGGACAAGGTAATGCAGGACTTGATGAAGGAGGGGTTCGTCCCAGAGGCCTACGGCGGCGACGCCATCGTGGTGCCGATCAGCGCCAAGACCGGTGAAAACGTGGACGAGCTGCTCGACATGATCCTGTTGGTCGCCGAGATGGAGGACCTGCGCGCCGACCCAGAGGCCGAGCCGCGCGGCGTGATCCTCGAGTCCAAGCGCGACAAGAAGGCGGGAGTGCTGGTGACGATGCTGGTGCAGGAGGGCACCTTCCGCGTCGGCGACTACCTGGTCGCGGGCGACGTTTGGGGCAAAATCCGCGCGATGATCGACCCCGACGGCAAGCAGGTGAAGGAGGCTCCTCCGGGCACGGCGGTGCAGGTGCTGGGTTTCCGCGACCTGCCCGAGGCGGGTACGACGGTGGAATGGGTTCCCGACGAGGAGGCGGCCAAGCACATCGCCGAGGAGCGGCGCGAGGAGCGCAAGGCGCGCGAGCTCGAAGAGGCCGAGCGTCGCAAGGTGAAGAGCATGGCCGACCTGTTGCGGCAGATGCAGGAGGGGCAGAAGGCCGAGATCAACCTGATCCTGCGCGCCGACACTCAGGGCTCGCTGGAAGCCATCAAGGGCATCCTCGCCAAGGAGGAGACCGAGGACGTCAAAATCAACGTGCTGCTAGAGGCGGTAGGGGCGCCCACAGAAGGCGACATCCTGCTGGCCAGCACCACCGACAACGCCGCGATCCTCTCTTTCGGGGTCAACCCTCCCGGCTCGGTAAAGAAGAAGGCCGAGCAGAAGGGGGTGCTCCTCAAGAGCTTCCGCATAATTTACGACCTGATCGACGAGGTGCGCGAGATGGTGCGGGCCCAGACCGAACCCGAGATGAAGGAGGAGGTCGTGGGCCACGCCGAGGTGCGCGCCGTCTTCAAGCTGCCCAAGGGCGGCAAGGTGGCGGGCTGCATGGTGACCGACGGCAAGATCGTGCGTAACGCCGAGATTCGCGTGCTCAGAGACGGCGAGGAGATCTGGAGCGGCCGCATCGACAGCCTCAAGCGCTTCAAGGACGACGTGCGCGAGGTGGCCGCCGGCTACGAGTGCGGCATCAAGCTGGCCGGGTTTGACGACTTCCAGGAGGGCGACGTGCTCGAGGCGGTTCGCCAGGTCGAGGTCGCCGAAGCTTAATGGGTAGACTGCGGAAGGTGTGATGCGGCGGTACCTCGAAGCGCTCCTGCTGGTGCTTGGCCTTTCCTGGGGCCTGGCGCCGCTGGCCCACCCGGTTTCCGCGGGGGCGGGCTGGCAGGGTCTGGGCGCTGAGCGGGCGCTCTTCGAAGCGCCTGGCTTCAAATCCCTCCTCGGAGCGCCGCCGCCGCTGGCGCCGCCGGCGGCGCGTGCGCTAGCATGGCGGGCCCTGCAGTTCGCGCGTCCCGTCGGGTTGGCGCTTCGGGTTTCGTCCCGCCGCAGATTCTTACAATTCATGCGATTGCAGCTCGAAGGCGGCTAACGAAGCGCAAGTCCGCCCGTCCGGCCCTAAAACAGCAAGCGCGATAGTCACAACATGGAGACAATATGAAAAAAATAGATACCACAGCTGTACTGCTCTTCCTACTCTTCGTGGCGGCCATCGTCGCCATGTGGAAGCCGTGGGCCCCCGACGAGCCCATGATCAACCTGGGCCTCGACCTCAAGGGCGGTTTGCGCGTCGTCCTGCAGACTGACGACCCCAACCCCGACCCCGACGACCTGGAGAAGGCGCGCCTGGTCATCGAAAACCGCATCAATGGTCTGGGCGTGGCCGAGCCGCTGATCCAGATCGCCCAGCCCAACCGCATCGTCATCGAGCTGCCCGGCCTTTCGCCCGAGGAACAGGACAAGGCGCTGAAGCTGATCGGCCAGCAGGCGGTGCTCGAGTTCCGCATCGTCAAGACCGAGGCCCAGGGCAAGGCGACGCCCGAGCTGACCCTGGACGATTTGGGCCCGGTCGAGCTCAAGGGTTCCGACCTGGTGGACGCGCGGGTGCAGTTCGACCGTTTCAACCGGCCCGAGGTGGCGCTCGAGTTCACCCCCGAGGGCGCGAAGAAGTTCGCCGACCTGACTCGCAAGAACATCAACCGTCGTTTAGCTATCGTCCTCGACGGCACGATCTACTCGGCGCCCAACATCCAGACCGCGATTACCGACGGCCGCGCGGTCATCACCGGCATCAACGACCTCGACGAGGCCACGCGCATCGCGCTGGTGCTGCGTTCCGGCTCGCTGCCGGTGCCGCTGCACGTCGAGGAGGTGCGCGCGATCGGACCCACCCTGGGTAAGGACGCCATCCGCGCCGGCATCGTCGCCTCGATCGTGGGAGCGATCTTGATCTTCGTGCTGCTCTACCTCTACTACGGCTTCTGGTTCGGCAGCGTGGCCGCGGTGGGCCTGTTATACATCGCCCTGTTGATCATGGGGGTGCTCTCGGGGCTGGGCGCGGTGCTCACGCTTCCCGGCATCGCTGGTTTCATCCTCACCCTGGGCGCGGCGGTGGACGGCAACGTCCTCTCCTTCGAGCGCATCAAGGAGGAGCTGAAGCTGGGCAAGAAGCTGCGTCAGGCCATCCCCGACGGCTTCGTGCACTCGACGGTCACGATCCTCGACGCCAACATCTCCACCCTGCTCGCCGCCGCCGCCCTCTACCAGTACTCCACCGGTCCGGTGCGCGGCTTTGCGGTGATGCTGGCCATCGGCATCGTGGTGGCCGTATTCTCGAACCTGGTCTTCAGCCGCTGGATGCTCGAGAAGATCGCCGCGGCGCGCGAGGTCGTTCCGCCTTACTGGATCTGGGGCACCAAGATTCCCTTCCTCAAGGAGGCGCGCATCTTCACCCCCGCGACCCTGGCCTTCGCGGCGCTGATGGGCGCGGTCGTTTTGTTCAACGGTTTCAACTTCGGCATCGACTTCACCGGCGGCACCGCCTACCTGGTGCGGACCGGACCCGAGGTGACCGTCGACCGCATCCGCAGCTTCCTCGACGAGGTGGGCATCGAGGGGGTGAGCGCCAAAGAGGCGATCATTACCGAGGTGGAGAGCCCGCTCGCCGACTACAAGGAGTTCTCGGTGCGCGTAGGCATGCTCTCCAACGACGGGGTAGTGGCGTTGCGCCGGGCCTTCGAGGAAAAATTGAACGCCGAGGTGCTGCAGTCGGAGGTGGTCGGCCCCGCCGTGGGCGCCGAGCTGCGGCGCAACACGATTCTGGCGGTGCTCGTGGGGCTGGGGTTGATCCTCATCTACATGGCATTCCGCTTCGACTGGATCTTCGGCGTGGCTTCGGTGATCGCGGTGGGGCACGACGTGGCCATCACCGCAGGGGCCTTCAGCCTCATGGGGCTCGAGTTCACCATCCCCATCGTGGCGGCGCTGCTCACCATCATCGGTTACTCGATCAACGACTCGATCATCGTTTCCGACCGCATCCGCGAGAACCAGAAGGTGGTGCGCGGCATCCCCTACAGCGAGCTCGTCGACCTTTCCATCAACCAGACGCTCTCGCGTACGGTGATGACCTCGTTCACCACCATGCTGCCGCTGCTGGCGCTTCTCTTCATCGGCGGGCCGGTGCTGCGCGACTTCTCGATCGCGTTGCTCATCGGCATCCTGGTGGGGACTTTCTCTTCGATCTACGTAGTGGGTTCGCTGGTCACCTGGTGGAAGACGCGCCAACCGGCGCCGCGCAAGAAGTCGCGCGCCTGAGCGTCCGCAGAAGACGCCGCCCCTGCGGGGGCGGCGTCGGGCTGCCGTATACTCAAGTCAGCAAGGAGGCGGTATGCGACTCGTACACTGGCTTTCGTTCCTGCTGGCGCTGCTGGCCGTCCTCGTCATCGTGACGGTGCAGGCGATCCAGCCGGCGCTGCGCGTGGCCGTGCCCGGTCTGGGAACGGCGCCGCTCTTGTGGGTGCTGGGTCTTGTCTTCGCTCTGGGTTTCCTCGCCGGCTGGATTTACCTGCCGGGCTACGCCTGGGCGCTTTCGCGCGAGCGGCGCGCCTGGAGGCGCGAGCGGGCCCGGCTGGAGTCGGAGCTGGCCAAGCTGCGCCCCCGGCAGGTGGAGGAGCTGCCGCGCATTCCCGACCGCCCCGTCCCCGAACCCGACGAAGCCGGCGCGTGAGCGAGCCTGAACGCTGGACCCTGCGGCCCTGGCCCGACGCGCGCGAGATCGAGCGGGTGATGGCGCGCCTCGCGGTGCCTCCCGAGGTGGCGGCGGTGCTCCTCGACCGCGGTTTTCGCGACCCCGATGATCTGGACCCGCCGCTCGCGCCCCCGCCCCTTCCGGGCGTCCGCGAGGCGGCGACGCGCATCGTGCGCGCCATCGAGCAACGCGAGCGGATCCGCATCCACGGCGACTACGACGCCGACGGCGTGACCGCCGCGGCGATCCTGACGCTGGGGCTGGGGGAGCTGGGCGCCGACGTGCACGCCTTCATTCCCCACCGCCTGCACGACGGCTACGGCCTCAACATGGCGCGGGTGCCCGAGCACCGCGCCGCCGCAGACCTGCTCGTCACCGTCGACTGCGGCGTCAGCGACGCCGCCGAGCTGGCCGCGCTCACCGAAGGCGGCGTCTCTGTGATCGTGACCGACCATCACGCTGTCCCCGACGAGCCGCCCGAGGGTTTGATCGTCCACCCCGCCTACAGCCCCGCGCTCGAGGGCAAGCCCTGGCCCACGGGCGCGGGGGTGGCCTTCTTCGTGCTCTGGGCGGTGCGCGAGATGCTGGGAGAGCCGCCCCCGCTGGATTACGCCGACCTGGCGGCGGTGGGCACTATCGCCGACGTGGCGCCGCTTTTGGGCGTGAACCGCGCCCTGGTCAAGGAAGGTCTCGCGCATCTGCGCGAAAGCCGCCACGTCGGCCTGCGCACGCTGGCCCAGCGCCACTGCACGAACTACGACGCCGTCGAGGTGGCCTTCCGCATCGCGCCGCGCATCAACGCCGCAGGGCGGCTGGGCGAGGCCGAGACGGCCTTCCGGGCGCTCACCACCGACGATCCGCTGGAGGCGGCCCGGCTCGCCGACCGGCTCGACGCGCTCAACCGCGAGCGCCAGCAGGTGGAGGAGGAGATGCTCGAGCGCGTCCTCCCCACCGTCAACCCCGAAGACCCCGTGATCGTGATCCACGACCCCGAGGGCCACCCCGGCGTTATGGGCATCGTGGCCAGCCGGGTGCTCGAGCGCTTCTACAAGCCGGTCTTCATCATCGCCCGGGGCAAGGGCTCGGTGCGCAGCACCCCCGGCATCAGCGCCGTGGGGGCGCTGGCGGCCGCCGCCGAGCACCTGAAGGGCTATGGCGGGCACGCCGGGGCGGCGGGGTTCTCGATCGATCCCGAGCGCGTGCCCGACTTCGAGGCAGCCATCCACGCCTACGCCCGGCTCCACCCCCCGCCCCGGCCCGAGGTGCGCCTCGACGGCCCCCTCGACGCCGACGTAATGGACGAGGTCTACCGCAGCTTGCTCTTGCTCGAGCCCTTCGGCGAGGGCAACCCAGAACCCGTCTTCTATGCGAGCGGCCCCGTCACCCGGGTGCGCCCGCTATCGCAGGGGCGACACATTTCCTTCAACCTCGGGGGCGTGCGGGTGATCAAGTGGAAAGACGAGGGAAACGGGGTCGAGGAGGGACGCGAGCTCGAGGTGGCGGCCCAGCTCGTCGAGAACGCCTGGCAGGGCGTGCGCAACCTGGAGCTCAGGGCCGTGGCCTACCGCTCGCCTGCAGGGTTTTCTTGCGAAGGCGGGGGCCTCACCGTCCAGGCGCTCGATCCGCGGGATGCGCTCGAGCGGGCCCGCCGCGAGGGCTGGGGTGTTTGGGGCGTAGGGGAGGGGCGCGCCTACCTGGAAGCTGAGGGCTATCGCCTGGTCACCCCCGAGGACGCCGACGTCTGGTTCGCGGTGCCGCCGCAGCCGGTGGCGCGTCCGCAGGCGCGGCTTGCGGTGAGCGAACGGGCGCTCGAACGGCTGCTGGTTCCCGCGAGCCGCAAGGAGCTGCTGGAGGCTGCCCGCAGGGGCGCGAGCGCCGGATCGGCGCTCGCGCCCCTTCTCGCCGAGCTTCAGGACCACGAGCCCCACCGCTGGCTCGAAGTTTCGCCTTCCTACCGTCGTTGGCGGCTGGCGCGGGCAGCTCTAGAGCGCCTGCGCACCGCGCTTCGCCGCGGGGACGCGCGTTGTCTGGGGCGGGCGATCGAGGACTGGTGGGCCGCCGTTCAGGTAAACATTTAAAGTGATTGACTTCTTTTTTCTGCTGCGATACACTTCGAATGACTTAAACATGTGGTAAAACAACCATAAGGAGGTAGGAAATGAAAAAATACATGAGAGTTTTATTAGCCGCTCTTTTCGCCCTCGCTCTTGGTGCGTTCGCCCAGGGTGACAAGGTCGTCATCGGATACTCGATCAGCACCTTGAACAACGCCTTCTTCGTCGGCATGACGAAAGGTGTCGAAAACGGCGCCAAAAAGTACGGCGTCAACCTGATTACGGTCAACGCCAACGGCGACTCCGCCAAGCAGGCTGCCGACGTGGAAGACCTGATCACCAAGGGCGTGGACGCCATCATCATAAATCCGCGCGACGCCGAAGCCATTGCCCCTGCGGTTAAGAAGGCCCTGGACGCGGGCATTCCCGTCTTCGCCCTCGACCGCGGCGTGACCGGCGTCGAAGTGACCTCGTTCCTCGAAACAGACAACGTCGCCATGGGCCGCCTGGCCGCCGACCTGATTGCCGAGGCCATGAAGAAAAAGTACGGTGAGGTCAAGGGTAACGTCATCGAGCTCGTAGGTCTGGTAGGCACCACCGCCGCCCGCGACCGCGGTAAGGGCTTCCACGAGCAGCTCGAAAAATACCCGGGCCTCAAGCTGGTGGCCTCGCAGCCCGCCGACTTCAACCAGGAGAAAGCCTTTACCGTGACCACCAACCTGGTGCTGGCTCACCCCGACGTGGACGCCATCTACGGCCACAACGACGACAACACCGTCGGCGCCGCCCGCGCCCTCAAGGCCATGGGCAAGCTCAAGAAGGTGGGCGAACCCGGCCACATCTACATCGTGGGCATCGATGGCATCAAGCAGGCGCTCGACCTGATCCGCCAGGGCTACATAGACTGCACGATCTCGCAGGAGCCGGTGCTCATGGGAGAGAAGGCCGTCGAGTTCGCGGTCAAGTACCTGAAGGGCGAGGAGGTTCCGAAGCACTTCTACACCCCCTTCACCCCGGTAACCAAGGAGAACGTGGACAAGCGCAAGAACTGGGCTGAGCAGTAAGCCGCACCAGAGACCTACCGGTTGGGGGCATCGTAGGCGGATGCCCCCAACCCCCACCCCGCAGGCGTTTCCAGGACCACAGAGACGATGAAACCTTCACCGCTGCTGGAAACACGCAATCTAACCAAGGTCTTTCCCGGCGTCGTCGCCCTCGACGACGTCTCGCTTACTTTGAGTTCGGGCGAGGTACTGGGCCTGGTGGGCGAGAACGGCGCGGGAAAATCGACGCTGATGAAACTCATCGGCGGAGTCTACGCTCCCACGCGCGGACGGATTTTGCTTTCGGGAGAGGAAGTTCATTTCAAGAACCCCAAAGACGCGCTGGACGCAGGTATCTCAATCGTTTATCAGGAGCTCAACCTCATCCCGCACCTCAGCGTGGCCGAGAACATCTTTATCAACCGCCTGCCCCGTCGGGGAAGCTTCGTAGACTGGAGCCGCCTTTATCGCATGGCACGCGAAATACTGGAAAGCAGCGGTATGCACGGCATCGATCCGCGCGCAATAGTGGCCGACCTGCCTATCGGCGTCAAGCAGTCGGTAGAGATCGCCAAGGCGCTTTCCTACGACGCGCGGGTGCTGCTGCTCGACGAGCCCACTTCTTCGCTTACCGGACCCGAGATTGAAAACCTTTTCCGTGTGATTCGTCGTTTACAGCAGCAGGACATCGGCATCGTTTATGTTTCGCACCATCTCGACGAGATATTCGAGATCACCGACCGCATTCATGTACTGCGCGACGGCAAGACCGTGGCCGTCATGCCGACAGAAGGAGCCACAGAAGAAGAGCTGGTGGCCAAGATGGTGGGGCGCGACATCCAGAATATTTATTACAAAGGCGACCACCAGCCGGGTGAGGTGGTGCTGGAAGCGCGGGGGCTCAGCGACGGCTTCCTCAAGGACGTCGACTTCAAACTGCGACGATCTGAAGTCGTGGGAATCTACGGCCTGCTCGGCTCCGGGCGTACAGAGCTGCTCAAGGCCATGGTGGGTGCGCGTCCGGTGCAGGCGGGTGAGCTCGAGCTGCGCGGTCGTACGGTGCGATTGCGACATCCGCAGGATGCGGTCCGCCAGGGCATGGTCTATTCGTCGGAAGACCGCAAGGGCGAAAACCTATTCTTCGGCAGCCCTATCTGGAAGAACATCACTTACCTGGCCATCCAGATAGGTCACTTCGTGCGCATGGGCTTTACCCGGGTGCACGAAGAGCGCAGCGCCGCCGAGAGTTTCGCAAGGAAGCTCAACGTAAAGGCGCCCTCGGTAGACGTAGACGTCTACCATCTCTCGGGGGGCAACCAGCAGAAGGTCTGCCTGGCCAAGGCGCTCATCACCGATCCCGAGGTCATCTTGCTTGACGAGCCCACGCGCGGCATCGACGTGGGGGCCAAGCTGGAGATCTACCGCCTGATAGCCGACCTAGCCGACCAGGGCAAGGCGGTCGTCTTCGTCAGTTCCGAACTGCCCGAGATAGTCGGTTGCGCGGATCGGGTCTATACCATGTCGGAAGGGCGCGTCACCGCCGAACTCGTGGGTGACGCCATCAACGAGGAGAACGTGTTGAAATATTGTTTACAGGTTGGCACGACCGGGGAGGCCGCGTCATGAAGCTGAAGTCGTTGTTGTCGAGCAGCGAGTTTATCGTTTTTCTGGGCCTCTTGGCCGTGGGGGCCTTCTTCGCCGTTACTTCGCCCGTCTTCCTTACCAAGTTCAACCTGCTCAACATCCTGCTGCAGTCCTCGATCCAGGGGATCATAGCCATCGGTATGACCTTCGTCATCCTCACTGCCGGGATCGACCTCTCGGTAGGCTCGGTGGTGGCGCTTTCGGGCGTGATCATGGCGCTGATGCTGCACGGTGGCGTTCCGGTATGGGCGGTGATCCTAATCAATCTGCTCTTTGGCGTGGCCATCGGGCTATTTCACGGTTTCTCGATCACCAAGATCGGCATGGCGCCTTTCATCGTCACTCTGGCGACGATGGCCATGGCCCGCGGCCTCACCATGGTGTTTTCCGACGGCAAGACCATCTTCGACTTCCCCGCCTCCTTCGAGTTTTTCGGCGCAGGTACGATCGGGCCCGTTTCGGTGGCCGTAGTCATCTTCTTGCTCTATGCCTTCGTCGCCGAAGTGGTGCTACGCAGCACCGTGCTGGGGCGCAACATTTACGCGGTGGGGTCGAACATCAAGGCCGCGGCGCTTTCGGGGATCCGCACCCACTGGATTCTTTATTTCGTTTATGTCGTATCTGGAATATCTTGCGCCATTGCCGGTCTGGTGCTCACCGGCCGCTTGGGCGCGGCCATGCCCACCGCGGCGATGGGCTACGAACTCGACGCCATCGCTGCGGTAATCATCGGCGGTGCTTCGCTTATGGGCGGCAAGGGCACGATCATCGGCACGATCATCGGAGTGCTGCTGATCGGCGTGATCAACAACGGCATGAACCTGCTCAACGTGCCGCCCTTCTGGCAGAGCTTCCTCAAGGGTGCGGTCATCTTCCTGGCGGTGATGATCGATAGCCTCAAGAACCGCCCCAGTGAGGTTTAAGGAGGTAGGTCATGTCCATGCTCAAGAGAGTTCCAGCGCTGCTTTCGCCTGAGCTTCTGGCCACGCTGGCCGAGATGGGCCACGGTGACGAAATCGCCATCGTGGACGGCAATTATCCCGCCCACTCCTCGGGTCCGCCGGTAATCCGCGCTGACGGGTTGGGAACGCCCGAGCTTGTGGGGGCCATTCTCGAGCTGATGCCGCTCGACACCTTCAGCGACGCCAACGTCTGGTACATGGACAACGGCGAGGAGGCCAAGCCCGAGGTGTGGAAGGAGTTCGACGCGGTGCTCGCCGATTCGGGCGAGGACGCGCGGGTGCAGCCCATCGACCGCTTCGAGTACTACGATCGCGCCCAGGACGCCTACGCCATCGTGGCCACCAGCGAAACCAAGCTCTACGCCTGCATCATCCTGAAAAAGGGCGTCATATTCCCCGAGTGAGCGGGTGAAAAGAAGACGCCGCAGCAATGAGCTGCGGCGTCTTCTTCGTCGCGCCTCAGAAGCGGGTCAGCACCTCGCGGATGCGCTCGAGCTGGCTCCTCGCCTCCTCCAGGTTGCGCCGTTCGCGACCCACCACCTCGGCGGGGGCGCGCTCGGTGAAGCCGGGGTTGGCCAGTTTCTTTTCCAGCCCGCCGATGCGGCGCTCCAACTCCGAGGCCTTCTTCTCCTGCTTCTTCTTCCAGGCTTCGACGTCGACCAGGCCTTCGAGCTCGAGCCAGACCGT
>Ga0256835_1001243_pt1 | contig 15704 bp, 13 predicted proteins | sample PIR30metaG_FD_185972 | JGI IMG/M metagenome (GOLD analysis project Ga0256835, IMG submission 185972) | Hydrothermal vent microbial communities from East Pacific Rise, Pacific Ocean - PIR-30 | ecosystem: Environmental > Aquatic > Marine > Hydrothermal vents | place: Pacific Ocean: East Pacific...
GCACAGCCTTAAGGCCTTCATGGAGCACCTGGATAGCCTGATCTATCTTTCCTTCCTTTGCCAGGAATTCAGACATCAAAATATATGCACCAGGTTTGTTTGGGAATTTTTGCATGGCAAGCTTCAAGACTTCTCTGGCCTTATCCATGCGATCGTTTCTGGCATAAAAAGAGGCAAGAGCAAAAAAGGCCTCTTCCTGATCAGGATTTTCTTCTATCAGCAGGCGTATCTCTTTTTCTGCTTGATCTATTTTACGGGTTTGCTCATACAGAGAGGCCAATGCAAGCATTGACCTAGTCTTTGCTATTCCTTTTTGGCTCAAAGAAACTGCCTTGCGGAGCATCTTTTCGGCTTCAGGAACATTACCCATTTTGCTATATAATGATGCCAAGGCAAGATAAGGTCTGTGATTATTAGGAGCAAGCTGCACAGCCTTCTTAAAGGCCTTAAGCGCTCCTTCATTATCTCCTTTTTTCAAGAGATAACCACCTTTGAGAAGATAGACCTCCATATTATCTGGAGCCTGGGACAACAGCTTGTCCAAATGCTTTTTAACCTGATCAAGCTGGTTTGCCAGCAAGAGGAGCTGGGCCAATTTTAATCTGGCTTCAACATTATTGGGATCTGCATCTACAGCCTTCTGGAGGTTGGAGAAGGCAGCTCTGCTATTCCCCAATTCAAGATATGCCAACGCCATCTGATAATAACCAGGGGAGAATTTGGGATCTGCCTGAAGGACATTCTTTAACTCGATAAGAGCTTCACGGAACTTTTGTTGTTCCATATATTGGGTGGCCTTATTAAAATGCTTATCCCGTTTCTCCTCTGGAGAACTGCAACCACACAAACATATAGCTGCAACAAGAAGCATGGCCATCCAATTCATGCTTATGGATCTATTCATAATCATCTCCTTGGTAAACTATTTAATACTACCTCTAATAAAGATCGGCTTTTATCCACTCCAAGCTGAGAAGAGGTCATTATTTTTCTCTTGAACCTTGCACATGAACACAGTTTTTGAGGTAGCCTTTTTCTTATTAGGCTAAGATGGATTTTTTAGAGATGACTGCCCTGTAGATTCAAGCACGCTTTGCCATAAGGCAGATTTTATATTCACTTGTTTTCTTCGCTTTATGGCAGCCTTAATAGGCACATGTACATACCGGCCGTTCCACCTGCTAACCAACATGGCGGTTTTGCCTGCAACGGCTGCATGTACTGCATTTTGACCTAAATTGGCGCAATAGAGTCTGTCATCCACATTGGCGGGCACACTGCGCACTATATAACTGGGATCTATATAGCGTACAAACACCTCCATTCCATGTTTTGGGAAATAGCTTTTGAAGGTATCCCTCAAAAAGAGACCTATATCCCCCAATTTAATATTTCCAGACGGATCTGTTTCAGGCTTTTCCGGTGCCACATAGCGCTGGCCAGCCCCTTCTGCCACCACAACCACCGCATGCCCTCTGCGCTTAAGGCGCTCTTTTAATGCTTCCAGCAGCCCATTAGGGCCTTCAAGGTCAAAGTCTGCCTCTGGAATGAGGCAGAAATTCACTTCACGCAAAGCACTGGTTGCAGCAGCGGCAATAAAACCTGAATAGCGCCCCATCACCTTTACAAGGCCAATACCGTTTGGCACGCCGATAGCCTCTGTATGGGCACACCTGATTGCCTGACATGCCATTTCTACCGCAGTATCAAAACCAAAGGTCTTTGAAACCAGGTAAATATCATTATCAATGGTCTTCGGAATAGCTACCACACTTATCTTGAGACCTCTTTGTTTTATTTCAGCCCAAATTTTGGATCCCGCCCTGAATGTACCATCTCCTCCTATCACAAAAAGCATGGAAATATTCATCCTATCCAGGGCATCCACGATTTCATCAATGGGTTGAGGCCCCCTTGAAGAACCTAATATCGTGCCTCCAGATTCATGTATGTGGGCCACATTTTCAGGATTAAGCTCCATGATGGGCAGCTTATATTTGGGAATAAATCCCCTTAAACCATACCGGATACCTGCCACATGCATTACACCATAGCCATAATGAAGGGCCAGTACTATTGCCCTTATAACATCATTGATGCCAGGACAAAGTCCTCCACAGGTGACAATGGCCGCCCTTGCTTTGGAAGTATCAAAATAGATGGATTCTCTAGGACCTGCCAATTCAAAGGAAAGAGGCTTTTTGCCCTCTTCAAGCATTTGAAGCATGGCTTTATGGCAGACGCGCACAAGTACTCTATCTTCATCCTTAGCAAAACACTCATATTCTTTTTGGAGCAAAGGGGAAGCAAGCTTTCTTGGTCCCAAGGTTTCGATATCGACTTCAATTTCTTCATCTGGACCTATTTCATCTATTAAATCACATACTAAATGACAAGCTTCTTTCTTTATTTCGTTTTTTTCAGCCAATCAACCGATTCTCCTATAAAATATGTCTTTAGTTTATGTTGTCCCTACTAAACTGGATGCCAACCTCTTGCTGTATCCTCTAGTAGGTATTTTAAGTACCTGCCCGACTCTAAGATGGGAAGACCGCAAGCCATTGTAACGCATAATAGCCTTTGCCGTAGTATTGAATTTCCTGGCAATCATCCACAAGGAGTCTCCTCGTTGTACTATATACTTAACAATTCCTTTTCCCCTTTTAGAGCTCGAATATAAAGATTTAAAGTTCCTTTTTTTACCCAAAGGTATTTTTAAACGCTGCCCCACTCTCAGTCTTTTAGCGCTTCTTATCCTATTGGCCCTCATAATGGCTGAAACAGACGTATGATATTTCATGGCTATTAAAGAAAGGGTTTCTCCCCGTCTAACTTTATGATAGGCAAAAACCCGTTTGGGAGGACACCAGGTTGGAATATTATCTAGAGATGCCATAAGAACTGACCCAAGGCCTTCAGGCACCTTAAGCTCATATGGCTTATTAGGGGTTACCTTGTAACGCAACTCGGGATTAAGCTCAACCAATGTTTCAGTGGGAATATCCAAGGCCCTGGCAATAGCACGAAGGCTCATTTGCCTGTCCACAGTAACTGTTTCAAAAGACAATGGAGGATCAGGCTCTGGCAACTCAAATCCATATTGATCTGGATTTGCTATGATATGAAGCGTTGCCAAAAAACGCGGAACATAACGAGCAGTTTCCCTGGGCAGCATTTCATATAAATCCCAAAAATTATCCAGATAGTTTATTTTCTGCCTTCTAATCAACCTCAATACAGTGCCTTCACCACAATTGTATGCTGCCAGTACAGTTGTCCAGTCTCCAAATATATCGTGAAGCTCTTTGAGATATGCGATAGCCGCTTGAGTGGATTTTTGTGGATCTAAACGCTCATCAATCCATGAATCCCTGTTAAGGCCAAATTTATATCCTGTAGATGGAATAAACTGCCAGAGGCCAAGGGCCCTTGCCCTAGACAATGCCCTGCATTTAAAACCACTTTCTATCAAAGGCAGCCAGGAGAGTTCCTCAGGTAATCCCGCAGCCTTTAAAGCATCAACAATTGCTTCACGGTACCTGCCTGAACGTCTATAGGCATTTAGGAAAAAATTCCTTTCTCCTCCCTGGAACCGCCTAATTTCATCTTCCACATGGCGGTTCATAATCATAGGTATGGCATTATGGTTGCCTTTAGCAACAGTATGCAGTGAGGCATATATCTCTGTTATCCTTTTTGCTATAAGAACTCTTAAATCTTCTTTCTGCTGAATAAGTTCAGGACTTTCTTCCTCATTAACCTTTAAAATATGACTATAAGCAAGATCAAGGGCATTTAATGCCTTTTCTGTTTCCCCCTCATTCCAAAGGGAATTTGCTTCCTTACAATACTCCAAGGCAGCATCAATATACTCCTGGGCGCTTTGCACTTCTTTTTTTCTCTGGATCAGGGCTTGCGCTGGACGAACAGACTCATAATTCTCTTCAGATTCAGGCTCTTTTTTTTCTTTATCTTCTACAATACAAACGGGGCCAGCCTCTTCTGTGGAGACATCATCTATGCCACTCTCCTTAGGCACTGGCTTAGCAGATGCCTCCTCACTAGGCACATTTTGAGGAGCACACGCTCCAACAATTAAAAGCAAACCTGAAACTAAAACTAAGACTATTACTTGATTAAATTTAGATCTATGCATTTTTTATCGAATCTTGAATTGGAGCAATTTTTGTGCCCGTCTTGGATAAAATAAAATTGTGGAGATGGCCGGGATCGAACCGGCGGCCTCCACGTTGCGAACGTGGCGCTCTCCCAACTGAGCTACATCCCCACTGCCTCATCATTTTCCCTTATTTTCCCTAATAATACCCTATAAATATACAATGCATACGGTTACTATCTGGAGCCGGCAAGCGGAGTCGAACCGCTGACCTGCTGATTACGAATCAGCTGCTCTGCCAACTGAGCTATGCCGGCTCAAAGGTGCGCATTGTATTTATCATGGGTTAATGTGTATGGTCAACCCAAGATGCGTTCCGACACCACAGTCAAAGAAAAATATAAACTTCTAGGGAATCGTCAAATTTTCAACAAAAAACGCTTGATCTTCTTTGTTGAGGTCTTGGGCAATTCTTCGTTTCTGATGATAAATGATTTGGGTCTCTTATAAGCAGCTACTCTGCGCAAATGTTTTCTAGCCTCTTTGACCACCAAATTTTCTATTTCGTCTTCGCTAGGCATATTGCCATCAAATACAGAAGCTATCGTTTCAAAATCTGGGACCAAAAGCGCCCGAACCTCCTCACCGCCATTGGGTAAAGGATGTCCATAAACCATGGATTCCAATATATAGGGGCTTTTATTGATCTCTGCCTCGATTTCTTCTGGATAAATATTTTTACCTGCTGGACTTACTATCAAATTTTTGGCCCTGCCAGAGATATAAAGATAGCCTTTTTCATCTTGATAACCCAAATCACCGGTCTTGAGCCAGCCTTCATCATCCAGGACCTCAGAGGTGACTTCAGGATTACGATAATAACCTTTCATTATCATGGGGCCCCGGAAGACCAGCTCGCCCACCCCTGCATCATCGGGATTGAGCACTTTCACCTCCACTCCAGGGAGTGGCGGGCCGATACTGGAATCTATAGCTGCTTTTTCTGGGTTTACGGTAAGTACAGGACTTGCTTCGGTGAGCCCATATCCCTGGATCAAATTAATCCCCAGCCGCCTATAGTTTTTAGGTATATCAGGATGAAGCGGAGCGCCTCCAGCCACTAGCATACGTATTGAATCAAGACCTGCCTTCCGCCTTAGTCCCTTGAAAAGGATCTTGCCAAGACCCTGATGCCCTAATCGCTCAGCAACCGCTGCTACTGCGTTCATTCCCTGAAAGGCTAAACGCACCTTTGCCGGCCTCTGTTTCACTGCCCGGTAAAGGCCTTCCAGCATTTTTTGAAAGAGCAGAGGCACACCAAACATGACTGTGGCCCTGCTCGCCTTCATATCCTCGATTATATCCCGGGATTTAAGACTCCTGGCAAAAGTTATATGGGAGCCTGTATAAATAGGTAACAAAAAACCTGCTGTACACTCAAAAGTATGATGCATTGGCAGAACAGACAAAAAACGCTCACCGTTTATGTCAAATGCTTCAGCACATGCCAATATATCTGAAACAACATTCCAATGGGACAACATTACGCCTTTTGGTGCGCCTGTAGTGCCTGATGTATAGATCAAGGCAAGCAAATCTTCTGGCTGTGGAGAAAAGGCCTTTTTAGGCGCTAATTTTCCTTTACTTTTAAGTTCGTCAAAGGTCATCAGCCCCTTGCTCTGCTCCTCAGATATATTATGTGCCAAAACAACTATAAACTCAGGCCTTGGATAGTCTATCCTCGTGTCTAAAATGGCATCTAGAAATCTTGGAGCAACAAAAGCCAGCTTCACCCCTGCATCTGCTATGATATGGCGTATCTCGTTGTTGCTCAAAAGGGAATCAATCGGCACACAAACCGCACCAATATTTGCTATTGCCAGGTACGCCATTGCCCATTCCGGTGAATTGGGACCAAGCAGAGCACATTTATCGCCTGGTTTTACACCCAACGCATGAAGAGCCCGTGAAAGATAGTCCACCATTGCCCCAAGATCTTCATAGGCAATGGTCCTTGGCTTGTTTGCCCTCCTGTCAGTTAAGGCAGGTCTTGTTTTATATAGCTCTGCTGACCTGGCTATAAGTTCTGGTATAGTTTTGGGCATATATTTATTGCTTTTCTCTTTCATACCTGCCTAAAACTGCCAGCGCAGATTTAAGTTTAATATATACGCATCTCCTTTATAAGTACCCTTCAGTGTTGGCGTCACCAAGGAAGTCTTACCGTCTTCCATATGCAAGTAGGTATATGCAAAGTCGCAACCGAAATTCTTCCAGTTGTAACCTAGGCCAAGACTGAATAGATGGCGATCGTTGGTGGGAAGGCTTGGATCACGGTATTTATCATCTATAGGAGAACGGTCATAGACATAGGAACCCCGCACAATCCATGACGGGTTCACTTGATATTCAGCCCCAAACCTTATTGAATAATCGTCATGCCACTCCTTAGGCACGTAAACATTTCCAGGAACTCCCTTACCCGGCGCTTTCTCATATAAAAAATTTAAAGAATCATATGAAGACCAGCGGGTCCATAAATAATCCAAAGAGAGGGTAAGTTTTGGAATCATGGTAGTGCTCACACCCACTGAAACAGTTGCTGGAAGGCGCAATTTCAAATCCACCCTTGAAGATTGAAAAGCTGGGGCAACAGGTGCTGGAACATCCCAATATTTTGCCTTTCCTTCAAGCTCAAGGATCACTTCTGAACGGTAAATGACTCCTATAGACCAATTCTTTATAGGAACTATCATTGCAGAAAGCATGTAACCGCCAGCATTATCGCCACCCTCAATTTCTGTCCAGATTTCTGAACGAACAGGTGGCACATAAATGGAACGCTGAAGTTCGGCATCGCCTCTCACTATTTGCAATCCAGCCCCCAAGGAAAAGTGATCACATACCTTTATAGAGGCAGAAGGTGTCAAAAAGGCAGTGCGCAATTCTGTCTTAACCGCATAAAACCTGCCAGGCCAGTCGGTATCCCATTCTGTCTCAAGGCCATAGGGATAATTGAACGCCAAGCCTAAACCCACTCTATCATTGAGTTTGTAACCTGTATAAAAATAGGGAACAGGATATACCTTGTCCTGCATGTCTGGATCATTATCGCCAGCCATATCTAGCTCCATGGAAGGCACGACTGCGCCGATACCAGCCAAGGCCTCATTTTTGGACATAAAGGCAATAGCAGCTGGATTGAACCAAGCGCTCTCCGCCACATCCATGCGCGCTGTCATTGCAGAACCATTTCCCATACTCCGGGCAGAAAGTTCATTGAACAGCTGAAATCCTGCCCCAAAAGTCAAGGCAGGCAAGGCTATAACCATGAAAACAGAAAACAGTACGAACTTTAAAATCCCCTCCCTAAGAGATTTCATAAAATAACCCTCCTAAATGTTTTTAAGTTTCTATGGAATCTCCCTCAACGACCTGCTCTTTGATAGGAAGATCGCCTTCGCCAAAAAATGTCTTTTTGAGCCATTTGGTGGCAAAGGCAAGAAGAGCAACATCATCCTCCTTCATTTTGCTTAATTGTTCCTCTGGAACATCAAAGACATCTAAAAATCGGCTTTCAAAAACAAACCGTCTAAAGGCATCCAAATTGTAACAACCCATGAAAAACATCTGCAAGGTCTTGTCTGGAATAGTAACAAATGGACCAAGTGACTTCCTTTTCAGAATTATCTCTATCCAGCCTGCATTGACTTCATCATAATCATCCAGGCCCTGGTTAGTTCTCCACTCGCCTACTGTCCATTCTTCACCAAGATCGTGTCCAAGACAATGTCCTTCTTTTATCAAGGCGAAAAACTTTTCATCTGTGGCCTCATCTTTGTTATGAAAGATGCCTGCACCTATTGGATAATAGCGGCACGTAGCTGGCCTAACATCATAAATGCTGCAACCCTCCTTTTTAGTCAAAAAAGGACAGGTCTTTTCTTCATCTTCCAAAGTTTTTAAAATTGGAACTGGTAACTCAGTATTGTCAATTTTGCCAGGTCGGGTAAACCCTGCCAAAAATTCAGCAGAATCCATTTCAAGCCTGTTTTTCATACGTATTATGTCATAAGGCGTAAGTATGACATATATATCCCGGCAACACTTAGTAAAGCAGTCCATGTCCTTATCGCATCTAAAAGTAAACTTGGACTGAAGGCCCAACCTTACCGGCACAATGAGCTCTTTTTTATCCTTAGGTGCATACATATATATCCTCACAACGATCCAAAATGTTTTTATTTATTGCTGCACTATATAAAAAATAGAATTTCAGAACAATTACAATTGATCCGCCTCAAAGGTATCACATGCTTCCACTGCCCCTGTATCAAATCCCCGTTTGAACCATCTCACCCTTTGGGCAGAAGTTCCATGGGTAAACGAATCCGGTGTAACATAGCCGCGGCTCTGCCTTTGAAGCCTGTCATCTCCTATGGCAGAAGCTGCATTCAAGGCTTCTTCAATATCACCAGGCTCCAAAATATTCCTTAATTTATTAGCCCGGTTTGCCCAAACTCCTGCAAAACAATCTGCCTGAAGCTCAAGCCTAACAGACAACCTATTTGCCTGCACCGGAGAAACTCTCTGCCTTAATTCATGAACCTTTGGCAATATACCAAGTAAATTCTGAACATGATGCCCTACCTCATGAGCTATGACATAGGCTTGAGCAAAATCACCCGGAGCACCTATACGTTGCTTTAAATCGTTATAAAAACTCAGGTCTATATAAACCTTATGATCCATTGGACAATAGAAAGGCCCCATAGCTGCCTGGGCAAGGCCACAAGCAGATTCTACCATACCAGAAAAAAGCACCAACTTGGGTTCTTCATATTGTCTTCCCATCTCTTTAAAAAGAGTATTCCAAACATCTTCGGTGTCAGCCAATACCACTGACACAAAATCAGCCAACTCCCTTTCCTGTTCAGTTGGCTCATATGGAGCACTGGTTTGCGAGGAACCTGGATCTACTTGCATACCCTGCTGTAGAATAATTGTAGGATCTATACCAAAATAGAGAGCTACTAAAGCCAGCAGAATAGTACCAAGGCCTCCCCCCAGCACCTTTCCACCCATACTCATACCACGTCTGTCTTCAACATTTGTGCTTCTACGCCCGTCACGCCAGCGCATAAACCACCTCCGAACATTTTTTTTGGGTTTGAAGAATAACAACAAACATCTCAGAAAGTAAGGCCCTATGCTTCCAGACCATACCAGTTGAGTCTATTCCAGTTACAATATTTGTGAGATTATAACCTGTACTCATATAGAAACATAGCGGTTTTCTATCAGAGCCGCCCTTTTATTAATTGCTACAATACCTATTTTGGGGCAAGTTAGATGCAAACAGATACATCCAGCCAGGGGATATAAGATATGATCTATCTTGACTATAACGCCACAACGCCAGTTGATGAATCAGTTGTGCAGGCCATGCGGAAAGCAATGCTTGAAAATTGGGGCAATCCCAGCAGCGGCCATGCCATTGGAAAGAAGGCCAAGATTGCCTACGAAAAGGCCCGGAAGCAGATTGCATCGCTCATAACATCTGAATCAAGCGAAATTATTTTTACCAGCGGCGGAACCGAATCAAACAACCTTGTACTCCTCGGCTTGGCCTTACATTTTGCTCCGCATAAAAATCACATTATTACCTCAAAAATCGAACATCCCTCGGTGATAAATCCATGTCTTAATTTGTTGGAACAGGGCTTTAAGGTATCTTTTATCTCTGTGGATAAATATGGCATTGTAGATCTCAATGAATTGGAAGACGCAATTACTGATCAAACCTTTTTGGTAAGTGTAATGCTGGCCAATAATGAAACAGGTGCATTGCAGCCGATTAAAGAGATTGCTGAAATTTGCTCTAGGCACCAAGTGCTGCTCCACAGCGATGCTGCTCAAGCCGTGGGAAAGGTTGCAGTGGACGTGAAGGAATTGGGCGTGGACTATCTTACTATTGCAGGCCACAAACTGTATGCGCCCAAGGGAATTGGGGCGCTATTTGTAAAACAGGGCAGGCCTATTGAAAAAACAATGTATGGGGCAGGGCAGGAGTTTGACACGAGGCCTGGAACAGAACCAGTGCCTGGCGCAGTGGGGTTGGGAGAAGCTGCCTTTCTTGTGAAAAAAGACCTTGCAAAAGAGGAGACGAGGCAGCAGGCATTGCGGGAAAGGCTTTTCAAAGGTCTTAAAGCCATTTTTCCACAAATAGTTCGGCACGGAAAAGCAGATAACACCCTGCCAAACACGCTCTCAATATCTTTCCCTGGAATTGCAGCCAGTGATCTGCTGGCAAAAATGGATGGCCTGTGCGCCTCCACCGGTGCTGCCTGTCATGACCAGTCAATGGCAGTCTCACACGTATTAGCGGCCATGGGAGTGAGCAAAGAAGTCGCCCTTGGAACCGTAAGGCTCAGCCTGGGGCGCTATACCACAGAAGCTGAAATAGACGAGGCTTTGCGCCTGTTCAATTCAGCAATCAGCTCTATTTAACAAAAAACAATATGGATAATTTTATAATTATTATATCATACCTATTGCTGGGAATGGGGCTTAAACGCCTTAAAAAATTTCCAGCAGATTTTGCCAACAGCCTCAACCTCTTTGTGATATATGTCTCCCTGCCTGCATTGATCCTGGTCAAAGTGCCGCACATAATGCTTGATTCAAACGTATTGGCTGCTGTGGCCATGCCGTGGCTGATGATCCTTTTTTCTGCATCAATAGTAATCTTGTGCTCACGTCTTTTCCGCTGGTCGAGACCAATCACTGGCTGTCTTTTGCTGATGGCTTCCTTAGGCAACACATCTTTTCTAGGCATTCCAATGGTGCGCGCTTTCTTTGGAGAAAAGGGCGTGGCCTATGCAATGCTCTATGACCAGCTTGGATCTTTTCTGGCCTTAGCCACATATGGCACTATCATAATTGCACTCTATGCAAGCAGCAAAAATAATAAAGGCCCTTCATTCAGGGAAACTATTATAAAAATAATCACCTTCCCGCCCTTTATAGCCTTATTAGCTGCTTTTTTAATGAAAGGACTGGTTTATCCAACACCTATTGAGCGCCTTTTGACAGACCTTGGAGCAACATTGGTTCCTGTGGTAATGATTGCTGTTGGCTATCAGCTCCATCTAAGGCTCGACCAAAGTAATTTGGCGCCTCTTGCAGCAGGTCTTGGCATAAAATTGATTTTGGCTCCCCTTGCTGCACTGCTCTTTGTACAAACAGTTGGATTGACCGGAGAGGCTGTGAAGGTAGCAATCTTTGAAGCAGGCATGCCTCCTATGGTTTCTGCCGGTGCCCTGGCCATTATTGCCCAATTATCGCCAAGGCTTACTGCAGCCCTTGTGGGCCTTGGAATCTTTTTAAGTTTTGTAACACTGCCACTGCTTTATAAACTTATCCTCTATTTATAAAGAAAAATTGTTGCATTTATGCTAAAAAGACTTACCTCTAAACAGGAAAAAAATAAAAGGAGGACAAAAAAATGGCAGTAACTGGCGCACACAAAATCGAAGCGCTTTATAAAAAGGCAGCTGGCCTGCGGCTTGACAAAAGCAAGGTTAAAGAAATCAGCGACTTGGTTGATAAAAAGCTGTATGATCTGCTCCTAGTTGCAGAGCAAAATGCAAAATATAATGCAAGAGACATTATTTGGATGTGCGATGTCCCGCTCACCAAAGCAATGAAAGAGTCTATGCAAAAATTCTTGAAACTTGAAGAAGAGCTGGAGCTTCAGCCTATTCTAGATCACTTGGCCGCTCTGCCGCCTTTAAAATATGGGTTAGAAGAGGAGTTGGAGAAGAAACTTCCTGAGCTTGTTGGCACATTAATCTATATAATGGCAAACATTACAAAAGAATTTTCAGACAAAGATAAAACCGTTTCCGCAGAAGAAATGGAGAAGGCTGAGACAATATTGAATTTGATGATTTAACAAGTATTTTTTGAGAAATTTGTCTTTAATAGAAACCGGCTCTAAGCCGGTTTTTTCATAACCTTCTCTTTTAAAAAATAGGCTACCACCTCTTTCTATACATCAAGATCTGATAGGCTTCTTTAAGGGCAATAAAGGACTCATTGCTTCCACCATGGTCAGGATGAAGCTCCAGGGCCTTTTTACGATAGTGACTCTTGAACTCTTCCTCGCTCATGGCTGAAAATTCTTCCATTGTAAGACCCATAATCTCATAATATTTCTGATCTTTGGCCACACTTGGCGGCGATGTCCACGAAGCCTGGTAATGTTTATTGCTGGAAACTTCTCTGAAATATATATCAAAATAGAGGCTAAGATATTTTTGCAAATAGGGGTGTAGGCCCTGGAATGAGCTGGGCCTTATGCCTTTATCAAGATAGGCGGTATCCTCATTAAGGCTGCATATTTCTTCCAGGAAATATTTATCAAGAAGCTCTGTATCCTGTTGGTCAGCAATAAAGCGCGATCGTTTAGGATAAAAGCGTTTAGGCATGTCAAAAATAGCGTATAAATACCCCTTCATCTCAAAACTGCGCAAATCAAGCTCCATGAAGTGAATCATCTGTTCAATTTCATCTCTTGATTTGTCCAGCAAACAATTAAAGACGGGTAGCGGTGAACTGACTATACGTTCTAAATTAGTCTGCACAAACCTCAAAAAGGCAAGCCTGCGTTTGTCAAAGGGATGGATATCTTTCTGCAGTTGTGCCAATTCCTGGTCTGTGAGACGTTTTTTAGCTGATCGGTTCCTGGTTCGCCTGCCGCCGAAATTATCTATAGTTCTGCGGATATCTGGATCTATGAAGGGCCAGAGTATTTTCTCCAGTTCTTCGTCCTTATAATCAATCCCATTTTCGATGACTGCTTCTTCTATTTCCGGAGCAAAATAGAAGCCATGAAGGCCCACATAGATAATAAATTTTTCCGGGTCATGACCCAAATCAAATATATCTTTAGTCAGCCATGAACCTTGGGCATCTTGATAAGAATGGCGTATGAAGAATTTATGGGTTCCATCTTTTTGTCTTTCCTGCGCTAAATACATATGGCCTGATTACACCTTTTTTGCAGAAGCTGGCTTCTCAAGATAATCCTCATAGGCATCAGCTGATGGTATGATATGAATATCCCTTTGGGGAAAGGGTATTTCAATACCATTTTCCTTAAAAGCCAAAAAAATAGCATGAAAAAGCTCATGCATCGCTATTCCTTTATCCCTCGGATCTGTGACCCAGCACAATAATTCAAAATCTATAGAGGATTCTCCAAAAGCCCTTATACGTGCCCTAGGCTCTGGAGTCGCTGCGATACGAACGTGTTTTTTGGCCACAGCCACCAAAGTCTTTTCAACCAGTTTGAGGTCTGCATCATAGGACACGCCAACCGGGACCCTTATCCTGAAGCGTGGAGCTGGTGCACTCTCATTTATGATTTTGGCATTGGCCAAAACTGAATTTGGGATAGTTATCAATACATCATCCCTTGTCTTTATCCTGGTAGATCGAATACCGATATCCACCACCTCTCCACGCTCGCCTGAGTCAAGAATGATATAATCCCTCATCTTAAAAGGCCTGTCCATAAAAATGGAAAGCCCGCCAAAAAAGTTTGCCAACGTGTCCTTGGCAGCAAGGGCCACAGCAATACCAGCAACACCGGCTGAAGCAAATATTGGAGTGAGATTTACATGCCAAATAGATAAAAGCCACAAGAAGCCAACTACTGTCACCACTACATAAAGAAGATTTTTGATAAGCTGAAAAAGGTCCCTGCCTATCTTTTCCGTCTGCGGGAGTTTGGGCAGTATCTTTGAGGTAATAAGATTTACAAAGCGGAACGTGGTAATCCACCAAATAAGCAAAATTAAACTTTTTAGGCCATTTATCAAAATATCTTGCCAAAATTGGGGAATTTGATAGATGACGACTACTGCATGAAGACCTCCCATAAATACTATGGTCCAAAAGAGCGGCCCATGAATTAAATGGATAACTTGGTCATCAAAATGGTGTTTTGTGGCCTTAGCTAAACGTTTTAGGACCTTTTCAATAAAAAAATTGATGACCTTGGCAATAATAATGTACCCTACGACTATAAGAGAGGCCTCTAAAATAGGATGTTTTTGAAAGAATGGATAATATTTTGTGGCCAGCTTTTCTAAGCCTGGAATGGCCTCATATATTTTAAATTTTGTCATAAGTGCATCAAAGTTCATGTTGACATCACCTTAGCCTCATATTATAGAAAAAGCCCGTTTTTGTACCAAAAGGCATTGAGGTGCTCAAAACGTTTTGGACGAACTTAATTCGCAGGAAATTTAATATAAAATCAGGAGGAAGTACAACTTGGCCAATCACAAGTCAGCCCTCAAAAGGATGCGCCAGAACAAAAAAAGGCGTCTCAGAAACAGGATCAGAAAAACAAGGATCAAAAATCTTGTAAAGGCAGTAGAGACTGCAGTAGCAGAAAAGGCTGTTGAGACAGCTGAAGAAAAACTTCGCCTTGCTCAGAAAATGATTGATAAGACCTCTGCTAAAGGAACTCTTCACTGGCGTACTGCTGCCAGAAAAGTTGCTAGGCTCAGCAAAAAAGTTGCTGCCCTTAAAAAGGCTTCATAAACATATCATACAGCAATTGAATTGATTCAAACTTTTTAATAATTCCAGCCAATATGGTGATATATCAGCTCAGCCACATCCCGGCTGAGCTTTTTTAATGCCTTGTTTTTAAGGGCCTCTGTTTGAGTAGCCTCTTTGCCTACTAGAAAGCTTTCTTCCCTCAAAATATCAGGAGTGGTCCATAAAGTCTTGTTGGTGCGCCTATCTTTCAAGGTGGCTGTACATATTACATCTATACGCCTCTCAACTGCCTGATCATATCGCACATATGAAAGACCGCTTGTAGCCACCTCTTTTACCTGACCTTCTAAAATTACGTCTGCTTCTTCTCGGGGTGCCAGCGACAAACTGCTTCCCCTTAGAAACTCTTGGCGAAGCTCATCGGTAATCCAGGCAGCCAAGAGCAGTTCATTGCTGCGGTTCTGCCAGGGGGCAATGTATATGGATTTGATCCATGATGGAAGCTCTGCTGACCGCTCTGCACGATGATAGCCGCAGGATGTCAAAACTGCCCCCAAAAACAGGCATAATATTATTAAAAAAGCATTCTTATTACTTATAGATGCAAATTTCATTTTGCCACTATGTTGAGCAAGCGGTTTGGCACATGTATTACCTTACGGATGGTCTTTCCATCAACATGCTTCTGTACCTTTGGTTCCTTCAATGCAGCTTCTTTTACCTCCTCTTCAGGAGCATTCTGGGGAACTGAGATCCTGGCCCTTAGTTTTCCATTTACTTGGACTATTATTTCCACTACATCCGGCTGTGCAATGGCAGCATCTGCCTTGGGCCAAGAAATGGTGCACAGGTGCTGCTCATTTCCAAGCATCTGCCACAGCTCTTCGGTAATATGTGGAACCATTGGATTTAGAAGCTTTATGATTGCCTCACACGCTTCACGCATTACAAACCAACCCCGCACATCATCCTTGGCAGGGGCACCCTGTTTGCCAATGTAGGCCATTAC
>Ga0256835_1001244_pt1 | contig 15700 bp, 10 predicted proteins | sample PIR30metaG_FD_185972 | JGI IMG/M metagenome (GOLD analysis project Ga0256835, IMG submission 185972) | Hydrothermal vent microbial communities from East Pacific Rise, Pacific Ocean - PIR-30 | ecosystem: Environmental > Aquatic > Marine > Hydrothermal vents | place: Pacific Ocean: East Pacific...
GCTGAGTATTCAAATACTTTTTTTCCTGCATACTTACTTAGATTTTTATAAGTTATTTTTACTTTATCTTTTCTTTTATCTTCTAAAAGCTCTTTTGCTACTTTTCTAGCAATAGAAGCTATCTTTCTTCTTAAATTTCTAACTCCAGACTCTCTTGTATATTCATCAATAAGAGCTCTTAAGGCTTTATCCGTAATTATTAACTCATCTTTTCTAAGGGCATGTTTTTTAATCTCTTGAGGAATTAAATATCGCTTTGCAATCTCAAATTTTTCATTTGGAGTGTATGAGCTTACAAAAATAATCTCCATTCTATCTCTAAGAGGTGCTGGAATATAAGCTAAATCATTAGCTGTTGCAATAAATATAATCTTACTTAAATCTATTGAGAAGTTAAGATAGTAATCTCTATAATTGCTATTTTGCTCTGGGTCTAAGATTTCTAAAAGAGCTGCTGTTGGATCACCTCTATGAGAGCGGCCAATTTTATCTATCTCATCTAAGACAAAAACAGGATTCATACTCTTTGCTTCAATAAGCCCTTGCACAATTCTTCCTGGCATTGCTCCTACATAGGTTCTTCTATGGCCTCTTAGCTCATTTACATCTTCAAGCCCTCCTAATGCTAAACGCACAAGTGGACGCTCAAGAGCATTTGCAATAGAGTTTGCAAGCGAAGTTTTCCCAACACCTGGAGGTCCTGCAAAACATAAAATGGCTCCATCAAGAGAGTCTTTATCTTTGCCTCTTAGCTCTGCTAACTCTTTTACCGAAAAATACTCTACAATTCTCTCTTTTGGTTTTTCTAAAGAGTAGTGGTCTTTATCTAACTCACTTGCTACTTTTTTAATATCAAGAGATTTTTTAGAGATTTTATTAAATGGAATATCAAAAACTAAATCAAGATAGTTTTGTAAAATAGTAGCATCTGCACTATCTGGATGAACCTTTGCAAATCTATCGATTTGTTTTTCAATCTCTTTATAAGCATCTTCGCTAATAAAGTTTTTAATCTCTTGAAGTCTATTTTTATACTCTTCAATCTCTTCATCTCTTTGGGCAGTTGCTCCAAGTTCTTTTTGAATCTCTTTAAGCTGCTCTTTTAAAAAATACTCTTTATTGGTTTTTTCTATATTAGAGTGAACTCTATTACTAATATCTCTTTGAATTTTTAAAGCTTCAATTTGAGCTGCAATGGTGTCAATAATTGCTAAAATTCTATCTTCAATATCCTCTTTAATATATAGCTCATAAGCTTTTTCTTTTGGAAGACTTAGCATAGATGATATTAAATCAGCAATTCTATGAGGTTCATTTGACTCTTCAATAGTTTTTAAAAGGTCTGATGGGATTTTACTATTAAGATGAGAGAGCTCTCTTATTTTTTCTCTTAAAAGCCCAATAAGTGCGTCAATTTTTAAAGATTGCTCATTTTTATTTTTAATTACATCTATTTTTGCTTTTAAAATATCATTCTCTTTACTCTCTTGGCCTATAATTTTAGCTTTTGATAACCCTTGAAAGAGAATTTTTACTCTTCCATCATTTAAATCAACTTTTCTCATTATAGTTCCAACTACTCCAGTTTTATAAATAGAGTCAAAATCTCTTCTCTCCTCTTCACCTGGCTTAGTTGTAGTTACAAAAATAAGTGAATTATTCTCCATCGCTTCATTTACTGCATTTATGTCACTTTTATTGTCTAAAAATATAGGACTAATCATAAAAGGATAAAAAAATAGTTCATCATCTACTACAATAGGTAATGTACTTGGAAAATTTTCATAATCTTTTAGTTGCATATATTGTATTCCTTTTTATTAAATTTCTATTTTTTATAAATATCATTTGGATTTATATTTAGGTTTAGAGTTTTGTTAATATATAACTCATAAGCTTTATTTTTGTTTAATTTTTTATACATTTTTCCAATACTTTGATTATTATAGACTTTGTCTAATTTTGTTCTAATTAACATAGAGTTAGCTAAGAGTTTATATTCTCTATCGTGTAAAATATTTTTATTTACTTCTAGAGATTTAATAGCTTTTTCCATATAGGTTTGGTCATTTGCTACACTTTTAGCATAAAGAAATTGGTTTTTTGAAAGGAGATATTTAGCTAGCTCATTAGACTTATTAATAGCTAGGGCTTCTTGCAAATAAAAGTTTGCTAAAATATACTCTTGTTTTTGCATATGAGCGACAGCTAAAGCTAAAGCTGCTTTTTCTAAAAAAGGAGACTTCTCAAAGTCACTTTTTAAATCTACATACCCTTCATCTGCTAAATCTAAATTAGAAGAGATATTTTTAAAGATTTTTCTATAGAGAGCTTCGTCATCTTTTGGGGCTTTTTTAGTTGTTTCTTCTAATTTTGCCATCTCTTTTTCTATCTCTAAGTCTAATTTTGTCTTTTCTACACATGAAGTGAGTAGAAATATGCCTAAAATGATACAAAATTTTTGAATATAATATGACATATTGGTATAATTCTCCTATTTTTAGTATTCTTAAGTTATAATTATAACATAATCAAGTTACTCTATCTCTTTTAAGAAGGAAAACAGATGAAAAAAACTATAAATATATTTTTGTTAGTGTTATTATTTCCTATTTTTGCTTTTGCAGAAGGAGGAAGTAATAACCCTCAAGTAACTCTTACACCAGACTCTAGAAGTGTGGTTGAGGGTGACTCTGGCAAAAAGACTCTAAATTTTACAGTAGAGATAAGTGAGTGCCCTACTCTATCTGCTATAAAAATTAATGTAAAAACCTTTGATCAAACAGCTAAAAAAGATTTAGATTATGTTCCAGTAGATCAAAGTATAACTTTTGCTCCATCTTCATGTGTAAAAACTAGAAATGTAAAAGTAGAAGTTAAAGGGGATACAGAGGTAGAGCCAGATGAGACTTTTATTCTTAAAATGCTAAATGATGGTACAAGTGGCGTGCAGCAATTTAGATGGGGAAATCAAGTCTCTCAAATTACTATTGAAAATGATGATGATGAGAATGAAGAAAAAGCAGATTTAGCTATTACTAAAACTAATGATAAAGCTCCAAATAAGGCTCAAATAGGAGATGAGATTACTTATACTATTGTAGCAGAAAATAAGGGACCTAAATCTACAAAAGTATATGTGTGGGATACTTTTCCTAAAAATTTAGAGTTTATTAGTGTAGAAGATAGTATAAATGGTTTTTTTGGCTTTTTAGATACTTTTAATTGTGAATATAAATCTAACGCTAATAAGGTCCAGTGTAAAGGTGATTATATTTTTGATAAAGGAGATAAAGTTACAATTACTGTAAAAGCTAAAGTTAAAAATACTACTAAATATACTACTAATAACTATGCAGGAATTAAATCTAATAGTAAACCAGCCGTAGAAGATAGTGATACCAGTAATAATAGAGTAAAAAGTACTTTTTATGTTAAACAAATTGATTTAGAAGCTAAAAAATGGGTAAAAAAGAATGGAAAATATATAAATGATTATGATAATCCTCCTAGCTTTGATATAGGGGATAATATTAGATATAAAATCCAAATAAAAAATAAAAAAACTCATCCAGCTCAAATTCAACTTTGGGATACAATTCCTGATGGATTACAAATTCAAAGTGTAGAAGTAGAAGGAAATCCAAGTGATTATCAATGTGATATAAATAATAATCAAATCTATTGTCATGGTAGTAAAGTATTTACTAAAGGGATAAAACAAAATATCTTTATAAATGTAAAAGCTACCCAGGAGAATGGGTATATTAATGGGGTGTGGGTTGAGACTCAAGATGATAATATCTATTATGATAAAAGTAAAATTAATAACTGGGATGAAGTTCCTATTTATGTAGGCACAGATAGTGATAATGAAAAAGTAGTTGAGTTTAAGAAAACTATTAATAACCCAAAATCGGAATATAGAGTAAATGATATAATTGAGTTTAAAGTGAGTGTAAAAACTCATGGAATGAGCTCTAAATATATGATTAGAGACTGGGAAAATGCCAATGATACAACTCCTGATGCTTTTGAGTTTTTAAGTGTGACTCCCCAAGATAACTCTTTAATGAATTGTAGTATAGAAAACCCTAATGATCCTAATGAGAAGTTTATAAACTGTGAAACTACTAAAAATGTAGATACTAATAAAGAGTTAGCAATTTATATTAGAGCTAAATTAAAGCAAGATGGAAGAGTATGTAATACAGCTCATGTGTATAAAGAGTATATATCTTCTAATGGGAGAGATTATAAATGGATGGGACAAGTTGAAAAGTGTTTAGAAGTAGCTCCAGCTAAAAAACCTCCAATTTTAGATGTTAATGAGATTCATGTTCAATTAGATAAAGATGAAAGAATAGATTTAAAAGATTATACTATAGATGATGATACTCCAGTGCAGCAACTTAAATATAGCTTAGTTAGTGGCTCTTTACCTAGTGGCTTTACGCTAAGTGAGGATGGAATATTAAAAGGGAAATATACTGATAGTAGTGGAAAATTTCCTAAAAAGTTTGATGTTACTGTAAAAGTAGTAGACCCTGATGGCTTAAGCACTCAAGATGATTTTACTATTGTAGTAGATGCTGCTAAAATTGATGCAATTAATAACTATTATACTGTTGCAGTAAATAATACTCTTACTGGAAACTTTATTACTGATAAAACAGCTAGCACTGTAAAAGAGTATGAACCAGATATAGGAGAAGGTCTAAAAGTTATTCAAGTTGTAAATCCTGATGATCTTAATCTGACTTGGCAAAGTGATGGGAGCTTTACTTATACAGCTTCTAATCAAGAAGGAGAGTATCATATTACTTATACCGTAGAAGATAAATATGGTCAACAAGATACAGCTACAGTCTATTTTAATGTATTTAAGCCAAATATTAAAGCTAATGATGATATTTTTGAAGTTGCAAAAAACACTCCTTTACATGCAAATGTATTTGAAGATAATGGAAATGGGGTAGATGTTGGAGAAGATATAAAAGTTATTAGTTATACCCAACCCTCTCATGGAACCTTATATATTAAGAAAAATGGAAACTTAGTATTTACTCCAGAGCAAGATTATAGTGGTACTGATACCTTTACTTATACTATTAAAGATAAATATAATCAAAAAAGCAGTGCTAATGTGCTTCTTAAAATAGGAGTAAAACATGTTCAAGGGTATATGAAATTTGAGTTAGTAAATCCACCTGAGAGTAGAAATTTAATTGGAAACTATGTAGTAGCTGGAAATACTTTAAGTTGTATTACTAATAAAGATGGACTAAAACAAACTAGCAATCCTTATAGTGGAGTTTGTCAACGAAATAGAAAAATAGCTAATAATGATTATATAGTTAAATATATTGATATTGATAATAGTAGTGCTACTTGGAACTCAAGCTCTGCTAAATTTGAATTACCAACTAGTTATTTAGAGCTAGAAAAAGGCAAAGGGGTAGTCTGGGCTGGATTATTTTGGCAAGGAAGTATAAATAATAGAGATGAAGGTTATCCTCAAAGAAGAGCTTATGAAAGTGGTTCTTCTTTTAGATATGAAGATATTACTCAAAGTTCTCCTATTGATATTGCTTCTACAGATGCAGATAAGATATTAATAAAAATAGATAATCATAATTATGTAAAAATTAAAGCTGATACTCTATATTATGATACGGCTCATGGAGATTATGGAGGGTATTATGCAGCTTATAAAAATGTAACTCAACTTCTTCAAGATGCTAACTTATCTAAAGGAGAGCATACTGTTACGGTTGCTAATTTAACTACTAATGAAGGAAGAGAAGCTCAAGTTGGAAATTATGGAGGATGGACTTTAGTAGTTATTTATAAAGAAGATTTTAGCGGTAAACCTAGAAATGTCTCTATTTATAATGGTTATCAACCTTTAGGTTTTGGAGGAAATACCTATTATCCAGAAAAAGAGATTACTATTACTGGCTTTAAGCTTCCAAAAAGTGGAGATGTAGATGCTCAAATTAGTGCTTTTGTTGGAGAAGGAGAAGAGAAATATGGGGGAACTCCTTTAATTTATGATAAGATGTATATAAAAGATATAGATTTAAATAAAACTTATGATATGCCAGTAGCACACCCAAATAATATTTTTGATGGAGCAATTAGTAATAATAAAGAGACCCCTATTCCAAATCAAACAAATACTAATGGAATAGATATAGATAGTTATGATGTTTCTAATATAATTAGAAAAATTAGAGATAATAAGAAAGATACCTCTGAAATTATTATTGGATTAGTATCAAAAGATGAGGATAATCAAGGATTAAATGAGAGTGATTATGTAACTGCTAGTATGCTAGCTTTCTCTACAGAGCTTTATGCTCCAAAGATGTGTTATGACTACAATATAAGACTTGGAGAGTTTGTTAATGTACCTAGTGAAGATAGAGAGTTTGAAGTAGATAACTATTTAGATGATAAATTGCAATTAAAACTTATGATAAAATCTCAAGAGGCTGATTTTGATTTAATAGAGAGTAAACTATATGCTACATTTACGCCAAAGAATGTATTTGAATATGTACCAGGTAGTGCTAAATACTCTCCTCCAAATACTATAGATTATTTACCAGCTATTGAGACTGATGTTAAAAAAGGAGAGATTGCAATAGGGAATAATGTAACTATTGAAGGGGGAGTAATAGGAGAAAAAGAGATTACTTATGCTAAGTTATATTATGATTTCGATAAAAGCTTTGTAGGTAAATTTGATATCTTTATTAACTCTAAAATCTCATTTGATGGAGTTACAAAAGTACCTTATGAGATGAGTACTGCAGCTCCAAAAAACTCTATTTTCTTTATAGATAGATGTCCAACTAATCCAACATATGACCCAGTTTATGGAATGCTTAATGTAGAAAGAGGAGATAGCTCTTTTTCTCAACCTCCAAATAAGAGATATGCTCTTTATACTCAAGTAACTGGTGTGCCTTATGAGATTTCATTAGCTGCCTATCAAAAAGATAGTGATGGAAATTATACTTTACCCCTAGATTTAAATTTAATAGCAGAAGTAGAGCTTATAGATGCTGGAACATTTGAAAATAATGCTTCAGCAGGATATGATAGTGTTTGTCAAGACCCTGATACATATCATGGAGGAGCATTTGTAACTCTAAATAATAACTCTCGTGCAAAAATAAGCATTCCACAAGATTATGAAAACTATCCAGAAAATTTAGCAATTAGAAATGCTGCATTTAGAAGTTGGATTTTAACAGTAAAAGATAAAAATGGTACAAGAAGGCTAGCAACCTATCCTCCTCAAATGCCAGGAACTCAATTTATGCCAAGAGAGATGTATTTTAGAGCTCTTCATAAACTAAACTATTTAGGTAGCTCTTATGAAAAAGATTACTGTTTACATGAGTGTACTACACAAATCTCAACTAATAGTTGCTATCAATGTTTAAGAAAACATTATGGTATGCCAATTTGCTCTAGAGATAACTTCTCTATTAGACCAAATAGTTACTCTATTGCCCTATCTGATAGTAATGAGACTACAGGCTTTAGAAATGCTTTAAGAATAGGAATTAATGATGGAGCAAATGTTAAAAATATAGCTGCTGGATATATATATGGCTTAGAGGTAAATGCTACTAGATTTAAATATGGAGCTAAAAGTAGAGAGAGTGTTATAGGTTATACTTTTAGAAATAACAACTCTAGAAGAAAGGCTCAGCTTAACTTCTTAACTTCTTCTTTAAATTGTGAAGATAATAGTAGTTATGATTTAAATCTATTAATTAGATATGGAAAAACTCCTAAAGGAAAAATTAAAACCGTAGGTAATACAACGATTGCTGGAAGAAATACTCTTATTGCAGATAATGCTGGAAAATATGCTATTCATATAGAAGATAGAGCTTGGACTGAAGTAGATCAAGTAGGATATAGATATAGACCTTTTCCTAGCAATATAGATTGTATAAAAGACTCTTCTGATGTGGAGATAAATAAGCTAAATGCTATTAGAGGTTGTGTAATTACTAATGATAATACGCCTGATACTTGGCCTGATTTTGTGCTTAAATCTCACCCTTATAGTTTTGATTTAAGTAATTTAAGTGTAGATAGTAATCCAAATAATGGAAAAGAGTATATCTATATTAATAATTTAAGAGATACCTTAAATAATTATACAGGTAATTATTCAGATATTATGGCTCTTGTTGTAAAAGGAGCAATAGCGGCAAAAGGGAAAAATGGAAAAGTTTTAACTAATTATACAGATGGATGTATGGCTGAGGATACTAATATTACATTAGAGTATCTATTAGATAATAATACTGCTCTTTTAACCTCTTCTAGTAATAGTGTAAATATTCAAAGTATAGTATATGCAGAAGAGGTAGATAATAACGCAACCTTAAATAACTCTAATTTAGCTAAAAATCAAGGGGATATTAATGTAAGCTTTAATAAAAGATATTTTTATAATAGTGGAGAAGCAGTATATGGGCATTTTATTAACTTTAATAGAGCCTACAATGACCCTATAAATCCGTTTAGACTAACTCTTAAAAAGATATCTATCTCTAGCCCTAAAGAGCTAATCAATGCTAATTTACAATCTAACTTTATTCCAAAAGGATTTGCAGATTTAAATAGCACTAAGACTTTTTATTATGCTAAAGTAAAATCTAAAAGAGATTTTTATGATGATATTACTGCTGATGAAGTTATTACTCCTATAGAGGTAGATATCTATTGTGATAAAAGTTTAGATTATTGTAAAAAATATGGAATTGATATTAATGCCTCTTTAACTAATGAGTATAACTGGTGGAGAAATTTAAATCATACTGCTAGTGATGGAAAAGTATATTTAGAGGCTAATAAGAGTGAAGTGAGTGTTATTCCTAGTGAAATATCAAGCTTTATTAAAGGAATTGATAAAAATGTTAAAGTAAAGGTCACAGGAAATTTAGAGAGACCAGCATTAATTAATATTGAACCAACTTCTAATATGGTAAATAACTACTCTTATTTACTTTATAATAAATCTTTAAATAGTGTTCCATCATATATCTATAAAGTTAGATTTGTAACTCTTCCTTCTGCTTGGTCTGGAGAGGGTAAAACTGGATATACTGTAGATGAGAATAAAAGTAGTGGGAAAAGAACTAAAAGGATAGATTGGTAATGAGAAAAGCTATTGCATTAATTGAACTTATTTTTGCTATTGTAGTTATAGCAATTACCCTTTTAGCTGTTCCTAATTTATTATCTCTTTCTAAAAGCACTAGTGATAGTGCTATTACTCAAGAGTCTATATCCAGTGCTGCTTCACAGGTAGCTTTAATTATGTCTCAATATTGGGATGAGGTAGATAGCGATATAAACTATGATAGTCCTATTTTATATGTAGATAATGGAGATAGTGAATTAAATGAAGCTAATGATACTAATGGAAACCTTTTAGGAAGAAGAGTAGGCTCTAATAAAGATACTCCCAGACGATTTGGAGTAGATATTAATGGAAATAAACTAAAAGCTAGTAATACTTTAGGAATAGATGCTAATGATAATAATATTAAAGATGATATTGATGATTTTAATGGGCAAGTTTATAATTTAGTATTACATGAACCTAGCTCTACAGAGGTAGGAGAGTTCAAAGATATAAATATTAGTATTGCTACTAAAATCAATTATATTAGTGATAAAGTTAATTATGCTATCCAAAATATAACTTTTAATAATCCATTTAAATATAGTTCCTCAAAATCGACTAATATTAAAGCAATTTCGGTTACTATTACAAGTCCTAATGATTCTAATAAAAAAATTGTTTTAAAAGCTTTTTCATGTAATATTGGAGCTTCTAAATTAAGAGAAAAGAGTTTTTAAATGAGAAAAGCATTTACTTTAATTGAACTTATTATCACCATGGTAATATTAAGTATTGTAGCTTATGTAGCCTCTGGCCTTATTGCTAAAACCTATATAGGGTATAATCAAACCAATAGTATAAATAGAGCTAATTTAAAAGTTGAGTTAGCCATTAGCGAAATAGCAAATAGATTAGAGTATGCTATTAGTAATACTATTATTAAAAGAAAAGATACTATTACAAATAAGATATTTCCTATTAATGCTGCACCTACTGATTATGGAATTTTAGAGTGGATAGGATATGATAAAGATAGTTTTGAGGCCTCTACTCCACCTGGTTGGAGTGCATTTTGTGACATAAAACAGAGTGCTCAAAGTTTTATTATAACTCCTGGGTCTAATTTAAATATAGCTGATTCTACTATTAAAAATCTATCTGCTACTAAAGCCTCTTTAAGTTTACCAAATAAAGTGGCTATATTTTTTCCGGGTAATTATAGCTATAAAAATATAGGTTTTTTTGGAATAAACCTCCCCTTTATTCCTGGAGAATCAACTAGTGGAACTACTTTGGTTTTAAACTATTTTAATGGAATAGCACCTTATTATTTAACCTCTAAGCTTATAGTAAATAATCCATCTAAACGGATTGTAGAGCAATATAAACTAGCTTGGAGTGCTTATGCAGTTGTGCCTAATAATTGTAAAACTGGAGATAATAACGAAAAAATTTGTGACTTAGAGCTTAGATATAACTATAGACCTTGGAATAATGAAGATTATACACAAGCAGAAAGCTCTCTTTTAGTTAATAATGTAACAGTTTTTAAAACCTATGCAACGCAAAATAGAATCCATATTAAACTTTGCATAGAAGATAAATATCTAGGAGGTAAAACAATCTCAATTTGTAAAGAAAAGGTGGTATATAGATAATGAAAAAAGGATTTTCACTTTTAGTTGCAATTTTTACTATTATTCTTTTATCTTTAGTAGCAAGTTATATTTTTTATGCTAGCTCTACAGTTTCAAAAGTAGGAAACTTGCAATATCAAAAAGAGCAAGCAATGCTTCTTGCTAGAAGCTATACAGAGTATGCTATTTTAGCTATTCAAGGCCATAATAGAGATAATAGCGGTAATTGTGTAGAGAGTATAAATGCTAATTTAGGCCCTAATCCAACTATAGGCGAAGGGTATAGAGTAATAGTGAAAATCTATTATATAGGTAATGATAAATATCTTAAAAACTGCACTAATATAGTTGCTAAATTAAATGATTCAAACTCAGCTGATACTTTAATGGCTTTAATTGATGTATATGTAAAATATAAAGACCTTCTTCATCCTAATAAAGCAGCTGCACCCTGGATTACCTATCATAAAAGGAGTTTACAAAAGATATGAGAAAACAAAATGGTTTTACTATGATAGAGCTTATTATGGTATTAGTAGTTTTAGGAATATTAGCTACTTACTCTATTCCAAGACTAAATAGAGATACAAGAGCTGAAGCTATGAACCATATGTTATCTATGATTAGATATACTCAAAACTTAGCCTTACATGATAATAAGCAATTAGATAATAATAGCTCTTGGCAACTTAGATTTTGGAGATTTGAAATAAAAAAATGTGGTCATAATACAGGACTTTATTATAGAATAGGAAGTGATGAGGATATGAAAGGGGTACTTAGTCAAAGTGAGAGTGCAATTGATCCAAGTAATGGGAAGTATCTATATTGGAATACAAATGATTGTCCAAAATCAGCAATTCCAGCTCATATAAGCCCTAATATTTTTATTACCCAAAAGTATGGTATTAATGAGGTAGATTTTAAAAAATGCAAAATTATGCAAGATGGAGTAAAAAAAGATAGTTCAATAAGACATGTAGCCTTTGATAGTTTTGGAAGATATTATAAATTATCTAAAAGTTATAATAAAGCAAACCCTATCTATAATGGAATTGGCGTAGGAGATTGTAAAATAGAGTTTAAATTTGAAGACTCTTCAATAAAACCTTTTACGATTATAATAAATAAAGAGACAGGTTTTGCCTATTTGCAAGAGAGACCTAACTTATAGTTCTTCTTCTTGATACTCTTTACCATACTTTAACTCATAAATAGCTTTTGTAATATTATCTTGACGCATTAAATGCTCTCCTACTAAAAAGGCATCAGCTCCGGCTTGGCTTAACTCTTTAATAACTTCATGAGAGTTAATTCCACTCTCTGCTACAATAATTTTAGAGTTTGGAATTAGAGGAATTAATTTATGGCTTAACTTCATATCCATTTCAAAAGTCTCTAAATTTCTATGATTAATTCCAATAATATTTGCTCCAGCAAAAATAGCTTTAATTAAATCTGTTTTATCATGAATCTCTACTAAAACCTCTAAGCCAAGATGGTGAGCATATTGCAATAGCTCTTTTAACTCTTTTCTACTAAGAGCCTTAGCAATTAATAAAATATAATCTGCCCCATAAACTAACGCTTCTAAAATCTGGTATTTATCTATAATAAAATCTTTTCTTAAAATAGGAATATTTACATATCTTCTTACATTACCTAAATACTCAACATCTCCTTTAAACCAGTGTGGCTCTGTTAAAATAGATAAAGAATCTGCCCCACCCTTTTGATATGCTACACCTATGCTCATTGGGTCAAAATCTTCTCTAATAATCCCTTTAGAGGGGCTTGCTTTTTTTATCTCCGCAATTATTCTATAAGGATTATCAGGAGTTGATTTTAAAGCTGAAATTACATCACGAGGTAAAAATGGATTAAAGGCTAAAGAGCGCCCTAGCCACTCCTCTGGAAAATCTTTTTTTCTTTTTTCTACATCCTCTTTGGTCTTTTTTATAATTTCATCTAATATATCAGCCACTATTTTCCTTTACATTTTTTATTAATAATCTCAATATGATTTCTTATATCATCCTCTTTTACACTAGATGAGATTTTTTTTATTTTTGTAATTATATCTTCTGCCTCTTTACATTGGTTTAATTTATAATATCCCCATGCTAAGGAGTCTAGGTAGTAGATATTATCTTTATTTTTTAAAGTAGCCATTTTTACTAATGATAATCCTTTTTTTACATCTATATTATTATCAATTAAGATATATCCATAATAGTTATAATACATATCATTATTTAACCCTAAGCTAAAGGCTTTTTCAAAAGTATTTGATACTGTTTGAATTACATCTTTATTTAAAGATTTATATTTAGTCGCAAGCTCATAGGTTAAAATAGCTTTTTCTGCTAAATATGATGGGTCTTTAGTCTCTTTATATAAAAGGTCAACTGTTTTTACTGCATCTTCTAAATTTCCATTAGAGATTTGAAGCTCATATAAAAGCTTATTATCATAATGAGTCTCTTGCAAAAGAGGTATAAGCTTTTTATAATCTTTTTTATAGATATAAAGCCCTATTAGCTCTTTTAAATACTCTTTATTTTTAGTCTTTTCATATAGTTTTTGAAAAATATAAATAGCATTATTTGTATCTTGCTTTAAATCTATTAATCCTAAATAGGTTAAATATGCCTCTTTTGGCAATTTAGGATTATTTTGTATTTCTTGCCAAAGCAACTCTTTAATTTTAGAGGTATCTTTTTGTTTAGCATAAATAGCTAACTCTCCTTTTAGCGCATCCCAGCTCTTATCCATTTTATATATTTTTTTATAAAGAGCTAAAGCTTTTTCATCTTTATTTGTAAGCATATAAAGATAGGCTAATTGATATAAGGTATCTATATCTAAATTTTTTACATTCTCTAAGATATCTATTGCGCTAGAGTTGCTTCCTTCTTTAATATATAAATTAGCTAATAGTTCATGAAGCTCTTTATTTTTCTTATTTTTTAAAATCTCTTTTAGCTCTTTAATAACCTCTTTTATATCTTTAAAAGTTAAAGCATCATTAAAATACTCTATTAAATATTGGTCATTATTAGTCTTTAAAAATAGCTCTTTCCAAGCTTTAGCAGCTAATTTTGCATTATTTATATCATAATACAACGCCTTAATAATTAACTCATCTTCACTCTCGTTTTCAAATGTTATATTTTCATCATTTGGTGCTAAATAGTTTAATGCTACAGGAGGAGGAAGTTTACTTTTTTTTAAAGTATTATTATTCTCTTGAGCATTTAAAAAAAGAGTAAAGCTAACTAATATAGTAAATATTGAATTAGGTTTTATTTTCATCTATTATTACTCCTGGACACTCTTGTATAAGTTCATCTATATTATCTTTAAAATCTTTCCAAAAAGGAAATGTTTTACATTGAGTAGGTCTTACATTATATATTTTACATCTTCTAGTAGTTTTGTCAAAGAAAATACAAGCATATTTTAGTTCAGTATCATAATACTCTTTTAAAGAGTATCTATTTTTAGCCCTAAGTAGATATTTTTGGGAAAATTCGTCTATAGATAAATTTAACTCATTAGCAATCGCTTTAATCTCATCAAAATTTACCCAAATATATCCACTCTCACCTATGCAGCAAGCCCCACCACAGCCGTTACAAGCCTCTTCATTGAAAGTATAACAAAAACCATCTTTACTAATCATAAAATTGCCTTTATAGAGTGTGTATTTGCTGTTAAAAAAATAGATTTAGCCTCTTTTGTATAGTTGCTATCATTATCAAAAACAATTAATGGTGCTAACACTTTCGTATTTGCACGAGAGTTTTTTCTAGCAGCTATTAAAACTAAATTTGCTTCTTTATAAACCTTTGGATACACATACCTAGTATACTCTATTTGGAGTTTTTTTTTGTGTAAATTATAAATAACTTCGCTAGAGTGCTTAGCATCATAACAAAATATAAAATATCCTCTAGGCTTTAAAAGAGTAGAGACCCTCTCTATAAATTTATCAAGAGGCAAATGGTGCTCATAGCGAGCTATATTTATGATTTTATTTTTACTTTGATGGGTATCTACTTTATAAAAAGGAGGATTAGAGATTATAAAATCATATTTTTTGTTAGGTTTATACTCTAAGAAATCATTTAAAATAAAATTTATATTAGTTTTATTTACTTTTTGATTTTTTAAAGCATACTCATACATAATCTCTTGCTTCTCTATCGCATCAAAATTAGCATTAAACTCTTTTGCAAGTAAAATAGATAAGACCCCTACCCCACAACCTACATCTAAAACATCTCCTTTTAAGTTAAATTGCTTTATAAACTCATATAAAAATATAGAATCACTATTATAACAATACCCATTTGGGTTTTGATAGAAAAAACTCTTCATAAACTCTACTTTTTTTATCTAATTTTACCTATTTTTTGATACAATCGCAACTATGAATAGAAAATTTTATCAACTTTTCCCAAAATCAACAGATTTTTGTACCTTAGACTATAACTGCTCTTATTTAGAGGATAAAAAAGTTCGTATGAACTATAAATATGTCCCATACTCTAATGATATATTTAATAGTGCAGTAATTCAAAGAGGATGGAGGCGTTTTGGAAACTACTATTTTTATCCAATATGTAATGGGTGCAATGAGTGTAAGAGTCTAAGAATTAATGTAGAGCACTTTAAGCCATCTAAATCTCAAAGAAAGGCAATTAATAAAAATAAAGATACTAAAATAATAGTTCAAAAACCATCTGTAACTAGTGAGCATTTAGAGTTATATAATAAATATCACCAGTGGAAAGCTAAAAAAGATGGCTGGAATGCAAAAGAGATAAGCTCAATAGAGTATTTTGAAAACTTTGCAGAAGGGGCCCATAACTTTGGAAAAGAGGTGCTTTATATT
>Ga0256835_1001245_pt1 | contig 15691 bp, 17 predicted proteins | sample PIR30metaG_FD_185972 | JGI IMG/M metagenome (GOLD analysis project Ga0256835, IMG submission 185972) | Hydrothermal vent microbial communities from East Pacific Rise, Pacific Ocean - PIR-30 | ecosystem: Environmental > Aquatic > Marine > Hydrothermal vents | place: Pacific Ocean: East Pacific...
AGATAAAATCCATAGGTCGCTATTGCACAACGGTAATGGGAATGGGGGTGAACAGCAGGATTAGTAGCACGAGCATACCATAGCCCAGGAGTTTATATTTGCCGGGCAGAGGGGTCAGGTCGTCTCGGGGAACGGCATAGGCCCGGCCCAGAAAGAGTAGCAACGCTGTCCAGAGTAACCAACCTGGGTATTTGATGGAAAGCAACAAGAAACCGGCAACGACCGCATAGCTCAGATATTTGGCCTTTGGGCCTAGCAGCGTGTAAATGACGTGCCCACCATCCAGTTGCCCGGCAGGGATGAGATTGAGTCCGGTGATAAATAGACCCACCCACGCCGCAAACGCGATGTTGTGGATCTGTACATCCATGCCATTGGAGGGCAGAATCTGACCGAAAACCAACCATTTTGCAGCCAGGTAGAAGAGGGAATTGCCTTCCAGTATGTAGGGAGGTGGAGGCAAAGGCGCCACTTTGGAGATGGAGAGGCCGTAAAAGAGAAACGGAATTGCCAGGATGAGCCCGCCCAGCGGCCCGGCCACCGCCATCTGAAAGAGCTGTTTGCGATTCTTGGGCGGCTTGCGCATGACGATGACCGCGCCCAGGGTGCCGAAGATCGACAGGGGCATGGGGATAAAGTAGGGCGGGCTCGTGGCCATGCGATTGCGTCGCGAGACGAGGAAATGCCCGAATTCGTGAAATAGGAGGATAAGGATGAGGGGGATGGCAAAACTCAATCCGCTTTTCCAGTCCAGCCCCTGGGGGGTGAAGGCATGCACTGAGAAGATGGATGCCAGGGTGGCGAGAAGCAGTGCACCAAAGAGCAGCCAGTTAGGTTTGGTTTCGGGCCATTGGCCCATGGCTGCATAAATGACCTGTACCCCGGCTTCTTCCCGGAAGAAAACCTGCCAGCCCTCCCGCTCCAACCGCTGCGAAATAGCGTCAAACGCGGTCTCCGTGTCGGTGAGAAAACGCCCCTGGAGACGGACAGCGTGATCAAAGGGCTTGAAGACCGCGTCGAAACGGATGCTCTGGATGTCGAAAAAGCCATCCACGGCCGCGGTCAGCATTTGGGTGAGACGTCCTTGCACAATGGGATCGATGGTCACAATGTCGCCTCCAGATGGATTACAATCTATGATACCCCAAGTCGGTCAAAAGGGTCTCATCCAGATGTAGGTTGATGAAGGGAATGGCCGCGGAAGGAAGCTCCGCTCGCCAGCGTTCCTCCAGGTAGTATGCTCGGTAAAAGTCGAAATCCCTGTTTTCCTCCCCCTTAATCGATTCCTCTACATTGACAAATGCGCCCCTTTTCCGTGGAATGCCGCTGGCGCGGGCGAGGGCGTCGATGATAGTTTCAGGAGCTGAGACCAGGTCTTCATAGCGTATGATCCAACCGTCTACTTCTCGGGCCAGACGCAAATAGGACGCGTTTTTCAGATTCCACATGATGATGGGATTGGGGAAGGGCTGTCGGGCTACGTTTTCTCGGCCTAATGTGGGCCAGGGGGTCCGAATAAACACATCGAAGTCCCTGGCAGGATTAGGGTGATGGTATGGATGGCGATGGAGCGAAAGGAGCCAGGCATAGGGGTTTTTCACGAGAAAAACGAAATAGGTCTGGCTCAAGGGACGGATACTGCGTTCCAACCGTGTCACATCGGGGGCCAGCATGTGCTTCCAGCCCAGATTGCGCCCGAAGGTCATGTGGAAATAAGCATCGATGAGGCGCTCCCGCAAGGAGGGATGTTGACGAAAACGCCGCCTTAGCCAGGCCGGGGCCACGCCGGGCAGGAGGGTGATATCCAGATTTTTCTGGATAAGCTGTTCCAGATAATTTGTGCCGCAGTTACGTTCGCCGTAGAGTTTGATATAGAGAGGTTTCATGATTTCGTCAGGCTTTCTGTCAGTTTACGTTCAAGATACCCTCGGGCATACTCATGCAACCACTCATCCAGAGCATTATAGGCGCGAATCGTTTCGATGAGTTTGGGGGAGAGCTCCTCCAGTCGGGGGCGATGTTTGGTAGGGTTTTTCTTTTGAAAGAAAATCCGTCGCCAGCCGAAGACTTGAGCAAAATAACGAACTGAATGGTTATAGGATTCCGTGATACCAAGTTCGTAATGAGCATCGATTATTTCACGGAGTTTGGTTTGGTAGGGTATGAGAGCGTCGGGGATGGCCTGGGCAAATGGCATCTTCCTCGTATCAAGATGGGGTCCCAGAATTGCCCGCGATTGCCCATTGAAGAAAGGAGCGAACAGATTCATGCGTTCTGGAGTGATTTCTTTTTGCATATCCAGATTTCGGTAGATGTCATTCAGACTCCATCCCAATCTCTCCAACAGCAAGCCCATTTCCGCCCCCTTCCCTTTCCCTTCGTGTGCCAATCCTCGTACGAAGTAATAGAGTGACACCACACGATCCACGGGATCTCGCACTAAAGTGAACACGCGAAATGGGCGGTCAATCACGGGGATGAGATAATGAGAGGAGTGCGCTGCGATGCATTGGATGGCTGCCTTACGTTCAGGGGGGAGTGCATGGTAATGGTGTTTCCACCAGGCTATAGAACCTCGATTCGGGCCATACCACTCTAATAATGCCTTGCCCTTATAATTAGCTTGAACTACCTTGCGCAGGGATGTGCCTCCCGTCTTGGCAATATGATGGTAGATGACCACGGGGCCAAGGGTTATAGAAGTCGGATTCTTCTTTCGAAGCCAGGGAAACATAGAACCTTTTTATCACAATCCGGAAAAGAGGGGCAAAAAAACAGCGCACCCGACAGGATGCGCTGTTTTTCATCTTGTTAGGAAAATGAGGATTTACTTGGGAATGCCATTGGTGGTGGCGGATCCAGCCATAGGCGCTTTGGAGATGCCGTTCAGCACAACACCAACGGCGTTGGATGCTTGAACCACAGCATGGCCCTCAAAAGCAGTGCCCAGAGGATCAAAGTCAGCAGGATCGTGATCGCCACCATTCTTGGTGTTGTAACCAATGGCAGCACCAGGAGCCAGGGTGTCACTCAGCGTCAACTTCAGGTTGCCGTTACGGTCGTAGAATTTGACGGTGACATCGTTATTGCTGTTGGTCAAGTTCTGGACGATAACGGCGCTAAATTCCTTCCAAGTGCTTCCGTCTTGGACACGGCGAACGCCGGGGAGATAGAAGGTGCTAGCAGAGGTCTTCGTATCCGCAGCAGCATAGTAACCCGCTTCCGCGCCTGTGGGGCGGAACCACTGGGTGATCACATTCGCGACAATGGCTTTATCTGAGGTGATCTTCACTGAACCGGCCCAGGCTTTGCCCAGGTCGTCGAAGAAGGAGCGATCGCCATTATAGCCAGAGCGCATGTTCAAACCAGCGGCAGAATAAGCCGGAATGGTGATATTGACGGTCTTGCTGGGATTCACGCTGGCATCACGAGGGGTGTATTCCAGGGTGACGTTGGCAGGTGAACCTTCCAGATTCTGAATGTTCAGAGCCGAGAGCAAAAGCCAGCGGCCATCATCGGTAATGACGCGATAGTGGCTGGGGACGACCAGTTCTGTGGCACCAGAAGCCCCTGCACAGTCAGGCGCATTATAGGTGGAGGTACGCCCCACCTGGTAAACGACACCAACACCGGCGACGGTTTGACCGTTGGTGACCTCAACGACTGCGGAGCCACTCCAGGGAGTCGTGATATTGGGGACAGCGCCACCGGGCTGGCTCAGATCGTAAGTGTGCTGTGCACCAGCAGGAATCGTATCGGTGAACTGGCCTTCGTTGTTGCCATCGCGGCTGAAGTAGGTGATTTGAATATCGGCAGGACCAGTACCGGTATTCTGGACGGTGAAGGAGGCATAGATGTTCGGGGGCGCTTTGAAGAGGCTGGGGAAGCAGATCTTGCTAGAGCCCTCGGACACGCCCGAGTAGTAAGCCATCTGGAAACCATCGCCAGGACCGCCAGTCCAGACCGTCTTCACCACCGAGGCCAACGGCTGATTCGAGGAGACTACGCCCGCGCCCTGGAAGTTCTGAGGAAGCTGGACGCTGTCGGGGTCAATCATGATGGAGCCGTTGCCCGGGATGGTGCGCTGCGGGCCCTGATGCACGCCGCCACTGGTATCATAATATGTCAGCTGAGCTGTGGCAGCGGTGTCTGTTTTGTTCGCAAGTTCGGTGTAGGTGCTGCCAACGCCCGGGTTGGGATAGCTCTGCGCCGCTACCGGGAGAGCAACCAACGCAAGCAGCAACACGACTACGAGTGCAAGGGTTAAACGTCGTTTGGTCATGGTGAATCTCCTATGGGTGGGATTAGGTGAAATATGGAAATAAGCATTGAATTCGCTGGGGAGCAAGCTTCGACTGTCATCAGTTTAGCAACCTTTCGATGGGATTTCAATAACTCATGAGGCGTATTTTTGGGAATTCATCTCAAAAAGTCTCCCCAAACGACTAATACTATTGGGTTAGTCCAGGGTTTCTGCCCGATTTCGGGCCGGATCCAACCGGATTCGCACGCCCGACGACCACGCGGCATAGGCGTCGCCTCCAATCAGCGTGGGAAGATCGCCCGAACGGGCCACTGAAGCCAGCCAGGTGAGAAGATGCCCCCCGCGGTCAATGATCCCCTCCGATTTTAGGACCACGCGCCACCAGCCGGGATGCCACCCATCAGCCATCGCTATGAATCCCGCGGGAATGTCCAGAGTGAATTCACTGGGTGATTGGAATTTATGCAAGGGACCTTCTGTGTCATAGCCAGCCACCCCACAGGTCTGTGCATGGGAGGTTGCGGATGTCGATGCCCGGTGGTCGTAGGCCGCCCGTCGTTTCTCTATCAGCGTCTCCACATGACCGCGGCTATGCCATTCGCCCGTCATCATCTGCTTGATTTCCTCAATCTCCAGCATGAAGATTTCGTCGGGGTGATGGATACGTCCATCTTCTGCCCCCTCCTGCGCAGCGGCCATAGCCCAATGTCGGGCTGCGGCCAGGACATAGGCCAGTGCCTCTCGGGCCTGGGCGTGGGCGATCAGGGCCTGTTGGCTCAGTTCAATGGTCTTGCGCAACCCAGAACGTCCCAATATGCCCGCGCTGGAAATGGCTTGTTTCTCCGCTTCCGTCCGCCGTTTCCGGGCCCGCCCCATGTCCCAGTTCCATACTTCCACGGGCGATGTCTCCAGGAGCGCCTCTGGTGCGTCCATGACCCGTGGTTGGGCGATCTCTCCCTCGCTGGTAACGGGCATGTGGCGAAATCGTTCGCGAAGTTCGGATACGGGTTTGCCTAAAGCCAGTTCGTGCAGGAAACGACTATCCGGCGTCTCTAGCCCCGCGAGCAGCCCCAATTGGAGTGCTTTAACTCGTGCGGCATTTTTCTCCTTTTTCGCCAGAAGAACACCTAAATGTGTATAACTGCCAATCGCTGCGACCGCCAGGATATGCATCCAATGCAGCGCCTCTTCTACCTTTGGCTCGACTTCTTCCATCACCTGCAACAGCTGGGCCTGGCTCCATTCCGACGCGAATACCCACTCCGACCAGCGACGCAGCCGGGCATAGGCGGCAGCGAAGTCCTGCAGGGCTGCCTGGGCCCGCTTTATACCTTGGCCCGGTTTGCCCCGGCCGGAGATGGTTGGTGGTTCAACACCCAGAGCACAGCCGACGTCGATGGCAGAGCCACCCCACGTAGCCAGCACGACTTCTGCCAGAAAGGCATTCACCGCCTGGGGATGTGTTGTGTGGGCGGAAGGAAGTGACCCGGGCGTTAGCTCGCGGGCCAATCGATTTAGTGAATTGGTTTGGGCTGGATGGAGGATACTTTGGCTGAAAGGCGTAAGTTTGGTCGGAATATCCATATCGAATAGGGCAGGAGAAGAAATTGGGAAATGGCGGTTGGGAGATGAAACCATAGATTCGGGAAAAATGGCAAGAAGTTACGATGCATTGCAGGGTGTTCGCAGGAGGGTTGTGATATAATGGGACAAAATGACGGGTTACGTAGCCTACCGTGTTGCTGCGTGCCTGACGCCATCATCAATCTTAACTGGAGATGTATTTTCTATGGCAGGACATAGTAAGTGGGCGAACATCAAACGCCGTAAATCCGCCGTTGACGCTAAGCGCGGCAAGCTTTTCACCAAGATCGCCCGGGAGATCCAGGCCGCGGCCCGGATGGGCGGTCCCGATCCCGAAACCAACATCCGTTTACGCTTTGCGCTAGACAAAGCCAAAGCCGCCAACATGCCCAAAGACAACATCCAGCGGGCCATCAATCGCGGCGCGGGGCTGGAAAAGGGTGAGGCTCTGGAGGAGCTTATCTACGAGGGATATGCCCCTCATGGTATTGCTGTCATCGTTGAGGTGTTGACTGACAACAAAAACCGCACCGTAGCCGAGCTGCGCCACGTTTTCTCCAAGGCGGGCGGCAATCTGGCCAGTAATGGCGCTGTCGCCTGGCAATTCGAACGGAAAGGCCAGATCACCGTCAAGATGGAGGACGGTACGGATGAAGAAGAACTCTTCCTGGTAGCCGCGGATGCAGGAGCCGAGGATGTAGAATTCGACGACGGCGTGGCAGTGGTTACGACCGCGGATACGGACCTGGCCGCGGTGCGCGATGCCCTTGCGGATGCAGGTTATTCGGTGGAAGATGCCGAGCTGACCATGATCCCCAAGACGGAAGTCTCATTGCCGCTGGACCAGGCGATGAAGGTAACTTCCTTGTTGGAACGGTTGGAGGATCTGGATGACGTCCAGAAGGTGCATTCCAACCTGGCAATGAGCGACGAGCTCTTCGCGGAACTGGCAGCGTGAGTCATTCAGGTGGGGTGGTGTTGGGGATCGACCCCGGCACCGCCATTACTGGTTATGGCGTGGTAACCGAGGAAGGGCATGCATCGCGGGCTTTAGCCTATGGCGTCATCCGCACCCCAGCCAATCAACCCCTGCCTCAACGCCTGGTCACCATTTATGCCGAGCTCAATGCCTTGCTGGATCAGTTTCAGCCAGCCGCAGTAGCCGTGGAGGAGGTGTTCTTTTCCAAAAACGCCCGTACCGCGCTCAGCGTGGGCCATGCCCGCGGCGTCGTCCTGCTGGCTGTGGCGCAGCGGGACATCCCCCTCTTTCACTACAAACCCACGCAGGTGAAGCAGGCTGTTACCGGCTACGGCGGCGCGGACAAGCGTCAGATTCAGGAGATGGTGCGGATGTTGCTGGGCCTGGATGACATCCCTCGGCCCGACGATGCCGCAGACGCCCTCGCCATCGCCCTCTGCCATCTCCATTCCGCGTGGGTGTATTGAAACGTGGTATTGACCTGATGTCCCCAACCATTTTGACACTTGGTCCTTACCGATTTTATTTTTATTCTGGCGACTTTGTTGAACCCCCGCATGTCCACGTGCAGAGAGAGCAATACGTGGCCAAGTTCTGGTTGAATCCTGTTCGACTTCAATCCAGCGGCGGTTTTCGGCCAGTTGAGATTCGCAAAATCCAGCGTCTTATTGAACAACGTGAATCCGAACTATTGGAGTCCTGGTATGACTACTTTGGTAACTGAACTCACGCAGGCGAAGGCCCAAGCCGTTTCAATTACGGAAGATGCGCTCGTCGTAGAGCTCGTTGACGGGCGTACGGTCTCTGTGCCGTTGGCATGGTATCCGAGACTTTTCTATGGCACACCTGAAGAGCGACAGAACTGGATGTTGCTGGGCGAAGGCGAAGGCATTCATTGGCCCGACCTGGACGAAGATATCGCGGTTTCTCATTTACTGGCCGGGATTCCATCGGGAGAAAGTCAATCTTCGTTGAAGAAATGGCTGGATGCCCGGACACGTAAGAAGGCTGCTTGAGGATGATCAGCCGGTTGCGTGGGCGTATTGAAGCCCTGTATGAGGATTTCGCCATTGTGGATATCGGGCCCATGGGCATCACGGTATACGCGCCCGCGGCGCAACTGGCCGAATGGCAGGTGGGCCAGCCCGTGGCCCTGTTCACCTATCTTCACGTGCGGGAGCAGGAGCTCACCCTGTTTGGGTTCGCATCTGAGGAGGACCTGGAGTTGTTTCAGGTGTTGTTGGGGGTGAGCGGGGTAGGGCCCAAACTGGCTCTGAACATCCTCTCCACTCTACCACCCGACACCATCCGCATGGCTGTGGCCAACGACGAACCGGGTCTCCTCACCCGAGTGCCGGGCATCGGCGCCAAGAGCGCCAAGAAAATTCTGTTCCATCTCAAGGACAAGATGGGCGTGCCCGAATTCGAGGGCGTGGGCGTTGCGCCCATCACCGATGAGGATGCAGAAGTTATCGAGGCCCTCACCAGCCTGGGATACAGCATTGTCGAGGCGCAGCGCGCGGTGCAAGCCGTACCCAAGGATGTGACGGGCGTGGAGGAGCGCCTCCGCTCGGCCCTGGCTCAATTGATGCCGTGAGATGATTCCATGGGAGGGAATCATGTCATCGAATCCCAAATACACCAATCGCGAGGTGGCGGAGCACCTGCGGCTCATCGCCACACTTAAAGAGATTAAAGGAGAGGGGCGATTTCACTGGCTCGCGTTCCGAAACGCTGCCGATACCATCGAAAATCTGCCGGAGGACATCAACGACATCGCTGCCGCGGGCGCGCTCACCGATCTGCCGGGCGTGGGCAAGGGCGTAGCTGAGGTCATCGAGCAGTTTTTGGCGACGGGGGATAGCGAGCTGGCGAAGAAGCTGCGCTCGCAGGTGCCCGTCACCCTGGTGGAGCTGACCGAAGTGCCCGGCCTGGGCGCGAGGAAGGTCGCCCGGCTGTGGCAGGAGCTGGGGATCACGACCCTGGCAGAGCTGAAGGCCGCGGCCGAGGCCCATCGCATTCGGGGGTTAAAGGGTTTTGGCCCCAAGACCGAGGAGAACATCCTCAAGGGTATTGCCCAACTGGAGCAGCGCCGTTATGCCCGCACGCCCCTGGGCGTGGCCCGCCCTCTGGCCATGGAACTCATCCAAGCCCTGCGTCGAGCCCTGCCGCCCGACACCATCGCAGCCATCGAGCCCGCGGGCAGTTTGCGTCGATGGAAGGAAACCGTGGGCGACCTGGATATTCTGGCTATCACGCCCCGCCCGGCCCAGGTAATGGATGCATTTCAGCGGCTTCCTCAGGTGGAGGAGGTCCTGCTGGGCGGGGAGACGAAGACGCGCGTGCGTCTGCGCGGGGGCCTGGAATGTGATCTGCGCGTGGTCGAGCCGCAGCATTGGGGGACCGCACTGCAATACTTCACGGGCAGTAAGGCCCATAACATCGAATTGCGGGAGCTGGCCCTGAAGCAGGGTTGGAGCTTGAGCGAGTATGGGCTGAAGGCGACGGGCAAGGGCGATGCGCCCGCGGGCGAGGAACGCTATTTCGAGACCGAGGAAGCGCTCTACGAGTTTTTGGGGCTGGATTGGATCCCACCCGAGATGCGAGAAAATCGGGGCGAGATCGCGCTGGCCCAAGCCCACAACCTGCCCCGACTCCTCACCCGCGACGACATTTTGGGCGAACTTCACGGCCATTCCGACTGGAGCGACGGTCGGGCCAGTATCGAGGAGATGGCCGAGGCCGCCATGGCCCGCGGCTATCGCTACTGGCTGCTCAGCGATCACAGCGTCGGCCTGGGCGTAGTTGGCGGGGTGGATGGAGAGAAGCTGGCCCAACAGCGCCGGATTGTGGATGAGCTCAACGCCCGATGGTCCCAAGCGGGCGTGGATTTTCGCCTGCTGTTGGGCGTGGAGCTGGAAATCCTGGCCGATGGCTCTCTGGCGCTTCCTGATGAGGTGCTGGCTCAACTCGATGTCGTGGTCGCCAGCATTCACAGCAGCCTGCGTCAGGACCGGGAGACCATTACCCAGCGCTGCCTCAAGGCGGTGATGAATCCCCACGTGGATATCCTGGGACATCCCACCAGCCGCCTGCTGGGCAGACGCCCGCCCACCGAGATTGACATGGAGCGGGTGTTACAGGCCTGTGCGGAGACGGGCACGGTGGTCGAGATCAACGCCCATCCCTGGCGGCTGGACTTGAACGACGTGCACGCCCGCCGAGCCGTGGATTTGGGCTGCAAGATCGCCATCAGCACCGACGCACATCGCCCCACAGACATGGACTATCTTGTGTATGGCGTGGGCGTGGCCCGCCGGGCCTGGCTCACACCGGAAGACGTCATCAATACCCGCTCTCTGGAAGGGATGCTGGCGCTTTTGAAGGACGGGCGTTGACTCACTTCCGCCCCACGAACAATGTTTCTCGGGGCATCAGCCCGTAGCGATTGGTCGGATTCCCGAAATCCTCCCCCGCTTCCCACCAATTCAACAGCTCCATCCGAAACCCCGCTTCCTCCAGCCTCGTCAGATAATCTTCCTTAGCGTAAATCCGCACGTGATCCTCTTGCCCAAAGACACGGGCGCGCGCTTCGGGCGTGGTGATGGAGGGGTCTTCAATGGATTGGGTGATTTGTTCACTGTAGGGGACCTGGAGGATCGCCCATCCGCCCGGCTTGAGGACGCGATACAGCTCGCGCATGGCCCGTCGGTCGTCAGGTACATGTTCCAGCACGTGATTGCAGATGATGGCATCGAAACTGGCATCGGGATACTGGATGTCGGTGATGTCCATCTTCACCATGACATCCTCCTGATAGAGGTCCGCACTGAGATAATCGAGCTTGGGAGACTTTTGGAGAATGCGTCTTAATTGAGGTTCTGGGGCGACGTGTAGCAAACGAGCTGGTCGTTGACATAAATTAGTGCGATGACGAATGAAAAGATAGACCAGGCGCTCTCGTTCAGTGGATCCACAGATGGGGCAGGATGCCTGTTCGCGATAGCCGCCGCCGATGATGTCATATGCTTCCAGGACGGGATGGGTCAGCCCTCGCGGCCACAGAGTTTTGAGATGGGCTCCACACAACGGGCATTCGTACCGATGCCCACGCGTCATCAGCCCTTTATAAAATCCCCATAATCTTGCCTGTACGCTTTGCGGAAATGCGCTTTCAATGAAACCTTTAATCGTTCTTTTCATATCAAGTCATCTTCATCACGACTTTGCCAATGACGTTTGCGGCCTGATCCGCCTGATCCGCGGCGTTAGAGACGTGGCGATAGACCTCGCGGGTGCGTAGCATCATCATGATGTGATGGCTGTCCTCGGGCCCCTCGAACAAATCGGCGACAGCCTGGCGGTAGAGCCGTTCCACCTGATTCTCTCGATGTTTTGCCCGCCGCGAGTGATCCAGGGCCACCATAGGATTCTTTTCCAGGCGTTGCATGGCCAGGAGCAGCTCATCCGCGGCCTCCCGCACACGACTCACCATCTCTTGCAAGAATTTATCCGCTTTGACATTCAGCAATTCCATTTCCAGGATGGTGGTGTAGCAGTAGTCCAGCACATCGTCCAGATAGAGGGAGAGCTCGAAGATGTCTTCGCGGTCGAAGGGCGTGACAAAGGTCTTGTGCAGTTCGTCAATGAGGATGCGGCGGAGTTCATCCCCTTGTTTCTCACTTGTTTCCACGATTTCCGCGTCCTTGGGATCGCCATTATGGACGAAGCGTTCCAGGGCGAGCGCTCCTCGTTGCAAAACCTCTGCCTGTTCTCGTAAAAGTCGTATGAAGATATTTTCTTTACTTTTGGGGAGAATGCCCATAGATATCAAACCTCGATGAGAGATGGCGGAATATCCTTCATTGGAGACGAATGGTAGTGTACCGGGTAATGACGAAAAAGTAAAGCACTTTTGAGTGAAATTGGGGGTGTCCGAAGTGAGTTGCAAGTTTCCAATTTATTTTGGACACACCCTCACTGAGAATAGATGCACCCGATGAAGTTTTCCATTCAATCCGTGACTTGTTTTGTCACATTCTCCTAATCTGCCCTATAATCAACATCATGAGCGCCAGTGTTTGCCCCTATCTTGGGTTGCTGGATGATCCCGATGCCCATTTGAATTACCCCAGCTTCGAAAACCGGTGTTATGCAACCATTGCCCGGGAATCGATCCCACTTTCTGAGCAGGCGGTTTTCTGCCTGGGGGGACAATTCAAGAGTTGCCCGCGCTACATGGCGCTGCATGGTCCGCCCCAGCCTGAGCCTAACACACTGGAAGCGGGCCCGTTACCGCCGCCCGCGTCCGCTGATGGGGGGGGAGCTGGGGCTGCACAGCCTCCGGTGCCTGTGTATGTCCCCTATCCCGTCATGCCTCCTCAAAAACAGGGCAAAGACTGGTCTCTGGTGATGATTATCGGGGGCGTGCTGTTGACCCTTTTCCTGTGTACCAGCGCCGTTGCAGGCTACTTCAGTATGAAAGCTTTATTCAAAACAGCCTTGCCGGCCACACCTACGACCGCAGTGGCCGAAGGCGGTATGCCGCCCCAGGGGGAAACGCCTCCGGTGGGGGTGACCGCAACGCCGATGGCTGGCTCCCCCACCGTGACAGCTACGCCTCCCACCGATCAGGTACCTCCCGCGGTAACGTCGACTCCCACCCCAATTCCTCCGGGCGGTGAACTGACGCCTACGCCCTTGGGCCCCACAGCGACTTCTACACCTTTCAGTACCCCACGTCCCACGCCCACGCGTCGGCCTCGGCCCACGTTTACTCCGCGTCCCACCACTGTCCGCACCCCGACCCGGGCTTACACCCCCACGCCTCCGGCGGTCAGCATCTCCTTTACCGCTACGAAGACTTCCATTGTGCAAGGAGAATGCACCACGCTTAAGTGGCGGGTGACCAACGCCAAAGCTGTTTATCTGGATGATGTAGGCGTACCGGGCGTTAGCAGCAAAAAGGTCTGTCCACTTAAGAACACGACGTATCGACTCAAGGTCATCGATCTGCGTAACAGGACGACCACGAAATCCCTCACGATCCTGGTGAAGAAGGGCACGCCCAGCCCTACACCCACCCCGACTGTGACCTGGACGCCCTGGCCCACCGCCACGCCCACCATCACACCCACTGTAACGCCCACCCCCACCTCAACACCGACTCCCACGCCCAGCCCCACACCCACCGCCACGCCCGAACCCCCTACGCCGACCCCGTTTCGCGTGGATTGGGCCGCGAATCCGAGTGCGTATACGGGACCCGGCCCTGATGTGGGGATTACCTTTACCAACCGCGGTACGATCACCGATGCTTTGCTGCTCTCCCTGGAAGATGTCCAATTGCCCGCGGGCTGGAACGTGGCTATCTGCTACGGGGATGCGTGTGATCTGGCCAAGACGACGCCCGACATCCCTCCCGGAGGTTCAACAACGCCCATTGTGCGTTTCACCATCCCCGCCGGAGCCCAGGGAACCGCACGATTGCGCTTGAAAGGTATTTCCGTCAGCGATCCCGATTACACGATTCGGGTTTCCATCACCGTTCAACGATGAACGTTCTGATTTTATCGCTCTGTTTTTGCCTATGGAGATTCAACTTGCCGTTTCAAAGATTGAAAAATACGCCATGAGTGAATCGGGCGATACAGTCGAAGTTGTCGAACGACCTCATGGCGGCGTCTCAGTCGTGCTGGTCGATGGCCAACGCAGCGGGCGTTCGGCCAAAATGATTAGCAACATCGTGGCCCGGAAAGCCATTTCACTGTTGGCGGAGGGCGTACGAGATGGCGCTGCTGCCCGGGCAGCGCACGACTACCTGCGCACGCATCGCGGGGGCAAGGTCAGTGCAGAGATGATCATCCTCTCTGCGGACATGGATACGGGCACTGTGGTCATCTCTCGCAACACCCAAACGCCCGTTTTGATTTGCGAGGGGGGCGAATGGCGAATGCTCGATACCCCGGCTGAAGCCATCGGTATCCATAAGCGCACACGGCCTCAGATCGTGGAACTGCCCTTGCATCCGGGCCTGTGCGTGGTCGCGTTCAGCGATGGCGTGTGGACCGCAGGGGAACGGCATGGGGGCAGGCTGGATGTGTTGGCGCTGTTGCAAAGCTTCCCTCAGACTTTGGGGGCCCGGGCTTATGCCGATGAATTGTTGGCGCATGCCTTGCAGCGGGAAAAAGGGCGTCCATCCGATGACTTGACAGTGGTCGCCATGCACGTCGGAGCTATGGCCACAGATAACGTCCGGCGCATGAGCATGACCTTGCCTGTCCCTCCACGCATCTATCAGACCTGGAGTGAATCGTGAGCCCTGGCGCGGCCATGGATGATCTCGCTCGAAAACTGGAAAAACAACGGGCAGACGCAGCATACCGCCGGTTTCGCCGCATCCAGCAGTTTTCTCATCGTTTTCGCTTCGCCGGTATGCTGGTGGCAACGTTGCTTCTCCTTTTGAGCTACATTCTCTACATTCTTTCGCAGCGAGCACCTCAATCGACACTTTATCTGGCGCTGGCATGGGGATTTTTGTTGCTGGCATGGGGCTACCTCCTGTTGTTGCCCGTAACTTTTGCCTGGCGTCTTTCTCTGCCCGCTTATGTGCTGCGTAAGCACTGGGTGTGGCTTTCGGTTGTGATTGGACTTCCCATCGACATCTACCTCTTGCCCGCGCTCTTTCCCCATGCGACTGCCTTCTGGACCAGGCTGCCTCTGGTCTTTTTTGCCATGCTCCTGTGGGGATTGGTCCGCCGAGGAGCTCGGGAGGACGCGTTCCGAGAAGAAGTTCAGAACCATAAAGCCCTGTGGGACCAACTCCTCCAATTAGGTGTAATTGACATGGCGTTCTTCGGCTTCTGGCATCTTCGTTCAACCAATCTACAGGAGGATGATCATTGACGGTGAGCCAGGGACCGATCATTCACATCGTCGGCGTGTGCGGTAGCGGCAAGAGCACGCTGGCCCGCCAGCTTCAAGCTCGTGGCTATCAAGCCCGGCAGATCTCCCAAGAACATTCGGGGGTGCCCGACCTGTGGCGCTGGAAACGCACCCCCGACGCACTTATCTATCTCGATGCCAGCGGGGAGGAGATACGGCGGCGCTATCCCGCCTTGAACATGACGGATGAGTATCTGGATATGGAGCGGGAACGGCTGGCCCATGCTCGGGCCCACGCGGATTGCTACATCCTCACCGATGGCATGACCCCCGAACAGGTGGCGGCGAGCGCGCTGGCCTGTCTGGAGGAAATGGGGTTGTATATTTGACACGGGAGGCCGCCCGCCCTATAATCATTTGGTTTTGTGTGATTGGTCTCTATCGCGCCCTGTTGTGGGCGCTTATCTCCGTATGCACAAGGAATCGCTATGCAGTCACGTAACAACATCATTCTCGTTATCATCATCCTGCTCATTGCCCTGGCGACCTATATCGCCCTGCCAGTCTATCATCCCGATTGGTTTAAGAATATCGTGGCACCTCACCAGAAGGGCGATCCAAATGCGCTGACATTGCGCCTTGGGTTGGACCTCCAGGGCGGTACGCAGATCCAACTTATGCCCGACCTCCCCAACGGTCAAACGGTCACAGAGGACGACCTGGAGCGGGCCCGGGCCATTATTGAACGCCGCGTCAACGGCCTGGGTGTCAATGAATCGCTGGTGCAGACGGGGAAGGACCGCATCATCGTGGCGCTCCCTGGTGTAGAGGACCCGGACGCGGCTATCGAGACCCTGCGCGGTACCGGCCAACTCGAATTCGTCGATTTGGGGACGAATCCCGAGGGGCTTGGGGCTGGCGATCAGATCAATACAACTTTGGGGCCCGCCCCGCACCCCACCAGCGATAAGGTCTACGAG
>Ga0256835_1001246_pt1 | contig 15688 bp, 13 predicted proteins | sample PIR30metaG_FD_185972 | JGI IMG/M metagenome (GOLD analysis project Ga0256835, IMG submission 185972) | Hydrothermal vent microbial communities from East Pacific Rise, Pacific Ocean - PIR-30 | ecosystem: Environmental > Aquatic > Marine > Hydrothermal vents | place: Pacific Ocean: East Pacific...
CCCGTCGGGCCAAGCCGCCTGCGTTCGGCGTCCCGGCGGCCGTCCCGGGGCTTGCCCTCGCCTCCGTCCCCGGACCGCCCCCGCCCCCACGCCGGCCCGTTCCTCGTGGGGCGCTCGATCGCTGGATAGCCGAAGGCTCCGTTGTGGGGACAGTCCCGATCGTGAAGGGCCTGGTTTTCTGAGGCACCAATCGGGACATCGCTTCGCTCGTCCTTGAGAGGACGGGTGAGTGAGGTGCCGGCTGGGAGTGCTTCGTTTCGGGCGAAGGGTGAGGGTAGGGGGCTGTGATCTTCTTTCGATCGGTACGGCCCCCCGGAGCGCGGGCTTCAGCCCGCATCGGGCTGGTCGGCGTGGGGACAGTCCCGATCGTGCCGGGGTTCTTCGAAGCGCCAACTGGGACATCGCTTGGCTCGTCCCTGGGGAGGGTTGGGGAGAGGAGAGGGGACGGGGTCTGTCTTTCGGCCTTTGGAGAGAGGGACGGTGTGTGTCTTGTGACACCGGCACCATCATGGCTGCGGGCGCCGGCTCGCCTCCGGCTCATCCCTCCGGTGCGGCGTCGTCACGCCGGGCGCCAAGCGGTAGAGGGGGCGGGCGGGCCGCCCGGGGTATACCGCAGCGGCCTCGATACGGATGGCGGTTCTTGCCATCGGGCGAGGGTGGTGTACAATGCGCGTTCCGCGGGAGACCGCGAGACTCCTTGCCCCGGTCTGGAGGCCGGGGCCGAAGGCCACGAGGAGGCAACATGCCGTTGTATGAGCTGGGGATCATCATCGATCCCGAAGTGAGCCCCGAAGAGGAGACGGAGGTTCTGGAGCGTCTCGAGAAGCTCGTCACGGAGCCCGGCGGCGACGTGCTGGACAGGGACGCCTGGGGCCGGCGCCAGCTGGCGTACCCGATCCGCAAGAAGACCCACGGGATCTATCATTTCTGGAAGCTCGAGATGCCCGAGACGGGCATGGACGCGCTGAACTTCGAGCTGAGGATGAACGACCACGTCATGCGGTCGCTGATCCTCAATATGGACCGGGAGCTCCGGCGGAAGCGTAAGCGCGTCAGGCTCGACAGGATCAAGGCCGAGAAGAAGGCCGCGAAGCAGGAGGCCGCTGCGGTCTCCGATGAGGAGTGAGGGGGTCGTCATGGCGAGGAAGCGTCGTTTCCGCCATCGCGCGAAGGTCTGCCGTTTCACGGCGGAGAAGATCGACTACATCGACTACAAGGACGTCAACCTGCTCCGGGAGTACACGCCGGTCAACGGCAAGATCCTGCCGCGGCGGGTGACGGGCACCAGCCCTCACTTCCAGCGGAAGCTGACCCGGGCGATCAAACGCGCCCGCTACATGGCGCTTCTGCCGTACGTGGGCGACTGAGCTCGGGGAGGCCGGCCCTCGGTGGCCGGCCGGTCCCCGGAAGGCCGATCCGTGGAGCCGCGGGAGACACCGGACCTGGAGCCGTTCCTGCCCGTGCGGCTGGGCGTGGTGACGGCCGGCCTGCTTTCCGTGCTGCTCTACCTCAGCTTGCTGGGGCTTCCCCTGCTCGGTGTCTTTGTAGCTCCCATGGCAGCGGTGCCGGTGATCCAGGTCAGGGCCGGCGGGCGGCCCCCCGTCCTGGCGTGGGGGTGGCCCGCGCTGCTCTTGGCCACCGTGGCAGTGGTCGGCGGCGCGACGGCGCTCGGGGTCCTGGTGGGCTACCTGCTCCTGGTCGCCTGGCCCGCGACGACGGCGGAGTGGTGGAGCGAGGGCGGGTGGACCGAAGGCCGGTGGGTGGCGGTCACCACGGCGCTCGGGCTCGTCCTGGTCCTGGCGCTGGCGGCGGCCCTGTCTGGAGGCGACCCGGTTGGGGCCACCCGGGCGTTGATCCACCGTGCGGGGCTCCAGGCGGAGCCGATGTACCTCGACCTCGGGTTCGGCCGGGGCGAGATCGCGCTGATGCTGGACCGTGCCGAGCGCACGCTGGGCTGGGTCCTGCCGGGGATGCTGACGGGGTACCTCGTCATGACACTGTTCTGGCTCCGGCCGCGGCTTCCCTTCGTCGGGCTTCCGGTGGAGGTCGGACCGTTCGAACAGTACAGGAACGACGAGTGGCTGCCGGCGGCGTTCGCAGCGGCCGGCGCAGGCACGGTCCTGCTGCACGGGGTCCCGCGGTGGGTCGCTGTGAACGCCCTCATGGTGGTCCTCATCTTGTGTTTCGTGCAGGGCTTGGCTATCATCCGGGCCCACGTCGCCCGCTTCGTGGGGCGTGGGTTGCTGGTGCGCTGGGGTCTCGGGCTGATCTGTCTCCAGGTGCCGCTGGTGTTCCTGGTGGCGGCCCTCGGCATGATCGACAGTTTCCGGAGCCTGCGGCCGGCGGCGGTGACCGATGACGGGAGGAACGAATGAAGGTCATTCTGAACGATTACGTGGAGCATCTTGGGGAGCGTGGCGACGTCGTGGAGGTCAAGCCGGGGTACGCCCGGAACTACCTCCTGCCGAAGGGGCTGGCCTACCCGGACACGCCGGGTAACCGGCGCCTGTTCGAGCAGGAGCAGCGGCGCTGGCAGGAGATCGACCTCAGGCGGCGGACAGCGGCGGAGAAGCTCGTGGCCGAGCTGGAGGGGACGGAGCTCCTGTTCGAGCGGAGGGCCGGCGAGAGCGACACCCTGTTCGGCTCGGTGACGAGTCACGACATCGCCCACGCGCTGGCGGAGAAGGGCGTGGAGATCGAGCGTCGGCGCGTCGAGCTTCACGATCCGATCAAGGCACTCGGGACGTACACGGTTCCCGTTCAGGTCTACAGGGACCTCAAGGTCGATCTGACGGTTCATGTCGTCCGGCCGGGTGAACAGCCGGGAGAGCCGGGGGCCGAGGCCGAGGCCGAGGCCGAGGAGAGCGCGGTGGAGGCACCGGAGACGCTGGAAGAGGCAGAGACGATGACGGAGGTCGTGGAGACGGCCGGAGGAGAGTGACGCGGTGAGCGGTCCCGACGAGCCCGGGCCGGACACCGGCCGTGACGGGGACAGGGAACGTTCTCGAAAGGGGAAGGGCCTTCGCGCGTGGGTCGCGAGGGCCCTCGTCGGTTTCGACGCCCACACGCTGTCGGCCGATCTCGAATCCGGCCGGGCGGAGCTCGTATCGCTCCGGGAGGATCTCCGGAACTTGGCGGAAGATCTCGGGCGAACGGGCCGGGGGCTCCATGAGGCAGTGGTCGGGTTGCAGGGTGAGGTGGAGGCGCTGCGGGATGGGCGTGTTCCCTCGATCGAGGCCCGGCTGGACCGCGGCGAGACCCACGCGGCCGGCGTCGAGGAGCGGCTGGGGGAGACCGTCGACCGGCTCGAACACCGTCTGGACGAGCTGGAGGGAGCCGCCGCGGAACTGGGGCGGGTCGCTGCCGAGATCCGCGACGAGCGCCTTCCGGCGGCGGTGCGCCGCGCCGATGCCCTGATCGATCGTCTGGCGCTCCAGGTGGAGGAGGCGGTTTCCCTCGCCGAGCGCGTGGCGGCCCGCGAGCCGCTGCCCCTGCCCCCGGCCTCGCCGGCGGAGACGTCCATGTCGGAGGAGCTGGCGGCGATCCAGCCCGTGCTCCTCGAGCGGCTCAGGGGGGCGGAGGCCGAGATCGCCCACCGGCTGGAGGCGTACCTCCCGCTCCTCGAGGGCCACGAGCCCGTGCTCGACCTCGGCTGCGGCCGCGGTGAGCTGCTGGGTCTCTTGACGGAACGGGGGACCGAGGCAACCGGGATCGAGGCGGATCCCGTGTTGGCGGCCTCGGCCCGCAGAAAGGGGCTGCGGGTCGTGGAGGGCGACGTGCTGGAGGTCCTGCTGCGGCTGGGCGACGGGGCCACGGGCGCGGTCACGGCGATCCACCTGTTCGAGCACCTGACGGCGGACCGTCTCCTGCGGGTGCTGGCCGAGATCCGGCGGATCCTGCGGCCCGGGGGTGTCCTGCTTGCGGAATGCCCCAACCCGGCCACGTTGCGTGTGGGGGCCGAGGAGTTCTGGAACGATCCGACCCACGTCCGCCCGATGCCCGCGCGGCTGCTCGAGGTCCTGCTCGCGGCTTCGGGGTTCGCCGTGGAGGAGCGGCGGTTCCTCCGGCCGTTCCCGGATCCGGAGCGGCTTCCGGCACCCCCGGCGGAGGGCGCCCAGGACGAGGTCCTCCGGTACCTGGAGGCGCTGCGCCGGAGACTCGACGAGATCGTCAACGGACCACGCGACTACCTGCTGGTCGCGCGGCGTGGGGAGTGAGGAGGAGGCGATGCAGATTCGGATGGTGCCGGTGATGGCGGGAATCGTACTGATGGCGGGGCTGGCCGGGTGTGGCCGGAAGGCGGCGCCCCCTCCGGCGGCGACGCTCAGGATCGCGCCGGACGTGGCCGAGCGGCGGGCGCGGTTCGTGCCGATGGAGATGGGAACGGACCTCGCGGTCCTGTCCGAGGGTGACCGCGCGGCGCTGGGCCACCTCGTCCGGGCGGCCCACCTGGTGGACCGGGTGTTCTTCCGGCAGGCGTGGGCCGAAAACCCGGAGTTCGAGCACCAGGTTGAGGCGTTGACGGGTCCGCTGGCTGCGCCGGCGAAGGCGTACTACCGGATCATGGAGGGGCCGTGGGACCGGCTCGAGGGGTTCGAGCCGTTCCTGGGAGACCGCGACCGGCCCGAGGGCGCGGGGTTCTACCCCGAGGATATGACGGCGGGGGAGTTCGAGGCGTGGCTCGAGGCGCACCCGGACGACCGGGAGGCGTTCACGTCGCTGACCACCATCGTCCGGCGCGACGGGGACCGCCTGATCGCGGTGCCGTACAGCGAGGCGTACGCCGACCTCCTGGGCGAAGCGGCGGAAGAGCTCGAGGCGGCGGCCTCCGCCACGGACAACGAGTCGCTGGCGCGGTTCCTCCGGCTCCGGGCGAAGGCGTTCCGGGACGACGACTACTTCGAGTCGGACATGGCGTGGATGGACTTGGACTCGCCGCTCGAGGTCGTCATCGGGCCGTACGAGACATACGAGGATTCGCTGTTCGGGTACAAGGCGGCGTTCGAGGCGTTCGTCTGCCTGGCCCAGCCGGAGGATTCGAGGCGGCTCGCGGTGTACAAGGAGCAGCTCCCGTTCCTCGAGCGGAACCTCCCGATCCCCGACGAGCACAAGAACCTCGCGCGGGGTACGGCCTCGCCGATCCGCGTGGCCGACGAGATCGTCACCGCCGGCGATGCACGGGCCGGGGTCCAGACGCTGGCGTTCAACCTGCCCAACGACGAGCGGGTCCGCGAGGCCAAGGGCTCCAAGAAGGTCCTGCTCAAGAACATGATGCGGGCCAAGTACGAAGCGATCCTCGCACCGATCGCGGAACGCGTCCTGCCCGAAGACGAAACCGACCGGCTCTTCTTCGACAGCTACTTCCACTTCATCCTGTTCCACGAGCTCGCCCACGGTCTCGGGCCCGGGCGGATCACCGTCGACGGCCGGAACACCGAAGTCCGCCTGGAGCTCAAGGACCTCTACTCGGCCATCGAGGAGGCCAAGGCGGACACCCTCGGAGCGTGGAACCTGTTCGTTCTGGCGGACCGGGGCGTGGTGCCCCGGGAGGTGGTGGACCACCTGCCCTGGACCTACGTGGCCGGGCTGTTCCGTTCGGCGCGGTTTGGAACTCACGAGGCCCACGGCCTGGGGGTGGTGCTCCAGTTCAACTGGCTCGTGGAGAAGGGGGCGATCGAGGTGACGGAGGACGGCCGGTTTCGCCCCCTCCCGGACCGGTTCCCGGCGGCGCTGGAGGGCCTCGTCCACGAGATCCTGATGGCTCAGGCGCTGGGGTCGTACGGCGACGCGCGGAGGCTCATCGACCGGTACGGCACGGTCTCGCCGGCCATGGGCGCGTTGCTGGAGTCGCTCCACGATGTGCCGGTGGACGTGGAGCCGGTCTACACGGTGGAGCAGGACGAGGGATGAACACGGGCCTCGAGGGGCGCGTCGCGCTGGTCTGTGGCGCCCCGGCCGGGATCGGGTACGCCATCCTCGGGCGCTGGCGCGAGATGGCGTGGCGCTGCCGGTGAACTGCGGGAGAAGCCACTGGCTGCTCGAGTGTTGCGGGGCGGGTATCAGGAGATTGTGATTCTGTGATTCAAACGGCTGGACAAAACTTGTGCGGCGGTTCACAATCCGTCGAGCGGGACGACCGCAAAGGGAGGATCGACAGGATGGCCATCCAGGATCTAACACTCGCACTGGTCGGATCGGGGGGCGACGGTGTGGTCACCATGGGTGACATGATCGCGCTTGCTGCGGCCCGGGACGGCCTCAACGTCATCAAGGTGGAGGCGTACGGTCCGCAGATCCGGGGCGGCGAGTCCTCCACGACGGTCCGCGTCAGCGCGAACGACATCTTCGCGCAGGCGGACGCCGTGGACGTGCTGGTCGTCTTCAACTGGCAGGATTTCGCCCGGTTCAAGGGCGAGATCGTCGCCAAGCCGGACGCGGTGATCTTCTCCGAGGCCCGGGACGAGGCCGAGGTGGACCTCGCCGAGCTCGGCGCCACGGGGAACCCGATCTGGATCAAGGTGCCGTTCATCGACCTGGCCAAGGAGTCCGCGGGCACCACGCTGGCGAAGAACATCGTCACGCTGGGGATCCTCTCGGAGCTGTTCGGTCTGCCTCAGGAGTGGATCCGGAAGGCGATCGAGAAGAAGTTCTCCAAGAAGAAGGCGGAGGTTCTGGAAGCCAACTTCAAGGGGTTCGAGGCCGGGATCGAGCACGCCCGCTCCATCGACCGGGATTTCTCGGCGCGGCGGTTGAGCTACACTCCCGGCGAGCCCAAGCTCCTGATGTCGGGCAACGAGTGTGCAGCGATCGGTGCGCTCCACGCGGGGTGCAAGTTCTTTGCGGGCTATCCGATCACCCCGTCCTCCGAGGTGCTCCATTTCCTGTCGGAGTGGATGCCCAAGGTCGGCGGGTACGTGGTCCAGACCGAGGACGAGCTCTCGGCGATCAACGCCGTCATCGGCGGCTCCTTCGCGGGTGTCAAGTCCATGACCGCCACCTCGGGACCAGGCCTCGCTCTGATGACCGAGGCGCTGGGGCTGGCCTCCATGGCCGAGGTTCCCGCGGTGATCTTCGACGTGCAGCGTGGCGGCCCCTCCACGGGCCTGCCCACCAAGAGTGAGCAGTCGGACCTGTGGCAGGCGCTGTTCGGCAGCCACGGCGACGCCCCGCGCGTGGTCATCGCACCGGCGGACGTGGAGGACTGCTTCCACGCCACGGTGGAGGCGTTCAACATCGCCGAGGAGTACCAGATCCCCGTGATCGTCCTGTCGGACCAGAACATCGCCCAGCGGCGCGAGACGTTCTCGGCGATCACGCTCAACCACGAGGTCAAGAACCGCCGCGTTCCGACCCCGGACGAGCTCAAGGACTACAAGCGGTACAAGGACACGCCGTCGGGCGTCTCGCCCATGACGTGGCCGGGGATCAAGGGGGGCGTCTACCAGACCAACGGCCTGGAGCACGATGAGTACGGCCGGCCGACCTCGATGCACATCCTCCACGAGAAGATGAGCGACAAGCGGTACCGTAAGCTGTGGCCGATCCGCGAGCAGTACCACTTCTACCGCCGGTACGGCGCGGAGAAGGCGGACATCGGGATCCTCTGCTGGGGTTCCTCCAAGGGTCCGGTCAAGGAGGCCGTCATCAAGGCCAACGCCGCGGGCAAGAAGGTTGCAGCGTTCGTGCCCCAGATCCTCTACCCGTTCCCCAAGCACGAGTTCGAGGCGTTCCTCCGCGACGTCAAGGAGGTCATCGTCATGGAGGTCAGCTTCTCGGCGCAGTTCTACAAGTACCTGCGAACGTTCCTCCAGCTTCCCGAGGGGCACACCCACATCTTCAAGCGGTCCGGCGGGAAGAACCTCACCGTGACCGAGGTGGAGGAGCAGATCGAGAAGGTGCTGCCGCTGGCGGCCACCAAGCGGGAGGTGCTGGTATGAGCCCGGATGTCAACAAGCTGACGGTCAAGGACTACAAGACGGATCTCAAGCCGGTCTGGTGTCCCGGGTGCGGTGACTACGGGGTGCTCAACGCGCTGTACCGGGCCATGGCGGAGCTCCAGCTCGAGCCGTGGAACACGGTGGTGCTCTCGGGTATCGGCTGCTCCTCCCGGCTTCCCGGCTACGTGGCGACGTACGGGTTCAACTCGATCCACGGCCGCGCCCTCGCGCTGGCCACGGGTGTCAAGACGGCCCGGCCCGAGCTCCACGTCATCGCGGTCGGCGGCGACGGCGACGGCATGGCCATCGGCGGCAACCACTTCATGCACTCGTGCCGCCGGAACCTGGACGTCACGTACATCCTGATGGACAACGAGATCTATGGGTTGACAAAGGGCCAGACGGCGCCGACCACGCCCACGGGCGACAAGACCAAGTCCAGCTACTACGGCAACCCCGAGCCCGCGGTCGATCCGGTGGAGCTGGCGATCTCCGTCGGTGCCACGTGGGTGGCCCGTGGATACTCCGGCGACATGAAGACCCTGACGAAGCTGATCACCCAGGCGATCGAGCACAAGGGGTTCGCCTTCCTCAACGTGATCTCTCCCTGCGTCACCTTCCGTGGCGACCACCAGTTCAAGGAGATCAAGGAGAAGCTGCGCTACCTGCCGGAGGATCACGACGCAACCGACCGGACGGCGGCGCTCAGGTACGTCCGGGAGAAGGACGTGGTGACCACCGGCGTGTTGTACCGGGTGGAGGAGCCGACGCTGGGCGACCGGCTCGAGCACATCCGGATGGTGGCCCAGGGCGACGGCGAACCGCCGACGACCCAGGAGATCATCAACCACTTCATGCCACTGAGCTGACCGGAGTCCGAGGAACGGTTCAATGGCGGCGGGCCGTGACGGCCCGCCGTTTCTTCGTGTCCCGGGGCCGTTCCTTTGCTATACTCCGCGCGGAGGCCGGTCGGCGGGACCGGCAGCAACGTCAACCGAGGAAGAGGAGGAGAATCATCGCCAGGCGTCGTCTCGCGTTCCGTGAGCCCCCCGACAAGCCCGATGTCCGGATCAACGAACGAATCCGTCTCTCGCCCGTCCGGCTGGTGGACGAGAACGGCGAGCAGCTCGGCGTCATGCCGGTCGAGGAGGCGCTGCAGATCGCCCGCTCGAAGGGGCTCGATCTCGTGGAGGTCGCGCCCGGGGCGCGGCCCATCGTCTGCAAGTTGATGGATTATGGGCGGTTCCGGTACGAGCAGGAGAAGAAGGCCCGGGAGGCCAAGAAGCAGCAGCACCAGATCGAGATCAAGGAAGTCAAGTACCGCCCCAACATCAACGAGCACGACTTCCAGACCAAGACCCGGATGGCGGAGCGGTTCCTCAAGCAGGGCAAGCACGTCAAGGTCACCGTGATGTTCCGGCGGCGCGAGATGCGGCGGCCGGAGAACGGGTACGAAATCCTGCGCCGGGTCGTGGAGGAGCTCAAGGACATCGCCAAGGTGGATCGTGAGCCCACGCCCGAGCTCGAGGGCCGGGACCTGACCATGGTGCTGATCCCGCTCAAGAAGAAGAGCTGACCGGAGAAAGCGGGGCGCAAGCCCCCGACCGGAAGAAACCACGTATACCGCGACGAAGGAGGAGCTTGTGTCCAACCACGGTGACATCCACATCGAGCCGCAGCAGGTCCACGAGACGCTGGCGCGCCACATGCTCGTGGACGGTTTCCACCTCGTGCCGGACTACCGGGCGTCCAAGGGTTCCCGTCTGGTCGACGGGCGGACGGGCCGGAGCTACATCGACTTCTACACCCATTTCGCCTCGACGCCGATCGGGTACAACCATCCGAGGATCGTCGACCCGACCTTCCGCGAGAAGCTGGGGTGGGTGGCCTCGGTCAAGCCGGCGAACTCCGACGTCTACACGGTGGAGATGGCCGAGTTCGTCGAGACGTTCGCGCGGATCGCCGTGCCGGCGAGCCACGCCGGTCACCTCTTCTTCATCGACGGCGGCGCACTGGCGGTGGAGAACGCTCTGAAGGCCGCCTTCGACTGGAAGGTCCGGAAGAACTTTGCCGCGGGTTCGAAGGAGGAGGTCGGATCGAAGGTCCTCCACTTCCGCCAGGCGTTCCACGGGCGCACGGGGTACACCCTGTCGCTGACGAACACTGCGGACCCGCGAAAGACCCAGTACTTCCCGAAGTTCGACTGGCCGAGGATCGACAACCCCAAGGTCACCTTCCCGCTGGAGGAGCACCTCGACGCGGTCAAAGCGGCCGAGGCGCGTGCCATCGAGCAGATCGAGGAGGCCGTCCGGCAGCACGGCGCGGACATCGCCTGCCTGATCATCGAACCGATCCAGGGTGAGGGCGGCGACAACCATTTCCGTCCCGAGTTCCTGGCCGAGCTGCGGCGGCTCGCCGACGAGCACGACTTCATGCTGATCTTCGACGAGGTCCAGACCGGCCTCGGCCTGACCGGCGCCTGGTGGGCGTGGCAGTCGCTCGGCGTCGAGCCCGACATGTTCGCCTTCGGCAAGAAGACCCAGACGTGCGGGTTCGCCGCCAACGGCCGGATCGACGAGGTGGCCGAGAACGTGTTCAGGGTCTCCTCCCGGATCAACTCCACCTGGGGCGGAAACCTGGTGGACATGGTCCGTTCGACGCGTTACATCGAGATCATCGCCGACGAGAACCTCGTGGAGAACGCCGAGAGGCAGGGCGCGCTCCTGCTCGAGCTGCTGGGCGGAATCCAGGAGCGCCACCCCGGGCTCGTCTCCAACGTCCGGGGCCGTGGCCTGATGTGCGCCTTCGACCTGTCCTCGGGCGAGCTGCGCGGTACGGCGATGGACCTCGCCCGCGAGGAGGGCGTCCTGGCCCTGGCGTGCGGCGAACGGTCGATCCGGTTCCGGCCGTTCCTCGACGTCACCGAGGCGGAGATCCGCGAGGGTGTGGAGGCGCTGGAGCGGGCCATCGCCCGCGCCGCCGGCGCCTGATCGCGGCCGGAGACGGCACCATCACCGCGGGGAGGCCCCGGCCTCCCCGCGTTCCCTTTCCAGGTTCTCCCGGGCGATGGCCAGGTTGCGCTCGAGCGACTCGAACGGGATCCGCCCGAGCGGCGAGCCCCGCCGCCATTCCCGCCACCCCTCCTCGTCCAGCGCCTCGAGCGTCTCGAGCGCCGGCAGGTACCGGTGGGGCGCCGGCGCGAACTCCGGGTGGCGGTCCGCCGGGGCGCGGCGGTTCCACGGGCACACCTCCTGGCAGACGTCGCACCCGGCCACTGTCCGCCCGATGGCCGGCCGGAGCTCCGGAGCGATCGGTCCCCGGTGCTCCACCGTCAGCGCCGCGATGCACCGGCGGGCATCGACCACGCCGGGTCGGGGAAACGCGTCCGCCGGGCAGGCGTCCAGGCAGGCGGTGCACCGCCCGCAGTGGTCCGTCGCCGGGGGCGTCGGCTCCAGGGCCGCCGTGGTCAGCAGCACACCGAGAAACAGCTCGGAACCCAGCCGCCGGTTGATCAGGCAGCCGTTCTTCCCGATCCACCCGAGCCCCGCCCGCTCGGCCCACTCCCGTTCGAGGACGGGCCCCGTGTCCACGAAGGCGCGCCAGTCCGAGCCGGACGCCTCGGTGGCCAGCCACCGCCCGAGCCGCACGAGCCGCTTCTTGAGAACCCGGTGGTAGTCCCGGCCCCAGGCGTAGCGCGAGATCCAGACCGTTCCCGGGTTGCCGGCGAGCGCCTCCCGGGACGCCGGCCGGTTCGTGTGGTAGCTCATGGCGACCACGACCACCGACCGGCACCCAGGGAGAACGGTTCGCGGATCGGCACGGAGATCGGCGGTGCGTGCCATGGAGCCCATCGTCCCGTGCATCCCCGCGGCCAGCCAGGTGCGGAGCCGCTCCGCCCCGGGCGCCGGCCCCGCCGCGGCTACCCCGGCGAGATCGAATCCAAGATCCGCTGCGCGGGCGACGAGGCGTTCGGTGGTCCGTTCCACCGCTCCAGTATGGCCCAACCGGCCGGTCCCCGACAGCGGAAGGGACACTCCAGCTGTCTTCACACGTCACCGAGAGAGAAAGGTCCGATGGATGGGGAGTGTCCCCGTGGAGATCAGCCGCCGGGGCGGAGGACGGTGAAGGGGACGGGGCGGGAGCGCTGGCCGGTGGCGGGGATCCAGAGCTGGACGGTGTGGTCGCCGGGGGCGAGGGGCCAGCGGGCGGTGAACGGCGGGTCGACGGTGGCGAAGGGGGTGCCGTCGACGGACCAGACGGCCTGGGGTGGCGCGGGCTCGATGCGGGCGCGGAGGGCGAGGGTGGCGAGGCGCGGGGGCGTGTCGGGGTCGAGGACGAGGGTCAGGCCGGGCTCCGGCGAGAGGACGGCGAGCCGGGTCGCGGGCGCGGCCCCCGCGGGCCGCCCCGGGAGGAAGGGCGCCGGGGCCGGCGGGAACGGGAGGCCCGCGGCACGCTGCCAGGCGGCGTACCGGGGCCCGAGGTCGACGAAGGTCCGCGTCTCGACGGCGCGGGGCGGGGTCGCGGCGGTGGCCGGCCGGCCGGTGCGCGTGTCGATGGCGATCCGGACGTGGGCGGTGCACGGCCCGGCGGGAGCGTCGCCGGGGCCCAGCGGCTCGACGACGACGCGGTCGCAGGCGGGGCCCGCGGCGGCGCCGGTCAGGGCGCAGAGGCGGACGGGCTGGGTGCCGGCGGGCGGGGGGAAGCCGCTGTCGTCGAGCCCGTCGGTCTCGCCAGGGTGGAGGCGGAGCAGTGCGTCCCGGACGAGGCGGGCGGCGGAGCGGTAGCCGGACAGCCCCGCCATGGGCCGGTAGTCCGGGTGCCCGGCCCAGGCGCCCACGAGGTACCGGCGGGACCAGGCGACGGTCCAGGCGTCGTGGTAGCCCGAGGAGGTTCCGGTCTTGACGGCGACGGGGAACGGGTACTCCAGCGCTCCCATGCGCGGGAAGGTCGGGAGCCGGGCCATGGGGTCCGAGAGAAACAGGGCGATCCGGCGGGCGGTGGTCCGGGAGAGCAGGCGCGGTCCGGTCCCGACCGGGTCGACGGCGAGCCAGCGGAGGGGGTGGGACGTGCCACCGCCGGGGAAGACGGTGTACGCCTCGAGGACGTGTTCCAGGGTCACCGGCATGTTGCCGATGGCCAGGCCGAGCCCCCAGTGCGCGGCGGGCCGGGAGCCGTCCCCCAGGCCGAGCCGGGCGAGGAACGCCGCGAACCGTTCGACCCCGACGTCCGCGAGGAGGTCGGCGGCGGGGACGTTGCGGGAGTTCGCCAGGGCGGTCCGGGGGAGCATCGGGCCGAGGAACAGGCCGTCGGCGTTGCCGATCCCCCCGGCGCCGCGGCCCAGGTCGTCCAGGACGGTCCGGGGCGTGACGATCCCGCGCTCGAGCGCCAGGGCGTAGAGGAACGGCTTGAGGACGGAACCCGGGGAACGCGGGACCCGGGCGTAGTCGATGGCCCCGGCGTGAGCGCGGTCGAAGTAGTCGGAGGAGCCGACCCAGGCCCGGACGGACCAGTCGGCGAGGTCCACCACGACGAGGGCGGCGTTGCCGGCGCCGCGCGACTCCCACCGCTCGAGCGCCTCGAGGAGCGAGGCGGAGAGCGCCTCCTGGAGCTCGAGGTCGAGGGTCGTCCGGACCACAGGGTTCCGCCGTGCCAGCTCGAGACGGTGGGGGGCGAGCCGGCGTTCGAGGCCGAGCACGGCGTGGAGCGCGGCGCCGGGGCGCGTGGGGGGGCGCGGGATCCGCAGGCGCTGGAGCTGGACGAGGGCGGCGCGGAGCTCCCCGGGCCCCAGGTCGCCGTGGCGGGCGAGCAGGCGCAGGATCCGCTGCGCCCGGGCCACGGCGCGGCGCCGGCCCGCGGGGTCGAGGGGGTTCATCCGGGCCGGCGCCTGGGGGATCGCGGCCAGGAAGGCGACCTCGGCCCAGGAGAGGTCCTCCACGGGCTTGTCCAGGTAGCGGCGGGCGGCGTAGGCGATCCCGTGGATCCGGTTGCCGTAGGGGACGATCCGCAGGTAGTGCCGGAGCACGGCCTCCCGGCCGTACCGGGCGGTCAGGGCGATTGCGGTGACGGCCTCCACGGCCTTGGCCCGCAGGGTCCGCGGGGCGGGCCGCTGGAGCCGGGCCACCTGCATGGCCAGGGTCGACGCGCCGGAGACCCGGCGGCCGCTCCGGAGGTCCTGCCAGGCGGCGCGGAGGACGGCGGCCGGGTCGACGCCGGGGTGGCGCCAGAACCGGTGGTCCTCCACCAGGATCGTCGCGGCGGCGACCCGCCGGGGGATGGTGGCGAGGGGCCAGTACCCGGCGCGGCCGTCCTCCCCGGCGCCGATCTCGCCGAGGAACCGCCCCGTGCGGTCGGTCAGCATCAGGGTGGGCGGGGGCGCCTCGAGCCGCGCCCGGAGGAGGCCCGCCCCGACGGTGGCGAGCGCCACGGCCGCCGCGGCGGCGGCGAGCCACCGCCACCGCCGCAGGGCCGGTTCCACGCCCCGAACGCGCACCACGGCTCCCCCGGTCAGTCCCCCCCGCCCTCCGCCGGGTGCCTCACGGCGACCCACGCGCCGGGGCTGGAGCCGCGGGCGTCGCGCCCGTACATCGCCTCGGCCCGGGCGGGAGGCTGGACGAACCGGCCCGGCGTGACCGCGCGGGTCCTGAAGTAGAGGTCGTGGGTGCCTGCCGGGAGCTCGGTGAAGTAGAAGATCGCCCGGTCGTCCAGGAGCTCGGTGTACGCGGGTTCCACGGTCGGTGCGTGGGCGGGCCGGGCCTCGGGCGGCGCCGTGGCGAGGGCCGGGTTCAGGGGCTCCATCCCGGCAGCCAGCGGGACGATCACGGCGATCCAGGTCCGGTCCACCGGGTTCACGACGCGGACGTGCTCCTCAACGATCCGCCCGGTCTCGAGCTCGAGGGTGCGGCCGGGCCCGTCCAGCGGGACGCGGACGGGTGGGGCGTCCCCGGGACGCACCAGGAGCGCCTCCCGCTGCACCACGAGGCCGGACGACTCCGCCTCGGCCTCGGCGCCGGGCTCCTCGGGGAGCCAGCGGCACCGGTCGAGCACGGTGAGCGGCGTCTCGCCCGCCGTCATGGTCAGGGTGACGGGGCCCTCGGCCGGGAGGGAGAGCGCCCGGATCGGGCCGCCGGCATCGACGCGGACGGTCCGCGTGCCGTCGACCGACCGGATCGCGAGGCTCCACCCCGTCCCGCCGCCCGGGGCCCTCGCGAGGACGTCGGCCAGCGCCTCCATCGCCGCGGCGTCGGCGTTGGTCGAGCCCCACCCGAGGCCGTCGCCGGCGGCCAGGAGGCCGTCCACCATCAGCGGAAGGCGGGGCGCGTCGGGCCGGGCGGCCAGCAGGGCCCGGATCATGGTGGCCAGGGTGCGGGCCTCGGAGGGCAGGACGAACGGAGAGATCGAGGCGAGGTCCTCGTCGAGGCCGCCGTACACCTCCCGGCCGTCCCGCAACCGGACCACCACGCCGGATACCAGCCGTCCGGCCAGGGCGTCCACCGTGCTCCGGGGGATCCCCGTGTCGCCGGAGACCACGGCCTGGAGCACGAGGGCGGTGGACTCGAGGTCCATGCGCCCCGCGGCCCGGGCCAGCTCGGCGGCGTACGCCGGGTCCAGGGAGCCCAGCCGGGCCAGGGCGGCCAGCGCCCAGGCGCGCTCCATGAGCTGGGCGCCGGAGAGGAGGACCCGGGAGTCCGACCGCAGGGCGTGCAGCAGCCCGTCGCGGAGCCGGCCGAGCAGCGCGCCGTCCACGGGGTACC
>Ga0256835_1001247_pt1 | contig 15673 bp, 15 predicted proteins | sample PIR30metaG_FD_185972 | JGI IMG/M metagenome (GOLD analysis project Ga0256835, IMG submission 185972) | Hydrothermal vent microbial communities from East Pacific Rise, Pacific Ocean - PIR-30 | ecosystem: Environmental > Aquatic > Marine > Hydrothermal vents | place: Pacific Ocean: East Pacific...
GAGAGATGCTTTTAAAAGAAGAGACAAGCTTTATTGAGTTTTTAGAAAAAAAACTCGAAACAGAAATAACAATAGTGTCAAAACCTGATTTTCACATAGAGCAATACGAACTTCAATACGTAGATTAAGTTTTTATTTATCTCGATCTTTTTATTTAGAAAGGAGTTATTCAAATGAGTTTTTCTCCTTTATCAAGACCTACTTTAATTGGAAGCCTTCCTTTAAAAGATCATAAAGAAGCCTTAGAAATGGTCTTAAAATACACCCCAGAGATACCGATTTGGGTACAACTTCCCATATATCCTAAAGAAAGACTACTTACTCAGTTTGTAGCAGGTCTTCCTGGCATAAGATATAGGGGAGAAGATGTATATTTTGATACTTCATCAGCAGATTTTGAGTCAGAATTATTGGCGTTTTTTGAAGAATATTTAGAAGTCACAGAGGCGGGGAAGGACATTACTCAGTCCAGATTTTGTCTTGATGAAGAACATGCTCCTGGATTTTTTCTACTTCTTAAAACTATAGAGGAAATAGGGCTTAAGCCTTTTGCTATAAAAGGACAAATAACTGGTACATTTACTTTGCTTACAGGTATAAAGGATCAAGATCAAAAGATAGCATATTATGATATTCAACTAAGAGAAGCAGTGGTAAAGGCAATTTCTTTAAAGGCTAGGTTTCAGATTAAAAAGATGAAAGAAGTTTGTGGTAGTGCAATATGTTTTTTTGATGAGCCAGCACTTGCTGGTTTTGGTTCATCTGGTTTTGTAGGTATTAGTAAAGAGGATGTTTCTCAAGATCTATCAGAATGCATAAAGGCTGTACATGATGAGGGTGGAATTTGTGGAGTACATGTTTGTGCTAACACTGATTGGTCTTTAATACTTGATTCTGATGTAGATATTTTAAGTTTTGATGCATTTGGTTATTTTGATAGATTTAAACTTTTTAAAGAGAAAATACATAAATTTTTAGATAAAGGTAAAGTTATTGCTTGGGGTCTTGTTCCTACACTTAATCAAGATGACTTAGAAAAGATCGACATTGATACCCTGTATGATATGTGGCAAAAACAGATAGAAGAACTTGAAATCCCGAAAGACAAGGCTATTTCTCAGGGGCTTATCACCCCAAGTTGTGGAACAGGACTTTTGTCAAAAGAGCTTTCAGAAAAGGCACTTCGCCTTACATTTGAATTATCTCAAAGGATAAGGAATTCCTAAAAGGGAAAAGATGATGGAAGTTTTAGCTGCTGATATAGGTGGTACTAACGCAAGGATTGCAATAGTAAAGGGAAGGCATATAGAAGAAAAGAGGGTTTATGCTTGTAGAGAATTTAAAGATCCTTTTGAATTATTTAAGAGGTTTTTAGATGATTATGGCAAAAAACTTCCTGATTTTGGATGTATAGCTGTTGCAGGAAGAGTAGAAGATAACCGTGTTAAAATGGTGAATAGAGATTGGATAATTGATGGAGATAAGCTAGCCTCTTTAATTGGACTAAAAGGGCTTTATGTTGCAAATGATTTTCAAGCAGCAGCAATGGGAGTTAGTATATTATCTGAAGAAGATTTAGTGTTTTTAGGAGGTAAGCCTTCTAAAGAGCATAGTCCAAAGGTTGTAATAGGCCCTGGCACAGGCCTTGGTGAAGCAATACTTGTCCCTTATGCATCTGGTTATGAGGTGCTTCCTACAGAGGGAGGCCATGTTGATTTTGCCCCCACAGATGAACTTCAAATAGGACTTCTTAGATTTTTAAAAAGGCATTTTTCACATGTTAGTATAGAAAGAATACTTTCTGGTCCTGGTCTTGTATGGATATTTAAATATTTCTGTGAGAAAGAAGGTGTGACTCCTGTAGATTCTTTTAAGGAGATATTAGAGACCCCAAAGGGGCCACCTGCTATATCTAAGGCAGCTATTAATAATCAAGATGAAATTTGTGTAAAGACTCTTTCTCTTTTTTGTAAAATCCTTGGGCAAGAGGCAGGGAATATGGCACTTAAGTGTCTTTCAAGAGCAGGGGTTTATATAGCAGGTGGTATAGCTCCAAAGATCCATACCTTTTTAGAAAAAAGTGAGTTTAGAAAGGCTTTTGAAGAAAAGGGGAGGTTAAAGGATTTTTTAAAAGAAGTTCCTACTTATATAGTGATAAATACAGAGGTAGGGATACTAGGAGCAGGGCTTTTAGCAGAGAGAAAGATAGAAAAAATGAAATAAATACTCTAGCTAACTTAGCTTAAAATTGATAGAATCAATAATTGTTATTTTATTATATCCTAGTTATCTTCATCTTTTGAGTACTTAAATCTATTTGTATTAGTTGGTGTAGCTCTAACACCAAAGTAAAAACCTGTTAAAGAGGCTAATATCCCCTCTATGATACCAATAGCATTTTGAATGATATCTTTACTACCATCTGCCTTTACTGTAGTTATATAATGCATAAGTAAACGAAAGACTATCCAACAAAAAATGAGAATAAATCCAATTCCCATAATAGAACGTCTAAAGCCTGAGATACCGTGATGTTCTGTTTCTTGGTGTGCTTTGAATTCCAATCGTTTGTTAGTATAAAGAAAATCCAAGGCCATTAAGATTCCTAGAATAAAAGTTATTAAACTAAAAGCTGCGTAATCATATATAAGATTTGGAGGCTTTGAGGATAGAAACCATCCACTTAAAAGCACCATAGCTGCAAGTCCAATGAATAGTCCCCAAAATATCCATACTGCATAACTAAGGGATTTGCTATTGTGTTGTTTTAGCATATTCTCCTCCGTAAAAGATTTGTTTTACTTCTTACTTTTTAATCGTTTGTTAGAAATTTTTTTATAAACTCAAAGATTTTAGAATTTAATAACTTAGCAGTCCTCTTCTGCTTAATTTGGTTTATTATTAATTAGTGGCTACTTCTTTTGCTTGCACCATTAGACCGATATATTTGAGTAAGGAGGGTGTAAAACATGGAAGTAGTCCAGAAAGTAGAAGGATTTATAATTGATGAAATAGAAGCTGCTGAGGAAAAATTAAACATACGTTTAAGTAAGTATACTAAGATATATATCCTTGATCTTTTGAAAAGGCTTTGTACAGAAAAAGACCCACTTAATTTAGAATTAATAGGAGACAGACCCCTTGCAATAGTATTAATGGAAGCAGTCAGAAAAGACATATTTCAAAAAATAAGAGACCTAAAGGCTGTTGGTGATGTATCTCTTATATTTTCTGGTCTTTATCCTGAGTATCTAACAAGACGTTTAGTTGATATAGATTATTATATAGAAATTGGTAAAAAATCTTACTATCTTTTATCAGATACTTATAGTAATCTAAAAAGACAACAAGAACTATTTATACTTTACTCTCAGCTTGTAGCGGAATTTATTACTCTTATTCAAATTCTTACTGAGATGGCTAGTGAGCTTCATTTCTTAGATGAAGAGAATCTTGTTAAAATATACAATCGTTATAGGCGTACTAAGATCAGAAAGTACTTAGATATATTAAGAAAGAACAATGTAGAGCCTTTGATCCCCGAGGAATAGATTTTGTGCTTTTTGTGCATATTGTGCTTCCTTTTCCTTCTATTTTCGTGAAATAATTGTGTTTTTTGTGCTTTTATCCCTTGTATTTTACAAAAAATTATTCTAATATAGGTAAAAGAGGTTAATAATTGTGCATTTTTTTAAAAACGTAGCACAATTGGCATAAAAATGAATAGTTTAATAGAAACAAAAAACAAAATTCATACGGCAATCTATGGCTGTGGCAATATACTATTTGGTGACGATGGGGTTGGTCCTGTTGTGGCTAATACCCTAAAGGGAATGAATTTAGGGAAGGATATCCTCATAGAGGATGTCGGTACAAGTATTAGAGATATCTTGTTTGATTATCTCTTAGCTCCTGAGTTAGGGCCTAGGCGTATTATAATTGTAGATGCAGTTGATTTTCCTGATAGATCTCCAGGCGAAGTGTTTGAGATTCATCCAAGGAATGTCCCTCTTAAAAAGAGCCATGATTTTTCTCTTCATCAGTTTCCTACAGTTAATATGCTTGCAGAGCTTGCAGAAGCAACTGATATAGAAGTTAGAGTTATTGCTGTTCAAGTTGAGTCTATACCGAATGTTGTACGTCCAGGTCTGTCAACACCAGTAGCTAAGGCAGTAGAAAACGCCTGTAAGAGGATCATTAGTATCCTTAATCAGGAAAAAACAAGCGAGGTAAAAGAAGATGATGTATGAATTCCGGGTAAATGAACTTGCACAGGAGTTTGGTGTGCATCGGAATACAATCCGTAATTGGATAAAATCCGGTGCAATCCCGGCTAAAGAAGGTCCGGGAAGACGGTACCTAATGAAATGGTCAGATTATCAGGCACTTTGTGAAAAGTTTGGTAAAACTCCTAAAAAACCGCCAACATCTACTGGGGCAGAAGAGGAAGAGAAACAAGAAATTACTCCAATCCACTTAAAACCAAAAACTCAAACCTTTTATCCAGATCCTTCTTGGGCAGATGTATGCCTTACCTGTGGGACATGTGCTAGTGCGTGTCCTATTGCAGGTGTTGATGGCATGGACCCAAGAAAGATTGTGAGAATGGCTGCTCTTGGTATGGAGGAAGAACTTATTGAAACAGATTGGGTATGGAAGTGCACAATGTGTGCAAAATGTGAAGAAGCATGCCCAATGAATGTAGAAATTGTACAACTTATAAGGAAGATAAGATCACTTCGTCCAAGAGATAGAGTACCAGGACCAATTCATAAGGGTGTTATAAATTGTTTAGAGAGAGGGAATAACTTAGGAATTCCAAAAGATGATTTTATCTTTCTTTTAGAAGACCTAAGTGAAGAGATGGCTGAAGAGTGCTGCCCAGGATTTAAGGCCCCTGTAGATGTAAGAGGTGCGAGAATCCTTGTGACTGTTAACTCAAAAGAACCATTTGCTGAACCAGACGACATGAAGTTTTGGTGGAAAATATTTTATGCAGCAGGAGAATCCTGGACTATTCCTTCTGAGTATTGGGAAGGTGTAAACTGGGGACTTTTCTCTGGTGATGATGAGGCAATGAAGACCATTGTTGGTCGTATAGTAGATAATCTTAAGCGTCTTAATTGTGAGGGCTTACTCCTTCCTGAATGAGGTCACGCATATTACGCAACCCGGTACGGGTTGACAAAATGGTTCCCTGAAGTCCTTAAAAAATACAAAATCTATTCTGTATTTGATCTCCTTTTAGAGTACTTAAAAGAAGGCCGTATAAAGATAGATCCTACAAGACATCCTCAAAGAACTACCTATCATGACCCTTGTAATTATGGAAGAAAATCCCTTAAAACTTTTGGGATTGGATACTTTGAGGAAGGACGCATAATTACTAAAGAATGTGCTCCTGATTTTGTAGAGATGTATCCAAATAGAGAGGGTAACTACTGTTGTGGTGCAGGTGGAGGAGCATGGGCAATGCCATTTAAGGCAGAGAGAGTTTATTACGGTAGGATTAAAGCCCGCCAGATTCAAGAAACAGAGGCAGAACTTGTTGTAACTCCTTGCCATAATTGCCGCGACCAGATCATGAAGTCTCTTAATAAGGAATATGACTTAGGAGTTGAAGTTAAATATATGTGGGAACTTGTGGCAGATTCCCTCATCCTCCCAGGACAAGATAAGGGGGAGAGTGAGGAGAAAAAAGGTGAATAAGTTTTTAGCAGTTTTTTATAAGGAGGAATACCATGTCTAATAAGGAAACAATCGGTTCAGTCATGGTAGTTGGAGGTGGTGTTGCAGGAATTCAAGCCGCTTTAGACCTAGCTGATTCAGGTTATTTTGTATATCTCATAGAAAGAACTGGTGCCATAGGTGGTGCTATGGCACAGCTTGATAAAACCTTCCCTACCAATGACTGCGCCATGTGAATATTGGCACCCAAGTTGGTTGAGTGCGGTCGGCACTTAAATATAAAATTAATGACTCTTTGTGAAGTTGAAGATGTATCTGGAGAAGAGGGTAATTTCACTGTAACTGTTAAAGAACATCCACGTTATGTGGATATGGATAAATGTATTGCATGTGGACAGTGTGCAGAGAAATGTCCTAAAAAGGTAATAGATGAATACAATGCAGGCACTACTAAAAGAAAAGCTATATATGTAAAATATGCCCAGGCAGTTCCACTCAAATACCAAATAGATCCTGAACACTGCATAAGATTAAATAAGCCTGGTAAATGTGGTTTCTGCGAAAAGGTCTGTCCTGCTGGTGCAATAAATTTTGATGATAAAGAAAAGATTCATAAGATAAATGTTGGCTCTATCATTTTAGCTCCTGGATTTGACTGCTTTGATCCTAAAAAGGCAAGGGTTTGGGGCTATGGTGAATATCCAAATGTAATTACCTCTATCCAGCTTGAAAGATATCTTTCTGCATCAGGGCCTACAGAAGGCCATTTAATCCGTCCCTCAGATGGCAAACCTGTCAGAAAAATGGCGTTCCTACAATGTGTAGGAAGTAGAGACAAAAACAGGTGTTCTAATGAATATTGTTCTTCTGTTTGCTGCATGTATGCCATAAAAGAGGCAATTATTGCAAAAGATCATGTCCCTGATCTAGATATCACCATCTTTTTCATGGATATGCGCACCGTTGGTAAAGACTTTGAGCGCTACTATGAGACCGCTAAGACTAAACATGGCATAAGATTTATGCGCTGTAGGGTTCATGGAGTAGAACCCCAAGGACGTGAGGGAGACCTTCGTTTACATTATATTAATGAAGAAGGAAGACAGATTGAAGAATATTATGATGTCGTTGTACTTTCTGTCGGACTTGAAACTCCCAAGTCGGTTATAGAGCTTTCAAATAAGATTGGAATTCAACTTACTCCTAACCATTTTGCAGCAACAAGTGCATTTTCTCCTGTTCTTACATCAAAACCCGGTATATTCACTTGTGGTTCATTTGCTGGTCCTAAAGACATCCCACAATCTGTTATGGAAGGTTCTGCTGCTGCCGCTGGGGTAGCAGAGATACTTACCCCTGCTCGTTATTCTCTTACAAAGGAAAAGACGTTTCCTAAAGAAAGAGATGTATCCAAAGAAGAACCAAGAATTGGAGTGTTCGTCTGCCACTGCGGATCAAACATTGCAGGTGTTGTAGATGTTAAAGAGGTGGCAGAGTATGCTGCAACTCTTCCAGATGTAGTACATGTTGAACGGAATCTATTTACTTGTTCGCAAGATACACAGGACATAATACGGAAACGTATTGAAGAGAAAAGACTAAATCGAATAGTTGTTGCCGCATGTACGCCAAGAACCCATGAGCCTTTATTTAGAGAAACCATGAAGGCCGCAGGTCTTAATGAATATCTTTTTGAAATGGCAAATCTAAGAAATCAAGACTCATGGGTACATTCTAATGATCCTAAAAGAGCAACAGAGAAGGCAAAAGATCTAGTTAGGATGGCTGTTGCTAAGGTAAGGCTTCTTGTTCCTTTAAAGGCAGATAGTGTGTCTATTAATCCTTCAGCGCTTGTAATAGGTGGTGGTATATCAGGAATGGTAAGTGCTCTTAGTCTTGCAGAACAAGGTTTTACAGTTCATCTAATAGAAAAGAGTAAATACCTTGGTGGTAATGCACGTCATCTTGCTTATACCTGGACATATGAAGATATTTCCCTCTACCTAAGAAAACTTGAGGCTCAGGTACAACAGAATCCCAATATTAAGATTTATTTAGAATCAGAGGTCGTAGGTGCTGAAGGATTTGTTGGAAACTTTAGGTCTACAATACTTCATAAGGGCAAAAAGAAAATAATAGAACATGGTGTTGGAATCATTGCAATAGGTGGTCGCGGTTATAAACCACATGGTGAATATGGATATGGGAAATATGAGGAGGTCTTTACCTCTATAGAGTTTGATGCTGTTCGTCGTGCAGGAGATTTTAGGGTAAAAAGAGGAAAGAGTTTCGTATTTATCCAATGTGTTGGCTCAAGAGAAAAAGATAGACTTTACTGTTCTAAGGTATGTTGTACTCACTCAGTACAAACAGCAATTAGTCTTAAAAAGGAAGATCCTTCCCGCTCTGTTTACATTCTCTACAGAGATATGAGGACCTATGGAGAAAGAGAGCTTCTTTATAAAGAAGCAAGAGAGCTTGGAGTTATCTTTATAAATTATGAACTTCACGGTAAACCAAAGGTCAAGAAGAATAAACATGGCCTTGTTGTAGAGGTTTGGGATCATGTACTTCATAGACCTATGGAGATAGATACAGATGTATTAATCTTGGCAACTGCCATATTACCCAATCCAAAGGCAAAAGAGCTTGCAAAACTTTACAAGGTCTCTGTTGATTCTGATGGATTTTTCCAGGAGGCACACGCAAAACTTAGACCTGTAGATTTTGCAACTGATGGACTTTTTATGGCAGGCCTTTGTCATTATCCAAAACCTGTTGAGGAATCTATTGCTCAGGCAAAGGCTGCTGCTGCAAGAGCTGGTACCTTACTCTCTAAAAAAGAGATCAGTCTTGAGCCTATAAAGGCAGTTGTAAATCCTGATAAATGTGATGGTTGTGCCCTTTGTGTAGATGTTTGTCCATATCAAGCAATAAGCCTTATAGAAGGTGTAGATGAACAGGGTAACCCATATAAGAGAATTGCAATAAACAAGGCCCAGTGTAAGGGATGCGGGGTTTGTCAGGGTACATGTCCTAAGGATGGAGTTTATGTGGCTGGCTTTACTATGGAACAACTAAAGGCACAGGTAGAAGCCGCTCTTGTAGCTTAAGCTACAAAGAGAAGAGTTTTAAGTATAGGAGATTAAGCCATGAGTTACGAACCAAAAATTATAGCCTTTTGTTGTAATTGGTGTTCTTATGCCGCAGCAGATTTAGCTGGTATATCAAGGATGCAATATCCCCCAAACGTTAGAATCATTAGAGTCATGTGTTCTGGTATGGTGCATCCTGACCTTATACTTGATGCCCTTAATAAAGGGGCTGATGGTGTAATGGTGCTTGGGTGACACCTTGGCGAATGTCATTACCTGGATGGTAATTACAAGGCATTGGCTAGGGCACAGATGGTAGAGGAATTATTAGAAGATTTTGGCTATGAGCGTGAGCGTTTTTCTATAGCTTGGTGCTCTGCTGCTGAGCCAGATAAATTTGTTGAGGCTGTTACTAAGATGACAGAAAAGGTCAAATCCTTGGGGCCCCATCAAAATAGCCTTGTAAAAGACAAGGCGAAGTAAAGGAGGTTTGCTATGGCTGTAAGAGTTGCTGAAGAATGGTTAAGTGCCTGTTCTGGGTGTGAGATAGCCATATTAAATATTGGGGAGCCCCTGGTAGACCTTTTGGATAAATTAGAATTTGTGCATATCCCTGTGTTAATGGATCATAAATATTATGGACAGTGTGGAGAAAAAAAGGAGCTTGATATCCCTGAAGCAGATATAGGGATTGTCTCTGGTGCTGTTGCAAATGAGGAACACCTTGAGGTCCTTCATAAGATGAGGGAGAAATGTGATATCCTTATTGCACTTGGTACATGTGCTACACATGGTGGGATTCCTGCCCTTTTAAATTGTTGGACAATGGATGAAGCACTTGAGACAATATTTAATACTCCAACTACTCAAAAACCTTCATCATATCCTAATGAGGGTGTTCCAAAGTTATTAGATAGGGTATATGCAGTAGATGAAAAGGTAAAAGTTGATGTATATCTACCTGGTTGCCCCCCAAATCCAAGACATATTGTAGAAGTCATAAATGCCCTTTTAAAGGGAGACAAACCATCTCTTCCAGAAAAGAGCGTATGTGATACATGTCCTGCCATAAGAAAAGGGAAGGGAAATGTAAAAAAGATTAAGAGATTTCTTGAGAATGCTAAGATTGATCCTAATCAGCCAATTGAGAAGATGCAATGTTTACTTGAGCAAGGTTTTATGTGTATGGGACCTGTTACTGCTGCTGGTTGTGCAATAGATGGGGTACCAAGATGTATAAGTGCTCATGTTCCCTGTAGAGGTTGTTTTGGTCCAGTTAAAAAAGATGGGAACCAACTTTTAGACATGCTTAATGCATTGGCAAGTAATGGGGTTGATTGGAAAAGCATAGTAGATAGAAAATCACTCCTTCGTTTTTCAGGAGCACATGGCAGGCTTAGGCCAACACGTAAGTAACTTAATGGAGGAAGTAAATGGGAAAGGTATTAAATATACAGCCGGTAACGAGGATTGAGGGGCATGCCAGTATCAGTATATTTTTAGATGATAGTGGCAATGTAAAAGATACAAGGCTAAATATATTGTCCCTCAGAGGTTTTGAAAAATTTATAGAGGGGCGTCCTGCAGAGGAAGTTCCCCGTATTGTAAATAGGATATGCGGGATTTGCCCTTGGATGCATCACTTGGCTGCTAACAAAGCAGTAGATGGTTGTTTTGGTGTAACACCACCACCAGCAGGGCATAAGTTAAGAGAGTTATGTCAACTTATAGCTCACATTAATGATAAAATTCTACATTTTTTCTTTCTTGCTGCGCCAGATTTTGTTATTGGTCCAGATGGAGATTATACAGTTAGAAATGTTATTGGTATTGTAAGACAGGCTCCTGAGCTTGCTTCAAAGGTGGTTAAGATGCGTCAACTTAGCCATCTTATGCTTGAACGCTTTGCTGGTAAGTCTATTCATCCAATGGCAGGGGTGACAGGTGGTTTTTCAAAACCAATGACAGAAGATGAAAGAACAGAGTTGTTAGAAGGAGCAAATACATTACTTGATTTCTCTCTTTATGCATTAGATTTTGCAAAGGAGAATGTATTTAGCAAATATGAAGATATAATAAAGAACCTTGGTACCATAAAGACAGGATTTTTAGGTACTGTAGATGATGAAGGAAATCTTCGTCTTTATGATGGACATCTAAGGCTTATGAAGCCAGATGGTAGCTATAAAGACTTTTCTTATGAAGAATATGCAGATTATATAGAAGAGCATGTAGAGCCTTTTTCCTATGCCAAAATGCCTTATGCTAAGATATGGAATGAAGGTTTCTCTATGGATATTAATGATCCAAAAGGGATTTATAGGGCAAATACCTTAGCTAGAATAAATGTTGCAGATAAAATATCAACACCTAAGGCTCAAGAGGCTTTTGAAGAGTTTAGAGAGAAATGGGGAAGGCCTGTACAAAATACCCTTCTTTATCATTGGGCAAGATTAATAGAGCTAGTATATGCATGTGAAAGGGCAATAGAATTATTAAATGATAAGGATATTACAGATACAAATGTACGTACAAAGGCAAAACCAAAGGCAGGGAGAGGCATTGGTTGTGTAGAGGCTCCAAGAGGGACCTTAATTCATGATTATACTACAGATGAAAATGGCTGTATTTTAAAGGCAAATATGATAGTAGGGACAACTCATAATATTGCTCCCATGAACATGAGCGTTGCTCAGGCAGCTAAGTCCCTTATAAAAGAAGGAAAATATAATGAGGAACTTTTAAATAAGGTTGAGATGGCGGTCCGTGCCTATGATCCGTGAATTTCTTGTGCAACCCACCGTCTGGATGGCGGTATAGCTTTAACAGTAAATATAATGGATTCTAAAGGTGAGCTTTTAGATAGCCTTAAAAATTAGTAGGAGGCTTAACATATGGCTAATAAAGAAAAAAAGAAAAAAGAGCGTAGAAAGGTAAAGGCAGAATGTCCAAGTTGTGCATGTGGTTATATTGGACATATGACAGTTGATGAGTTAAGGGAAAGGGCTGTTGGTGAGGAATTTGATGCAAGATGTCCGGTTTGTAGACAGATTCATCTTACAAGAGAAGAAATTGAGGAGCTTGAGAAAAGCAAGGTAGTAGACTCTGATCACTTTAAAAAGATTAAAAAAGAGGCCGAAGTATAACTAAGAAAATAGAGTTTTGCAGGGGTAAAAGCACCTATCACTCATCTCCACCCCCCACTAAAAGGAATCTTATCCCTTCCACGTTACCCCTGCAACTTTTGCATATATTATCTTTTCCTCTCTCAAAGCCCCCTTTATGTTAAAGGGGGCTTTGCTTTTACTATCAAGTTAGGAAGAGGAAAATAAAAAAAGGAGGGAATCACCCTCCTTTTTTATTTTACCTAACATTACATATAATAATTCATTAAGCCACTTATGCTTTATTGAATATTACATGTCCATTTTCATCTACATCTACTATTATCTCATCACCTGGTTTAAAGCTTCCTTCTAATATCTTAAGGGCAAGTGGATCTTCGATATATTTTTGGATTGCCCTTTTAAGTGGTCTAGCACCAAAGTTTGGATCATAACCAACTTCAGCAAGCCATTCTTTAGCCTTTTCAGTAAGCTTAATCTTATAATTATGCTCAGCAAGCCTTTCACTTAAGTAACCAAGTTGTATATCAACAATCTTCTTAAGGTCTTCTTTACTAAGGCTATGGAATATAATTATTTCATCTACCCTGTTTAAGAATTCAGGTCTAAAGTGTGCCCTTAAGGCATCCATTACCCTTTGTTCTGCAAGAGCAGGATCTTTTATCTCCTGGATCAATTCGCTTCCAATATTAGATGTCATAATTATGATGGTATTTCTAAAGTCGACGGTTCGTCCTTTACCATCAGTTAACCTTCCATCATCTAATATCTGAAGAAGTATGTTAAAGACATCTCTATGTGCCTTTTCTATTTCATCAAATAGAACAACTGAATATGGACGCCTTCTAACTGCTTCTGTTAAGTAACCACCTTCTTCATAACCAACGTAGCCTGGAGGTGCACCAATTAACCTTGCAACAGCATGTTTTTCCATATATTCACTCATATCAATACGGATCATTGCCTGTTCTGTATCAAACATGAACTCTGCAAGTGCCCTTGCAAGCTCTGTTTTCCCAACTCCAGTAGGCCCTAAGAAAATAAAGGAACCTATTGGTCTTCTTGGATCTTGTAGCCCCGCTCTAGCACGTCTTACCGCATTTGATACTGCTTCAATTGCCTTTTTCTGCCCAACTACGCGGCGGCTAAGGCGTTCTTCCATGTGGACAAGTTTTTCTCTTTCACCTTCAAGGAGTTTACTTACAGGTATTCCAGTCCACTTAGAGATAATTGCAGCAATGTCTTCTGCATCTACCTCTTCTTTTAGCATTCTAGTTCCATCTTTTTGAAGCTCTTCAAGTTCTTTTTGAGCCTTTTCAAGCTCTTGCTCTAAAGAAGGGATTCGTCCATAAAGTATCTCTGCAACCTTGTTTAAGTCTCCTTGACGCTGATATTTTTCAGCTTCTATTTTTAGTTTATCAATCTCTTCTTTTATATTTCTTATGCGTTGTATGATCTCTTTTTCTTGTTTCCACCTTGCTTTTAAGGCATCGCTTTTTTCTCTAAGATCAGAGAGTTCTTTTTCTATCTTTGCAAGTCTTTCTTTAGATGCAGGATCGCTTTCTTTCTTTAGTGCTTCTCTTTCGATCTCAAGTTGTACGATCTTTCTTTCAATTTCATCTATCTCTGAGGGCAAAGAATCAATTTCTATCCTAAGTTTTGCTGCTGCCTCATCAATTAGGTCTATCGCCTTATCTGGCAAATATCTATCTGTTATATATCTATGAGATAGTGTTGCTGCTGCTACAATTGCAGAGTCTTTTATGCGTACTCCATGATGTACTTCATATTTTTCTTTAAGTCCTCTAAGAATTGCGATTGTATCTTCAACACTAGGTTCCTCAACCATTACTGGCTGGAATCTTCTTTCTAGCGCAGCATCCTTTTCTATGTATTTTCTATATTCGTCTATAGTAGTTGCACCAATACAGTGAAGTTCGCCCCTTGCAAGAGCAGGTTTAAGCATATTGGATGCATCCATTGCACCTTCAGATGCACCTGCACCAACAAGTGTATGAATCTCATCTATGAATAGGATTACTTCTCCTTGTCTTTCTGCAACTTCCTTTAAGACAGCCTTTAATCTTTCTTCAAACTCGCCTCGGAATTTTGCTCCAGCAATAAGTGCTCCCATATCGAGAGCAACAATCCGCCTATCTCTTAGAGTTTCTGGGACATCACCAGATACAATTCTTTGAGCGAGACCTTCTACTATAGCGGTTTTACCAACACCAGGCTCACCAATTAAAACAGGGTTGTTTTTAGTACGTCTTGAAAGTACTTGTATAACCCTTCTTATCTCGTCATCTCTACCAATAACAGGGTCTAGTTTGCCTGCACGCGCAAGTTGTGTAAGATCTCTTCCATATTTTTCAAGTGCCTGATACTTCTCTTCTGGATTAGGATCAGTAATTCTTTGTCCGCCTCTAATAGAAGCAAGGGCTTGAAGGAAACTATCTTTTGTTACACCTCTTGCACTAAGGGCATCTGATGCAGGACATTTTGCCTCTAATATGGCTAAAACTAAATGTTCTCCACTTACGTATTCATCTTTTAATTCATCTGCGATAGCAAATGATCTTTGAAGGATTTGGTTTAAAGTTGGAGAAAGATATACTTGGAGTCCTGCACCACTTACTTGTGGTATTTTATTAAGAGCATCTTCTAAATCTGCAATGACGGCAGTTAACTCAACCCCCATCTTTTTTAATACTGCAGGTACTACACCATCTTTTTGTTTTAAAAGAACAAGAAGTAGGTGTTCTGGTTCTATATTTTGATGCCCTCTGGACTGAGCAAGCTGCTGAGATTCCTGAAGGGCCTCTTGAGATTTCATTGTAAATTTATCCATTCTCATAGTTTATTACCTCTCCTTTTTTGTAATATTAGAGTTGATTATAGTAGTGGATTAACGGCACGAAAATTGCTTAACCGTTATGCTATTAGCAAGCTAAGAATCATCTATATAAGTGTCAAGAACTAAAGAGGATTTTTTAGGTGAATTTTTTTGAGAAATTATTTAAAGTACTTAATTTATGTTTAAGTTTTGGTATGATTTTTATACGATTCTTAGGCTTATATCCACACTGGGTGCTGAATGAGTAAGGCATCCACAAGATATTTGGTCCACTCCAGTTAAAGCTACTTCTCTAATGTTTTTAAGACATATACCTCCAGAGGCTTCAAGTAATATAGAAGATGAAATCGCTCTGGCAAAATCTACTGCCATTTTTAGTCTGGTTACATCTGTATCATCTACCATATTATCTAGTAAAAGAGCATCTGCACCAGCTAAGATAGCCTCTTTAATTTGTTCATTATTGCTTACTTCAACTTGAATTTTAAAAAGGTGGTGTATTTTATTTCTACAAAGCTCTATTGCCTTTTTTATAGAGCCAACAGCAGCAATGTGATTGTCTTTTATTAATACACCATCAAAAAGAGAAAATCTGTGGTTTTGTCCACCTCCTACTTGTACAGCATATTTTTCAAGTATTCTAAAACCTGGGGTTGTTTTTCTTGTATCAACGATTTTTACTGGTAAATCTTTTACCTTATCAACAATTTTTTTTGTAAAGGTAGATATCCCACAAAGACGTTGGAGAAAATTAAGGGCGATTCTTTCTATGGAGAGTATAGTATATATTTTTGCTTGAATTTCTAATAGATACTCTCCTTTTTTTATTTTTTGTCCTTCTTTAGCGCAAAACAAAAATTCTACATTTGGATCAATTGTCAAAAAACAATCCTTTGCTACAAAGAGAC
>Ga0256835_1001248_pt1 | contig 15667 bp, 16 predicted proteins | sample PIR30metaG_FD_185972 | JGI IMG/M metagenome (GOLD analysis project Ga0256835, IMG submission 185972) | Hydrothermal vent microbial communities from East Pacific Rise, Pacific Ocean - PIR-30 | ecosystem: Environmental > Aquatic > Marine > Hydrothermal vents | place: Pacific Ocean: East Pacific...
TTGATTATTCCATATTAAAACCATATATTGATAATAGTAAAAATAGTGCTGATTTTATAAGTTTACTTAAAAAAGACGGATATGATTTCATGTTTATTAATTTTTATGAATTCACAAGACTTCAAAAAGAATACAAACGATTAAGTGATCTTGAGATAATAAAATTACAATCTTTTTTGCGTAAGATAAAGCCTTTGATTAACAGGCACGGTATGTTATTATATGAAATAAAATGAATAAAAACAGTTTAATAATTATCCGGCTCTATGTGGATTGATACGAAGGTTTCTTCTCCGAACTCATTTTTCAGACCTTTTTCAACTGTGGTTGCAATTGAATGTGCTTCTGATATATTTAATTCTTTAGAAACTCTTATATGAACATCTATTGAAATTCTATTTCCGATTTTTCTTGTTTTTAAATTATGAGGTGATTTTGTCCCTTCAACATTGTTTATTATATGGAGTATTCTGTTTTCCGTGTTTATATCCAAAGATGCTTCCACGAGTTCATTAAAAGAATCTTTAATTATTTTAAAAGAGATGATTATTATAAAAACACTTAAAATGATTGATGAAAGTGGATCTAAAAATCTCCATTTATCTCCAAGAAAAATTGCTCCCGCTATTCCGAGAGAAACACCGAATGATGAGATCGCATCTGTTCTATGATGCCAAGCATTTGCAATAATCAAATCACTATTTGTTTTTTCTCCGATTTTTTTCGTTACTCTGTAAAGATATTCTTTAAATATTATTGATAGTAATGCTATCAAAAGCGTGATAAGAGAAGGTGTTTTGATGAGTTTGCCTTTTAAAAAAGATATAATCTCTGTTATTCCATTATAAAGGATTCCGGTGCCTGCTAAAAACAGAAAAACACCAAGGAAAAAGGATGAAAAAGTTTCATATTTACCGTGTCCGAAATCATGAGATTCATCACATGGTTTTGAAGCAAGTTTAAGACCTGATAAAACGATTATATCGGAAACAAAATCGGAAAAAGAATGAATTCCGTCGGCAATGATAGCCGAGCTTTTACCCGTGATTCCACCCCCTATTTTAAGGATGATGAGAATCCCGTTTATAAAAGAACCGATTAAAGTTATATCTCTTCCTTTTCTATAATTATCTCTTCCTTTCAAATTTATTAATAATTTTATTTACAGCAAATATATAATATAATAATTAATAATTTATTAAAAGAGGTGAGTGATGTATATAAACCTGATAATTATTTTAATTATAGCTGTTATCGCCGTAATTTTCGGAGTGCAGAACACTGCGGTGGTTACTATTAATTTTCTCGGTTTAAAGTTTGATAGTTCATTGGCACTCGTTCTGTTATTATCCGTGCTTGTCGGATTTGTTATAACAATATTATTCTCAATTCCATATTTTTACAAGTTCAAAAGGATGATATCATCTTTAAAAAAGGAGAAATCAAAAATAGAGGCTGAGAGAGACGAGTTAAAAAATATGGTGGAAAAATATGAAGAAGAAAAGATAAAGAAAAACAGTGAATTAAAAAATGAGGAAGATTTTCCAAAAGAGATAAAACCTATTGACTAAGTAGGAAATAATGGTATAATAATATATTTAATTGTTGGAGGTGTCTTATTTTAAAAATAGAAGATTTAACTATTAAGGTTGAGGATAAGATAATATTGGAGGGCGTAAACATAAATATTAAAAAAGGTGAAACCCATGTTTTATTCGGTCCGAACGGGGTTGGAAAGAGCTCTCTTCTTATGGCTATTATGGGATTTCCAAAATACAAAATAGTGGACGGAAAAATAATTTTTAAAGGTGAAAATATTACCAATTTGAGTATTTATGAGAGAGCAAGAAGAGGAATAGGAATAGCTTTACAAAAACCTCCCGCTATAAAAGGGGTAACTTTGAAAAAGATAATAGAGATTTTAAATGGCAAATCAAAATTGAAAGTGGAAGAATACATAGATCAGATGAAGATGAGAGATTTTCTTAATAGAGACTTAAATTATAAATTTTCCGGTGGTGAAGTTAAAAGAGCTGAACTTCTTCAACTTCTCATTCAAAAACCCTCCCTTTCTCTTATTGATGAGCCTGAATCCGGTGTTGATGTTGACAATATTAAGATTGTAGGAGAAGCAATCCGTAAAGCTCTTGAAAAGGATAAGCATATTTGGGAGAGAAAATCATCGGGGCTTATAATAACTCATACGGGAGCCATTCTGGATTATATAAAAGCGGATTACGGTCATATTATGATTGATAATAAAGTAAAATGCACGGCTAATCCGAGAGATATTTTTGATTATATTTTAAAAAACGGTTTTAAGGAGTGTGGAAAATGTCCGAAAAGCATGTTAGATTAGATGAAAAAGATAAAGAATTTTTAAAAAATGTGGGAGTTGATTATAATAATCCTGAAAGATCGGGGACCTTTACACTTATAAATGATAAAGTTGATGATTCATCAGTTGCCGAATCAAGCGGAATTGAACTTTTCTCTTTAAAAAAGGCAAAAGAAAAACATCCGTGGTTAAAAGATTATCTGTGGACTCTTATAGATGAAGATAAGGACAAATGGACAAAGATAGCGGCTAATCACGAAGCTAACGGATATTTTATAAGGGTTAAAGAGAACACTAAGATAGATTATCCTTTGCAAGCGTGTTTTTACATAAAAACACAAAGATTTGTTCAGGCTGTTCATAATGTTATTATTATAGAAAAAGGGGCTCATCTTAATATAATAAACGGATGTGCAACTGCAAATTATGTTACTACCGGTGAACATTACGGGGTAACCGAAATATTTATAAAAGAGGGGGGATATTTGAGTTATAATATGATTCATGATTGGGGGCAAGAGGTTGAGGTTAGGCCTCGAACAGCGGTAAGAGTGGAAAAAAACGGAACTTTTATCTCGAATTATGTTGCTCTTGAAAACACTAAAATTACTCAAAGTTATCCTGTTGCTCATCTTGTGGGGGAAAATAGTGTTGCAAAATTCACTTCTCTTGTTTATGCTCCCATAGGAGCTACTTATGATCTCGGGGCTAAAATAATACTCGATGCTGAAAATGCAAAAGGGGAGATAATTTCGAGAACAATAAGCGGAGGTGGGAGAATAATCTCGAGAGGATATCTTCTCGGGGCTAAACCTAAGATTCATGCTCATCTTGAATGTAGCGGAATGATTCTCGGAGATAAAGGCTCAATATACACAATTCCAGAACTTGAAGCTCTTGTTGATGATGTTGAGATGAGTCATGAAGCGGCAGTGGGAAAGATTGCCGAAGAGGAACTTGAATATCTTATGGCAAGAGGATTAAATGAAGAAGAGGCTACCACTCTTATAGTAAAAGGGTTTCTTGATACTAAAATCATGGGACTTCCCGAAGAGCTTGAAAAACAGATGCAAGATGCGATAGATAGTCTTGAAAATGCATTTTAAAAGTTCAAGAAAAGATAAAATGTTTTTTTATATAAAATATGAAAAATTTTAAATTATTAATTCCTCTCATATTTTTGTCTTTGTCTATATATTATTTCGCTCCGGAAAAAAAACTTTCTCAAGGAGTTATGATAGACAAAATAATTATAAAAAAAGCACAAGGAAAAATGTTTGTTTATTCAAAAGAAAAACTTTTAAAATATTATAGGGTTTCTCTCGGCAGAGTATCTGGGAAAAAAAGATTCGAAGGGGATAAAAAAACACCCGAGGGGATATATTATATAATTGATAAGAATCCGAAAAGCTCTTTTCATCTGAATCTCGGAGTATCGTATCCTAATAAAAGTGATATTGAGTATGCTAGAAAGAGGGGAAGAAGGCCGGGAAACCTGATTAAAATTCACGGACTAAAAAACGGATTTGGTTTTATAGGTAAATTTCATAGATTTGTAGATTGGACAGCAGGCTGTATAGCGGTAACAAATCCGGAAATCGAGGAATTATACAAAGCGGTGCCTGTGGGGACAAAACTCATAATTAACGAATAATAAATTAATATATCTTTTATCAGTGTAAAAGGTGATGTTGCTTATATGATTTAAAAAAACAGATAAAAAAGCGGCACTTCCGTTAACAAGTTTACGATTAAAGATAAGTTTTACAAAAAAGGATTTTCCAGAAAATCAAATTGTAAAATTATAATACTTAAAAAACCCTAATAAATCAGACACAAAATAGAGTGAAAAATATAACAAATTAGTTGCTTTTACAGCAAAATAAAAAAAAATATTTTGATTTTTTTATCCATATTATATATAATAGATTTTATTTATTATTAAGGAGAAATTATGGATATAATAGAACAAAGAATTAACGAGGAGGCTCGCAAAAGGAGAAAAAAACCCGCTGCAAAACCTCACTCTGTTATTATCAAGGAGCAATACTGCAAGGGTTGCTCTATCTGTGTTAATGTATGTCCTACAGGGGTTCTTATTATCGAGGAAACTCCAAAATCAATATTCGGTCTTATCGCCAAAATTGACAAACCAGATTATTGTATAGGTTGTATGCTTTGTGAGTTGCATTGTCCCGATTTTGCAATTATTGTTGATTATGAAAAAAGGAAGGTGGATGATGAGTGAAGTTAAAATCAGGTCGGGAAATGAACTTGTTGTTGAAGGAGCTATAGCCGCCGGTTGTAAAATTTTCGGGGGATACCCAATAACTCCCTCTTCGGAGATTGCCGAAGGGATGGCAAGAGAACTTCCCAAGGTTGATGGTCTTTTTATTCAGATGGAGGATGAACTTGCAGCGATGGGAGCTGTTATAGGGGCTTCTCTCGGTGGAAAAAAAGTATTGACTGCTACAAGTGGTCCCGGATTCTCTTTAAAGCAGGAAAATCTCGGTGTTGCCATGATTGCTGAGGTTCCTGTTGTTATTGTTAATGTTATGAGGGGTGGTCCGAGCACGGGATTGCCTACAAGAGGAGCTCAAGGAGATGTTATGCAAGCAAGATGGGGAACTCACGGTGATCATCCTGTAATAGCTCTTGCACCGGCTTTTCCGGAAGAGGTTTTCACAACCACAATTGAAGCTTTTAATTTGGCTGAAAAATATATGACACCTGTTATATTACTTCTTGATGAAATAGTAGGTCACTCTCATGAGCCTGTTGAATTACCGAAAGAGGGAGAATATGAAATTATTAATAGAAAATACCCTGATAAAGTTGAGGATTTGGCAATCTATAAAAGAGAGATGGGTGAACCTCCGCTAAGACCGGATTTTTTTATGGGATATCCTATTCATGTTGAATCTCTTGAACATAGTGATCAGGGGTATCCTAATACAGTTCCCGAAAATGTTGAAGTTCAACAAAAAAGAAGATTGTTAAAAATTGAAAACCATAAAAATGAGATAATAAAATATAAAACACATTTTACCGATGATGCGGAATTAGTAATTTTTGCTTTTGGTTCCATGGCAAGGTCAGCTCTTGAAGCTATAAAACTTTTAAGAGAGGAAGGGATAAAGGTAGGACTTTTCCAACCCATTACAATTTGGCCTTTTCCCGAGGAGCAGTTAAAGGATGTTGTTAAAGATAGAGATACACTTGTTGTGGAGCTTAATTGGGGGCAACTGATTTATGAAGTTGAAAGAGTTCTTAAAGATAATAAAGTTCATTCTCTTTTAAAAATGACGGGAATGGCGATAACGCCCAATGAAATTATCGACAAAATTAAGGAGATTAAAAATGCTTGATTATGAAAAATATCTGAGATATAGAACTTTTCCGGTGCCATGGTGTCCCGGGTGTGGTATAGGAATGATTTTTAAAGCTGTTGCCATGACATTTTCAAAACTTGAATGGGAGCCGAATGATATAGCGGTTGTTTCGGGTATAGGTTGTTCTGGAAGATTATCGACCTATTTTAATACGAATTCACTACATACAACGCACGGAAGAGCTTTAACTTTTGCAACCGGTGTTAAATTATCCAATCCCGATAAGCATGTTGTGGTTTTTTCAGGTGACGGAGATGCTCTTGCAATAGGGGGAAATCATTTTATTCATGCTTGCAGAAGAAATCTTAATATGAAAATGGTGGTTATAAATAATAATATTTATGGGATGACAGGTGGTCAGGTATCACCAACAACACCAACCGGATTTATTTCCACAACAACCCCTTATGGAAATACGGAGCCCCATTTTAATACTGTTGAACTTGCAAAAGCTGCGGGAGCTACTTATGTTGCAAGGGAAACGGTTAACCGTCCGAGACAGCTTCTGAAAGTTCTGGAAAAAGCTTTTAAACACACCGGATTTGCTGTTGTTGAAGTTATCTCCAATTGCCATATTAATCTCGGAAGAAGAAATAAATTAAAACATCCTATTCCGATGCTTGATTGGATAAATCAACAAACCATCCCCATTGCAAAAGCTAAGGATATGAGTGAAGATGAGCTCGAATTAAAATATGTTGTCGGTGAATTTGTTCATAGACACAGACCCGATTATTTTGAAGTTTATGAAAATAAAGTTGTGAAAAAAGCAAAAGGAGAGTGATATGAAAAATAGATATGAGGTTAGATTAGCAGCCGTAGGAGGGCAGGGGTTGATTACAGCCGGAGCTCTTCTTGCGAAAACAGCCATAAATAAAAAACATATGTATGCTACACAAAGTCCGACATATACATCACAAGTCAGAGGGGGGCCTACAAAAGTTGATGTTATAATTGATAAAGATCCTATTCTATTCCCTCAAGCGGTAAGTATAGATCTATATTTTGCAACAGCTCAAAGATCTTTTGATCTATATTATAGAAGTATAAAAAGAGATGCGGTTATTATAGTGGATTCCGATTTGGTAACAAAACTCCCTGAGGGAGATAATCATAAGATATACAAAATACCTCTTACAGCGGAAACTGTTAAACAAATAGGAAATATCGTTGTTGTATCCGTTGTTTCACTCGGAATCGTTACAAAATTATCCGATTTATTTACAAAGGAAGAGGTTAAAGAGATTGTTCTTTCTTCGGTTCCAAAAGGAACGGAGGAGATAAATCTTAAAGCACTTGATCTTGGTTTTAGTTTAGTATAAACAAAAGGAGAAAAATATGAAACTTGATGAAATAACAATATCCAAAGGCATAATTGATATCTATTTCAGGGATTTAAAGGATTCATTGGAAAGTGATGTAATAGTTGTTGGAGGAGGTCCCGCCGGATTGACGGCGGCATATTATCTTGCAAAAGCCGGCAAAAAAACAGTCCTTCTTGAAAGAGCGTTAAAGATAGGGGGAGGAATGCCCGGTGGCGGAATAATGTTTAATAAGATAGTTGTTCAGGAAAGTTCAAGATTCATTCTCGATGAATTTGATATAAATTATGAAGAGTATGAAAAAGGGTATTATATAGCATCATCGATAGAATCAACGGCGCAGTTAACCGCAAAAGCCGCAAAGGCAGGTGCAAAGATTTTTAATCTTATAAGTGTTGAAGATGTAATGATAAGAGGAGATCAGATTACCGGAGCGGTAATAAATTGGACAGCGGTTCAAATGGCAAATCTTCATATAGACCCTATAACAATGAGGTCAAAATACCTGATAGATGCAACAGGTCATGATACCGAGATAGTAAAAATAGTTGAGAGAAAGATAGAAGACAGGTTATTTACCCCCACGGGGAAAATAATGGGAGAAAAATCCATGTGGGCTGATAATGCCGAGAATATCATAGAGGAGCATACTAAAGAGGTGTATAATAATTTATTCGTATGCGGGATGGCGGCAAATGCCGCATTCGGAGCACCGAGAATGGGTCCAATATTCGGAGGGATGCTATTGTCGGGTAAAAAAGTAGCCGAACTTATTATAGAAAGAGATAACTAAGAGTTAGGATAAAACAATAAGCAGAAATATCATATAAAAAAAATCCATAATTAAATATTTGTCTAAAACTTGACAATATAACCGAAATATGATTTTATAATTGACTAAATTATGATAATTTTCGGAGGAATTATGAGAAAAAAACTTGAATATCTTTTTGAGAAAAAATCAAAAGCCATGAAAGGTGGCGGAGAACAGAGGATAGAAAAACAGCATAATATGGGTAAATTAACGGCAAGAGAGAGAATAGAAGTTTTGACTGATCCCGGGTCATTCATTGAAAACAATTTTTTTGTTGAACATAGAACAAATGATTTTGGAATGGGAAAGAAAAAGTTTGAAGGGGACGGAGTCATAACCGGCTTTGGTAAGATAAACGGCCGCCCTGTAGCTGTGTATGCTCAGGACTTTACTGTCCTCGGAGGGTCTCTCGGAGAGATGCACGGGAGAAAAATAGCTTCATTAATGGATCTTGCAATTCAAAACAGAGTTCCGATTATAGGGCTTAATGATTCCGGTGGAGCGAGAATACAGGAGGGGATTAAAAGTTTGGCAAGTTACGGAGATATTTTTTACAGGAATACGATTGCTTCGGGGGTTGTTCCCCAAATATCGGTTATTATGGGACCTTGTGCAGGGGGAGCAGTTTATTCACCGGCTATAACTGATTTTGTATTTATGGTTGATAATTCTTCATATATGTTTGTTACCGGACCTCAGGTTATTAAGACTGTTACAAAAGAGGATGTAACTTTTGATGAACTTGGCGGTGCTGAGGTTCATTCAAATGTTTCGGGTGTTTCCCATTTTGTTTATGATGATGATGAAAGAGCATTAAAAGGGGTTAGAGAATTATTGTCTTTTTTACCGCAGAATAACAAGGACTTTCCTCCGATTGCGGAATATGATTTTTCAAGTGAAGAGAATGAAGAAATTAGTGAATTAAGAGAGATAGTTCCGGTTAATCCTAATAAACCTTATGATATGAAAGATGTTATAAATAAAATTGTTGATCAGGGGTATTTCTATGAGGTTCAAAAGCATTATGCTTCAAATATAATAGTGGGGTTAGGAAGAGTTGCGGGGATATCGGTTGGTATTGTAGCGAATAATCCTCTGAGTTATGCGGGAACGATAGATGTTTTAGCCTCGCTTAAAGCATCAAGGTTTATTAGATTTTGTGATTCTTTTAATATTCCCCTTATTACCCTTGTTGATGTTCCGGGGTTTTTACCCGGAAAGGATCAGGAGCATCAGGGGATTATTAAACACGGTGCAAAACTTTTATATGCTTATAGTGAAGCTACTGTTCCGAAATTAACGGTTATACTGAGAAAAGCTTACGGCGGGGCATATATTGTTATGTCTTCAAAGCATCTTGGTGCTGATGCGGTTTTAGCATGGCCAACTGCTGAAATAGCTGTTATGGGACCGGAAGGGGCTATCAATATAATTTTCAGAAAAGAGATAGCGGCGGCGGAAGATCAGGAAGCGGAAAGAAAAAGACTGATAGAGGTATATAAAGAAAAATTTGCAAACCCTTATATGCCTGCATCTCTCGGTTATGTTGATGAAGTTATTGATCCGGCTAAAACAAGAAGTTCTTTAATAAAATATCTTGAATATACTATTACAAAAAAACAGGAACGACCATGGAAAAAACATGGGAACCTTCCTTTGTAGGAGAAAATAATGGAAAAATATCTTATAGCAAACAGAGGTCTTGTTGCAACTTCTTTTATCAAAACCTTAAATAGACTGAATAAAAACTCTTTTTTAATATGTTCGAAAGAGGAACTTGATTATTATCCCCCTTTTATCTCGGATAATCTTATTTTGGTTGATACCCATTTTACACGATATCTTGAGGATGAAGATCTTCTTATTAAAGTATTGGTTAATAATGGAATAGAAGGCTTTATCCCTGGATACGGTTTTAAATCTCAAAACTCTCTTTTTGCCGTAAAATGTAAAAAAAACGGGATAAGATTTATAGGTCCCAAACCTGAAAAACTTGAGATTGCATCAAATAAATCAAAGATGAAAGAGATTGCGGCTCTTAATTTCATCCCTGTTGTTAAAGGTTCTACAGAGATAAAAAATCTGGATGAACTTAAAAAACATGTTGAAAACCTGAAATTTCCCATTATTTTAAAACCTGTAAATGGTTGGGGGAGTCATAATATAAAGCTTATTAAATCAAAAAGCTTATTAGAGCAAGGATATAACTCTTTCATGAAGAAGATGCAAGCAATTAAGGGATACTATCAAAAAACATTCTTGGCCGAGGAATTTATTGAAGAGATAAGAGAGATTGAGATACCGTATTTAGCTGATTGTAAAGGAAATCATTATATTTTGGAACCAATTGAAAATACGATTCAAAAGAATAGAAAAAAGATAATATCAGTTTCACCTGTTCCCAATATTTCTAAAAAAATTATTAATAGGATAAATGATTATGCGGAGAAATTATTAAAGGTGATGGATATCAAAGGGGTTGGAGTTATTGAATTCTTTATTGATAATAAGGATAATATATATTTTAACGAGATTAATCCGACTTTACCTTTTAATTTCCCCCTGATTGAAGAGAAAAACAGAATTTCATTAACAGAGCTGTTAATAGATATTTTTGAGGGTAAAGAGGTAAAGTATCCGAAGCCTAAGGATGAGATAGTAATGAGTATTAATATTGTTGCGGAGGATGTTGAAGTGAGGGAGACAAAGGGGATATTGGATTATTTTGAGTTCTCTCCGGAAAGAAATTCATATCTCCTCCCTGTTTATCGAAAAGGCGAGAAGGTCTCTCTTCTATATGATCCGCTTGTCGGAACAATGATTGTATCGGGCGTATCTAATGATACCATTAAAAAAACAGGGGTGGCAAATCTTGAAACTTTGGTGATATCAGGTATTGGAACAAATATAAATAATTTAAAAAGTTTATTGAATAGTAAAAAGATATTTAATGAAAAAACAACTATTGCGGATAGTGAAGAGATTTTGAAAGAGGAAAAAAGTAATCTTGACAAAGAGAGTGTTGCAATGATTGCGGCTACAATATTTCATCAACAAAACAGAGGTAAATCCTTTAATGAAAGGTCGAATTTTATAGAAGAAAATCTATTTGATAAAATCACAAGAAAAATTTTCGGATAACGGGAGGTTATTATGGAATATAAATTTGAGATAAAAGGTAAAAGTTATAAGATAGAGATTCCGCTTATATCGGATCAGAAAGAAACATGTGTAAAAAGCGGAGGAAGAAAATCAAGGATTCATGTTTTTGAGGAAAGGGGGAAAATAAATAAAATTATGATAAACGGAAAACTGTATCCTGTAAAACTTATTAATGGAAAAGACGGATATCCGGAAAAGATAATTATTGATAACAAGATTTTTCCTATTGAATTAAAGAGGGTTGATACCCTGCTTTTCAGACCTAAAAAAGAGAATAAAAAAGGGGAAGTTGTTATAAGAGCCTTTATTCCCGGTCTTATTAAAGATGTAATGGTTGCTGTGGGACAAAAGGTCAAAGAGAATGAACTTTTACTTATACTTGAAGCTATGAAGATGGAAAATGAGATTAGAGCTCCTAAAGAGGGAATAATTAAGAATATTTTTATTAAACCCAATCAAACCGTTTATACAAAGGACAAACTGATTTCAATCGGGTGAAACAGTTTTCTAAAAATTATCTAATACTCTTTCGATTTTCTCCATTAATGATTTCCATGAATAATTGTTTTTAACATAGAATTTACCGTTTTCCCCCATTTTATATCTTATATCACTGTTTTTTAATAAAAAATCAATAGATTCCATAAATTCATCTTTATTGTAATAGTATAATCCCCCTTTACTTTTATCTATATGATCTTTCATGACGGGACTGTTTCCGTTTACAAGAACAGGTGTTCCCACTGCCATAGCTTCAAGCATTGAGATGGATAAACTTTCATACATAGAGGGATGAACATATAAACTCGCCCCTTTAAGAGATTGCCATTTTTCCTCTTCGCTTAAATATCCGAGATATTTTATTCTGAAATCGGAGGGGATATCCATATTCTTTTTACCTCCGAGCAGTAGTTGGCAATAATTTGAGGATGAATATTCTAAAAAATTGTCAATTAGAAAATTCACCCCTTTTCCCTCGTCAATTCTCCCTATGTAAATAATGTATGGTAGGATGGGTTTTGTTCTTTTAATGAACTCTGTTTCATTAATATTATCGGGTGGTTCTATTCCTATTCCACCTATGAGAGTTCTGAGCTGATTTTTTTTTCGGGGGAATTTTTTATCAATCAAAGCAAGTTCTTGCTCTGTTAAGCTTAGAATAACTTCGGGAGTATAAAAAGTTTTTTCCATTATCTTCATATATAGAGGTGATTCATCATGTGTAGTCGGTATGAGTATTTTCGGTTTTTTGATAACAGGAATTGAAAAAACAACAGGGTAATAAAGATAAGTAAACAGAAAAAAGAAGTCATAATCATCTTGTTCGATTTTAACGGCTTCCACAAGTTCGGGGACAAATGGTCCCTGTCTTATAATCCATTCTTTTTCCTCTTTCAGTGTGTGATTATCTTCCTTGAAAAAAATATTACTGTAACTGTTAAATTCATCAATATCTCTTTGTTTTTTAACCGAAAATCTTTTTATGTTGATATTTCCGATTTTTGATTCCCCTTCGGGATATTCGTTTTTCCATGAAAGGTAATCAACTGCCGTTGAAGTATAAACAGTTATATCATGTTTATCGCTTAACTTTCGAAGAAGATTTAAAGCATAAAACTCCGAACCTCCTATTATCTCTTCACCGAATCTCTGAATAATGACTCCGATTTTTTTCCTCAATTCTCACCTCTGTAAGTTTGTGTATATCTTTTTTTCAGAACTTATCGCATAATATTTTACGGGGGTAGGATAATGCCCTATTATTTTTTTTATTGTCCTTATATCCATACCGAAAAACATTGTTGCAAGTGTATCGGCTTCAATACATTTATTTGCAATAATGGTCATACTTATCCACTTTCTAAAAGGCATTCCTGTTCGGGGAGATATAATATGATGATATCTGATTCCGTTTTTAATAAAATACCTTTGATAATCTCCCGAAGTTGCAACCGCTTTATTATTTATCTCTATTATTTTAATAATTCCTGCTTCTCTCGGATTTTGAATCCCTATTTTCCATTTTTCTCCGTCAGGGTTTCTCCCTTTTGCCATAAGATCTCCTCCCGCATTTATAAGGAAATCATTTATATCATATTCTTTAAAAATCTTAGATACTTTATCAACCGCATATCCTTTTGCTATTCCCCCGAGATCAATCTTATAATTCTCCGGGATATACAGATAATTGTTTTTTACGGATATTCTTTTATAATTTACGAGTTTTAGTTTTTCTTTTAATTCATTATCTTTTGGTATGGAATAATGTTTGTCTGTATTCTCGAATCCCCAAAGATCAATGACAGGTTTTATTGTTATATCAAAAATTCCATTGCTTAAATTTGAGAAATAATCGGATTTTTCTATAAGATATTTTGTTTCATTATCAATTATTATTTTATCTTTTATCTTATGATTGATTTTATACAATACCCCTGTTTTAACAGATGGAGAAAATTTATTGTATATTCTTTCAAATTCTTTTTTTATTTTATTTTCAAGTTTTTGATTATCACCTTTATATTTAATTTCAACAATTGTATCCATTGTAAAAAAAGTGAGTCCCTTATAATCTTTGCTTTTTTGTTTTATATTATGATTACAATAGTTAAATAGAAGAAAAATAATTATTAAAAAAGATATCTTTTTCATATATTGTCAGATTAACCCCTGTTTTCTGAGTTCATTTGCCGAAGTTAAACCGTTTGACAACAAGGACATTGCATTATTACTCAATGTAATCATTCCGTTTTCAATTGCGATTTTTTGAATAATATTTTCATCACCCCCCTCTTTTATTAACTGTTTTAATTCATCAGTTATTTTCAAAACTTCAAAAAGGGGGATTCTATCACTAAAACCGGTAAAATTGCAAAACTGACATCCTCTTTCCTTGTAAAATTCAAACATTAAGGAATCTTCTTCCGAAAGATTTAATTTATCAATAAAATCAATCGTAGGATTAACTTTGGATTTACATTTTTCACACAAAATTCTTATCAATCTTTTGTTTATTATTAATTTCAGATTTTTTGATAAATCAATATCATTAATTTTAAAATAATTTTTTAATTGGATTATGGTTCTTGCCGAACTTTTGGCATATATCTCAATGATAAATAGATAATTTTTGCTTAAATTAAAAATTTCTTTCATTATTTCAGGATTTTTCAAATCATGGATAAAAATTATCTCAGGCTCTAACTTATATATTGATTCAAAAATAGTATCTTTTTTATCTTTATCATAATATATCTGCTTAATTCCCGACACTTTCATCAATATCTCTTTTTCTATGCTTAGTATTTTTTTATCACCCTTTATTTTATTGATAAGGGAATACATTAAAGATGATGTTTCATTAAAGATAGGAGCTGAAACTGTTATTACCCCTAACTTATTTGAAAGTGCCGCATTTATATCCTCTGTTTCATACATACTTAATCCTATTTCAGATAGGTCTTGTCCGAAGTTGTTAAGATTAATTATGTCAACTTCAAGGCTCTCCTTACCTGCTAATCCCTCGTTCTTAATAATAAGATTATATTTTGTTTTGTTAAGTTCATAAGTTTTACGAACGAACTTATTCCCATTAGGCTCAAGTCCGAGTGTTATTTTTAATTTTTCCAAATAATTTTCAATCTTTTTTACATCTATGCTTTTTACTTTAAAAAGGGTCCCGTTTATTCTCATGTTTATTCTGATTTTATAGAAATCTTTGGTTAGATACAGGTGTGAGGCTTTTTTATTAATGGCAAAATTTAATAATTCTTTAAAACCATTAAATATTTCATCATCCTTTCTTATTTTTTTTGTCTCTTTTATCTTAATTACTCTTAAAATAAGTTTTATCTTTTCTTCAATATCTTTTTTATCCGCTTGATAATATACAATTTGTGCATCCATATATTTACTTAATTTCTTGATTAATTGAGGCATATACGGGTTTGCCATTGCCACATGAAGTCTATTTTCATCATCATTAATCTTTTCAATAAGAAAAGGGATAATCCCGTATTTTAAACAGGTTTGAATTCCGAATTTTTGAACCAATTTAATATCAACCTCTTTATTTAAAATATCAATTGTCGGGATATCTTTTTGTCTTAAAAGATACAAGGATAATTCCTCTTTTTTTATAAGACCCATTTTTATAAGAATTTCACCTATTTTTTCCCCTGTTTTCTCTTGTTTATTTAATGCGGCAAGAAGTTGTTCCGAGTTTATCTTTTTATCCGCCACAAGAATCTCTCCCAATCTTTGTTTAACGGATGTAAGTTTAACCCTTTCAATATTTAATAGGGGAGGGGCATTGTCCCAAAATTTCTTTTTGTAATCTGCCGGTGCATTACAAGAACAGTTTAAACAATAAGGGCAAATTTTTGTTGGATCCGGATGAGCGCACCAAGCTGCCTTTATCGCATCAAATTCCCCGAGACAATACCAGCATTCAACAATATATTCTTCTTCCATATTAAAATTTTATCAGAAAAACATCTAATCTTCAAATAATCTATATTCGTCAAAAATAAACTTACCGAAAAGGAGTAGTTTAATCGAAAAAGAAATAACCAAAAAAAAGGATAAAAAGGAGGAAAAGATGAAAGAATTTGAAAAGTATTTAAAAAAGGGTTATCAC
>Ga0256835_1001249_pt1 | contig 15656 bp, 14 predicted proteins | sample PIR30metaG_FD_185972 | JGI IMG/M metagenome (GOLD analysis project Ga0256835, IMG submission 185972) | Hydrothermal vent microbial communities from East Pacific Rise, Pacific Ocean - PIR-30 | ecosystem: Environmental > Aquatic > Marine > Hydrothermal vents | place: Pacific Ocean: East Pacific...
GGATCTCAATGGCACCCCTGGCACCGGCATTGCGAGGACCTCCCTCCGGGAGGCCGCCATCCGGGCCATCACGGAACCCGGCACCGTGACCCTCCCGAAAGATCTCTGACCTGCCAGGACCTGGATTTCAAGCACACAACCCCCGCCAGGCGTCAGGACGGGGTCGGGCGAGGATGTACGGATGTACGGTGACCGTGTGTCAGAGCCCACCGTATGGTGAGGTGGTAGGGGACATCCAGATTCCCGCACGGAGAGGAGCCTGGATCCGGCATCCTTGGTTTATTGAAAGACCTGGAGGTGACGGATGGCCAGGCTCCAGCATTCATGTGCCTGGCACCATTCCGTGCCTCCCGTCGTGCCCTCCCGACGCTGTGCCGTGTGCACGATACGTCCCTTGCCGTCAAAATCGGTGTGTGCCACAAGCTGATCGGTCTCGTCGGCCCCCGTGACCATGACCTCGCTCGTCGAGAGGTCGGGGTAGCCGATCACCGTGTGGGCCCGCTCCGATGCCGGGCGGGGCGGGGAGGAACTCGATGTCGCCGAACAGTGCCGCGGCGTTGGTGCCGGTGTTCTCGGTGTCGGTCATCACCGCCACGTGGGAGATGGGCGGCGGCGGGAAGCCCATGGCCTCCTCGAAGATCCTGGCGGGCTCCTGCTCCTCCTGGATCCAGCGGCCCAGGCCGGCCTTGCCGGACCGGACCACCACCTGGATGGAACGCTCCACAAAGGCGTTCCGGATGACTGTGCCCACGGGCAACTCCCGCGCCCAGAGGAAGCAGACCGCGGCGTAGGGCGGGTAGTGTCCCGTGAAGGCCTTGACGAGATTGTACTTGAAGCGCTCGAAGGCCGTGATGCGCTCCGGTGTGTGGCGGAAGGCCACGTACACCCGGGCCGCGGCGTCGTCCCCTGCCTTCACGTGGAGGTCGGTCCTCTCCGGGAGGTCGAGGACCTTCCAGCGCCACCGGACGATGGGGTACTGCACGGGGTCGATGTCCACGAAGGTGAAGAGGAGGCTCCCCCCGCCGTGGGCTTCCGCGCGCAGGACGGTGGTGCCCCCGTCGGCCACGAGCGAGTAGGCGGTCCCCTTGCGTGTCTTCTTGAAATGGTACTGCCGCCACCCCGGGGGCGGGTCCGGGGAGGGGTCCTGGAAGGAGAATGGCGCCACGGTCAGGGCCTTCCGGCGGGCCAGGGGCTCGCCGGTCCGAGCCGGGGCGGCCACCACCGTCACCAGGATCGCGGAAAGGATCAGGCGCTTCACGGAGTCTTCAACTCCACCTGGTGCCGGATGGATTCCCGGACACCGCGGTAGGCCATGAGGAGCTCGTCGTAGGTCTCTGTGTACTTCCCCATACCTGCCTCCAGGACCACCATACACGAGGGCCTCGAATCCAGGATGCCCGGCACCGGCGGGCGGTGATACCGGATGGTAACGTACACTGGGGTGGGGGAGATCGGGATTCCCGGGGGAGTTGAGACGATGCTGGGATCGAAGCTGGAGAAGCTGGCGCTGAGGGGGGGCGTGGACGCCGCGTCGGCCCGGGGCCGGGAGCGCCTGGGCGTCCTGGAGGGCTGGGTCAGCGTGGCGGTGAACCTGGTGGTGTTCGCCATCAAGCTCGTTCCCGGCCTGCTCATCGGGAGCGCCTCCCTGGTGGCCGACGCGGTCCACTCCCTGGGCGACGTGGCCTCCTCGGCCGTGGTGATCTGGAGCTTCAAGGCCGGGGCCAAGCCGCCGGACCGCGAGCACCCCTTCGGACACGGCCGCCTGGAGAGCGTGGCCTCCCTCGTGATCGCCGTGCTGCTCCTGGTGGCCGCCCTGGAGTTCGGCAAGGCCGGGCTGGAGCGGCTCCTGGAACCCCGTCCCGTGGAGGCAAGCGCCGGCCTCCTGGGGGTCCTGGCCGTGACCATGGTGCTGAAGGAGTGGCTCTCCCGGTTCGCGGCCCGCCTCGGCCGGCGGCTGGGCTCGGCGGCGCTGGAGGGCGACGCCTGGCACCACCGGAGCGACGTGCTGTCCACCGGCGTCGTGCTCCTGGCCCTCGCCGGGGAGCGGCTCGGCTGGAGGTACCTGGACGGCGGCGCCACCGTGGTGGTGGCGGGCTTCATCGCCTGGGCCGGGGTCGAGCTGGTCCGGCGCTCGCTGGACCCCCTCATCGGGGCGGCGCCCTCGGGCGAGCTCCAGAAACGCATCCGTGAGCTGGCCCTGGGCGTGGAGGAGGTCCGCTCCGTCCACGACGTGATGGTCCACGCCTACGGGACCCTCCTGGTCATCTCCCTCCACGTGGAGGTGCCAGTGGAGCTGGACGCCGTCCGGTCCCACGAGGTGGCGGAGGAGGTGGAGCGGCGGGTGGGGGAGGCCCTGGGGGCCGTGGTGGTGGTCCACACCGACCCCGTGGACAGAAACCATCCCCTCTACGGCCCCATCTCGGCCCTCCTCGACGAGCTGGTGGAGACCACGCCGGGCTTCCTGGAGTACCACGACCTCCGCATCGTGGGGTCGCCGGAGCTCTGCAACGTGGTCTTCGACGTGGTCCTCGAGGACGTGGACCCCGATGACTTCCGGGAGCGCGTCACCGCGGCCATCCGGGAGCGCTTTCCCCAGGTGGCCGCCGTGGTGGTGGAGGTGGAGGCCACGCTGGTGTACTGACCACCCGGGAGAATGATCCGCGGATTCCGAGGATTGAACGGGTTCGGAAGGGACCTGCCCACCCGGCAGGGGCACCGCCCCCGGCTGTGGCGCCGTGGAGAACGGGGCCCCGCTTCCTCCGTCAGTCACCCACGGGGTTCGCGAGGACGCCCACGCCGGTGACCTCCACCTCCACGAGGTCGCCCGGGGCAAGGAAGCGGGGCGGGTCGAAGCCGGCACCCACCCCCGAGGGGGTGCCCGTGGCGATGATGTCGCCGGGGAGCAGGGTCATGCCGGCGGAGAGGGTGGCGATGAGGGTGGGCACGTCGAAGATGAGCTGGGCCAGGTTGCCCCGCTGCCGCTCCTCGCCGTTGACCCGGCAGGTCACCTGGAGCTCGTCCAGGGGCGGCATGGCCGAGCGGTGCACCATCACGGGGCCCATGGGTGCCGTGCCGTCCAGGCTCTTGCCCCGGAACCACTGGCGGTGGCCCGCCTGGAGGTCCCGGGCCGAGACGTCGTTGATGGCGGTGTAGCCGAAGACGTGCTCCCAGGCCGACTCCGGGGCGATGTTGCGGCCGCCGCGGCCCAGGATGATCGCCACCTCGGCCTCGTGGTCGAGTCTCGCGGTGAGCTCCCTGTGGGCGGGAATGGGGCGGCCGGGGGCGAGCACGGCGGTGGTGGCCTTGGTGAAGAAGATGGGGGCCTCGGGGAGGCCGGAGCCGCCGAGCGCGGTGGCCTTCACCTCGTTGACGTGCTCCCGGTAGTTCTTGCCCACGCAGATGATGTTGCGGCGGGGCTCGGGGATGGGGGCCTGGGGCTCCACCTCGGAGAGGGGCCGCACGGCCACTCCCCGTGCGGCGGCCTCCACGGCCAGGCCATGGACCCGCTCCAGCAGTCCCTGGCAGTGCTCCACGAGCTCCAGCAGGGTGGCGGGGAGACGTTCCCCTCCCATGGTCCGGCTGGCTTCCGCCACGTCCACCACCTGCTCCCCGCACACCACGCCCAGCCCGCCGTTCTCCAGTGTCAGGAAGATCATCGGCCACCTCCGGGGAGGATGATACCCCGGAGCGGCCTCACCCCTCCGGCGGGATCTCCTCCACCGTCCATTCCGGGCCCACCCACAGGCCGAGTACGGAGGCCTCGGGGAAGTGGTGCGCGAGCAGCCGGAGCCCGGCGTGCACGAGGGCCAGGTGGGTCTCCCGGTCGCAGGGGTTGCCCGCGCAGTCGTGGTGGGCCACCAGGGCGATGTGGCGGGAGCCGTGCTTGTGGACCGAGATGGCCACCCGGTCCAGGATGGAGTTGAGCAGGGTACGGGGCTCCCCCTCGCCGAGGATCTTGTCCGGCCCGGGCTCGGTGATGGTGTCCACGAAATCCACCACCCAGCGATCCCGGAGCCAGGCGTTGACCTGGTTCTGGACCCTCCCGTCCATGCAGTTGATCACGGTTCCGAAGCTCATGATCCTCCTCCCTGTGGCGCTGCGCCCTCCGTGAGCTCCAGTCCGAAGGCTGCGTCCATGAACACCGCCATCTCGGCCCGGGTGAGCTCCCGGCCGGGGCAGTAGCTGGTGGGCGAGCAGCCGGCGGTGATTCCCTCCACGGCCATGTGGTGGATGAACCGGCAGCCGGGATCCCCTGGCGGAACGTCGTCGAAGACGGAGGTCCCACCCTCGGTGCAGTCGAAGTCACCCTTCCCCGGGACGGTTCCCGAGCCGGGGATGGTGTCGGGGTCGGTGGTGGCCGCGGAGAGGAAGACGGCCATCTGCCAGCGGGTGACGGCGTCCGCTGGACAGTACAGGCCTCCGCCGCACCCCCCGCTGATCCCGGTGGAGGCGAGGTAGTGGATGAAGGGACCCCCGGGGTCGTCGGGGGGGACGTCCCCGAACACGGACTGGCCGCCCGGTGAGCAGTCGAAGTCGCCCATGCCCTCCACGGTCCCGGAGGGGGGCACGTTGTCGTCGGCACCCGGCGCGATGCCCCCGCTCGGCATGTCGTCGAGGTGGGCGGTGACGAGCACGATCTCGTCCGGAGTGCTGGCCCCCACCTTCTCTCCCACCACGTTGCGTCCGCTGTGGGAGCCGGAGCTCCACTGGTGGTAGGAGACGGTGAGCCCCAGGTCCTGCATGAACTCGTACACGTACTGGGTGGCCTTCTGGATGGGGACTCCCGAGGTGGTGTGCCGGGTCTGGATCGTGTAGGGGTCACCGCCGACCGTCACCGGGGATTCGCCGCTCAGACCTCCGTTGGAGCTGAAGACATCTCCCTGGAGCACCCGGGCCATCATGTCCGCCACCCGCTGGTCGTAGCTCAGGGTGGGCAGCGAGGGCAGCGGGACCGGCCGGAACACCAGGGGTTCCGGAGACAGGAGGGTCAGGTCGAAGCCCAGGGCGCCGAGCTCCTCGCGGAGTCCCGGGGCGTCCCGCAGCACGATGCGCCGCCCATCGTCCATGAGGACGTGGAACCGGGCGGCCGCCGCCCTTCGCGCCCCGGGTCGGCGTTCCAGGGCGATGACCCAGCCGGGGGCCGTTCCGGTGGAGGGATCCACCACGGTGGTCCGCCCCGCGGGTGCCGCGGACGGGAGTGCCAGGACCAGCGCGTAGTCCTGGCCCCTGGCGTCCTGCAGCAGGGCGTGCACGGGGAGGCCCAGCTCCGCGACGGGCCGGTCCAGGTCCACCCGGAAGAGCGCCACCGGCTCCGAGGCGCCGGCGGGGGCGCCGAGGGAGAGAATGATCAGGGTGACGGCCACCAGGGGGTGGGTGATTCGCGACGACGGCATGGTGGGCCTCCGATGTGGGTCGTGGTGGAGGCAGGGTAGCACGGACCCGCGAGGGGAGCTCCTCGTCCCTCCCCCGTCAGAATCGACCGCACGCACGTCCGTGCCACGGGAGGGAGGAGAGGGCGTGGCGGTGACGAAAAATGCCGGCCAGGAGGCCGGCGTCGGTGTATTCACTGTGCAGGGTGGCTCAGCGGCGGCCGCCCCGTGGAGGGCGTCCCCCACGACGGTCGTCCCGCCTGCCTCCCCGGCGGTCGTCGCGGCGGCCGCGGTCGGGCTCCTCGCGGCGGGGGATCTCCTCGCCGCGGGCCCTGGCCTCCTCCTCCAGGATGACCCGGTGGGAGAGCTTGATGCGGTCGTTGCCGTCGATGCCGATGATCTTGACCTTGATGGTGTCGCCCAGGGAGAGCACGTCGCGGATGTCCGGGATGCGCTCCATGGAGACCTCGGAGATATGGAGCAGGCCGTCCTGGTTGGGCAGGATCTCCACGAAGGCACCGTAGGGCTCCAGCCGCTTGACCACGCCCTCGTAGACCTCGCCGATCTGCGGCTCCCTGGTGAGGGCCGAGATGATGTCCAGGGCCTTCCGGGCGGCCGCCTCGTCGTTGGTGGCGATCTGGACGGTGCCGTCGTCCTCCACGTTGATGCGCGCGCCGGTCTGCTCCACGATGGACCGGATGGTCTTGCCGCCCGGGCCGATGATGTTGCGGATCTGGTCCACGTCGATCTTGATCTGCGTGATCCGCGGGGCGTAGGGCGAGATGTCGGGGCGCGGGGCCTCGATGGCGGCCCCCATGATGTCGAGCAGCTGCTGGCGGGCCCGGTGGGCCTGGTCCAGCGCCTCCTCCAGGAGGGAACGCTCGAGTCCCTCGATCTTGATGTCCATCTGGAGGGCGGTGATGCCGTCACGGGTGCCCGCCACCTTGAAGTCCATGTCGCCGTAGTGGTCCTCCTGGCCGGCGATGTCGGTGAGCACCGCGTGCCGCTGGCCGTCGGCCACCAGGCCCATGGCGATGCCCGCCACGGCCGCCCTGGTGGGCACGCCGGCGTCCATGAGGGCCATGGAGCCGCCGCAGACGGTGGCCATGGAGGAGGAGCCGTTGGACTCCAGGATGTCGGAGACGATCCGCATGGTGTAGGGGAACCCGGACTCGTCGGGGATCACGGGGGTGAGCGCCCGGCGGGCCAGGTTGCCGTGGCCGATCTCGCGCCGGCCGGGGCCCCTCAGGAAGCGGACCTCGCCCACGGAGAAGGGCGGGAAGTTGTAGTGCAGCAGGAAGCGCTGGTGGGACTCACCCTCGAAGGCCTCGATGATCTGCTGGTCCTCGGAGGTCCCCAGGGTGCAGGTCACGAGCGCCTGGGTCTCGCCCCGGGTGAACAGGGCCGAGCCGTGGGTGCGGGGCAGGAGGCCCGCCTCGCAGGTGACCTGGCGGATCTCGTCGAAGGCCCGCCCGTCGAGCCGCTGGCGCTCCTCGAGGATGGTCTTCCGGGTGATCTCCTTGACCAGCCCCTGGAGGATCTTCTTCACCCAGGGGCCCGTGGTCTCGCGCTCCTCCTCGGGAATGGCCTCGATGGCGGCCTCCTTGACCGCGGAGACGGCGTCCTTCTGGGCCATCTTGCCACGGACCTTGAGGGCCTCGGTGAGGGGGCCGGTCCACCGCTCGCGCACGGAGGCCTCGAGCTCGGCGGGCCAGGGGACCTCGGGCTCCTCCCAGGGGACCTTGGTGGTGCCCAGCTCGGCCAGGATCTCGCGCTGGAGCGCGATGATCTGCCTGACCGTGGCATGGGCCAGGTCCAGGGCGTCGAGGATCACGGGCTCCGGGAGCTCGCTGGCGCCGCACTCCACCATGACGATGGCGTCCTCGGTGCCCGCCACCACCAGGTCCAGGTCGCCCACCTCGCGGTCGGCGTGGGTGGGGAAGAGCACGAACTCGCCGTCGACGCGGCCCACCCGCACCCCGGCGATGGGGGTGAAGAAGGGGATCCGCTCCGCGGCCATGAGCGACATGGAGGCCCCGTTGAGGGCCAGCACGTCGGGGTCGCTCTCCCCGTCGGCGGAGAGGACGAAGCCGATGATCTGCGTCTCCCGGTGGTACCCGTCGGGGAAGAGCGGACGGATGGGACGATCGATCACACGGCAGGTGAGGATCTCCTTCTCCGTGGGGCGCCCCTCGCGCTTGAACCAGCCGCCGGGGATCCGGCCCCCGGCGTAGGTGTTCTCACGGTAGTCCACGGTGAGGGGGAGGAAGTCGATCCCCTCGCGTTCGGTGTCGCTGGCGCATGCGGTCACGAGGACCAGCGTGTCCCCGATCCGCACGGTGCAGGAGCCGTCCGCCTGCCTTGCAAGTTTTCCGAGCTCGAATGTCAGGGTCTTGCCGCCGATCTCGACGGACTTCGAGATGTGCATCCTTGCAGTCCTTACCCGCGCAGTCCGAGCCTCTTGACGAGCTCGCGGTAGCGCGTGATGTCCTTCCGCTTCAGGTACTCGAGCAACCGGCGCCGCCGGCCCACGAGACGCAGCAGACCGCGCCGCGAGTGGAAGTCCTTCTTGTGTGTCTTGAAATGCTCCGTCAGGTACTCGATCCTGCGGGTCAGCAGGGCGATCTGAACCTCGGGCGAACCGGTATCGCTCGGGTGCGTGCGGAACTCGTCGATGATGTTGGGTTTTCTCGCGTCGAAGTGACTCACCTTGTCCTCCAAAATTCAAACCTTCCGGCGCGAAGGCATGCGTACGTTACCAGGAAACTCCCTCAACCGCAACAGGATCAAACCCGTCTCCGGCCCGGTCGCGTCACGTGGCGGCGGTCAGGACCATCTTCGGCTGGACCACCACGGTCCGGCCCCGTGCCAGGACCGAGGTGACGGTCCCGATGCCCACCAGCGTGTTGCCGGACCCGCGCACCGCCACGAGGTCCTCGGGCCCCAGTGAGCCGTCGCCGTGCCGCAGGAGGATGACCTCCCCGCCGTGCCGGAAGCGGTCCTCGGCCGTGGGGTTGAGCTCCAGGGCGGGGAAGGGAAGGGCGATGTCGGGAAGCGGGACCCAGGCGGGGTGCTCCAGTACCTCCTCGGGGGAGGCGGCGGCGGTGAGCACCTCCTGGGGCAGGGCGCCCTCCACGGCGTAGGGCCCGATGGAGGTCCTCTCGAGGCGCTCCAGGTGTGCCCCGCAGCCCAGCCTGACGCCGATGTCGTGGGCCAGGGAGCGCACGTAGAAGCCGGTGGAGGTCCGGACGGTGAACGCCAGGGCGTCCGGTGCCTCGAGCGAGAGGGAGAGCTCGTGCACGGTGACGGTCTTGGGCTCCACCGTGGTGGTCTGGCCCGAGCGGGCCAGCTCGTAGAGCTTCTTCCCGTCCACCTTCTTGGCAGAGAACGGGGGGGGCACCTGGGGGATCTTCCCCGTGAACGCCGCCTCCAGCTCCCGCAGCGTGTCCTCCGCGAGCTCCGGTACCTCGCCGGCGGGCTCCGCGGGCTCGCCCTCCCGGTCGTAGGTGGTGGTGGCGTGGCCGAGGCGGATCAGGCCCCGGTAGGTCTTGTCCCAGGCCAGCAGGTACTGCTGCAGCCGGGTGGCCGTCCCCACGCAGAGGAGCAGCAACCCCTCCGCCATGGGATCCAGGGTCCCCGTGTGGCCGATGCGCCGTTCCTTCAGCGCCTTGCGGGCCATGTCCACCACGTCGTGCGACGTGGGGCCCGCGGACTTGACCACGGGCAGCAGCCCGTGCCACCGGGAGGGTCGGCGTCGGCTCATGAATCACACTCCATCTGCTGCCTGAGGGCAGGCAGGATCCGTTCCCTGGCGGTCTCGAGGCTCCCCTCGACGGAGCAGCCCGCCGCGTTGACGTGGCCCCCGCCCCCGAAGGCCGCGGCCACGGACCTGACGTCGATGGAGCCCCTGGAGCGGAGGCTCACCCGAACGGTGCCGGGCTCGGGCTCCTTGAAGAAGGCCACCGCCTCCACGCCCGTGATGGTGCGGGGGACGTTGACGATGTCCTCGGTGTCCTCGGCTCCGGCGCCGGCCCGGGCGAAGGCGCCGACGTCGGCCTGGATCACGGCGAGACGCCCGCCGCAGCCGATCTCGAGGGTCGCGAGGACCTCGGCGAGCAGCCGCACCGAGGCCTCGGTGCGGCGCTCGTGGACCCACATGGAGACCTGCTCGGGGCGGGCGCCCGCGGCAACCATCTCGGCGGCGGCCAGGAAGGCCCGCTGGGTGGCGTTGGCGTACCGGAAGTCGCCGGTGTCGGTGGAGAGGGCGGCGAAGCAGCAGGTGGCCGTGGCCGCATCCGGCATCAGGTGCGCCGCGGCGAACATCTTCCAGACCATCTCGCCCACGGCGGGGGAGTCCCCGTCCAGGTAGTTCACCTGGCCGTAGAGGCCGTTGTCGGCGTGGTGGTCGATGTTGAGGATGGGCACGGCCGCCAGGGTGTCGAAGCCCGCGCGGTCCAGGCCGGGGCACTCCATGACGGTGACCAGGTCGTAGGCCGCGGGGAAATCGTCCGGCAGGGTGTCGCGCACCAGGATGGTGTCCGCACCGGGAAGCTCCGCCAGGCCCGCCGGCGCCGGATCGCGGTTGACGATGACCGCCTCCTTCCCCAGCTCCCGGACGAGGGCCGCCAGGGCCAGCTCGGAACCCAGGGCGTCGCCGTCCGGGTTCCGGTGGGAGGTGATCAGGACGCGGTGCGCCCGCTCGAGGCGCTCCACGGCATGGCGGGGGTCGGTGGTCGGGCCGCTCACCGGTCCTCCTCGTCGTCCGCTGCGGTCCCGGCCGTCCCGTCGGCCTCCGGGGGAGGGATCAGGCCCTCCTCGTGGAGGCGGCTGAGCACCCGCTCCATGTGGTCGCCGTAGGCGTAGGAGGTGTCCCGGGCGAAGCGCAGCTCGGGGATGATCCTCAGGCGCATGCGGCGGGCGAGCTCCCGGCGGAGGAAGGGGCCCGCCGCGGCGAAGCCGTCGGCGGCCTGGCGCTCGCGCTCCTCGTCGCCCCAGATGGAGAAGTAGATGGTGGCGATGGAGCGGTCCCCCGTGAGCGAGACACCGGACACCGTCACGCCCTCCAGGCGGGGGTCCTTGACGGAGAACATCAGCAGCTCGGCCAGCACCGACCGGATGGACTCCTCCAGCCTGGCGTTGCGGTCGAATGACTGTCGAACCATGGTCCTACCTCCCGTGACCCGTCAGAACCGGGTCACGTCCACGTCCCAGCCCAGGATCATCCCGGCGAAGACCTCGTCGATGGTGTCGCGCACCCGCTCCATCCGGGCCCGGGCGTCCGCGGCGTCGGTGGAGAGGGCGCAGAAGGCCAGGGTGGCGCGCTGGTGGAGGTCCTGGAAGTCGGCCTCCACCACGAGCACCTTGTGCCGGCTCCGGACCCGTTCCTGGAGCCGTCGCGTGACGCTCCGCTTGGACTTCAGGCTCCGGGCCTCGGGGATGTGGACCTGGAGGCGGGCCACCGCCACGAAGAGGGGAGCGTCACCGTCCATGACCCCATCACAGCTCCGGCTCGATCTCGACCATCTTGTAGGCCTCGATCACGTCGCCGACCTTGATGTCCTGGAATCGCTCCAGCCCGATGCCGCACTCGAAGCCCTGGCGCACCTCGGAGACGTCCTCCTTGAAGCGCCTCAGCGACGCGATGGCACCGTCGTAGATGACCACGTTGTCCCGCAGCAGCCGGACCTTGGCGTTCCTGGGAATGACGCCCTCGGTGACGTGGCAGCCCGCCACCGAGCCCACCTTGGGAACCTTGAAGACCTCGCGGACCTCGGCCTGGCCCAGGGTCTCCTCCTTGTAGATGGGCTCCAGCAGCCCCACCATGGCCTTCTTGATCTCGTCCACGAGGTCGTAGATGACCGTGTAGAGGCGAAGGTCCACCTTCTCCTCCTCGGCCAGCTCCCGCGCGGTCCGCTCGGGGCGCACGTTGAAGCCGATGATGATGGCGTCGGAGGCGGAGGCGAGCATCACGTCGTTGGTGGTGATGGCGCCCACCGAGCCGTGCAGCACGTTGATCTTCACCTTCTCGGTGGACAGCGAGTTCAGGGTCTCCCGGAGCACCTCCACCGAGCCCTGCACGTCGGCCTTGATGACGATGTTGAGGGTCTTGACCTCGTCCTCGGCGATCTGGTCGAAGAGGTTCTCCAGGGAGACGCGGCGGGTGGCCTTCAGTGCGTCCTCCTTCTCCTTCTGGCGGCGGAAGCTGGCCACCTCGGTGGCCTTCTCCTCGTTCTCCACGGCCTGGAGGATGTCGCCGGCGGTGGGCACGTCCTCGAAGCCCATGACCTCCACGGGCTCGGAGGGACCCGCCTCGGTGACCCGCTCGCCCAGGTCGTCGGTCATGGCCCGCACACGGCCCCAGGTGGAGCCGCAGAAGAAGTAGTCGCCCACGTGGAGCGTGCCCTGCCGGATGATGACCGTGGCCACGATGCCCCGGCCCTTCTCCTTGCGGGCCTCCAGGATGACGCCCCGGGCAAAGCCCTCGCGCGGGGCCTTGAGGTCCCGCATCTCGGCCACCAGGAGGATCATCTCCAGGAGCTCGTCGATGCCGATGTTCTGCCTGGCCGAGACCTCCACGGAGGGGACGTCGCCGCCCCAGCTCTCCACCAGGACCTCGTGCTCGGCCAGGGCCTGCTTCACCCGGTCCGGGTTGGCGTTGGGCTTGTCGATCTTGTTGATGGCCACGACGATGGGCACGCCGGCGGCCCGTGCGTGGTTGATGGCCTCGATGGTCTGGGGCATGACGCCGTCATCGGCGGCCACCACCAGAACCACGATGTCGGTCACCTGGGCACCCCGGGCCCGCATCTGGGTGAAGGCCTCGTGGCCCGGCGTGTCCACGAAGACCACGGTGCGGCCGTCGTCCGTGGTGATCCGGGACGCGCCGATGTGCTGCGTGATGCCGCCCGCCTCCTGCTCGGCCACCCGGGTCGACCGGATGGCGTCCAGCAGGGAGGTCTTGCCGTGGTCCACGTGTCCCATGACCGTGACGATGGGGGGGCGGGGCTCCGCGGGGCCGGTGGCCTCCTCGGCTCCCTCGGCCTCCATGTCCATGATCTCCTCGGCCGAGGCCACCATGGCCTCCACGCCCAGGTCCTCGCAGACCTGCTCTGCCAGCTCGTGGGGCAGGGACTGGTTGGTGGTGACCATGACGCCCTTCTGGATGAGGAGGGCGAGCAGGTCCTTGACCGTGATGTTGAGCTTCTCGGCCAGCTCCTTGGGGGTCACCATCTCCGAGAGGAAGATGGGGCCCTCGGGCCTGACGCCGTCCTTGAACTGCACCTCGCGCTTGGGCCGTGGTGGCGTCGGCGGCCCGTCCGAGGTCTGGCGCCGCCGCCCCTTCTTGCGGGCCCGCTGGGGGGCGGGCCGGCGGGTGGGCCGCGACGGCGTGGAGGGTGCGCCCTCCTGCTGGGTCTTGAGCTTCTGCTCCTCGAACTTGTTCAGCAGCTCCCGGATCTCGTCGGCGTCGGCCCTGGCCTTGGCCTTCCGGCTCGTGGCGGTCCGGCGGCTGGCCGCCGCCTCCTTGCGGCGCCTCTCGGCGTCCTTCTGGGCCTGGAGCCGCTGCTTGATCTCCTCGGGGGTGAGCTCCCGGAGGCCGGCCTCCAGGGAGGCCTTCGGGGGACGGCGGGAACGGACGCGCTGGGGTTCCTCCGGGGTCTCCTCGCGGCCCTGGGTGAGCTCCTCCTCGGAGATCTCCGGGGCGGGCTTCACCTCCACCTCGGCCTCCTCCTCCTCCACCGCGGGAGGTGCCTCGGGCACCTCGGTGGCGACGGTCTCGGCAGCAGCTTCCACGGCCTCGGGTTCCGGCTGCCCCGCGACGGCCTCCACGGCCTCCACGGCCTCGGCCTTGGCCTCGACAGGGACCTCCTCGGCGGGAGCTTCGGCCTCGGGAGCCTCCTCGGCCTCGGCCTCCTTCTTCGGCGGCGGGGCCACCTCGGGGATCTCGTCGTCGGTCTTGATGATCCGGCGGCGCTTCCTCCGGGCCAGGCGTTCACGGGCGCTCGAGGAGGTGGGCTCCTCGGTCTCGGTCTCGCTGCGAACGATCACCTCGCGGGGACGCTTCTGGAGCGTCTCGCCCGTCATGATGGCGCGAACCGTGGGGAGGTCGAGGGTGTCCTCCTCGCTGTCCACGTTGACGCCGATGGAACGGAGCTTGAAGATCAGCTCCGTGGACGTGATGCCCATCGTGTTGGCGAGATCGACGACTCGAAGCTGCTGTACCATTGACACCTACTCCTCCCTCGCTTCCTCCGCGGCAGCTTCCTCCCGAGCGGCGTCGAGGGTCTGGCGCGCCATGTCCAGGAGCCGCTGGGCGGTCACCGGTCCGATGCCTGGAATCTCGGACAGGTTCTCCGCGGTGCGGGCGAGGATGTCCTGCACCGTGTGGATCCCGTGGTCCTCGAGCCGCTCCCGCAAACGCTCGGTGAGCGCCGGGACCTCCTCGAGGGGAATCAGCTCGTCGTAGTCGTAGTCGGGCGTGGTGGCCTCCACCTCGGGGAGGGCCTCCTCCTCCTCGGTGACGCCCTCCATCTCGCGGAGCAGGGAGGCCAGGGCCGTGGCCAGCTCGTCCTTCACCGCCTCCTCGCTCTTGATCTCGATGCGGCAGTTGAGGAGCTTGGAGGCCAGGCGGACGTTCTGGCCGCGCTTGCCGATGGCCAGCGAGAGCTGCTCGGAGCCCACGATGACGTCCAGGACGGTCTCCATCTGCTCCTCGAAGACCGGCTGCCCCTCCTCGTCGAGGATCGGGTTGCCCTCCTCGTCGCGGGCGGGGACCGTGATGGGCTCCTCGCGGACGGCCACACGGTTGATCTTGGCGGGGGCCAGGGCGTTCTGGGCGAAGGTCACCAGGTCGTTGGACCAGGGGATGATGTCGATCTTCTCGCCCTTGAGCTCCCGGGTGATGGCCTGGACGCGGGAGCCCTTGAGGCCCACGCAGGCGCCCACGGCGTCCACGTCGCGGTCGCGGGAGAAGACGGCCACCTTGGCCCGCTCGCCGGGCTCCCGCACACACTTCTTGATGACCACCGTGCCGTCGTAGATCTCGGGGACCTCCATCTCCAGGAGCTTCTCCAGGAGGCGGGGGTCGGTGCGGGAGAGGACCACCTGGGGCCGGCTTGCGTCCATGGTGACGTCCACCACCACGGCCCGGATCCGGTCACCCTGGCCGTAGCGCTCGTGCCGGACCTGGTGGCCGCGGGGGATGATCCCCTCGGTATCCCCCAGCTCCACGATGATGGCGCCGCGGTCCATGCGCTTGACGATGCCGTTGATCATGTCCCCGACGCGGTCCGAGTAGTTGCGGTACACAACGGCCCGCTCCGCCTCGCGCACCCGCTGGAAGAGCACCTGGCGGGCGGACTGGGCCGCGATCCTCCCCAGCTGGGAGGTGTCCAGGGGCTCCAGGAGGATCTCCGTGCCGATCTCGGCGTCCGGGTAGATCTCCTTCGCCTCCTCCAGGGTCATCTCGATCTCGGGGTCCTCCACCTCCTCCACCACCACGCGCGTCTTCCAGCAGGAGACCTCGCCCGAGTCGGGATCGATCTCCGTGCGGACGCTGCGGAGCTTGTAGTGCTTCTTGGCGGCCGAGGCGATGGCCTCCGCCACGGCCTCGAGGAGCTTCTCGGGCTCGATGTCGCGCTCGGCGGCGACCTGACGGATGAGGGTGTTGATTTCCAGCTTCATAGGCGGCATTTCCTCTCGCTCATCAGGGCATTCCAGTCCACCTGCAGTCGGGTCTCGAAGACGTGCTCCAGCGGAAGCTCCATCGTGTCGCCCCCGTCGGTCATCACGCGGAGGACCCCCTCCTCGAGGCCGAGGAGCTCACCGGTCACCACCCGGCGCTCCCGGTAGCCCGCCTGCATCCTGACCTTCACGCGGTGGCCGGCGAACCGGCGGTAGTCGCCCTCGGAGTAGAACTTCCTCTCGATCCCCGGAGAGGTGACCTCCAGGGTGTACTGGTGGGCGATGGGATCCTCCACGTCCAGCATGGCCGAGGCCTGCCGCGAGACCATGGCGCACTGGTCCAGGGTCACGCCGGCCGGGGCGTCCACCACCAGGCGCAGCACGGTCCTGGGGCCGTGCCCGACGACCTCTGCCTCGAGAAGCTCGAGCCCCTCGTCCTCCACCAGGGAGGCCAGCTGTTCGCGGATGCCAGGATCCAGTTTCATTGCGCTGTTTCCCCTGCCGCTTCAGAAAAAAAAGTGGGCCACCGGCCCACTTTCTTCCGAAAGCAGCGAGAGGTTTATAGCACAGGCCGGGAGAAAGCGCAAGTGCAGGGAGCGTAGAAAC
>Ga0256835_1001250_pt1 | contig 15655 bp, 15 predicted proteins | sample PIR30metaG_FD_185972 | JGI IMG/M metagenome (GOLD analysis project Ga0256835, IMG submission 185972) | Hydrothermal vent microbial communities from East Pacific Rise, Pacific Ocean - PIR-30 | ecosystem: Environmental > Aquatic > Marine > Hydrothermal vents | place: Pacific Ocean: East Pacific...
AGTCACTATAATTGCGGGAGGAACAGGGATACCCTCCTGGGCCAAAAGAAGCAGGTTGTATCCCTTGTTTCCAAGCTGTATAAGGTTGCCTGTTACCTTGTCTGGCTGATGTATGGAACAAAGGTCTTGCTCCGGGTCGTAGCTCAGAAGCATATCCAGTTCCCTTGGGCTCAGATATTCTCTCTGACTGGAAAGGGCCTGATAAAGTCTTGCCACAAAATTATCCAGGTGCTGAAGACCGAATGTGGAGGAAATAAGTCCCCGCAAAAAGGCCTCCGATACCTGATGCACCACCTCCTGGATAGAGACGTCTCTACTGACTGCATTTTTATACTTGGGCAAGAGCTTGTCTGGCCAAAGCTGGCGAATGATCTTGTTGAGATTATCTTCGTGAGGGCTAAGATAATAGACATAGATCATATCCTTAACGCCTTCTGACAGTCCCTTTACGATATCAAGATACTGGGTAAAAGAAAAACGTCTCACTCCCAGAGACTTTTCCAAAAGGGTGAGATAGGTTGCAAACTTCTTGGAGTAGACCCCGTTAAGTTGCACTGCCCTCCAGAGAAGCTTCAGGTGCCGCAAAAGCTTAACAAATGTGGAGCGGGTAATGAAGGGAACTTCCAGTTGGGTAATAAGCCTCTCAAAAAAGAGATTGGCCAGATTTTCCAGCCTAAATGTAAGGCCCAGAGCATCAAATTTTTTCTCATGATATTTCCCATACATGGAAGGGATATCTGCTGCAATGTGCCTTTTGTGATAAATGGTCTCCTGAACCTCGTATCTTTCTTTTGAAAGGATAATGTCTTTCAGGGCCTCGATTTCATCTAGGATAACCTCAAGGGCGTGTTCATTGTCTTCAGAGTCTATTACCTCAAGAACCCTGTCCATTCCCTCAAAACCCAGTTTTTTTGCCTCTTCCAGATTGAATCTGATTTCCTGGACTCCAAGGTTGTACTTCATGTATTCAAGACGGTACATCTTTATCAGAAGCTCAACACGCCGCTTTTCATAAGGGGGAACATCCTCTACCTCTTCTATGAGCTTGTGTATCTCTTCCTCTGATGAGCTGAGAAAAAGGTGTACCTTTTGAGCAAAGGGCTCCAGGTCTAGACGAGAGGCAAGATGCCTCACTATCTTGTGAACATGATCAATGTAGCGGCCGTAGGGGCTTATCTGTTCGAGTATCTCCGGAGGCAGAAAAGGGGCTAGGCCTTCCTTCTGCCTGCTGTACCAGAAGCTGAAGATGGCCTCTATAAAATCTACTATTAGGTTGTTGCTCTCTACATGACTCTGTTTTCTGAGAAAGTGTATAAGGATATCTCTCCGTCTTGAAATCTCATCAAGTTCTGTAGACACATCCCTTAAGAGACCTTCTGCTCCAATCTCGTTGAAATAGACCGGAATGGAACGGGCAAACTCCTTTACAAGATTGTAGATAGGCTCTATGTCACTGTTTAGAAGTTTGGTGATGTCCCGCTGAAAGAGGTCTGTATCCTTTATGCATGTCCCGCCAAGCTGCAGATTAATGGTGAGGGCTGAAAGGAGTGTGCTGCATACCTTTGGCTTCTGACATACCAGATCAAGCCATGCCCTTATGTTTTGCAGATGTGCCGGATTGGACAGGACATGCCATTCGGTATCGACTCCTTCAACTCCAGGGGTTTGAAAACCAAAATCCACTACCTCTTCTAAAAAAAGCTCAATAAGCCTTGTATTGTCTCGCTGGAGAATCTCTGTGCCGAGGGCATTTATGCACTGAAGAGCTGTCCTTGGGAACTGGCCAATCTGCTGCTTTAGAAGCGCAAAGCTTTTAGGAATAATCTTGCGCAGTTCGTTAAAATCTGCTGTCTTTACCAAACAAACAAGATTTTTGTTCAGCTGGCGCAGGATCTCCTCGTGAATAATATTTAGCCCTTCCATTTCCACCATATGAAAAAGGAAAAGCAAATATACAGATATTCCATCAACTTCCCGACTCTTTTCGTTCTTAAAGGAGAGCCTGCACGAGGTCTGACCCAATACGCGGGCGATTTCCTTGTACTCTTTCACCACATCCATATGTCCAGGCATGTCAGCCAGGGCCAGGGCAGCCGCCCTGGCATCGTCCATTGCCTCTATCTTTTTGGTCTTTTCCAAGAGTTTTTGAAAGGCACCATGACTGACAGGCTCAAGGAGTTTCATCACCCTTTTGTAGTCCTGCTCGTCTATCCAAAGACCGTACTGGGTAAGGCTAGACTTGAGCCACTTTTGTGGCCCGTCCTGACTCAGCCAATAGTTGTATGTTATGCGCCTCGTCTTTAAGAGAAGCTGCTTGCACCAATACCATAACTCTTGTTTTTCTGGATCTTGATCAAGACGTCTAGCGAGATTCTTTATCAGACGCGAAAGAGGATGAAAACTTGTAGCAATGGCATAGGACACCGCCTCCTCTACTTGAGACAACTCCCTAAACACGGTGGTAAAGGCCGATACCAGGCTGTCAAGGGTCTGCTGGTCTGCGGCCTTCACAATCTTTTCCATGTACGCCAGAAGCCCATCGGCTGCCTTCTTTTTTTCCTTTTCTCTTGGGGCCTCTTTAATAAGCTTTAAAAAGGTGTCTAAAAGCAGGCTGCATGCCTCTGCACCATGCTTAGAACGTACATAGGTATTAAAATTTTTGAGAGAAAAGGATCTCAAGTCATAGACCAGCGCTGCCCAGTTCTTAAAGGGATGGTGCAGTTCAAAAAGGAGATGGTCGGCCTGCCGCAACACACCCTTGTAGCCTTCCACTGCCTTTCTGAGGACCTGATATTTCTCATCTATCTCGACCCGTTCAACCTGGGTCTCTTTCAGGTTAATTTCAAGTGCCTTGGATTGGGCTATCAGTGTAGTCATGGTTAGACAGCCTTGTTCTCCTCCATATGCAGTACCAAGTCTAACAAGCGGTTAGAATAACCCCATTCATTGTCATACCATGACATTACCTTGACAAGGGTCTTTTCAATCACCCTGGTTGAAAGCGCGTCTACGATGGATGAACGAGGATCCTTTACAAAGTCCGTGGAAACCAGAGGTTCTTCCGTGTAGCCAAGAAACTTGTTAGTCGCAGCCTTCAAAGCGTCATTGACCTCTGGTACGGTTGCCGGCTTTTCAACCCTCACCACAAGATCCACCAGAGACACATCAGGAGTTGGAACCCGGACAGCCAATCCATCAAACTTGCCCTTGAGCTCTGGTATCACCTTGCTAACCGCTGCTGCTGCGCCCGTTTTTGTAGGAATCATATTAAGGGCCGCTGCCCTGGCGCGCCTCAGGTCAGAATGGGGAAGATCAAGCAAACGCTGATCGTTGGTATAGGCGTGTACAGTTGTTACCAAACCGCTGACAATCCCAAATCTATCCATTATGACTTTTGCCACTGGAGCAAGACAGTTGGTTGTACAGGAGGCATTTGAAATTATCTTGTGATTTACCGGGTCGTAGTCGTCTTCATTAACGCCCATCACTACAGTAATATCCTCTCCTTTGGCAGGTGCAGTGATTATCACCTTTTCTGCTCCCGCCTCAAGATGACCAGCTGCAAGAGTGGCCTCCCTGAATCTCCCCGTAGCCTCTATGACATATTCAACACCCGCCTCTGCCCAGGGAATCTTGGCTGGCTCCTTAACATCTGTAACCCTTATCCTCTTACCATTTACGGTAATCCCCTGATCATCGTAGGAAATCTCCGCGTCGAGCCTCCCCATGACAGAGTCATACTTTAAAAGATGAGCGATGACATGATTGTCAGTCAGATCGTTAACAGCAACAATATCAATATCTTTGAAATCAGGGTACATCATGCAAGCACGAAACACATTCCTGCCAATCCTGCCAAAACCGTTTATTCCTACTTTAATAGCCATGTTCACCTCCTGTGGTAGTTCGGATTTTCTAAGAAAATAAGTTAATCATTCCTGAAACAATTTCATCGCCATTAGACAAAATTTCCCCTTGAGCTTATCTGGAGGGCAAACAAAGAAAAAACCGTTGCGTGCATAAAAGGAAATGGCCTGATGATTCTGCTTGCATACATCCAGAGTCACCCTTTCAATCCCACGATTTTTCCAAAAATTCAGGGCATTTTTCAACAAAAAGGACCCGTAACCCAACCTCTGGTACTTGTCTGCTATGGCTATATTGGAAAGGTAAACCTCATCAACAATCATTCTAAAACAGATATAACCTATAACTTTTGATAGACTGCTGGTCGGGCTGAGGACCCAAAAAATAACCGAGTTTGTAGAAAATTCACTAAACAGCCCGTTCCTGCTCCATGGTACTGGTTGAACAGAATGCTCGATGGCGGTTATCTGTTCCAGATCGTTAGCCTGGGCCTTTCTTAAAATTACAGTAGCCATGGACGTAGTATTTTTAGATGAGCATTAAAAAAACAATTAAAAATATGGCGGCTATCTTTGCAAAATCTGAGTGGCTTGATTGATGCTTTTTCTAGCATATTCCACCAGAGACTGGGCTGCTTCTGCAAGAGTCATAGCTTCTCTGCACTGAGACAATCTTATAAGCATAGGCAGGTTGACGCCGGTTATTACTTCTACCTTGCCTTCTTCCAAAAAGCTAAGACTCATGTTTGCGGGCGTACCTCCAAACATGTCTGTCAGAATGAGGATACCATCTCCTGAGTCCACCTGTCTAATAGCTTTTTTAATAGCATTTTTCATCTCATCAACACTGGCAGAAGGATCCACAGTAATGGCTACTATGTTTTCCTGTTCTCCAACAATAAAACTGGTTGTTTGCACAAGCTCTTGCGCAAGGCTGCCATGGGCTGCCACCACTACCCCGATCATTAATCAACCCTCTCTGTCCAAATCTCGATGAGTGACAATAACCTCTTCCCCTTTGTGTGTAAACATCTGTCCCAACCAGCGGGCAATGGCAACACTCCTGTGTCTGCCGCCGGTACACCCTATGCCAACTACCAGGTAGACCTTGCCTTCAACCCTGTACTGGGGGATGAGAAAAGAGAACATGGACTCAAGATGATCTAAGAACTGTTTGGTCTGTTCCTTTCCATGTACATAGTCATAGACCTCCTGATCTAGACCAGAAAAGGACCTGAGTCTTGGATCAAAATAGGGATTTGGCAGAAAGCGTACGTCAAAAATAAGGCTGGCATCTGCAGGCACTCCATATTTAAAGCCAAAAGATATAACATGGATGAGGGGCTGTGTAAGATCTTCCCTAAAGGAATACATGTCAAGTACTACCTGACGTAACTGGTGTACATTCCGGTTAGAGGTATCAATATAGTTGTCTGCGAATTCCCTTAGCCCTCTAAGCCTCTTGCGCTCTTCTGCAATAGCAGCAAGGATATCACCCTTTTTTTGCAAAGGATGCTTCCTCCTTGTCTGGCTAAATCTTTGGACCAAAACGTTGTCAGATGCATCAAGGAAAAGAACTTCTAAGTGGAAGTCTTGGTCTTTTACTTGGGAAAATATAGAGGCATACTGATCCAGGAAGCCTTTTTCCCGCACATCCATAACCAAGGCCACCCTGGTTGGAATGGCAGTGCTGTTTTCTGTGAGAGACAGAAAGTCTGGCAAAAGGGCTATGGGCAGATTGTCCACACAGTAATAGCCCATATCTTCAAATGCCCTTAAGGCCGTACTTTTCCCAGATCCGGACATGCCGGTAATAATGACTGTCTGGATGTTTCTGGAACGCCCCTTTGTCAAACTAGCACACCATAAAACCTATTTTCCGCCTTTTCTATTAAAGAAAATATCTGTTTGATAGATTCTGCCCTAACTAGCTGGTCTATCATCTCCCTATCTTTGAGTAGCCTGGAAATCTTGGCCAGTACTCTTAGATAGTTGGTTGTATATTCCTCTGGTGCAAGAAGCATGAATATTACATGGACAGGTTCTCCATCTACCGCGTCAAAAGGAACGCCCTTTTTACTCACTGCAACCACTACCTTGAGACTTTCTATTCCTTCCGCCTTGGCATGAGGAATGGCGATTCCTCCTCCTATTGCTGTAGTACCAAGCTCTTCCCTGTCCGTAACCACTCGGTAAACATCATCTTCAGACAAGTCTCCAGCGCAAGAAGCAGCCTTGGCTGCAAGTCTTCTTATCACATCTTTCTTTGAGGAAGACTCCAGAGGGAAAATTATGCACTCTTCTTGGAGATAATTTAAAATTCGCACTTAAGGTTCCAGTAGCCCTAGTCCACCATCTTTTCTCCAGTAAATAACATTAACCCTGTTGGTATCTGCATTTATGAATGCCAGAAATTCCTTTCCACTTATCTGAAGCTGATCGGCAGCCTCTTCAATGGACATGGGTTTTGGGTCTATTTTCTGGATTATTATTACCTGGTCTTCCTCAGTTGTCTCAGGTTCAACACCAGAGACCACGGAAACAGGGCCTGTGCCTTGCCCTGCTGACCGCCTATTTTTGACCTTTTCCCGAAATTTTTTCAGTTGCCGCTCGATCTTATCAAGCACAAGGTCAATAGCCGCCCTTAGGTCATCATGCTCCTGTTTTGCAGCTGCACGGATTCCGTCTCCAGTGATGACCACCTCTGCTGTCTTTCTAAACTTCTCAGCAGTCAGCACAACATTCACATTCATTGGGGCGTCTGAATACTTTTTCAGACGGGCAAATCTATCGTTAATATATTTTTTCAACTCATCAGAATGATCCATATGACGAAATGTCACGTTAATTTGCATAAAAATTTGTCCTCCATTTCAATATGTGGATAATCAAACCTTGGGCCTCTTTCTTCTGCTGGATGGCAAAATCCCCATAAGATCCCGATACTTGGCAACTGTACGCCTGGCAATCTTGATGTTATCCTTGGCCAGAATCTCTACTATCTGCTTATCGCTAAAGGGTTTTGTTGGATCCTCACTCTCTATAAGCCTTTTTATCCGCTCTTTAACACTCTGGGCAGCTACATCCTTTGAACCGTCTTTTCTTGGCAAACCTGTACTGAAAAAGAATTTGAGTTCAAAAATTCCCTGGGGAGTATGTACGTACTTATTACTGGTTACCCTGCTAATAGTGGATTCATGCATGCCAACATCCTCTGCAACATCCTTCAATACCATGGGCTTGAGATATGCTATCCCCTTGTCTAAAAACTCCCTCTGAAATTTTACTATACTCTGAGTAACCTTATAGATGGTCTTTTTCCTCTGATGGATGCTTTTAATCAGCCAGACGGCAGATTTCATCTTTTCGTTGATGAACTCTTTTGCCTTTTGAGACACATCTCCATTCTTGGCAGCCTCTGTGTAGTAAGAGTTGACACGAAGGTTGGGCAAATCTTCCTCATTTAGGGCAACCACGTACTCGTCCCCAACCTTGAAGACATAAATATCTGGAACAATATACTGAACCTCCTCCGAGGAGTAGGCTCTGCCTGGTCTTGGCTCTAGAGACTTAATAACCTCTATGGCCTTAACCACATCCTCAGGACTTCTCCCAGTAGCCTTTGCAATCTGCTGGTAGTTATGGAGCTCTACCTGATGCAGGTGCTTTGATACCAGCTCCTTTACCAATGGGTCATCAATACCAAGATGCTCTATCTGGATAAGAAGGCATTCCCTCAGATCCCGCGCGGCAACACCAACTGGATCAAATTCCTGGACCTTCTTCAACACCCTTTCCACATCCTCGGGATCAACTCCGGCATCTTGGGCAATCTCTTCAACACTGGCCTTGAGATATCCGTCCCTGTCAAGATTACCAATTATAAAACCTGCAATTTTTTTGTCTTTATCTGAAATGCCTGACATCTGAAGCTGCCAGGCAAGATGATCCTTCAGATCTGACTTGGAGGCCACTATATTTTCATAGTTTGGGACCTCTTTTTCCTCAAAAGAATAGGATGGCAGGGAACGCCTGTACTCATCGTCCCATACCTCCTGCCAATTGGTTTCTTTAATGGCCTCCTTATCCCAGGGTGTCTTTTCCGCCTCAGAAGCAGCAAGCCCTGGAATCTGTTCCTCATCCCGGCCCTGCTCCTGCCCTTCACCCTGTCTTATCTGTTCCATTTCTGAGGTAGAGGCCTCTTCTAACAGAGGATTTGTCTCCAGCTCCTGATTAATTGTTTCTATGAGTTCGAGACGAGAAAGCTGAAGCAGCTTGATTGCCTGCTGCAACTGGGGCGTCATGACAAGCTGCTGGGTCAGCTTTAAATTCTGTTTTAGTTCTAGGGCCATAACTTACAGTGAAAATTCCTCTCCTAAATAAATCTTTCTGGCAATTTTGCTGTTAGCAATCTTTTCCGGACTGCCAAATTCTATGACCTTGCCGGAACTTACAATATAAGCGCTGTCACACACAGTCAAGGTTTCCCGGACGTTGTGGTCTGACAGAAAAATACCGATACCACGGGATCTTAGCCCCTTGATAATGGACTGTATATCAGCAACAGCCAAAGGATCCACTCCTGCAAAAGGCTCGTCAAGAAGAATAAATTTGGGGTCGGTTGCAAGAGCCCGTGCAACCTCTACCCGGCGTCTTTCTCCTCCTGACAAAGACTCTGCCTTCTGAGCAGCCAAAGAGCTAAGACCCATCTCTTCAAGAAGCTCTTTCACCTTTAACTTACGCTCCTTTTTGGGAAGACCCTTGTTTTCAAAAACAACCTCTATATTTTCAAATACAGTCAACTTCCTAAACACAGAAGGCTCCTGGGGAAGATAGGTCAGGCCCATGTTGGCACGTCTGTGCATCGGCATATCTGTAATATCCATACCATCCAGAAAAACCCTTCCCCCATCTGGCCGTATAAGCCCTGCTATCATATAAAAAGTGGTGGTTTTGCCTGCTCCGTTTGGCCCAAGAAGACCGGTAATGGATGAACTTTCAAGAACGAGACTTACTCCATCAACTACGGGCCGGCCCTTGTATATCTTCTTGAGTTCCTTGGCCTCAAGACAGCTCTTACCAGCCATCAGTCTCCTTCTGAGTAAACAACCGCCTCCACCCTTTCCTTGCCCGAGCTTTCCACAACGCTACGATTTTCATTGACATAGAGAACAATCTTGTCTCCTTTTATACTGTTGGGGCCGTCCCATACCTTGGCGTTTTTGAGAAGCACTATCTTCTCCTGGGGTTTATAGTAAATAGCCTCTTTGGCAGTTGCCTTTCTTCTTCCCTGAACTATTTTCAAATGTCCCTTTACAACTATCTTTTTAAGGATCCTTTTTTTCTTGTTATCGGCTGTCCTTTTCTGACCATAAAAGACCTCAAGACGGTCTGCATAAATAGTCAGGTTGCCTTTTTTGGCAATCACATTGCCAATGAATACCACCGTGCCCTTCTCATCGTAAGCCTCCATTTTATCGCTGGTTATCCTTATTGCCTGGGAAGGCTTTGACTTGGCCTTTGAGGCCTCTTTACATTGACCAACATTTGAAAATGCCAGCAAAAAAAACGATGCCAAGATTATACAGAAAAATATATCAAAACCGCTTTTTTTAGATATTATTGTCATGATAGAATCACCTCATCAAAAATCTACGTTTAGGCCTGTATATCTTCTTCTTTTATAATTGCCCTGGGAAAATAAAGCAAAAGTTTGTGCTCTTTGAACGAGTAAACCATATTTTTGCCAATTAACTCGTTTCCATCCCCTCCGACTAGCCTAACATCTCCTGGCGCCTCAAGAACGCTCTTATCAGGGTAATAAAAAAGCAATTCCGTTTCCAATACATAATCCCTGACACCGGTCACCTTTACCTTTCCCGAAACAGATACCACTCCATTTTTGATCTGGTATTTACCTATGTCGGCCTTTACACTGATTGGATTTTTCTTACCAGGTTGAAAAGTGATGTGAACGTCTTCAAACTCTACCTCTTTTTTTTTCTCATAAAAACGGGCCAGCCTTGCCCTTACCAACCACTGAGAGGCCCTGTCACGCGCGTCCCGCCTGTATCTCACTCCATACAGCACAAGGTCTGCCTTGATATTTTTCAGCTCAGGGGAAAAAAAGGTCCGCTCCTGTTCGTCTCCCTTAAAAAAGATTATTCCCACCACAACGGTAAATAGGATAACAGAAATCCAAAATGTGATTTTTTTATTCACGGGATGGTCTTCTCAGGATGATCAAAGATAGGCCCTAATACTTGTTTCCAACAGGCCCTTTGACTGGAGTATCATCTCACAAATTTCCCTGACTGCACCTCTGCCTCCAGGCAGTGCAGTGACATAATCCACATATTTTCCCATACAGGTAGCCGCATCTTTTACTGTCACAGACAAACCGCACTTTTTTAGAACGGGCAGATCCACCCAGTCATCTCCCACACCACAAACCTGATGATAGACCAGGCCAAGCTCTGCAAGAAGCCCATCAAGACATGCAAGCTTATCTCCCACAGACTGAAACACATGCCTTATACCCAGCTCGTGACACCTCTTTTCCAAGGCCCTAGAAGCCCTTGCGGTGATAATCGCCGTTTCAATGCCGTGAAGAGCCAAAAGCTTAATTCCTAGTCCGTCCCTTACATGAAAGGCCTGGACCTGCTCACCGGTTCCTGTATAGACTATGCTACCGTCTGTTAAGACTCCATCCACATCTAAAACCAAGAGCCTTATCCTGGCTGCCTTTTCTATTATCTCACTCGGCAGGGATTTGTTTTCAGTATTCATCCAAAGTAATATCAAAAATCCGTTTCAGTTGCCTTAGAAGAAGCGCGGCATCTTCTAGTCTTAAACTGTTTGGCCCGTCACACTTGGCCTTGTCAGGCTCAGGATAGACCTCCATGAATATGCCATCGCAACCGCAGGCTGCCGCTGCCCTTGCCAGAAACGGAACAAATTCCCGCTGTCCGCCAGAACAGCCCCCCTGACCACCGGGAAGCTGCACACTGTGGGTTGCATCAAAAATCACAGGAAAGCCCAAGGATCTCATTATGGGTAGGGATCTCATATCCACCACCAGATTGTTGTAACCAAAACTTGAACCTCGCTCAGTCAACAGGATGTTATTGTTACCTGCATCTTTGACCTTTTCAACAGCATTGCCCATATCCCACGGAGCAAGAAACTGACCCTTTTTAATGTTAACCGCCTTGCCTGTACGAGAGGCTGCCACCAAAAGATCTGTCTGCCTGCACAGGAAGGCTGGGATTTGAATACAGTCAACCACCTCTGACACTGGAGCTGCCTGATCAGGCAGATGGATATCGGTAACAACAAGGCACTGGAGCTGCTCTTTGACCTGCGCAAGGATTTCGAGCCCCTTTTTTAGACCGGGGCCCCTGAACGAACTTATGGATGTCCGGTTCGCCTTGTCAAAGGAGGCCTTAAACATATAAATGAAACCGTTTTCTTCAGCGGCCTCTTTCATGAAAATGCCTATTTCAAGGGCAATGGGTAGATTTTCCAGCACACACGGGCCAGCTATGAGCAAAGGCCTTGAACCAGGCCCAACCTGAACATCTCCAACAGATATCGGAGCAGGACTGTTACTTTCTGTCATATTTCCTCTTAAGGGCCGCTCCTATAAAAGAGACAAAAAGCGGATGAGGGTCAAGGGGTCTGGACTTGAATTCAGGATGAAACTGGCACCCTAGAAACCAGGGATGATCATCTATTTCGACTATCTCCACCAATTCCCCATTGGGGCTGAGACCTGATATTTTCAGGCCAGCATCCTCAAGAGGCTGTCTATAGGAGTTGTTAAACTCGTAACGATGTCTATGCCTTTCAAAGATTTCTTCCTTCTGATAGGCTCCATAGGCTGTGGTATCATGGACTAGCTTGCAGGGATAGGCTCCAAGCCGCATGGTTCCGCCCATCTGACTGTTTTCATCTCTTTTTTGGACAGTATCCGTCCTGTAATCGTACCATTCCTTCATAAGATAGATAACCGGATCAGGAGTGTTAGGGGCAAACTCGGTGCTGTCCGCCATGGAGATACCTGCCACATGTCTTGCAAATTCAATGACAGCAAGCTGCATTCCAAGACATATGCCAAAAAATGGGGTCTTATTCTCTCTGGCAAAGCGTATGGCCTCAAGCTTTCCAGGTATTCCTCGACTTCCAAAGCCTCCAGGAACCAGAACACCGTCCAACCCTGAAAGTCTTGCCTCTAGCTCCTGTCCCCTCACCTCGTCAGAATTTATAAAATCGATCTCCACCTTAGTATTATTTGCCACACCGCCATGAAAAAGGGCCTCGTTCAGACTTTTGTAGGACTCCCGCAGATTAACATACTTTCCGACCATGGCGATCTTTACAGAATACTGGGGCTGCTCTATCCGCGCCATGAGATTTTCCCAGGCAGTAAGTAATGGCTGCCTGGTCCAGATGTTAAGACTCTCCACAATCCTTTCATCCAAGCCTTCTCTGTGAAAACAAAGGGGAACCTCGTAAATACACTTTACGTCCTTGGCAGTAATAACCCTGTCTTCTTTAACATCACAAAAAAGGGCTATCTTGGCCTTGATCTCAGGGGCAAGATCCATCTCTGTTCGGCAAAGGATTATGTCTGGTTGGATACCTATTGAGCGTAGTTCTTTGACACTGTGCTGGGTTGGCTTTGTCTTAAGCTCGCCTGCTGCCTTTATGAAGGGCACATAAGTGACATGGATATACAGGGTGTTATCTCTTCCAAGATCACCCCGCAGCTGACGAATGGCCTCTATAAACGGCAGGCCCTCTATGTCACCAATGGTTCCTCCAATTTCTACAATGGCTATGTCTGCCTCACCATTTAGCTGTAAAATGGCCTGTTTGATCTCGTCGGTTACATGAGGAATAACCTGAACGGTTCCCCCAAGATAGTCTCCTGCCCTCTCCTTGGTAATGACACTGTAGTATATCCGCCCTGATGTATAGTTGTGGCGCTGTCCACACTTGGCGCTGGTATAACGTTCATAATGGCCTAGGTCCAGATCCGTCTCTGCTCCGTCATCGGTTACAAAGACTTCACCATGCTGAAACGGATTCATGGTGCCAGGGTCCACATTGATATAGGGATCAAGCTTCTGAAGCGTTACTGTAAGACCCCGTGCCTCAAGAAGTGCCCCTATAGAAGCGGCAGCCAGGCCCTTGCCAAGGGATGATAAAACACCGCCTGTAACAAATATGAATTTAGTCTTCATCTCTGCCTTCCGTCATATCAGATTGTAATATGTTACCAAGGACTATAACAAAGCCAGGATCTCAACCAAGACCCTGGCATCTCTGGGTTCAAAGGCTAATCATAGAAAAACATGGGCTCTACAAGCTTGATATCCGCCTTTTCCAAGGCATCCAGAGCAGCCTCCAACATCTGGGAAGGGACCTTAAAGATAAGAACCGCCTTACTGCTTCCGCCAACAAAGGCATAGGTATAATCAATGTTTATATCCGAGTCTGAAAGAACCTTTACCACAGTGTAGAAACTGCCTGGCTCATCCGGGACCTCCACAGCAAACACATCCTGTTCCCTCAAGGTAAATCCGGCAGATGACAAGACACTCTTGGCCTTTTCAGGATTGTTCACCACCAGCCTCAGTATCCCAAACTCAGCAGACTCGGCCAGGGCAAGGGCCCTGATGTTTATTGCCGCGTCTTTAAGGGCCTTGGTTACCTCAAGAAGCCTTCCCTTCCTGTTCTCTAAAAAGATGGATAACTGTTTTATACCGTATTTTTTAATCATTTTTGCAACCCCTCTGCTTCCCTCTTGTCTATGATTCTCTTTGCCTTGCCCATACTTCTTTCAAGGGTCTTGGGCTCCACCAGTTTTATCCTGACGTTTATGTAAAGGTCGTTTAGCATCTCCTGCTGAAGCCTGGTCTTGAGTTGCTCAAGCGCCCCTATTCCATCTGCAAAGGTACGGTCATCCACCTCAACCCATACCTCCAGTTTGTCAAGGACACCCTTTTTGTCAAGGACAATGACATAGTTTGGCGTGACGCCTTCCACTTTGGTAAGTACATGCTCTACCTGTGAAGGAAAGACATTGACACCATTTACAATAAGCATGTCATCGGCCCGTCCCTTTACAGACTCCATGATAGTCAGTGTACGGCCACACTTGCACGGCTCCCTGTGAAGGACAGTTATGTCCTTTGTCCTGTAACGTATGATGGGAAGGGCCTGTTTGGTAACAGTAGTAAACACCAGCTCTCCCTCAGTACCGTCAGGAAGAACCTGACCGGTTTCAGTATCTATTATTTCAGGAATAAAGTGGTCTTCAAAGACATGCAGATGCCCATATGGACATCCTGCCGCAACTCCAGGCCCTATGATTTCAGAAAGCCCGTAGGCCTCAATATATACAAGGCCCCACTCGTCTCTGAGGGCCTGCCTCAGCCCCTCACTTGCAGGCTCTGCGCCAAAGAATCCTGCCCTTATCCCAAAATCCTTTTTGAGCTCGTACCCCTCGTCCTTTGCCACCTCTGCCATATGAAGGGCAAAAGAGGGGGTTGAACACAGAATGGTTGCACCAAAGTCCTTCATTAAAAGAAGCTGCCTCTTTGTAAAGCCCCCACTTGAAGGAACCACAGCGGCACCGACCTTCTCTGCTCCATAATGAAAACCAAGCCCACCGGTAAAAAGCCCGTATCCATAGGCGTTATGTACGACATCTTGCGGCCCCGCTCCAACCATTGACATGGTCCTGGCCATTACCTCTATCCACACGTCCATGTCGTGTCGGGTGTAACCTACCACAGTGGGTTTACCAGTAGTGCCTGAAGATGAATGTATCCTGACCACCTGATCCAATGGCACTGTAAAAAGTCCAAAGGGATAATGATCCCTAAGGTCCTGCTTGGTAGTAAAAGGCAGTCTCTGGAGATCATCCAAAGATTTGACATCCTCTGGTCTTATGCCAAGTTCATCAAATTTTTCCCTGTAAAAAAGCACCAAATGATAAACCCTTTGAACCGTATCCTGAAGTCTTTTAAGCTGTAGCCTTTCAAGCTCCTCCCTTGGAGCCCCCTCAATTTGATTCCACATGGTTCCTGTGCTCCTCCCAGCCTATTTCGGACCTGTATCTAAAAAGTCCGAGAAAATAGATTCACAAAAACGTTACTTTTGACAGCTTTAACACAAGAAAAAATTTGTTCAAGACCCTGATAAAACCCTAATCAGAGTGCAAGCCTTATAAGGGCGTTGAGTGCTGCAACAGCAACAGGCGTTCCACCTTTTCTTCCAAGACATGTTATAAAGGGAACCTTGGAGCGGGCCACAAGCTCTTCTTTTGATTCCAGGGCATTAACAAATCCTACCGGGACTCCAATTATCAGTTTTGGGAAAAAACGCCCTTCCTCCATCATATCAATCAGCCTCAAAAGGGCAGTAGGGGCATTGCCAACAGCTACTATTCCAGGCCTTCCTTTTGCAGCTATCTCCATCGCGGCCTCGGCCATTGTTCCCCCTGTTTTCTCTGCCAGGCTGCGACACTCCTGCGTACCCATTGGGGATGTAACTGTGACACACTCTGGGAGGAGGGACCTACTAATACCAGAGGTGGCCATTTGGGTATCTGTGACTATTGGGCATCCAGCCTTTATGGCCGTTACAGCCGTATCTATAGCCTCTGGATGGAACCTGATGTTCTTGGCAAAATCAAAATCAGCAGTGGCGTGTACAATCCTTTTGACAACCTGTAGTTGAGAAAAGGAAAAATCCGTGGGGCCAAGCTCTTCCTCTAT
>Ga0256835_1001251_pt1 | contig 15647 bp, 11 predicted proteins | sample PIR30metaG_FD_185972 | JGI IMG/M metagenome (GOLD analysis project Ga0256835, IMG submission 185972) | Hydrothermal vent microbial communities from East Pacific Rise, Pacific Ocean - PIR-30 | ecosystem: Environmental > Aquatic > Marine > Hydrothermal vents | place: Pacific Ocean: East Pacific...
AAGATGGGCATGCTTTTGCCCCAAGTCTATAACTTCCTGATGACCCGGCCTTTTTTCTCCAACCTCCTGAAGAGAACGATCGGTTTTGCGCGGGAGCGTTCGATGCCCCTCCTTGCCCGGCACACTCTGCGGCATTGGCTCAGACGCGAACTTAAGCGCCTGCAGCCGCCTCACCCGCAGGGAAAGGTTTATCTTTTTGTGGACGAGTTCACCAACTACCAGGATGTGGAGATCGGCAAGAAAACCGTTTTATTGCTGACCCGTCTGGGATACACCGTGGAGGCGCCCCGTCATGACCTGAGTGCCCGCACCTTCCTCTCCAAAGGCCTGGTCAGAAAAGCTCGGAGGATCGCCAGGAACAACATAAAGCTTTTTGCTCCGCTGGTGAACGAGGAAGCGCCGCTCGTAGGTGTAGAACCCTCTGCCATCTTGGGATTCCGGGATGAATATCCGGATCTTGCGGGACAGGAGCTAAAGGAAGCGGCCCGTCACCTGGCCCGTCATGCTCTCACCATCGATGAGTTCCTCGCGCGGGAAGCCGGAGCCGGCAGGATCACTTCCAAGCAGTTCACCAAAGCCGAAAAAAAGATCAAACTGCACGGTCATTGTCATCAGAAAGCCCTCAGCTCCACATCTTACACCCAACAAATCCTCTCTCTTCCTAAGAACTATCACGTGGAAGAGATCCCGTCGGGATGTTGTGGAATGGCCGGCTCGTTTGGTTTTGAGGAAGAGCATTATGATCTATCCATGAAGATCGGAGAGCTGGTGCTGTTTCCGGAGTTGCGCAAGACGCCTTCCGAGACGCTCATCGTGGCCCCCGGCACCAGCTGCCGCCACCAGATACGCGACGGTGTCAAACGGAAGGCGTTGCATCCTGTCGAGGTGCTCTATGACGCCCTGGCATGAAGCCGCGAGCTTTTCAGAGTTTCAGTTCAAAATCGTCCGCATCGAGATGAACGGGAAACTTTTTCCTGAACTCTTCCAACTCATCGAGGTCCAGCGTGGCGACGAGGATCCCTTCTTCTCCGGGAGGGAGGGAGGCAAGGGTTCCCCCCCGCGGCGAGAGGATGAGGCTGTGGCCATTATAGGAGATGTCCCTGCCGTCGGTGCCGGTCCGGTTGACCCCTGCCACATAAACCTGGTTCTCCAGTGCACGCGCTTTTAGGAGGGTGGTCCATACGCTGCTGCGGGCGGCAGGCCAGTTGGCCACAAAAAGTAAGAGATCGGCGTCGTTCCGCGTACGTATCCAAACCGGAAAACGCAGGTCGTAACAGATGAACGGCCGGATCCTCACTCCTCTCCATTGAAAGGTCACCCGTTTCTTCCCTGGGGTGTAGTGCCGATCCTCTCCGCCCATCTGGAACAGATGCCGCTTGTCGTAGGTGTGTTCTTCCCCTTCGGGATTCACCCAAAGAAAACGGTTAAAAAAATGTCCTTCCTCCCGCACGATGTAACTGCCTCCAATAGCGGCTCCGGCTTCCCGCGCGAGTTCCCGAAGAAAGCGGGAGGTGGGGCCCTCCTTCTCTTCATATAACCGTTCCGGCTCCATTGAGAAACCGGTGGTGAACATCTCAGGAAAAAGGAACATATCGATCCTTTCCCGGACGCTCAACACCTTCTCCCGAAACATCTGACGGTTGGCCACCGGATCTTCCCACTTCAGATCGGACTGTACGAGGGCAATGGTAAAGGATCTCATTGCAATATCAACTTCCATGGCAGATAAACAAAAAAGGTGCCCGGAGAGGCACCTTTTCCTCATATTCCGGAAAATAGGTTCACTTCTCCCCCAACGTTGCGTAGTACTGATCGAGTATGCTCGTCATGAGCGGTTGGTAATAATGCCAGTAGAAATACCGCTTCGTGTTGAGGAAAGGCATTCCGATGAGGCGGCTCAGATCATCATAGCGTTTGAAGTAGGCCGTCCGCATTTGGACAGGGTTGGAGGCAAAATTACCGGCAAAATAGTAATGGGGATGCCCGTTCGTGCTTTCCACCACTGCCGGGAACTCATCGGGGATGGCATTCGCCAGCAGGATGGAATCTCCCCTCTCGTTCACATGCAGTTTGAAGGTGGAAACCACCTTGTTCTTTCCGGATTCGATGATCTCAAACCAATATGGGTAGGGTACTTTATACGGCAGCCCATATTTTTCTCTTCCATATTCACCCGTGTAGATGTATGGAATATCGAAATCAAGATCCCGCTCTTCTTCCAACACGATCACCCAGTCATTCTGGTTCACGAGGATAATCCCCCCTTTTTTGAAATCCCAGGGCTTTTGGTACTGCTGACGGTATTTTGCCAGGATCCACACGGGGAGATCAGGGTTTTTCGCCGAGTCCAGAGTTGCAAAATATTTTCCGATCCATTCGGTCCACTTGATCCCCAGCAGGTTCTCCACTTTTGTCCGTTCCAACGGGTCCGTGGGATAGATCAATGTATTGAACTCGCAAATGATCAGTTTCCTCCTGTCGTTCATCTCTTTCAGGAAGAAATAGTCATTGTTGTTCAGCCCTCCATAGATCTTCCGAGACTTACGGGTGCGGCTGATCCCCTTGTACCAGTCGTTGAAAAAGACCCCGTAGGTATCTGTGTAATAAGCCATATCGAATGAATCGGCCATGGCCAAGATCTGCGACAGACGGATACGCTTGATCTTGTATTCCTTTTTCCGTTCCGGTTTCAGAGGAAAGAAACCATAATAATCCTTTGTATAATCATATCTTTTATTGTCACCTTTCACATATTTCTCATGGGTCAGGATCCAGTTGAACGAACGGTGATTGATCCGGTCATAGGTTGGGACGGTCTTGTCAAGGATCAAAACTTTCAGTTGTTTTTTCGGCTGGAAGGCCCATTTTAACAGGAAATATCCCGGGACGAGCGAGAGGAGGACCAAAATGATGAATATCTTTCTGAAAAATTTGCTCATAGAACCTCAGACTTTTAGTTTAATAATCTGTGTAATGAGATCTCCTTCCTGCAAAAATACAAACATAAAAGTATTAAAATTATTTTAGATAAAAAATTTTATTGAAAAGTTCGCCTCTCCGCATCGCCTCAATATCCTGCCACCATGTCGTCGCCGCGGGGGTCCGCTCCGCCTTCGAGCGAACGGCCGGAGGAGACCCGTATAGCGTCGACCCTTCCTATGGAGGTTCTCTTTTTGAGGCGGTATCCCATCCGGACCAGTTCAACGGTATCGGAAGGTGAAAAGGCCTTTTGCTCGTAGAAGATCATATCGGGTCGCCACTGGTGGTGGAAACGGCCAGCGTTCACGGCCTCCTGCATCCCCATGCCGTGTTCCGTGACATTCAGGATGGTCTGGAATACCGAGGTGATGATGGTGGATCCTCCGGGCGATCCTACAACCATGAAAAGCTTGCCTTCTTTCTCCACGATCGTAGGGGTCATGGAACTCAACATCCTTTTCCCCGGTGCGATGGCATTGGCTTTCCCGCCCACCAGACCGAACGAATTGGGGTAACCCGGTTTGATGCTGAAATCATCCATCTCATTGTTCAGGAGAAAGCCCGCTCCCTCTACCACCACTTTGTTGCCATAGCTGCGGTTGAGGGTGGTGGTCACCGACACGGCATTCCCCTCCCCGTCCACTATGGAGTAGTGGGTCGTCTCCTCACTCTCATAAGGATAAGGATCCCCGGCGGCAATACTGTCCGAGGGGATCATCTTTCCGGGCCGGAAAACTCTCATCCGCCGGAGACAATATTCCCGGCTGATCAATTCCTCTACCGGCACCTTTACGAAATCGGGATCTCCGAGATATTTTGCGCGATCGGCATAGACCCGTTTTTCCGCTTCCACCATCAGGTTGACGCTCATAGGAGTGTTCCATCCCCATTCGGAAAGTGGGTACGGTTCAACCATATGCAGCAGTTGGATCAGGGCCACCCCTCCGCTGGAAGGGGGAGGCATGGAGATGATGGAATATTCTTTAAACTCGCCCCGCACCGGTTTCCGCCAGACGGCACGGTATTGCCGGAGGTCTTCACGGGTGATCCACCCTTCCCCCTTTTCCATTTGCCGTATCAGTGCTTCCGCCACCCAGCCTCCATAAAAGCCTTCGCGGCCATAGTCCCGGATCGCTTTCAGGGTGGCGGCCAGCTCGGGTTGTGCGAGCGTATCGCCCTGCCGCCACGGTTCTTCCTTCACAAAAGGAACCGGAATCCCTTTATTGGCTTTGAGGAAATCGTCCCGGTAGCGGTTCAAGGCATCCGCCTGCTTACGGGTAATGGGAAACCCTTTTTCTGCCAGCCGAATGGCCGGTGCCATAACCTTTTCGAGTGTCAGATGTCCGTAACGGTTGTGGGCCGTAAGCAAACCGTCGACAGAGCCGGGCACGCCGGCAGCCAGAGAACCGTCCAGGCTGGCCCGGGGGATCACCTTCCCTTGCTCATCCTGGAACATCCTCTCATGAGCTTTCAGGGGAGCCTTTTCCCGGAAGTCCAATGTCATCGCCGTCCCGTCAGCAAGACGGAGCACCATGAACCCTCCTCCCCCGATGTTCCCGGCACGCGGATAACATACCGCCAAAGCAAAGCCCGTCGCCACGGCAGCATCCACCGCATTCCCACCGACCCGCAACACTTCCACCCCCGCCCGCGAGGCGGCAGGATGGGCAGACACCACCACACCGTGGGAAAAAACGGCAGATCCCCTTTCTTCCTGCCCTTCCGGCGAGGTGCAACCCCTCAAAAAAACAAAAAGGACCGCGACAAAAAGAAAAATGATTCCGGAAGTTCTCATGAAAATTAAATGTTTTCTATCACCCAATGTCGCTCAGGATCCTGACCAGGTCGGGACTTTTGATTCTTACTTTCCGGCCGTCCAGATCGATGATCTTATCATGACGGAATTCATTGATGGTGCGGATGAAACTTTCTTTTGTGGTTCCGGCCAGTTCCGCCAGCTCCTGACGTGAGAGGGGAAACTCAAATTCCAGTGAATGGTAGATATCCTCTGAAAAGTATAGCAGAACATCTGCGATCCTGCCCGGCAACTGTTTGTTGGTCTGACTGTTCAGTCGCGTAAAGATATTTTGCGACTCCATACTGAGCATCTTTATGATATCCAAGGCAAAACGACCATTCTTCATCAATTGTTTATTGAAGGTACCCATGTCGATGATCAGGATCCGCACCTCTCCCACTGCCGAGGCGGAGTACTGGTAAACCGGCCCGGCAAAGAGGGCGTCCAATCCGGCAAAATGCCCGGCCGACAGGATCTTCAGGGTAACGGTGCGATTCGTGAGGTTCTCCTTGTAGATCTTCACAAGCCCTTCAATAATGTACATGGCGTGAGAGGTACGGGTCCTTTGTCTGAAAAGTACGTCCCGGCTCTTGAATCTCACGAGACTGCTGTTCTTGGCAAGCATCCCTTTGTCCTCATCGGAAAACTCGCTGAACAGCCATGAAGTGTTTAAAATATCCAGGATCTCCTTGGCCGGGACATCTGGTACCATGCAGCTTGATTTTCCGCTAAAAATAGGAAAAAAACCCAAAAAGGTGATCGATCTGACCGCAATTCGGTGATCTAGATCATCAATTTTTTTCTGAAATCACCAAATCAATTCTTAACTTTCAGCGCCTATAATAAACTAAGGTCTTATGGGAATGAAAAAGAAAATCCTGGCGATCGACGATTCTTCCACCAATATCGTTCTGCTCAATGCGGTTCTGGCCCAGGAAGGGTATGAGGTACTGTCGGCCTCCAGTGCCGTAGAAGCTTATCAGTTGCTGGAAGAGCATGCTCCTGACCTGATCCTGCTGGATCTTCTGATGCCGGAGGTCAGCGGTTTCGATTTTCTTGAAAACATCAAGCGTAAGGAGGCATTGCGAAAGATCCCCGTGGTGATCGTATCGGCCGTGGGGACCAAAGAGAACATCTCCCTTAGCCGGGAGATGGGCGCCGTCAGCTTCATCTCCAAGCCGATAGATGTCAGTGAATTAATAAAGACCATCCGGAATCTCCTGCAAAACTGATCTACTCGGTTAATTAATTAACAAAAAATTAACATCCCCATTTTTCCCGATTACTTTCTGTACATTTACTTTGCGAAAAAAGCAAAGGAAAATGTACACCTTCTACCTTTTCATCGTAATCGTCCTGATCGTATTGGCAATCTCTGACCTGATCGTAGGGGTCAGCAATGATGCGGTCAATTTTCTCAACTCAGCGATCGGAGCCAAAGCGGCTCCCTTCCGGGTGATCCTCTATGTGGCGGCCCTGGGGGTACTCATTGGAGCCACTTTCTCCTCGGGAATGATGGAGGTGGCACGAAAAGGAATTTTCCATCCCGAGTTCTTCACCTTCAATGAGATCATGATGCTGTTCCTAGCGGTGATGCTCACCGACGTGCTCATGCTCGATTTCTTCAACACTTATGGTCTCCCTACTTCCACTACGGTCTCCATCGTATTTGAATTGTTGGGGGCAGCTGTCGCCATTTCGGTCATCAAGATCATGAACAATCCGGAAGGCAATCAGGACCTGGCACATTATATCAACTCGGGAAAGGCATTGGCCATCATCACAGGTATTCTGGTTTCCATTGTGATCGCCTTTCTGACCGGTGCTTTTCTGCAATGGCTTGTCCGTCTCGTTTTCACATTCAACTACCAACGTACTTTCAAATACTTCGGCGCTTTGTGGGGAGGTTTCTCCTTTACGGCGATCACCTATTTCATTCTCATCAAAGGAGCCAAAGGTTCTTCTTTCATCACACCGGAGACCCTTGAATGGATCCGGGACAATACCGGCATGATCCTGGGTGTCAGCTTTGTAGGATGGACCTTGATCCTACAGATCTTTCTCTCGCTATTCCGCATCGACATCCTGAAGTTCATTGTGCTGGTGGGCACCTTTGCACTGGCCATGGCTTTTGCCGGCAACGACTTGGTGAACTTCATCGGGGTGCCCCTGGCGGGTGTGGAAGCCTTCCGGGACTTCATGCAGCATGGAAGTGATCCGAACACCTATCTGATGACCGTCCTGGCAGGAAAGGTAAAAACTCCTACATTGTATCTTCTGGCCGCAGGAGTGGTGATGGTGCTGACGATGGCTTTCTCGCGCAAAGCCCGTACCGTCACGGCCACCACCGTCGACCTGAGCCGTCAGGAAGAAGGGGTCGAGCGTTTTGAGTCCTCTTTCCTGGCCCGGGCCATTGTCCGCCAGACCGTCGGTATCTCCAAGGCGATCCGTCAGGTGGTCCCCGCCCCGGTACGGGAATGGGTGAACCGTCGTTTCGACCGCACCGAATACAACAAGCTGAAAAAAGAGAAAGGGGTCGCCTTCGACATGGTCCGGGCCTCGGTCAACCTGGTGGTAGCCAGTATCCTCATCGCCATCGGCACCTCCTTGAAACTTCCTCTTTCGACCACCTACGTGACCTTCATGGTGGCCATGGGCGCTTCGCTTGCCGACCGTGCCTGGGGCCGAGAGAGCGCCGTATATCGCGTCACGGGTGTCATCGTCGTGATCACCGGATGGTTCATGACCGCCATGATCGCTTTCACCACCGCTTTCATCATCGCCTTTATCATCTTCCACGGAAAGATCGTTGCCATCCTTGCCTTCGTGGCTCTCGACGCAACGCTCATTATCCGAAACCGCATCATCCACTCCAAACGAGAAGAAGAAAAACATAAAAAAGACGAACTGGTCAGTGACACCCGGGAAATGAAGGGGGAAGAGGTGTTCAACAAATGTAAGGAAGAGACCCTTTCCATCCTGGAACGCACCCAGACCCTTTACAAAGAGACGATGGAGGCTTTTGCCGCAGAAGACCGCCGCCGCCTCAAGGAACTCCAACGCAAGATCGAAAAACTCAACCGCGACATCAAGGACCTCAAGGATAACGTCTACTTCACCATCCGGCGCCTGGAGGAAAACTCCATTGAGACCGGCCACTATTACGTTCAAGCGCTCGACTACCTGCGTGAGATGGTCCACAGCCTCACATTCATCCACAATCCCATCTTCAAACATATCGACAACAACCATCCCCTCCTGCCCGAAGAACAAATGAAAGCCCTGAAAAAACTCAGCATGGATATCGATGAGCTTTTCCGTCTGATCTCGGAGGCCATCCGCGCCGACGACTTCAGCGGAATCAAAAAAATCATCGCACACCAGGAGGAGGTGCTCGACGAGATCAAAAAACTCCAAAAGAAACATATCAAGCTCATCAAAAAAGAAGCAAACATCAAAACCCGCCCGTCCCTCCTGTTGTTCAACATTCTGGGTGAATCGAAGAACCTGGTCCTTTATCTGGTGAACATCCTGAAAGCCCAACGCGACTTTGTGATTTACCAGGAAAGAAACCACCATTGATCATTTAACACCGTAACTTTTTCCTGTTATTTTCGTTAATAAAATAAGCTTGAACATAAAACCGGAAAGAGATGAAGAGAACGGGATTTTTTTTCATGGCAATCGCATTGATGGGCCTAATCTATTCGTGTAAAAAACTTGACAAACTCACACAGTTCGATCTGGATTACACGACGAACGTAACCATCAAGGCGGCCACGATCGTCAGTGTAAACACTCCTTTCAGTTTCAACACGCCGCCGGTGACCACCAACAGTGAAAGCCAACTGGAGGTCAATGATTCGCGGAAAGACTTGGTCGAGCAGATCAAGGTCAAGAAACTGAAAATGAAGATCACCTCCCCTCCGGGGCAGACGTTCGATTTCCTGAAGTCGATCAAGATCTATATCAATGCCGAAGGCCTCGACGAAAAGCTCATTGCCTGGAAAACGGACATGGGCGATGACGGAGCCACGGAAATCGAGTTGGAGACCTCCGATGACAATCTGAAAGAGTATATCTTGAAAGATTCATTCACCCTTCGCACGGAGACGGTCACCGACCAGTTGATCACTCAAGACACCGACATTGAGATCGATGCCGTTTTCTGGGTGGATGCCAAGATCCTGGGGATCTGACAACGATGATCATTCCGATCTGCAAGGCCGCCTGAAAGCGGCCTTTTTTTATTGCAACGGGTCGGCAGCCAGATGTTCGGGACGAAGAAGATCGTTGACCGTTTTGACGGGATTAAAAGTGGTGGCGGGCACCTCGACGAAGAGGGTGGTCCAATGTGCCATGCTGCCGTTCCATAACCCCGGCAGTTCGAGGGCTTTGAGCTCCCTCCCGTCATAAGACTTTGAAGAGATGAAGAAAGTATCCGGATCCACAAACTTCCGCAGGTCGAATTTCTCCCCCCGGTGGTCTCTTACCGAACAAACGATATCCACAGGATTGAAGTGGGTGGCCTGGCTGACGATCGCCTTCTTTTCCGGGTCGTTCATGTCGATCTGTGCACTCTCGACAATCTGCAGGGAGAGCCGTCCGTCCTTTCCGGCCACCCAGAAAGGACCTCCGCCGGGTTCTCCTTCGTTGCGCACCATGCCGCACACCCGCACCGGACGGTGAAGCAGTTCGTAGAGTTGTTTTTGTCTTTCCCCGGCAGGGAGGTCTCCCTCCGGCAGTTGCAAGAGGAGTTCTTTGCGGGCAAAGCGCTCCGCCTCCTGCAACTCGTTCTCCGGCAATGTCCCCCGGTCCATGCGGTGCAGCCAGTGATGGATGCGGCCGGTGAGCTCCAGCAACAAACCTCCCAACACCTTCTTGTAGTGTACCGTATCCCCTTTCAACGGATCCGGAACCACATTATCAATGTTCTTGATGAAAATGATCTCCTCCTTCAGGTCATTGAGGTTCTCCAAAAGAGCGCCATGCCCGCCGGGACGGAAAAGGATGGTCCCGTCCTCTTTCCGGAAGGGATTGTTCTCGGGATCGACCGCCACCGTATCGGTTGAAGGCTTCTGCACGGAATAATCCACGGCAAAAGTTGTTCCGTATCTCTTCGACAAGGAAGGTGCTTTTTCGGAATACTTCTCCTCGAAACGCTTGCGGTGTTCCGGTGAGACCGTGAAATGGATCACGGCTCTCCCCTTCCCGTCCCGGGCGTAGAGGGCTCCTTCCGCCAGATGCTCCTCAAAGGCCGTCCTCACCTCATCAGGATAACGGTGAAACAGGATCAACCCCTTGGGCAGGGAGCCATATCCCAGACCGGAAGGAAAGAGCACTGCTTCCACGATCTCCCCATACCGTTCTTCGATCAGGAGATCTTCGATCCCTTTTCCGTAGTGCGCGCGAAGCCGTTCATTCAATATCTCCGAAAAAGCAAAACGTCCAAGTCCCCCAAAGAAACGGGCCATCTCCCCTTCCGGGCGGGGCATTCCCTTCTTCTTTCCGCTTTTTTCCCAGGCCTCATGATAGGCAAACAATGCTTTGAACATCCGGGAAGCAGCCCCGGACGCCGGGACAAACTTGACCAGGCTATGGCGCTCCTTCTCCTGCTCATACATGCCGGCCAGACGTTTTTCTTCCTCCTTGTCCAATACCAGTATCCCGTCGCCGGGAGTTGCCGGACGGCGGATATCGGCAAAAGGAAAACCTTTGCGGAACAGTGCCAACTGGGCTTCCACCTGTTCGGGGGTGATCCCTCTTTTCTTGAACTCTTCCAGGTCTTTTGACGTGAACATATCTCTCCAGTTTTTCACAAGGTTTCCGTTAACGTTTTTTCATGGCGGCTTCCTTCCCGGCCCGGAATGCCCGGATATTGGTTTCGACCACCTCTTCCCCTTTGCGGGAGAAGAGAGCGCGAATGGCTTCGAGAAGATGGTCTTCTTTCACCTGGATAAAGGGGGAGGCAGCGCCAAGCATCACCATGTTGGCGGCCTTTGCCGAACCTGCCTCCCGGGCCAGGGCCGCCGCATCCAGCAGAAGGTGATGCGGACGGCGACGTATCTCCCCGTAAATACGTTCCGGATCGGGATAATCGGCAATGTTCTTCACCGGCGCCGTGTTGCTGATGAGCCAACCCTCTTTCTTCAGATAAGGCAGATAGCGAAGTCCCTCGAGGGGCTCCACCGCCAGGATGAGGTCCGCCTCACCCAGCGGGATCATATCGGAATGCACGGGCGCATCCGACAGACGCAGGTGCGAATAGACCTCCCCTCCCTGCTGGCTCATACCGTGTATCTCCGACTGTTTGATAAAAAGGGTTTCTTTTACGGCAGCCAGGCCGATCACTGCAGCGATCGAGAGGATTCCCTGACCCCCTACCCCTGCGAGAATGATATCGGTTTTCATCTTCTTCTCCATTTTCATTTTTTGTTGCATTTCCGTGCCGCCACAAGACGAATGCACTCTCTGCGGGCAACGATCACCGAGACGCCTTTGTAGGCGATCTCTTCCTTCATCACTTTCACATTTTCCTCATGGTATTTCCGCAAGGGGATGATCGTGCGCACATGTTCTTTCTCCACGCCCAGGCCGAGACAGATCTGTTCGATCTTGCCCAGTCCCGAAGGAGGTTGCCCGCCGGTCATGGCCGTCGCATCATTGTCGGAAATGATGAGGGTTACAGGTGAGCGTTTGTTCGCGGCATCGAGGAGGCCGGTCATGCCCGAATGGGTGAAGGTAGAGTCGCCGATCACGGCCACCGACGGCACCAGTCCGGCGTCGGCAGCCCCCACGGCCATGGTGATGCTGGCCCCCATGTCGACACAGGTGTTGATGGCATTATAGGGAGGCAGGGCCCCCATGGTATAACAGCCGATATCGGAAAAGACCCTGCCGGGGCCATAGGGTTCCAATGCTTCGTTGAGAGCGTTGTAGACATCGATATGACCGCATCCCGGGCAGAACGAGGGCGGCCGGCCCACTGCCACGCCGGGGACCTCTTCCGGCTCGGGGAGGTTGCGTCCCAGTGCCTTGCCCACCAGCCAGGGGTTCAGCTCGCCGTCACGCGGGAGGGTGCCGTCGAGGCGGCCCCGGATGCGGGGATGACGGCGCGGCGGGATGCCCAGCAGCTGCTCCTCCACATACGGATACCCTTCCTCCAGGACGATCACCTCATCCACCTCCCCGAACATCTCCTCGATCATCCGTACCGGCAACGGATAAAAAGAGACCTTCAAAAGATGGAAGGGCAACCTGCCGGGAAAGTTTTCGCGAAGGTAGTTATACGCCAGTCCGGTGGCGATGACGCCGGTGCGGCTCTCCGCCGCAGGCAGGTATTGGTTGTAGCCCTCCTCCCTGTGGGCCTCCTCAACGAAGAGGGGTCTGTCGGCCAGGAGGCGGCGGTAGCGCTCCCGCGCGATAGAGGGCAAAAGGATGAACTGTTTGGGGTCACCGGGAAGTTTCAAAGGCCGTTGGGGGAGCCTTTCCCGGCGCACAACTGCCGAGCGGGAATGCGAGAGGCGGGTCACCAGCCGCACCAGCACCGGCACGCCGAAACGCTCGGAGAGGTCGAAACCCTCCCGCACCATGTCGTACGCCTCCTGCTGCGACGCAGGCTCCAGCACCGGGATCTGGGCGAAATGACCGTAATAGCGGGAATCCTGCTCGTTCTGGGACGAATGCATGGAGGGATCGTCGGCCACGACCACCAACAGGCCGCCGTTGACGCCGGTGATGGCAGCATTCATGAAGGGATCGGCCGCCACGTTGAGCCCCACATGTTTCATGCAGACCATTGCCCGCTTACCGGCGTACGACATGCCCAGGGCCGCCTCGACGGCCGTCTTCTCATTGGCCGACCACTCCCGTACCACCCCCGCCTCGGCCGCCTGGGCCGAAGCCCTCACATATTCAAGGATCTCGGTCGAAGGGGTGCCGGGATAGGCATAACAGCCCGAGACCCCGGCATCGAGGGCCGCCTGGGCCACCGCCTCATCACCTAAAAGGAACATTCTCTCTTCCATGGATTGCCTGGTTTTTTTGTTCAATATCGATACACACTCTCACTCTTCTCCGATGATCGTGACCACCAGCCGGCGGCGCCCCCCATGGCGACGGAACTCGCACAGATAGATCCCTTGCCACGTGCCTAGGTTGAGGCGGTAGCCGGTGATGGGGATCGTCACCGACGCTCCCAGCAGCGACGTCTTCAGGTGGGCCGGCATATCATCGCTCCCCTCCAGCGTATGACGGTAGCCGGGAAAATCCTCCGGAACCAGATGGTCGAAAAAGGTACGGAAATCATCCCGAACCGTCGGATCGGCATTCTCGTTCAGGGTCAATGCTGCGGAAGTATGCTGGATGAATACCTGCATCAACCCGGTGCGCGGAAGGGAACCCGCCTCCGCCGTGACCAGATGGGTGATCAGATGATACCCACGCGGGAAGGCAGGCAACAGCATCTCAAACTGTCGGATCATGGCCGGATTTTTCTTTCAAACGTAACATTTTTTTGGAATTTTTCGACGGGCCCCTTTACAATGAAAAGAAAAAATTTCAGTTTATTTGGGAAAGCTCCCCCGGAAGATGAGGCCATACCTTTTGCATGCGGTCCTAACAATGTTGCTGGTCACATTCCCGGCCGGTGTGTGGGCGCAGGAGAGCGGCCGTGTGGCAGGCCGTGTAGTGGGCAAGGGGGGCGACCCTCTTCCGGGGGTGCATGTTCATCTGGCAGGAGATTCCGGTGGCACGGCCACCCGCAGCGACGGCACCTTCCTGCTCATCCTCCCTGCGGGCGACACGGTGCAGCTGGTGTTCTCTTCGGTGGGGTACCGCACGGAAACGCGGACCCTGTTTCTGCCACCCGGCAAGGTCGTCCGGCTGGAGGTGACCCTCCTCCCCTCGGTCAAGGCCATCGGGGCGGTGCAGGTGGAGATGCATCGCCAGCAGGAAGGGACGATGCGGCAGGTGGATGTGCGTGATCTGGCCACCCTCCCCACCGCCACAGGCTCGCTCGAGTCGCTGCTCAAGACCCTTCCCGGTGTCAGTTCCCGCAACGAGCTCAGCAGCCAGTACTCGGTGCGGGGCGGCAACTTTGACGAGAACCTGGTCTATATCAACGACATCGAGGTGTACCGCCCCTTCCTGGTACGCAGCGGCCGCCAAGAAGGACTGAGCGTGATCAACCCCGACCTGGTGGAGAGCGTACGCTTTTCGGCAGGCGGCTTCTCGGCCCGCTATGGCGACCGGATGTCGTCGGTGCTGGACATCACCTATAAAACCCCGACACGCTTCGGGGGGAGTGTCTCTGCCAGCCTCCTGGGCACCTCCGCCCATGCCGAAGGGCGCAGCCGGAACGGCCGCCTCACCTTCCTCGTCGGAGGACGTTACAAAACCAACCGTTACCTCCTCAACTCCCTCGACACACGGGGGGAGTACAGGCCCAACTTCGGTGACCTGCAAGGACTCTTCACCTGGAAAGCCAGCCGCACGGTGACATTTGAGATGCTGGGCAATGTGGCTTTCAACCATTATGCCTTCGTGCCGGTGGAACGGGAGACCGCCTTCGGCACCGTACAGGATGCCGTGGCCCTGCATATTTACTACGAGGGTCACGAAGACGACCGTTTCAAAACAGCCATGGGTGCCTTCACGGTCGACTGGCATCCTCTGCCGCAGAGGCGGATGAAGTGGATCCTCTCCGCCTACCAGACCCGCGAAGAGGAACGGTACGACATTCATGGATATTATCTGTTGAATGCTCTCGACAAGCGTATCGGCTCGGAGACCTATGGCGACAGCATCATGAACATCGGCGTCGGCAGTTTTCTGGAGCACGCCCGCAACCTCCTCGACGGCCGCATCCTTTCATTACGGCACCTGGGAACTTTTGAACGGGGCAGGCAACTGTTCCGCTGGGGGCTCACGGCCAAGTACGAGGTTTTCGACGACCATCTGCGGGAGTGGACGCTGCGCGATTCGGCCGGATATTCCATCCCTTACGACGGGAAAAAGGTGAACCTTTTCCATACGGTCACCGGCGACAACCGGATGACCTCCGGCCGTCTCACGGGTTATGCGGAAGACCAGTATACATGGCGGCCCGACAGCATGGTCGTCCGGCTGGAAGGAGGCATTCGCTTTCATTACTGGAGCTTCAGTGGCCAGCTGCTGCTGAGCCCGCGCGTGATGCTCCTGTTCCGGCGCCGTCCCGCCTCCCCCTGGAGTTGGCACCTGGCAGGGGGGATTTACGTACAGCCTCCCCTCTACAAAGAGGCACGCCGCCCCGACGGAACCATCAACGCCGGCATCCGTGCCCAACGTTCATGGCACCTTGTCGCCGGAAGCGACCACCATTTCCGGGCCTGGGGGAGACCCTTCCTCTGGACCACCGAGCTTTATTACAAAGGGATGAACGACCTCATCCCCTACTTCATGGACAATGTACGCCTGGTATATAGCGGCGAGAACCAGGCACGGGGAAGGGCCTACGGCATCGACCTGAAGGTAAACGGCGAATTCGTCAAAGGGGTCGACTCGTGGGCCAGTCTCTCGCTGATGCGGACGATGGAAGATGTGCTGGACGATTCTTATACCGATGACGAGGGGCAAGTCCACCACCCCGGCTATTATCCCCGCCCCACCGACCAACTCGTCAACTTCGGACTCTCGTTCCAGGACTACCTTCCGGGCAACCCTTCGTTCCGGATGCACCTGGCCCTCTTTTATGCCACGGGCCTGCCCGTGCGTCCACCCAATACAAGCCGTTACGACCAATACTTCCGGATGCCGGCCTACCACCGTGTGGACATCGGCTTCTCCAAGGACCTGGTGATGAAAAAGCACGGAAAGAACGAAAAACTCTCGC
>Ga0256835_1001252_pt1 | contig 15647 bp, 20 predicted proteins | sample PIR30metaG_FD_185972 | JGI IMG/M metagenome (GOLD analysis project Ga0256835, IMG submission 185972) | Hydrothermal vent microbial communities from East Pacific Rise, Pacific Ocean - PIR-30 | ecosystem: Environmental > Aquatic > Marine > Hydrothermal vents | place: Pacific Ocean: East Pacific...
CGAACTTATACCTGCCCGGTATCTTATCAACGAACTCAGGCTCCCCATACTTTTCCCTAACCTTAGCTATGTACTCCTCAAGATACCATGGCCTGCCGTCCTCATGGTAAGGTAGCTTACACTCGGTTGTGAACCTTATTTCCTCCTTTCTCCGCTTTCGCAGCTTGCCTAAAGGTAGCTTGAGCGCGGTCATTGCTCTCACGCCTTAGCCGCCTTTATCGGCACTATCTTAATACCCATGGCTGGATCCACGTCAAATGTTATGGAGGTCTCCGCACCGGCCGGCATGCCCCTCATCTTGATTATGCTCATAACCTTGAGTATCCTCCCGCCTATAGCCTCATTTCTCACCTTGATGTAACCGTCGCACATCCCCCTAACCTTAGCAGCTATCCCCTCGCTAAGCGCTTCAGGGTGTAGGGTCAGTATTATCGTCTTTCCCATACTTGTCAGTAATCTCAACCTCTTCACGAAGTTCAGAACTGTGCTCTCATCAGCGTATGTGACGAGCTGCGTTAGTGAGTCTATGAGCGCTACCTCAAACCACTTAGAGCTTTTCTCTAAGTACTCAGCTATTATGGGTAGGACTAACCTCCCGTACTTCCTTCTCCATTCAAACCTCCTTAAATGTAGTGTGAGTATACGTAGCCTGCCGGTTATGTAGTACTTGTCAGCGTCAATTAGCTGGATTTCCTTCATGCTCCTTACAAATTCCCTCGGCGTCACCTCAGTCGCTATGACAAGACCTCTGAAGCCTTTCTTCAGACCTCCGTACAGGAACTGCTGTCCTAGGGCAGTCTTGCCGGAGCCGTGATCTCCCTCAATAAGTATTATGTTAGGATGTGGGAACCCTCCCCCCAACCTTATGTCAAGCTCTTCATTGCCTGTAGAGACTATAGTGTGCATCACGGCTACCACCCCACGGAGTACTCACCCTTAGAGCCTGAGGGTGAAACAATTGTCACGTAGACCGGCTGCAGCGTTGAGGCCGGGGTGGGTAGGTATAGCGTCAGCTCGGCAACCTCACCTGGTGATAGGTAGTCTCCCTCGGATAGGTTTCTCGTAGTGTTACCAACGATTATCCTATCAACAATCCATCCGGGCTTCCCTCCATACGACAGTATGTAGGAGACCGTCACATTGTCGGTGTCGAGGTACTTCACTATAATCTGAGCCGCCGTTAACGGGATTATCGAGACTCCGAGTACGGTGAAGTTAAGCTCTATGGTGGTTGAGTTCAGCGCGACTCCCGACTTCACTATTATTATCTGATGCAGGCTCCTCTCAACCTTCTGCAGGCTCGAGAGGGTCTGTTGATGCATCGTAAGAGCAGTGTTTATTATCAACGTCACGCTTGAGACCGTCAAAGCTATGAGCACGAACGCCACTATCGTTGCCGTTATTGTTATCTCGCTCGGCACTTTCCATCACCCCGGCAACACCTCCTCAGCATAAGAGCCGGAGGGTAGCACCACCTTTACCTCAACAGCGTTGATTCCCGTGGCGTTGTACGGTACCTTAAGTATGATGGTCTCGCCAGGGCTCCACACGCCGTCGTTATTCAGGTCTACTAGAGTCGCTGTCTTCGATGACGCTACGTTAGATATGAGGTACATTTTAGGATACCCGTTGTACGGTCCTATGTAAACCTCAGACCTATTGTAGAGATCGCGTTCCGAAATCTCTGTCGATCCTACATTCTTCACATATATTACGTAGTAGCCGCTTGACGCGTTATAAAAGCCTGTGATTATCTTGATATTTGTCTGCAGCTCCTGTAACTTATTATTAAGCACGTTAGAGAGCACGCTATTGACATAGCCCATCCTACTTATGATATAGGCTGCGAATATGGAGGCCATTATCACCCCAACTATCGTCAGTATAGCGTGTACTATCGCTGTCGACTCGCCCATCCATGATCCCTCAGCCCGCCTCCTTCATGCCTGCGAGCTCCTCGGCTCGCGGGCCGTTCCCTCCCTTCCGCTGATGCTTGGCAATAGCCCCCAAGCTCTCGGCAACTACTCTGAAGGCCTCCTCCTCTAGGGTTTCATCATTAATCCCTAACCCCCTAGCTATGAGTGCCAGAAGCACTACCTGATCCTCGACACTTAAGCCCCTAGCGTAGCCCTCCTCAAGAGCCTTAAGCACGTCCTTAACTATCTCTCCCTCATCCTCGCTTATCAAGCCTAACTTAACGAACACGTTGACGTATCTCTCAATGAGTGACGGAGGTACGCGTCCCCTAAGACTGCATAACATGCGCATGAGTCTAAGCAGCCTTCTAAGCCTCTCCTCCCTTGAACGGCTAATGCTCAGCAGCCTCTCTGCCTCCCTAACGTTAAAGATGTTGGAGTGGGTGTAGCCTGCCTCACCTGACCCTACGCCGCCTGCTGATGCGTTGCTTTCCTTAGTAGGCTTAGCAGATGCTGTCTCCGTAGGCCGGGCTACGGACTCATCTGCCTGACCCTCCCCCCTACCGCCCTTACTGAGGGGTATCACCTCAACCTTCTTCATTACCTTGGCTGCTGGGGCCTCTACGTGGGCTACGTCGGTACTCAGCCTGTTTAGGGGGTTCGTTAACTCGGTAACGGTTTCCCTGAGCTCCATAACCGCCTCCTTGAGCGCTTGGATAAGCTCCGAAACCTCGCTCCCCCCGTTAGCCTTGCTCCCGCCTCCCTCGCTCACGGCTCCCACCTCCTCCTTAAGACTATATTGTGCATTCCCGCACCACCTCCTTGCAAGAAACTTGAGTAGCCTGCGTACCGTGTTCCGACATAGTAGGCAGTTACAGGGCCAGACGTCCTTAACAGCTTCCTCAGCGACTTCCTCAATTACTACTCACCCCCTTAAGCAGTCCTTTAAAGGCAACGTAAGAAATGTGGGAGAGTACGCCAGCAACCACCAGTAGCGGGAGTAGTAGTTCGGGTGGGATTCTCTCCCCTACGTAGACGATTTCATTATAGATGAACAGGAGTATGGACATTATCGACGCTACGGAGGCGGCTAGGAGGGCGCAGGTTATGTTGGAGAGTTTTAGCTTGAGTGTAAAAACGCAATTCACTTTATTGATATGCCTGCTCATTAATGATCACCTCACCCTAACGTTATTACGGAGTCGGTCGGCAGCGTCGCTGGCATGGTCCTGCCTATAGTCAGCGGCGCGCCGGAAGGCGGCCTGACCTCAACGTTTATTGACTCGTAAGGCCCTAGAGCGTAGTTGCTGGGCAGGTAGACAACCACTAGCGCTTTCTCACCATTCTGTAGCACTGCGTCAGGCTTCACGGACTTTATGAACACTATCAACGCTACCGGGTGGTTTATGCTGAGGTTCTGCGCTATCTCGGCGGTAGCGTTGACGAGTACGTTAAGGTTGCTTATGTTGTCGTAGGTTATGTTAATCTTAAGGTCCTTAATGGCTTTAGCGACGGCAGGGTTATCGGAGGTTGCGTAGGTCCCGCTTATGTAGAGCGCGCCTAGGTACGCGTTCTCTAAGGCGACGTTCTCATCAGGTATTACTATCGAGACCGTTGATCTAGCGTACCCTAGATCAACAGCCTGCTTCCCTGGAGCTAGCTTTATCGGTATTGCTATGAAGTTGACCTTGCCTGAACTGTCAACCAGGGCGGCGGCCGTCCCGTCGACCTGGAGTGCTGAGGTCGCCCCCTCCAGGCCCTTCTGTATCACTTCCTTAGCCTTCTGGGTAGTGTACATACCCATGTTCAGTACTACGAATGCTAGCGCTGCTGCTACGACTACGAATGCTATCATGACGATAGCGGCTTCTATGCCAGTGATGCCTTTCTTCATCCTCTTCTTCCTATTCCTCCTCTTAGGGGGCAGGTGCACGCTTGATGTCACCTCGAGGTAGGGGGCGAGCGCGTATCGCTTATAAGGTGCATGGGTATTCTGCGGCACTACTGCCCTGGGGTTTCTAGCGAGTTAACTTCGAGCCGCGTAAAGCGCGGCCAGGACTTTCGGCGAGCCGCCGAATAACCGACTGTCCTTTTTATCGAATGCCGTCGCCTCAATCTCTAGGGGGGATGGTGGAGGTACCTAAGGAGTTCCTCAGAATGTTTGTCGACGGCAAGCTGATAGTCAATGCCTGCCTACTCCATGACGGCGTCGAGCTCGGATGCCATGATAAGGAGGATATGCTGCCCACGATTACGTCGTTTGCGGATAAGCTACCCAGCAGACCCGGCTACGTCTACATGTTCTACCGCCGCAGGTCCGGGTGGGTGTATTTCCTAGTACCTCTTTCTAGGAATGTCTGGTTACTGCTTAAAGCGTCTTACGGGTACCTTGCAGAACGTAGGAGCATGCATCTTCTCCTGGATACACTGACTGAGATGTCGTACAGGATTGGCGCTATCTTGGAGAGGGTCCCCTCAAAAACTTTTCTCCCAATAAACTAGCCCTTCCCATGAGGAGGGCTCCTATTAATGTTTCGTAAGTAATACGAAGGGGGTTGGGGATGGGCGTGCCGATGAGTTACGGTAATACCCTCCCTTCGAGGGCGATTGAGTTACTACGCGAGCTTGACTCTATGCTTGATTTCGCGAAGTCAACTATCCAGCTAGAGCTCATTCTGTATTTAGGTACTGTGGGGAGGGAGGTTAAGGCTAGGGAAGCGGCGCTAGCGTTAGGGCTGCGGACGAAGTCAGTGTATGATGCTTTATCAAAGCTGATGTCAAAGGGGCTTGTGGTAAGGCGTAGTAACGGGTACTACGTACTTACGGACGACGGCGAGAGATTCGTCAATAAGGTTCTCAGCCTCCTCAAAGGTAATTGCTGCAATACCCTACCGCAGGGTAAGCAATACTTAACAAGTGTGAGGGCTAGGCCAGAGAGCGACGTGCTCCGAGGGCTACTTACGTACAAGTACCTATACGACGCTTTACTAGTGCTTGCACTTAGCCCGAAGCACGAGATGCCTCTAAGCAAGCTGGCAAGCATCTTGGGCGTTAGGCCGGCAACGCTATCAAGTTACTTAGACCTAGCTGTGGCGAAGCGCGGTAGGTTAGGGCTCTTCAGAAAGATTCTGAAAGCAACACGGCATGGAGGTATGGAAGCTTACTATAGACTCACCGACGCCGGGCTTCAGGAAGTCAGCAGGTTTGCTGACTACAGGCGCTTAAAAAGCAGTAAGCTACTGATGCTGATATTTAGGATCACTAGGAGTTACGGCGTGTGGGAGGCGTACGCTAAGCTTTCTACGGTGCTTAGCCTTGTCGCCGGAGCATCAAGTCTTGCCTACATAGTCACTAATCTCCCGCCGTTCCTCTGGCTATGTTCAGCGACGATAGTATTGCTGATGGGCGTAGCCCTGATAATGGATAGGGCCTCTAGGTACCTGAGCCCGAGCCGCACATGACTTCAGCGTGGAAGTCGCTACCCTCCCATAGTCTGACCTCAACGTGGCTGAAGCCGTTGATGCCTGCCTTAAGCAATGCCTTACCCACCTCCCTGCATATCTCGATCGCTATATTCTCGGCGGTCGGCGGGCCGTCGATAATCATTAACTTCACCGTGAAGTTACCGGACACACGTATACTCTCCGAGAATCGCCTGCTAATAAGTAATGCGTTGTCGTACTGGCTGACTACGCTACGGACGACATCACGAAGCTTTAGGAAATCAACTACCCACCCGCTCCTCCTCAACTTTCCTGACACACACAGCGTTAGCTTAAAGGAGTGCCCGTGAAGTGTTAATACGCCGTTGATAGGCGTTACATGCGCAGCTTGAAACTCTACGTTATCAACGCATGTCTTAATAATGCACGGCGACGCCTCCCCAGTCTCACGACCGCTTTCTAGACTCACTCTCCTCACCACCTGATGCCTTGATAGGCATTGGTAGGGGTTCGGCAGGCATTCTCTGAAGCACCATGAAGGTTTCCGTAGATGCTATCTCCTCAATCCTGGGTAGGTAGGACAGAAGGAATCTGGTAAGTTCCGACCAATCCCTAATCCATACCTTAAGCACTATATCGTAGACACCCGTGACTATGCTGGCCTCCTCCACAAAAGGCAGGTCGTTTCTAGCGACGGTGTCCTGAAGTATCTTGCTTATTATCTGGCTCTGGTCTAGCCTAGCGTATAGCCCCTTACGAACCCTAAGCATTATGTAGGCCAAGTACCTATACCCTATCTTCCACGGATCCACTATGACTCTATACCCTCTTATCACGCCCTCCGACTCTAGCTTCTGAACCCTCTGAACCACGGTTGTTCGGGGGCACTTCAGTATTCTTGCTATTTCGCTGAACTTCAGACGACCGTTTTCCTGTAGGAGCTTAATTATCTTTTTATCTAACTCATCCATCTCACATCAACTATATTCGCGTCTTCTCGGATTATATTGATTAATGGATCTAAAAGAGGTTGCGAAAATACGTAAAACAGGTTTAGGGAGCGCCAACTACACCGGGCGGTTTCGGAAATGGTGTTGCTTCCCACACGTACTTAAGCCCTAACAAGTACCGCGTTAGCCTCTCTATGCCAACACCGAACCCAGCGGAGGGGGATATGCCTATACGCAGTGCCTCGAGGAACCATGAGTACCTCTCCAAAGGCTCGCCGAGCTCCTTCAGCTTCGCTAACACTCTCTCATATCTGTATTCACGCTCGCCTCCGTCCATAACTTCACCGTAACCTAGGGGCAGTATTAGGTTGAAGTCCCTGTTGAAGTTCGGGTTTTTGGGGTCTTGAAGGAAGTAGAAGCTCCGCGATCTTGACGGGTAGTTGACAACCCAGAATGGCTCGTCAAAGTGCTTGCTTAGCGCCTCCTCTCCCTTCTGCGTTAATTCCCCGTCCTTAGGGACGCGCTCACCCAACTTCCTCACGAGCCTCACTGCCTCCGAGTACGTTATCCTCCTGAAGGGAGGGGTAGGGCACCTCAACCCGGGATTGAACTCGCGGACTATATCGCCGACCTCGCTGAGTACGTCAACACATACCTTACATAGGAGCCTCTCACCAAGCTCCATCATATCCTCCATACTGGCGCCAGCACACTCAACGCTCAACTGGGTGAATTCAACTAAGTGTCTCCAAGTAGCGGCGTTCTCCGGCGGTTCCTCCCTAACGTTCCTAGATATGAAGTACACCTTACCCAAAGCAGTTGCCGCAACCTGCTTGAACATCGTGACGCTGGCAACTAACTCGTAGGTGCTTCCGTAGAGCCTCGTCCTAAGCCTCCTCGCGCCCCTCAGCCCTGGATCGCTAACCGTGCTTATCACTGGGGGGAGGAGCTCGGTGAACCCTTCCCCATCAAGAAATCTTCTAAGAGACCTAAGTATGGCGTGCTGAACCTTAATTATCTTCTGGTACTTAGGAAGCCTCAACGCTATGAAGCTTTTTAAAGCGAACTCCCCGGGCTTCGAAGGATCCACGCTACCGTACGTAGGTGGGCTCATGCCGGAGTGGAGGACCCGGACGTCATGCGCCTTAGCAACGCCGCCATTCAGACTCTCCACCCTAAACTTAATCAGGACTTCAGAACCGCGAGCTACTGCATTAGATATTGACTTGGCGACACCCTGGTTCAGTATCTTAACCTTAATTTCACGCCCAGGAATCCTAGCTACGAACGTATTACCCCTACCAGCCGCAACCACCCATCCAAGTAGCTCTACTCCCATTAATCCCACACTACGGTAAGGGGGATAAGCCTCTAAAATATATTCGTCAACGTGATAAGATACGCGCTAAATACATAAAATATTCTACAGAGAAATTCCTAGGTATCAAGTTACTACGATCTAGTATTACCTGTATGATAAGTTAAAATGTCATACCTATTGAATATTTTGTATCAAAGATAGGCTACCTAGCACCAATGAAAATTGAGAGTTAAACACACAATGCTAGCTGAACAATAGTGTATTGGTGAAAATCAATACCGCATAATTAAAACAAAGCTTATGAATAAGAGTGAAAAGTATTAGCAAGCCCCACCCATCCCTAAGTCGGTACCCTTAAGTGGAGATAATTTACAAGAGATACTGTCGGCAGGTTAGTAAGGGCTTCACTTACAGAGCTAGTGCGTGATCAACAGGTGGGTATTAAGAACGTGTTTTTGGAGCCGCGGCCGGGATTTGAACCCGGGACCTCCGCCTTACCAGGGCGGCGCTCTACCGAGCTGAGCTACCGCGGCCCAGGTTATTTTATTTGGGTTGGGGTTTATGTACCTTGTTTTGCCTCCTTTCCTTTAATCTAGCGTTGTTGATGATCTGTCGGCGTATCCTACCTTATACTTGCGCGGGTTGAATGCCTTAAGTACTACGTCGAATGCCGCCCAAGGGTTCGTGTGGGCTCCGCAGGTGTATATGTCGACGGTGGCGTATGAGTACTCGACCCATGTGTGGATCGCTATGTGGGATTCCTCCACTAACGCTATTACGGAAACCCCTCCCTTCTTACCGCCCACGCTCCATGACTTTATATCTATGAGGGAGGCGTTAGCAGCCCTGACAGCCTCCAGTACGACGTTACGTACGTACTTCTCGTCCTCTAACTTACTCCGCTCTATACCGTACATGTTGGCGTACAGGTGCTTGCCCACCACCATTTCATCCTCGACGCTTCTCTCGGGCACTGCTTCCACCCAATCCCTACCTTGAAGGGCGTGTGGGGATATAAGCTTATCTTTAGCCCCCACCATGGGTTTATGAAGGTGTTTCGGCACTCTCCGCTTAGTAGCTAATAATAATTAACGACCCTCCCCCTAAGATCGTAGAATGTTGCCGCCTCAACCCTAACCAACACGGAACTCCCTAGCAAATCCTTGCCGGCGTTACGAAGAACTATGGGTTTGTAGTTAAGTAGCCGTGCCACCACCGACCCTCTGAAGGATGTGTGGGTTACTAGCGCCTTAGCTAGGCTACCAACGTACTTAGAGTTCACCAGCTTGCCAACCTCCTCAACCACCGCCGCCGCTTCGCTACTCCGCCTCTTCTTAACCGGGTCTGGAACCTGACGCATTGCCGCCGCCTCCGTCCTAGGCCTAGGCGTGTATTGCGCTAGGTGAACCTTATCAAAGAGTAGTTCCTTAATAGCGCTAAGCGTCCTTCGAAAAGCGCACTCGTCCTCGCCGGGATGTCCGACTATTACGTCAGTAGCTATTGAAACCTCAGGTATCTTGGACCTAACCTCACGCACTAAATCCCTAAATTCGTCGTAGGTGTACTTCCTGCGCATGATCCTTAAGACATCATCATCCGCCGACTGCATAGGGATGTGCAGGTACTTGTAGACCCTCGGGTCCTTAAGCACCTCAATAACGCCATCAAGTATCGGCATCAGCGTGTCGGGGTTAGCCATGCCTATCCTTAACATGTAATCCCCATCAACATTATCTAATATCATCCTGACAAGCCCGTCAAGCCTAACCCCACCCCCTAAGTCAAGCCCGTATGATGCCGTGTCCTGGGCGGTTAAGTCGATCTCGACGGCACCCTTCCTTACGGCCTCCCTAACCTTGGATAGTATGAGTTTGGGAGAGTATGACCTCAGCTTCCTCCTAGCAACCTTAGTTATGCAGAAGGAGCAGTTACCTAAGCAACCCTCAGCTATGGGGATCACCGCCACAGCCCCCTCAACATGCAACGGCAGCGACGATGTATCACGCTCGCCGCCTATCAGGACTAGCCTGCCACCATCCTCGACGGCGCTTGCTATCGCGGTAATCCTTTGCGGGGATATTAATGACGCTTTAGGGAAGAGCCTGCTGAGCATGTAGGGCTGGGCTGAGGCCATGCAGCCAGCGATGACTAGCTTCACCCTCCTACGGATGACGTAGTCCCTATACACCCTCCTTAAATACTTAACCACTCTCTGCTCGGTGTCGAGCCTTACGGTGCAGGTGTTAACGATGATGACATCGGCGCTGCCCTCATCGTTAACTATCTCGTGACCACGCCTCCTAAGCAGGGCTACCATAAGCGAGGTATCCGCCCTATTCAGCGCGCACCCGTAGGTCTTAATAAATACCCTCATGCCCCACCTTATTGAGGCCCTCTAGTTAGCTTAAAAACTTGAGAGACCTATTCGTTAGGAGGTTGGGAGAATGGTTGAGGACGCGCTGAACTATGAACGCTTGCTTGACAGGCTCTACAAGATGCTGCCGGAGAAGAGGGAGGCTCCAAAGCTGGATATACCCTCACTAAACATAGTGCATGTAGGCCTCCAGACGCACATAAAGAACTTCAAGGAAGTCTGCGACATCCTCCTCAGAGAGCCCAGAATATGCGCTAGGTACCTACTTAAGGAGCTTGCGGCAAGGGGCTCCATAGACGATTCAGGCACATTCATAATATACTCTAGGGTATCGGCACAGACGATTAACTCTCTATTTAAGAGATTTCTCGACACGTACGTTAAGTGTCAGACCTGCGGGTCATATCAAACCGAGCTCAGACGTAAGGGTAAGGTATGGATAATAAGGTGCTTAGCCTGCGGCGCCGAAACCCCGGTGAAGCCCATATAAGGGAGGTAACGGTTACTCAATGCTGGAGCAGGTCATGGGTGAAGCTAACGGTAAGGCGCATGAGGAGGTTGCGGAGCTCGAGGTTTTTGTGAAGGTACATGAGGTAGATAATCTAGGGTCTATTACCTACGTGGTGGGCGTATGCGATGCCGAGTTACTCGGCAGGACGTACGTCGAAGGCGATGTAAGGCTGGAGGTCAATAAGGAGTTCTTCGGCGGGTTTAAGGCCTCAGTGGATGAGGCTTTAGAGTATGTTAGGCAAGCATACACAGGCATGCTCGTTGGTCAGAGAGTGATCAACGCCGCAGTGAAGAACGGCCTCATTCACCCCGAGTCCGTATTTAAGGTGAAGGGAGTCCCATACGCGCAGTTCGTCAGATTCTGAGGTGGTTCCTTGGGGAGGAGGTTCTGTGTCAGATGCGGGAGGGAGGAGTCTAAGGATACTCCAATAATAGATGGGCTATGTCCAGAGTGCTTTGTGAAAGAGAGGGTGATACTTAAGCTACCGAGTAAGATTAAAGTAACTGTCTGCCCGGTCTGCGGGGCGACCTACCTGCATGGAAGGTGGGAGCATCTAGGCGAGGATATCAAGGACATTGTTCGGTGGTATGTACTCAGCACGCTCGTCAAACGTTCAACAGTGTATCCTGGGGTTGAGGTAGTTGATGTGAAGGTTAAGGAGCTCTCCTCAGGGATGGTTACGATGCTTGTTAAGGGAAGGTATGGAAGCGCATCCCTAGTTCAAGAGCTCAGCACGCACTTAGAGGTGGACAAGAGGCTGTGCCCGAACTGCCTTAAGAGTAGGGGAGGGGGTTACGAGGCGATACTTCAGATACGCACGCTAGCTCCAACAAGGTTTAACGTTATGAGGGCGGTCGGTGAAAGGCTGGCGAGGGTTAAGACGTTCAGGGAGAGCATAGTTGAGATTAAGGAGGGCAGGGAAGGAGTCGATATAAAGATGAATAGCCAGACGGCGTGCAGGTACGTTGCTAACCTACTTAAGAAGGAGTATGCGGCCAAACTAATTCAAACGTGGGAGAACACAGGCCAGCTCGGAAACAAGAGGAAATGTAAGTTAGTGATTTCCGCTAGGCTGCCCGGGCTGGTAGCAGGGGATATAGTTGAGTATGAGGGTGAGCCTGCCCAGGTCATTAAGTTGAAGTACGGGAGGGTCGTCATAAAATCGTTGAGCACGGGTAAGGTACGTTCCCTAACGCATGACGAGATCTGGAGGGGGCGGATCAAATACTTGAGTAGCAAGGACTACGCAATACTGGATGGTAGGGTGCTCAACTATGAGGGAGGGCGTGCCGTAGTCCAGTCAGTAGATACGGGCAACGTCTACTTCATAAGGGCGCCGAGGCTCTACAGCCTAGGTTCTCGCGTAAAAATATTAATTTATAAGGGTAAGGCATACCTACTCTTATAGGTGGGGTAGTTAGTGGCTAGGAAGCGAAGGAAAAAGAAGAAGAAACATAAGCGTGAGGAGAGCGGCGAGCTATTGCTTCCTACGGAGGAGGGGCAGGTTCTCTGCGTCGTTACCGACATAATAGGAGGTAATTACGTTAAGGTATTCTGTCAAGACGGTAAGGAGAGGATGGCTAGGATACCTGGCAAGCTTAGGAGGAGGATGTGGATAAATAAGAGGGACATAGTGCTTCTGGGCGTCTGGGAGTTTAGGGATGATAGGGGAGACGTGCTCTACAGGTACACTAGGGATGAGAAGAAGAAACTGGTTGAGCAGGGGTATCTTGACCCGGCACTCCTCGAGTATGAGGGTGAGTTCTAATACCGCGTAGAGACGTAGATAGGCTTCTCGACGAGTACTACAGAATAACCGGCAAGGAGCGTAGGGAAGTCGACAAAGACTTATTTGAGACTGTTGAGGAGGTTTTCGATACAGCTACCGTTAAAACGATACTAGACCTAGTGCGGATGGGTTACCTTTACGAACTTAAGGGCGTTGTCAGCGCGGGAAAGGAGGCTAGAGTGTATTGGGGCGTGTCGCCAAAGGGTGATGATCTAGCGGTGAAGATATACTTAACAGCAACCGCGGAGTTCAGGAAAAGCATCCTGAAGTACATAATAGGGGATCCGCGGTTCGATAAGTACGTACCGAAATCTACGAGGAAACTTATGATTCTATGGGCCCGCAAAGAATTCAAGAACTACAAGCTACTGTACTCCGTAGGTGTATCGGTTCCTAAGCCTATAGTGCAACGCGATAACGTGGTTATCATGGAGTTCATAGGCAAGTCTGGGCGTAGGGCGCCCTTGCTTAAGGAGGTCGAGCTAAGCAGCGATGAGTACATAGCAATATTCAGCGGAGTTCTTGAGGATGTTAGAAGGGCTTATAGGGAGGCTAGACTCGTTCACGGTGACCTAAGCGAGTATAACATAATGGTTTGGAAGGGTAGGCACTACATAATAGACGTCAGCCAGGCGGTCAAGACAAGCCACCCGCACGCACTGGCATTATTGGTTAGAGACCTGAGAAACCTACGCAGGTACTTCGGCGAGGAGGTCGGGATTGAAGTTCCTAGTCTGGAGGAGATGTTTCACTACGTCACTGGCGAGGAGCTAAGGCCCGGCCTAGCGGTTCTTCCTTAAAAGCCCCCTTAACATGTATTGATTCCGGAGGTTAGCAGGTTGGAGGGCTTCAGGAAGGGTGATTTAGCGATAGGAGAGACAAAGCTATACTTAAGAATACCGGTCAACAGGATAGGAGCGCTAATAGGCGAGGGCGGTAAGGTCTTGAAAGAGCTCGAAGCAAGGACAGGTACTAGAGTCACCGTGGACAGCGCTAACGGCTCGGTAACCATAGAGCCTGTAGCACCTACGACAAGGATAGATAAGTTGCTGAAGGCTCGAGACTTCATAAGGGCGGTGGCGGCAGGCTTCTCCCCCGAACGCGCGTGGAGGCTTCTTGAGGAGGACCAGACACTCGTCATAATAGACCTCAAGGAAGTCGTAGGGGACTCTCCAAACCACCTAGCACGCGTTAAGGGCAGGTTAATAGGCGAGAGGGGTAAGGCCCGGAGAAACATCGAGCAAATGACGGGCACCTACATAAACATCGGGGAGGACAAGGTAGCCATAATAGGGGATTACGAGTCAGCGCAGGTCGCTAGGGAGGCAATAGAGATGCTCATTCAGGGAAGGAAGCATTCGACGGTCTATAGGTATATAGATAGGCTGATGAGAGAGATTAAAAGGAGGAGAATGACTGAATACTGGCGCCATGACTTCCTAAAGCCCTAGCAACTTCAACATGCCGCATGCTAGAAGCACGGAATATGATGAGCTTAATAAAACCCGAAAGTACGGATGTAACACCTGACTAGGTGATGAGGGGCCAAAGCGCTGAAACCTGCGTTGCATTAGGCCCTCGCTCTTAAACTCTTGATGATATATAGCCCATCATCTAACCTGTCGTTAGCATCTGCTGAGGGAGGAAGAAGGTTGGGTTAGGAGCCCGTCTCCCTGCTGTGGTGGGCCCGGGGGGATTTGAACCCCCGACCTACGGGTCTCTCCCAGGGGGATTCTTCATGTCATCCCTTACGGTCCTCAGACCCGTAGAGGACTGGAGCCACGACCCCCCGAAGGGGTCCGCCGCTCTGCCTGGCTGAGCCACGGGCCCTCCATAGGTCATCTAGGGCTGGCTCCGATTCTAGTTGTTTTGCGAGAGTTTTTAATCCTTACCAGCCCTACCTTCACGGTGGTTTAACTGACATCGTGGAAGCTCAGGTGTACTCGGTGCGGCTATGAGTGGATTCTGAGGGTCAGTTACGACATAAGCGATATGAGTAGAATATATCATTACTGCCCTAAATGTGGAAGGAATACCTTTCACGAAATCTTGGGTAGGATTGAGGAGTGAGTTATAGCCTCAGTGGAGGTACATGTCATCACTTCTCAGCCCGGCAACGCTCATCAGTGGCGTTGTTCCCGACTTTAAAGCACTCTTCAACATCCTTAAGTATGGTGCTAACTAGTTCGTCAGCACTCATTGAGACCTGCAACTTAGACTTCCTAATGCGTACGTTGACGGTGCCCGTGCCTACCTCCCTATCGCCAACCACGACTATGTAAGGAACCCATAGCTTACCAGCTCTTCTAATCCTTCTCCCCAAGCTGCCATCTTCGGAATCCACCACAACACGTATTCCGTGATTTCTCAGTTTTTCGGAAACCTCAAGAGCGTAGCTTAGGTGAGCCTTGCCTACAGGTATTATGTAGGCCTGCACAGGCGTTATGCAAGTATGTAGTGTCGGGACACCTCCCCTAAGCATTGCTGCAGCGGCCTTAATCAATGCGGTGGTTAGGAACCTCCTTAAGGGTGCCGGCACGTAGAGCGAGACGCTAACAGACCCTTCAGTCGATCGTGTAAGTACTGCTGCGGATACGGGTACGTACAGGCTATCGACGTGGGCAATGTAAATCACTGCCTCAGCACTCTTAAGGCTCGGCAGGTCCCTCGCAACACACCTGAGCTTTAACTCACTGTTAGTTAAATCATCCGAAGCGTTGCTTGGTGCCTGTACAGATACGTGCAACTCCATTAACTCAGAACCGCCTAACAATACCGATATAAGGTTCTTTAATACAGTGCGTGCTTTAACCCATTCTTCCTCTCCCCTCATGATTAGCAGGTGGGCACGTTCATAGCCCCCATCAAGTAGGCCGTCCTTAAAACCCAGTTTAATACTGACGTTACTCGCGACGCATGCTTTGTTATTAAGCAATGCTTCGCTGACACGCTCGGCTAACGACACGCGTAAAGGTATCTCAATGAGGAGTGACTCAATGGAAGGCACCTCAAAAACTTCGAGAAAGTCTATATTCTCAACGCCTCCTAGGTTAAGCCCCTTACTCAGGGCTAGGAGTGAGTTCTTAAAGACAAGGCCAGCCATAGTTGAGGAGCTCCCGATAAGCGCGTCGGAGCTCAATCCAAACCTTTTACTGAAGTCTTTAAGCGTACGTGCAACTCCCGCGCTAAGGCGCGCTTTCTTCAAGTATTTCTCGATATTTAAGCCGTACATGCATGTTAGGGTTTGAAGGGCCTGCGCGGGTGAGTAGCTTCGGGAGAGCTCTGAGAGGGGGTGCCCGTAGCAGGATATTGTGAACGACTTATACCATCCGAAGGGCGCCCT